>ERZ791622.34-NODE-34-length-112061-cov-7.5521_pt1 | contig 112061 bp, 115 predicted proteins | sample MGYA00510269_ERZ791622 | MGnify/ENA primary metagenome ERZ791622 (study PRJEB30046, sample SAMN00715191) | human gut metagenome | study: EMG produced TPA metagenomics assembly of the A metagenome-wide association study of gut microbiota in type 2... | reverse complement strand
CAGCCAGCACCACTGTGCAGTTGCAAAGTTCGAACAGTACTTTGCAGGCGAACTTTACAGCCCCCAAAGATTATCAGTACACCATAGGAGTGGTCAATCCTCCAGAAGATACCTCCTCCGCATTATCCATATCATCATCCAGCAACTATGATGATATTTATGAAGGATACAACAACCGGACTTACAAGGCCCGGTATGGTGAAACTATAGAACTCAGCATACGTTATCAGTCAGAAAAAGTGGATTTTGCAGGATGGTATGAGAATGGCACATTGCTGTCAACAGCGGAGGTATACACATTCACCCCATCTGACACTCCGGACAGGGTACGGCATATAACGGGCAAGTTTGTGATGAAAACTACGACGGAGCCCTCGCTGACATTCAATATCAGTGCCGAATCACCAGCCGGTTTCATCTCTTCCGGAAGTATTGAAGTGAATATAGACGGTAATAAAACAATATTGAATACAGCATCCGGCATCAGAAGTTTTACCATTACAGGACGGCAGAAGGCAGTTCTCACTGTCAAGGACCTTCCTGACTATATCAATGGAGAGGGACGCTGGCTGGGATGGTATGTTTTTTATAATGGCAGCGAGAAACAGGTGTCTACCTCCTATACTTATGAGATCACCACACAAGGGGATGCTACTGTTTATACCGCCCGATTCCAGAAATAATATATTCTGCCGGCATTGATTAAATTCGGTTAGTACCTAATAATCTGGCAGAGAAAGATGAGGTGTGTCAAAACACTGACACAACCTCATCTGTAATGCGAAATTAAATCAAAAAATATACCTATAGTTTCCGATCACCTTATCAACTTTGCCAACATTTGAAATAGGTTCGCTGGAGCAAACAGTGACACCATCCACAACCAAAGTAAATGATTTTTCTTTGCTGGTCATGCTCTCGGACACGTCACCGTTATATTTGTCATAACTATCCAATCGTGATGCCGGAGATCCTGATGTGACTGCGAAGGTATAATTTTCCTCCCAGGAGTCGTAATTTCCTCTATCATCTTCCCGTTCTGTGATTTCAACACCATAAACAGTGTAAGTCGCTGAGTGACCCGAGGTAACGGAAACAGTTCTGGTTAATTGTCCCATTAGGACTTCATCTTTGAAAGAGACATTTATAATCGTAACAGATTGTTTGAAGTTCGCCTGCAAAGTACTGTTCGGACTGTCAGAATGTAATATTAGATTTCTAAAATGTCATCATTGGATGATTTTACATTTCTAACAAATTCCATCCCCCTGATAAAATTCTCCGTGAGATTCTTTTTTTCCTCGATTTCCTGTTCCATCCGTTTTATGGATGTCCGGAAGAAAAAATCTATCAGAAATTCATCTGTACGCTCTTTTTTGATATATTTTAAGGCGGTGATATACTCCTCTCTCTGCGAACCGGGAATTATCAGCAGCGGCTGTTCTTTTTTGAGCAATATAAAATTGGACATCAGACGTCCCAGACGACCGTTTCCGTCCCGGAAGGGATGCAGATATTCATAAAATCCATGAAATTTTGCCGCGATGATCATCGGATGGATCTTCCCGGAGTCCAGGACCTGCTGGGTGCTTTGCAACAGGCGGGGGACCTGCTTTATCAGCTGCTCATGGTCCCCAAATATCGTATCACCGGCACACATGTCCACTGTTGTATATTCTCCCGGGTTGGACGGTATTTCATCGTATTGGGTCTTGTAAGAGAGGGTATGTTCCGTCAGCAGCCGGTGGGTTTCCTTCAGGAGTTCCTCGGTCAGCGGCCTGTCCAAATTCTTCAGAAGATATTCATAAGCCTGGAAATGATCCAGGATTTCAAATGCCTCCAGCAAGGTCTTGCCTTTGGGGATCATGCCCAGCCCTTTTTCTTTCAAGGTGCGGGTCTCGTCCACTGAAAAACTGTTCCCCTCTATAGCACAGCTATGCGCCGAGAATAGAATTTCATTGTATTCTATAAAATCTTTCCTGCTCAGCTTCTCAGATACAAGTTCCTTGTACCGGTTCACTAAAATATCATATCGGGAAATCAACTTGTCCTCCATATCAGTACCATTTTTTGCAAAGATACTAAATCTGACCAATATAACCCTGCATTCTATATGTAATTCCTTGATAAAAGTGTGATATCATTACTTTCCCCGCCCTACTGGTAGAACAATGGTAGAAAACAAAAAAACATAACAAAACTCAAGATAAAACACCGGAACGGAGCGATTGCAAGACCGTCTGTCCGTACTTTCTCTCCTTCAAAAGGGTGGAGAAAACATTTTCTACCGGAATTCTACCCAAATACCGGATGTTCCAGGAACACTATGGACACAACCCTCTTATTTGTCTTGTTTTTTCAGCCATGTAATAAACAAGCCGGAACCCTTCAGAAAAAGGCATTCCAGCTTGTTCACATTGCACATACCGGCTGTCATTATCATAAACCGCACTATTCCAAACATCAATACTAACAGTCGGGTTTATTACAAGGAGCGTAAAGAATATCTTGAAATCTTTCTATGCGGTTCTCCTGTAAACCGGTACATTGACTATCATGTCTTATCTTTTTTCTTTAGGAAGAATGGGGCCTGTTATCGTCTTTTACCAACTTTGAGGTATAATGCCTAAGTAATTAAACGCTTCATCCATTTTTGCGGACTCAGAACCCGGATAGTTCCGGTTGAACAGGTATTCTGTGTCACACCGCAAAAGCTTCCACTCACTGCTTCCTTCTTCCCGATAATACAAATGGGCTATCGGAGTGCAATAACCAACACCGCTAACAGGATCTCTTGGATTTGCTCGCTGAATCGGGAACTTGCAGGATACTATCCCTTTCCAAAAACGTACTCCTGCCGCTATGTCAACAGTGCAGCTTCCCAGTTCATCGCACCATTCATAGTCATCAATCTTGTTCTCCTTTTTATCACTCGGTCTGTAGGAGTTGGATTCCAGTTTAAACTCCCTCTCCCATACAACCTTTATAGCCCCTTTCATGGCTTTCCTGCTTTTGTTTGAAAGCGTATAGACTATATTGAACCAGTCATTATCAGGAACAGGATATGCCAGAAACGTATTGCATTTCTGGTTCTCCAATGTTATCATCCGAAGTGCCGGCATATCAGTGGCCGGTCTCACCTCATACATCCATTCTCCGTCATTGGAATTCTGATCGTATCCGTAAGGCTTGAACCAGGCTGACTCCCCGTTCTTTTTGAACAGCACTGCCAGCCGGTATGTTCCCGGCACAGCCTGCACATAACAATACTTGCAGTATCCGTCCCATGCACCGTTACCGCATTTGATATCAAACGGCTGGTACTGTTCCACAATCCTGTTTCCATCCATCAGTACGAACCGTGCCTGTCCGGCGAAGCCTTCCCCACCTCCACGGTTTCTATACCGCAAAAAGAATCCCCAGACCTTACCCTCACCGGTATAGGTGTCATAGCCATAGAACGTATAATTCGGCCATATATAAATCCTGTCCGTCCCGCAATCCCTCATGACAATCCGGTCGGTCTTTCCGAAAGTGCTCCAATACTCCTCATCCATCGGCACATGGTCCACGTCCACCTCACAGTTATAACCGGATTTCATATTCAGAGTGTAAGTATAGATCATGCCGGGATTCCACACATGGGTAGGCGGCAGGGCATAGGTGAAATCCCTCCCGTCCACATGTACATTGACAGTGATACCCTCAGCCGTACCCACAGGCATCAGGATCGCCTCCACATATACCGGAGAGGCATCGTCCAGTGTGTAGTTCCCTCCGGCCTTATATTCTCCGGGCTGTCCTGCCGGAAGGAGCTTTCCGGACGTGACATCCATGGACGCAGACAGCCTTACACCTCCAAAAGTGACCGCATCCACCATCCCGTCACCTGTATAATCATTCTTTTTTATCAGGATCCTGACCAGGGAGAGAGCATGCTTCATCACAAGGGCCGCGCTCGGCTTCTCAACGCTTACCCCTCCTTCTCCATACATATAATCCTCCTGTGTCGTGATGTCCACAGGTATGGCGGTCATGTCCGTATATTGTACATTATAAGGATAGTAGGCGGACACTTTCTGCTCAGCCGTCACCTCCACCTGTTTTCCGGCTTTCCACCGCCTGCCGTCAAAAGTGAAGGGTATGTTCACATCCCCTGCAGCTGTCACTCCCAGGCAATGCCCCTCCTTCCAGTTCTCCACCACGGCCCTCTGTTCCTGCATGTTCTCGATGATAGGGGCGATGCCGAGGTACACCTTTCCCGTATCCGGCTCTTCCGGGTTTCCGGGATTTTCCGGCTCCACTACGGGAGGAACCGGGGCCAGCAGCGGTTCCTCATCCCGGCAGGAACATGTCATGCACGCCATGACCGCCATCAACAAATATCCGAATGTCTTCATTTTCTTCAATTTTATGTTCTTTATTCTTTCTCCACTCTCTCGAAGAACTCCCGTATGGCCTGTGCTATGACCTGCTTCTCCTTCATTCCGGCGTCAACAGCGTATTTCTTCACCTTGCGGTGCAGTTCCAACGGATACTCCAGTGAGGTTCTGGCCAGTGCTTCCCCTTTCTTCCCCTCCTCCGGAGTGGAGTGTGTGGGACGGTTTGGTGTCCCGCCCTGCAGAATCTCGTCAATTCCAATAAATTTTCCCATATTCTTTTTTACTTTTATTTGTTGTCAACCATATTCAATCTGGACAGGATCTCCCGGGTAAGGGACCGGTAGTCTGCCGCTCCACTGCTGTTCCTGCTGTAAGATACGACATCCGTCTTTCTGCTCATGGACTCTGCCACCCTGATGGAACGGCTGATGACCGTGGAAAAGACCGTTTCCCCGTATTGTTTCCGCATCGCTTCCAATATCTCCGCATGCAATGTAGTCCTTCTGTCATACTGTGTCACCAGCATGCCGAGCAGGTTCAGTCCCCTGTTGATCTTCCTCCGTATTACAGCAACCGTATCCAGGATGGAAACCAGACCATATAAAGAAGCCACTTCCGGTTGCACCGGTATAATCAGGTCGGTGGCGGCCACAAGCGCGTTGACCGTGATCAGTCCGACAGCCGGCGGGCAGTCAAGGAGCACGAAATCGTACCCTCCATCCGTTCTGGCAGCCAGTTCTTTAAGGAAGTTTTCTCTCCCGTATTCGTTCTGCAGAAGATACTCCGCATCCGCCATTTTCCTGCATGACGGACACAGGGATATATTCTCCTGCAACCATATCCATGGAAGCTGCGTTTCCTTGCCATCCACCGCACCCTGCAAGGCCGAGAAAACCGTTTCTTCCGGATCTGTCACCCCCAAAGCCAAGGTCAGAGTGGCTTGCGGATCCAAATCAGCAAGAAGAACCTTGTATCCTTTTCGTGCCAGTTCGAACCCCACATTGGTAGTGGTAGTAGTCTTGCCAACTCCACCCTTCTGATTATGGACTGCTATAATTTTTACCATATCTGTTTGTTTTTTAGCGTGTTACGAAGTTAAGGAAAATAATTCTCTTTTCCAATATTTTGATGTTTTAATACTTTTATATTTATATATTTTAACACTAAAATATTTTGATACCATGATCTCCCATAACGAAGGAATTTTCATTTCTTTTTTCAAAGGAAGACGGATCATACCGGAAGCCGCGGAAGGCTCTATAATGAACTTCATCCCAGGCCTCCTTTCACACAAAGCCGCAATGCCACCATGAACCAGGCCAGACAAATCAGAGCGGGAACCTGTGATACGAAAGATGCGCATATTAATGCAGAGAAAACAAAGGAAGCATGACCAAGCAGCAGGACCTGGCGGTTGGATACGTCCTCTTCAAGTACAGAAGAAAAGAATTGGTTTTTACGGTTCAGCCATAATTGAATAGCTGAAGATTTGCTAGCGACATTTATGTCGGGAGCAAAAATAGAAACTGTTTGTTTCATAACTGTAATGGTATTTGGCGTTTTAGGCAGAAAAAACGGCTGCCATTTCCCGTGTCGCCAAACACCATCACAGTCACTGCCAGAGCAGAATTGTAAATCGGGAAAGACAGCCGTAGCTTAGTATCTTTATCATTTTCATAAACTCATGAAAATGGTTATATATAGGCATAAAAAAAGCCCGACTATTTGTGAGCAATTAACCGCTGCCCAGCGACAATGAAACACATTGAATGGTATTTGGCACTGCAAATATACGAATAATACATTAAACTGCCAAAGAAAGAAAAGGAAAGCTCTCTTTTTTTTGTAGAAATATGGATACAGCACAAAAAGGTTGTGCTGGTCCGCTTTTACATTTGTTTCATCAATTATAAAAAATACACAATGGAAGAAATGGAATTGATACACAAAATGGAAAACGGGGAATTGGACATGCTTGGTTATGTCATGCTCAACCCGGAATTGAAGGAACCGTTTTCGGACTATGCCCGGGGCAATGGCATCACCTGTCCCACAGCAGCGGATGCGGTGCGTTTTTTGAAGGAATACGAGGAAAGGCTTTATCAGGAACTGCTGCCATGAACGGGAAGGTACTGGAAAGATACGCGGAACTGATGATTGACAAGATCAGGCAGATGTCCGCCGGTGAATGGCAGAAGCCCTGGTTCACCCCCCGTGCCGGCCTGCCACAGAACATATCAGGCCGTCCGTACAACAGCATGAACCGTCTTATGCTCTACATGGAGATGGACAGGATGGGATACACCCTCCCGGTATTCATGACCTTCCGTCAGCTGAAGGATGAGAACCTGATGGTCATAAAAGGATCGCACGCCCTTCCCGTGACTTTTTACGATATCACCGTGAAGCATAAGACGACGGGGGAAAAAATCAGCTTCGATGATTACAAAAGCCTCCCGGAACTTCAGAAGCAGGAATATAAGGTGACTCCCTTCATGAAACATTTCTATGTGTTCAACATAGACCAGACGGATTTCAAGGAAAAATATCCGGAGCGGTATGAGGACATGAGGGTCAGATTCTCCGGTCCTGCCGTAGCGGACAACGTAAAAGGAAACGGGAACCCCCGGCTGGATAAAATGATAAAGGAACAGAAATGGCTCTGTCCCATAGAACTGAAGGTGCAGGACAGGGCATATTACAGCCCGTCCCAAGACAGGATCGTTCTTCCGGCTCCGGGACAATTCAAGGACATGGAATCATTCCAGATGACCGCCCTTCACGAAATGGCCCACTCCACCGGGCATTCCTCACGACTGGACCGAGGGCTGCATCACCCGTTCGGAACGTGCGGATATGCCCGGGAGGAAATCATCGCCGAATTCACAGCTGCCGTCGCAGGCAGGGACCTGGGGATAGCCGTAACTCCGAGAAAGGAGAACGCACAGTATCTGAAAAGCTGGCTGTCAAATTTGAAGGAGGACCCCGGCTATGTCATGAGTGTGTTACGGGAGGCCGGCAAGGCATCCGCCATGATAGAGGATAGTGTGGAAAAACAGCACACCCTGGCAGACACATCCGCCAGGGAAGAGGACGTATCCCCACTTCCCATAAAAGAAGAAGGAAACAACGAAACGGTTCCTTCCGGCATTCTCGATATGTATGACCGCTCGAAAGAACAATATCCGGATGCAATGGCCCTCATCCGTGTGGGGGATGAATACAAGGCATATAATCAGGATGCGGAAAGACTCCATGAGGTACTTGGCGTATGCGCAAGGAAAGCGGTGTCGGGAAAAGACGGCACGCCGGTCATGACAGCCTCGTTCCGTCACGTCGATCTGAATACGCATCTCCGTAGTATAATCAAGGCAGGCAGCAAGGTCACAATCAACCATTATGAGAAAGCAGCCGCGCCGGACAAGAGCATGACGACCCCTCTTCTTTTCAAGGGCGGCCGTCGTGAGATAGAGATCACATCCGAAGGCGCGGTCATACGTACCAACGGGAACCAATATGATGCGACCGGCATATTGAAGGGGCTGGAAAAAGCCGGAATAGATGTCAGGAACATATCCGGCAGCCAATGGGAAAGCATGTTACGGGGACGGGGAACCGTCCTGAACCCTGCAAAACAGAAAATGCTGTTCTCTATCCGGAAACAGCCCTCCGGCTACGGTGTGCGTATAGCGGACATCAGCGGAAAGATTTCCTCATCAGTTCAAAGAGAATTATGACAACCAAACGCTGAGCCACCGGCATGACGGGCATACATATATGAGAATAACAGATTTTTTTATAAGACGTGCCCAGCTCAGAGAACTGGGAAAAAACCCGCAATTGATCACCGCGGTCGAGAATCCGTCAGAGAAGATGCAGCTGGCCGCCGTCCGGCAGAATCCGGATCTGGTTTCGGTTCTGGACAATCCTACGGAGGAGGTACAGCTGGCCGCTGTCAGACAAAAGGCGGACTGTCTGCTCCAGCTCCGTGAGCCGACAGAAAAGGTCTGTCTGGCCGCCATAGCCGAAAATCCGGAAATGATACGCTATATCCATGAACCCACGGAAAAGATGCAGCTGCTGGTCGTCAGACGGAATCCGGAAATGATCACCCTTCTGGAAAATCCATGCGAGAGGGCGCAGCTGCTGGCCGTGATGGCGGATCCCGGACTGATCACCGCTATCGGCAGCCCTTCCGCAAACACGCAGCTCTCCGTTGTCAGGAAGGACCCGCACCTCATCCGGGAGATAAGCGTACCCGACTGGAAGGCCCAGCTGTATGCGGTCGGACAGGATCCGGAACTGATAAGGTTTATCAGCGAACCGGCGGAAAAAGTACAGCTGTCCGTCCTTAACGGGGACGCCTCCCTGATAAGACTCGTGAGAACCCCCACGGAAAAGGCACAGATGCTGGCCGTTGGCAGAAACTCCTCCCTGATAAGCCATATCAAGAATCCCACGGAGAAAGTCCAGCTGATGGCGGTGCATGACAGTCCGGCAAACATCCTGAGGATAAAGAACCCGTCCCGGCAGGCATGCCTGTCATGCCTCGGTTCCGTCATGCCCGGAGGGACCGCAGGCATCCATTTCAAGGAGGACATTTCAGAAGCGGTAAAGAATCTTTTTACCAGGCTCGGGGAAATAGAGGAGAGATATGGAGAACTTATGCGGGATGCCGGGCATATGGACACCTACGACGCCAGATACGAAGCGACGGAAAAGGCGGAAGCCTACCGTACAAGAAAAATTTCCGCGGCAGTCGGCGCGTTCAGGAAAGAGGCGGTCCTGGAAACTTCCGCTGTTCCGGAAAAGACTGTTGCCATGGAGAAAACAGAGGCAACGGAGGCGCAACCGTCCTCCGGAGAAATGAGGTTCAAGGGCGGCCGCCGTGAACTGACCATACGGAACGGAAGTGCGGTGCTCCGCACCAATGGAGAGAGTTTTGACGCGACGGATATCCTGAAAGACATGAGCGCCCACGGGGTTGACATAGGCAGGGTATCCGGAAAGACCATGAGCGAGATGCTGAAAGGTAACAAGACCGCTTTGCCCGGAGCGTCGGGAAACTCGGTGTTCGCTATTGTCAAGGGACCGGCGGGCTACGGTCTGAAAGCCTTCCAGATCGCCAAACAGGTTCATTCGGCTGCCGCTCAGGAAATATGATTATGATTCAAAGACAGAAGAAAAGAGAAGTATAAAGATGAGAAAAAATATATTGAAAAGATTGATTGACAATCTGTCCGGAGCAGATTTGCGGAGGGTGAGTAAAGATCCGATGGAGATAATGGGCATGGAACATCCGTCCGAGGCAGCCCAGCTGTATGTTGTCAGACAGAATCCGGAGATGATACAATTCATCGGCGCGCCGTCTGAAAAGGTGCAGCTGGAGGTGGTCAGAAAGGACGCCTCCCTGATCATGCTTCTTGATGCGCCATCCGAGAAGGTACAGCTGGAAGCGGTCAGGAAGGACATAGGGGTGTTCCTGTATATCAACAAACCGACGGAGAAGGTAAAGTCCGAGGTACTGAAGAGTGACAGCGGACAGATCATCTATATGGATAATCCGTCCGGAAACCTCCAGATGCAGGCTGTGGAGAGTGACTGCGGCTCCATCATATTCATAGAACATCCCACCGAGAAGGTTCAGATAAGGGCTGTCACGGCCGATCCGGAGCTTTTCATTTATATCGGATCCCCGACGGAAAAGGTCAGGTATGCGGCGGTCAGCGCATGTGCGGACAATATCATGTATATATCCAGACCGTCTGAAAAACTACAGATAAGTGCGGTGTCACAAGATTGTGAAACGGTCAGATATATAGAGGAACCTTGCGAGAAGGCAGTGATTGTCGCCCTGAAAGAAAATCCGGGACTGTTCATGTACATCCATAATTCCTCCCCATCTAGGGTAATCACAACCCTGGTTGAAAAGGATATGGAGAAAAAGAGAGAGGCGGGAAAACAGGAGAAGGTATAAGAGGCCGGAACTCCTCTTTTCTGAAATGAGGCTGCGAACCGACAGCCTCATTTTGTGGATATGGAATTTTTTTTTCTTTGGAAAGGTTTTCTTTTGTTTTTCTGATAGTATTTTATAGATTTGCGATTGTGGATGTAAAGTTCCTATAGCTCTAACCAAACGAAATATGGATAGCCCTTTAAAAGGGGGGGCTTTTTTTATATTTACTTATTAACGAAATTTGATTGTATCTTCAGGTATTGATTTCATATCTTCTTCAGTTATAGGTATCAATTCTTCTTCAAAGATAGGAGAGTCCATATCTATAGCTTTTGTATCATCCTGTTCAATAGAATTTTGAAAAATAATAATCATTAAAAATCGCATCAGCATACCGATAATAGAGAGGATTATTATTATTCCAATAAAAAAAGTTATTACTTTTATCCAGGTAGCTGACGAACTTTTCATTATAAGCCAAATGAAATATATGACAGCTATAATGATACAGACTAAAACGATAGAGAATATTATAAATAACGTTGTCATAAGTATTGTGTCTTTTAATTTTTTTCTTTAATGAACAAACAAATTTTATCATTTATCCATAACAGCTCTAACAGGTAACATTCTATACCTTTCAATAGCATTTACTTTTTTTTCTTTTACCTTATCATATTTCTTATCATACGTATCTCCAATAAACAAATAAGCTCCTTCGTTCTCATATCCATAGGTTGATACCGAAGATGAGTATAATTCTCCAATATACAAATAGATAGAATACTCATGGTGGTCTAATTTCCAATTTCCTCTTGTTCCATCTAAAAATCCGGCAGAAGGAATAATAATGAAATTGCCATTGGGACCTATAACTTTCACAATTTTTTTCCCTATTATTGATTTATGATATTGTATCTCGCATTTGTCTATAAGTTCTTGGGCTTCTTTTTTTGTAGGCATCCTCCATTTTTCGCCCCAATTATAATTAGCAATATCTCTAGAAGTATTGATTATAGAATAAGGAGGAAGAAACCTATCTGCCCTAGCTGGAAATCTTTTATTAAGTTTGTCAACAGGTTCACTATCATCAAACACATCTGTTCCTGTTGGTTCTCCCCACCCATAGTAATTACCATATTCCTCAGGTTTATTTGCACCAATATTACATGTTGCCCATTTCACGCTTAGTCCTAAGTCTATTGCTATTTGATTTTGTTTCTCTGTAGTATATAATGTTGGATGTTTCTTTTTATATTCAATATATTCGTGTATACAATAGCCTATAACTATTGCAACGAGTATAAAACTTGCAGAAATAAAAAAACTTTTAGCAAACTGCTTTTGTTCGAGTTCTTTTTTTCTAACTTCTTCCTCTTTTCTGCATCGTGCTTTTTTTCTTTCTTCAAGATATATTTCTCTTTGTTTTTCATCTAATATATCTAATCCACATTTTCTTATTAAATACCATTGGATATTTTTATAAGTTTCATCCTTTAGAGAAGATTTTGAGTTAATTAAGAAGCTATAATTATTTGTGCTGTCAATATTCAACACAATGATTTCTTCATTATACACAATTACTTTAAATAGATATTTATTTATACCATCATCTATTATAAGTGATTCATTTACCTTGATATATTTCCATTTCAAAGAAGAGGTCTTTCCATTGACTGATACATATATATATTCGTCATCAACAAATAGAAATTTTTCAATGCAGGTTTTCTCCTCATTAAATATTGTCCATTCCGATGTTTTTACCGTTGAAACAAAATCCAAGGAACGATTTATTGTTGAGATATTTTTTAATGTATTTATCAAATATGTTTTCATAACTAAATGATTCCGAATTAACTACGTAATAGTTGTCTATATTATCATTTTCTTATTCTACTTCTGCTATAATATCATAGGGATTTATTCTTCCCATATAGTCAGCATTTAATACGGATGGAGAAAAGTTTCCATCTTCTAATTGTTTAAACAAAGGATATGTGTAATTTTTGTACCACACATAAACTGCTAAATATTTATTCGCAATTTTGTGAACAGTACAATTGTCTTTAACATATCGTATTTCACGAAAAAAACTCATATCCTCATCAATTTGGTTATACTCATCGGTTTCATACAAGGTTTTTATTTCGATTGGAAGTTTTCCTTTAGTAGACTTATACAAGTTTATATATGACTGGCACAATAAAATATAATCATATTGACTATCAATATTATCAAGTTTATCAAATGTAACAATATCAACGGATAGCTTTTTGTTTACAAATAATCCTAACCCTTGCAACTGGTTTGCCTCATTATATGTTTCAATTAAAGCTTCTCCCCAATAAGCTTGAATGTTATTCATTGATTTGAAATTAAACTCGCCATAGGTTATAAGTCCTTTGAAGTAAACACCTATTGATAATAACCTATAGAACAATTGTTGAGCAAATTCGATTAAATATGTAACATAGTAGTGATTAGGGGCATTATCTTTCTTGTTGAAGACCAATATAGTATCCGAAAATACAATAGTTTCAAAAGCATAATGTTTATATACACTAAGTCTATCTATTATTTGGAATATCTTTTCGATTTTGCAAGGTTGTTTTTGAACCATTTCGCTAAAACCTAATATGTCAATATACAAAAAATTCCTTATCATTATTGTATGATATATAAATTCATATTTGCCTACAAGAAAAACATGATGTTTCTAGCTTTACCAATATGTTTTGGAAAAAGTTGCTTCAAACACAATACAAAAGTACAAAAAATCCGTGATGAAACATTTTACAATCACGGTTTTTATTATGATTTACAACTTAATATCTCTATTTTCTCCCCTTGTTGGTACGCCTAGCGCTTTCATAAACTCATCTTTCTTTCATCTGAACCAACTAACATGCGAAACACCGTCTATGTTGATGTCAAATCTTTCCTCTATATCCTGTTTAAGAGAGCAAACTGCACCGTCAGTTTTGAAATGTCTGCTAAACAACTCACAAGAATACTGTTTACCTTTAGTGAAAACATCTTTGAACATGCATAGTTTTCTAATGACGCATCGCCAAACTTCAGAATATCACGCAGGAATTTTATTGTCGGCACTTCTTCTCCGTCCGTAAAAAAGACTCGAAATCGTTAATAAACGTAAGGTGCAACTCTTTCAGTGGAATTTCATCACACTTGTAGGTGTGTGACAAGAACTCCCGAATGTATTTGCAGACAATTATGTAACACTAGAACGTACCCTTTACTTTGCTGTATCCAACTTTCTTGGCGAACTCGGCATTGTACCAGCGAACAAAGAATTTACATCCACTTCTGCGTCTTCCATCCCGAGCACCCTCTCGATATCTTTCAGTATTCCGGTATAATTGTCGGATATTTCCTTCTCCGTCCTGAACGCGACTACCGGCAGCGGTTCCTCCTCCAGTTCGAACAGCCTGAACTTCTTCCTGAAATGCCCTTTGATATTGGAACGGTTTCCCATTCCGATAAATTCCCCCGGTTCCAATGAAGCGAAGTCCTTCGATTCATATATCTCTTCCTTCTGTGTGCTGATGGTCACGCTGGAATTACGGCCGCCACCGCTGCTGCCGGAGCTGGTAGACTTCTTCTCCTTCTCGTATTTCCCGAAAAAGAGAGGGTAATATTTCAATGCCTCCACATCCTGTGTGCGGCCCAGGAAGATATTCCCGAAATTCGCCTCGATGGACGACCTGTCCAGTTTACTGTACAGTTTTTCCAGCTTGGCTCCGGACTGGGTGAGCAGCAGGAACGCCGCCCCGTACTCGCGCAGGACGGAAGGCAGCTTCTCGAAGTCACGCACCTTGAAGGTGGTCATCTCGTCCAGGATAAATACAAAGGGGACTCTGTTCTCCATGGAGAACGAGCGCGAGGCGATACTCATTACCATGGCGATGACGGGGGATATCACCGACTCCGTCGCATAGTTGTTGCTAATTGCAAAAAGTTTCGGATGCTCAGGATCAATCAGATTGAAGTCGAAGTCATTCCCTGTCAGCACATAGCATATGTTCTCATTGGTGGCCAGCTTCGCCACATAGTTGCTGAGGGTGGACACATAGGAGGCCTGTGTTTTCTCACTGCCTTCCGCCTTGAGGTATGCCCCCGCCATCATGGCGCTGATATCGTTCAGCTTCAGAAATTCCTGAAGCTGTCCCGTATCGGCCTTCATCACGAAGTTGACGATATGCGGCAGCGTGCAGCATTCCGGGAACTCGTCCCAAAGCCTGTACGCCACGCCGTTCAGGATGCCAAGCGCGCCCGTATACCATTCGTCCTGTTTGGATGTGGGCGGCATCAACGCGCCCAGTACGTCCTCCATCAGCTGCATGAGCATCGTCCTGTCCTTTATATTCCTCCTGTCCAGCGGATTGAAGCGGTAAGTCCGGTTCATGTCCGTGAAATTTACATAATAGAACTCATGGGGGTATCCGTGTTTCCTGATCAGGTTGTATGCAGTCCGGGTATAGTCAAAATCCTTGAAGTCATAGATGAAACCGGCGAATCCGGACCTGATGTACTGTTCCATCAGCGGTTTGCCTATGGATTTGGTCTTGCCGGAACCGGCTCCTCCATAGACAAGGAAATTGGAGAACCAGTAATAATATCTGATAATTGTCCCGTCCGTGGCGTGAAGGGAGAGCAGGGCTTTTCCGTCCTTTCCGCTTTCTGCCCCTCCTTTGAAAGAAAGACGGAGAAGTACGGAAACGACACCCGGAAGCAGGAACCACCACCCGTCCGGGATGGTGGCATGTGCGACAGCTGTTTCTGCAAGTACCAGCAGCAGGAACAGGACATGTGACATCCGGGATTTTCCCGGAAACAGACAGCTGGCAATGCCGCCGCCAAAAAGCAGGGCTGCCAGTTTCATAACAAACATATGATCCATATTCATAAATTGATTTAGATTTTTCCGGTAAGCGCATCCTTTACCAGTCTTTTAGCTTCCGCTATGAGAGCCTGTTTCGGATTCACCATGAAACGGAACATCCGGTAAGACACATCCAGCATCTTCCTCTCGTTTCTGAATTCTTTCTGCAGGATGGCGGATTTGGCCATGCTCATCGCCTCGTTCTTTCCCGGAACATAATGGTAGGTGTGTTCCCTGCCGTCCTCGTAATACCTGTGCGTGGCCTTGTAACCATACATGCTGATGAACCGGTCCGCACACCGGGCTTTCCATTCCATACGGTCGAAGCCGATAATTCCCTTTTTACCATTCAAGATATTAACAGATCCCCGGCTGTTGGCAAGAGGACATAATGTTACCATCTGTGTCACATCATTCCGCGAAACGATGATATGAACATGGAGTTGCAGCCCGGGTTTCCTGTCCCCGGCTTTTGCCCGTCCCTCCTTTACATCCTCATCACTGTTCCTGTAGTGGCGTTCCGTTTCCACCCTCCCAAAATAAACAAGATCCTTTCCTGATCTTATCTTCTCCCTGCGAAAATTCTCCGCATACAGGTCCATACAGTTCCGGGAGTAATTCTTCAACTCATGAATGACTTTTTCCTGTTCCTCCACGGTGAGCCGCTCAAATTCCGCCACCTGCTTTCCTGTAACCCGCCGGATCAGGTGGGCCGCTTCATCCTGTGAGGGATTGATGGACAGCATATAGAATTTATCATCCCTCTTCTTCAATCTTTTATGGTTGTTGTCAATCTTTTGCATGACCGTCACCGGTGCGACATAATCCTCCTTATGGGAGAAGAACGTGTCATAATAAGATTTGTCTTCAAGACTTTCCTTCAACAGGTATTCCACCAGTACCCGGCACCTGCCCTTGTTGTCGCATACACAGGGTGTGTTGACCGGTTTATGTACTTTTACAAACATTCCACCTGGATTTAGTTCTGATAATAATCATAAGGTTCCTTTTGAAATTTCTTGAATACAGATTCATGTATGATACTGCATTTTTTTCAACTCACCGCCTGTCGTCCTCTGTTCCTTCATGGTGACAGCCCGAACTTCATAATCCCCTTTCAGATAATTCGCCAGACTATATGGACACTTCATTCTGTAAAGGATTGCTGGAAATATGGTAGAATATGCCATTCTTTTTTTTGATTGTTGCCAGCCTTCCGCATAAACCACATTGGCGCCATATAATATTTTCTTGTGAAAAAAAAGTATCATACTTTCTCTGTTCAAACTGTATTTCCACTTCGGATGAGCCGGTACAGGACGGGCCATTACCTGTTTTACGAACATATTTCCTTTACCTTATATAACAACATTTCCAGATAGACCGGTGCGACAAAATAATCTGTTCCTTTTTCCGCCTTCTTGAAGTTCTTCTGGTCGAAAGCGTTTTCCAGCAGCCTGACAACCTGTCCGAGTTTCCGTCTGTCCTCCACGTCAGGAGCACCTGCTTGCTTCAACCGCTCCACTTCCGCTTTCAGTTGGGTGACCTGTTTGTCGGCCCGGTCCAGCAATTCATCACTGTGCGCTTCCGGCGCCGGAAGCAGCTTGTCGATCTTGTCTTTCTCTATGGCACGGATGATTTTGATGATCCGTTCGATTCCCTGAAGTTCCAGTGTCTTGAACTTCCCGTTGATTGACGTTCGGGGATCCACCCCGTTCCGCTCAAAGTAGGACAGCATTGTCTCAATGAACTCACTGGCCGACACGCTTCCTTTCATTTCGTCCAGATGCTGTTTCACATCTATGGATACACGAATGGTTTTTGTAATTTTTGTTTGCATAATCTTGAATCTTTCCGCAAATGTAAGGGCGGACCGGCACAACCTTTTTGTGCTGCCTCCATCTTTTTTTCTGTAGATTTTTGTCTACATCGCAAATTGTTAACAATCAACTATATATAAAAAACATGTCGATTTTATGTAGACAACACAATTACTTGATAATCAACAGGAAAAAGACTTAAATCTACAGAAAAAGTAGACAATTTGTCTACAAAAAATCTCACAACCTATTGACAATCACGGCTCTGCGTGATTTAGCGAACGTCAAAACGTGCGCGCCGCTTGCTCTTCCTTATTATTTTTTCAAAGAAAAAATGGAATTTCTCGGGCAGAGCCCTTCCCTAAAGAGAAGGAAAGCCATGCGGTGCGGAGATGGATACGGAAGATATGTGACAGACTGAGGGAGGCGTATTCCGTCCTTGGGGGCTTGCAAAGAGACCGGCGATATTGCCGGTGCGAACTTCCAGGAGTATGTGCCGTTTCCGATCTCGCAAGATGCGGGAGAACGGACGGCAGACCTGATTTGTAATCCCGGAAAAAAGAAAGTGTCCTCAGAGCGGATCGGAGAAGTGGCGGCGAGCCGGCGGACAAACCGGAAGACAATACGGGCAGATATTATCAAACAAACCGATTCTGAAAATCAGGAAAAGTACAATAACTGTTTCTGCATAATCTTCCCGGAAAAAAGAAAATGAACAATACCTGACAATACTTATGGGTTGCCAATGGAAGTGTGCATGAATCTTCCTGTTCATGAACGAATAAAAATATAGGTAATCTGAAAATGATGGTGGAGAACCGGACATGCCTGGTGGCGTCAAGAAGGAACAAAAGGAATCGGGCAGGATTATTTTGAATGGTCCTCTTTTTCCGCGAATCCGATAGGTATACATTCCAAATTGACGTGTCATTTTTTTTTAAGAAAATAGCCATTCAAAATATCCATCCAATACTTAATGCCAATATTTTAAAGTGTTTTAATTTTAAAACATTAAAGCATTTAAATATTAAAATGTTAAAACTTCGGTCATGAATACTTTACATGAAGTCATGTATCTGTTGTTTTATGATATTTGTTTATATGTAGAATCTGTATCATTGTCAAAAATATCATACACGTAATTCTGTAATCCACCCTTTACATTATGTGAGAATCAATGGATATTCTTTTTTCAAAGGGATGCCGACGGTTCGATTTGAAAACATATTAATATCAGAATATTTTAAAATTAAAATTGTTTGATATTTTAATTTTAAAATATTACAACATTAAAATATTGACACGGACGGGTATGGAGTTGTAATCCGTATCTTTGCCCCATGTCCTTTTAGAAAAAGGAAATATGCCATTATGCCTCCTGAAAATGTCTATATTTGCGTTTCAATAATATAAATGATATGGACAGAACTAAGGACGCATGCAGACACCAATCAAACAACAGAGTCATCATGTGGTACAAAATAAGAGAATTATATTCAAAAGGATTTAACAAGACCCAGATCGCGTTCCAGCTTGGTCTGCATAGAAGTACGGTGCGCCGGTACTTGAAAATGGACGAGGACACATTGACTGCAAAATTGCAGCATCGCAGGCGATATCCCCGCATACTTGACAAATACGAAAGTTATGTCTGTGACGTTCTTTCCCGGTACAGGTTCCTGTCCGCCTCCCAGATTCATGACTGGATGAAGGAACAGTATCCTGATCTTCCTGTTGTCTGCGGAAAAACCGTATACAATTTTGTGGAAACTGTACGTCGTAAGTATAATCTGGACAAGGAGGGTCTTTCCAAACGTGTTTATGAGAAAATGCCGGATACCCCTTACGGGGAATATGCCCAGATGGATTTCGGAGAAAGCCGCATGCCCACATACAGGGACGACTTTGTCAAAGTTTATTTTTTTGTCATGGTGATGAGCCGTTCCAGGCAGAAGTTCGTGTATTTTTCCTGTACGCCTTTCACATCAGCCCTGGCCGTATATGCCCATGAACTGGCTTTCGCATATTTCGGAGGGAAGCCGAGAAGGATAATCTATGACCAGGACAAAGTCCTGCTGGTCAGGGAAAACCTGGGTGACCTCATATTGACAAGAACGTTCCGTGCCTTTGTCAACGAGCAGCATTTCCAGCCCGTGTTCTGCCGTCCTGCTGATCCGGAAAGCAAGGGAAAAGTGGAAAATGTGGTCAAATATGTCAAGCGTAACTTTCTTGCCGGACGGACATTTAACAGCCTGGAAGTCCTTAACACCGAGGTCCTGCAATGGCTGGAAAAAACAGGAAACGGCAAGATACATGGAACCACACGCCTGGTTCCGGCTGAGGAATTTGAGATTGAACGGAAATATCTGTTGCCATACTATGGAGAACCGGTGCCCCCCAAAGACGAGCCGAAAGAGTATCATGTCCGCAAGGACAATACGGTACGGTACCTGACCAACTACTACAGTGTGCCCTCCGGCACCTATAAAAATCGGAACACCGTTGTATGGCTTCTTGAGAATAACGGACATATCGAGCTGTACGACAAAGAGAGCGGCAAACTCATATGCAGGCATGAGTTGTGTCCCGGAAAAGGGAAAAATGTATGTGACAAAAGACATCATAAGGACAAGACACGGAGTGTGAATGACTTGCAGGTCCGGATCCGAAAGCGGACGGAAGATGACCCCACCGTTATTCTGTGGCTCCGGAATCTGGAAAGGGAAAAGCCGCGTTATTACAGAGACAATATGAAACTGCTGCTTCATGTGATATCCGAATACGGCAAAGAAACAGTGATAGCAGCCCTGCGGACCTGTCTGGAAAAAAACATATACAACAGCCTTTCCGTGCAGGAAATATCCGGCTCAATCCACAGGAGTAAGGACAATATGGACGGGATGACTATCCAAGCTCCGACATCCATTCCGGAAACAGCGGACTGTCATCCTGAAAAAACAGATATAAACCAATATAACAAGTTTTTTGAATGATACAAAGTGAAAAATTGAAAGAGCACGCCAAACGTCTGCGGCTTTACAACATTGCAAACCGCATGGACAGCATTCTGCATCATGCACAGGAAGAAAAACCGACCTACCCGGAATTCCTGTCCCTGGTATTAGGCACCGAAGTTGAGATGAAAGAGAGGAAAGACTACGAGAGACGCCTTGTTGCGGCACGTCTGCCCCGAAAACATGATCTTGACGAATACGACTACAATTTTTATGAAGGCATAGACCGCCGGCAGATGAAGGAGCTTCGTGAACTGGTATGGCTCCGTGAAGCTTATAACCTGATCCTGATGGGACCATCAGGGACCGGAAAGACATTTCTGGCAGCCGGTCTTGTCTTTGATGCGGTCAAGGCCGGTTACAAGGCATACCTGATGACAATGGAGGATATCGTAAATTGTCTCAGACTTAAAGACATCTCAACTCCGGCCATGATGACTTATAACAAGATTCTGCGCGCACAGCTGCTGGCAATAGATGATATCATGCTGTTTCCTGTGAAAAGAGAGGAAGCAACTGCCTTCTTCAACCTGATAAACACCCTACATGAGAAGACATCCATCATCATTACAACCAACAAGGCACCTACAGAATGGGTAGAAACATTGAATGATGAAATCCTTGCCAGCGCTCTGCTTGACAGGCTGCTTTATCGATGTGAAGTCATCAAGTTCACCGGCAGTAGCTACCGGTTAGAAAACAGGCAGACGATTTTCAAGACTACAACAGGAACGAGAAACGAACTTATGAAGCCTTAGTTACCGGTGTATTCTGTGGCATATTTAACTTTTCTAAAAAAAGGCACAAGAAAATTTGCAAATTACACCAGTCCTGCTTGCAGACGATGCTGTGCTCGGGCAGTACCCTGGCGGCCTTTATCCAGGTGGAGTGCATGGTCTCATACTCTTCCGCCGTCACCGTATACAGCTCGGGAAGCTCCACCTCGAAGGCCACGGTCAGGTCGGCGTCCTTGCTCACGATGCAGCCGTTCTCCACCGAGAGCAGGGGGAACTTGCGTTCCAGCGTTTCCGCTTTCAATACATTTCTCATGATTGTCGTTTTTTTCTTTTTGCAAATAATCTGAAAACTCTCTTGCGGTGGATCAGGTAGCGCGGATGGCGTTTCTCCGCCAGCAGCTTCATAAGACCGTGTTCGCCGTAGCGGGCGTTCAGCCGGAACACCGCCCATGCCAGCAGACCGCCGGATACGGTCCCGAAAGGGATGCATATCCATTGGTCCACGCCTGCCAGGTAAAGGATGACCACCGCCAGGAGCACCGTCACCAGACCGCCCGCGAAGACGAACAGGTATTGTGACTTGAGCCCCTTGAACTCGACGGGATTGCCCGCCCCCTTGTTTACAGGATACTCCATACCGCTTAGAGGAAGAAGGAACGCAGGATGGTGGCGGCTACAATCAGAAAGATGCAGGCAAAGAACCAGCTGGCGGCGGTTTTCGAGGTGTCGGGATCACCGCTGGAGAACTTGCCGTAGGTCTTGATGCCGCCCACCAGGCCGAGCACCGCACCGATGGCATAGCACAGTTTGGTGGCGGGATCGAAATACGAGGTCATGAGGCTGGTCGCCTCGTTGATACCGGCAAGGCCCTGCCCTTGGCCCTGCGCGAAAGCACCGGCGGCAATCGCCGCGCACATCACTGAAAAAAGGATTCTTCTCTTCATTGTCGAATCGTTTGGGTAAGACATAAATTTGAATTCGACGGCGAAGATAAAAAGGGATAATACGCTGTGATTCAGAGGTGTCATCAGATGTCACCAGATGTCATCAGATGTCATCCAACAAGTGCTTTTGCGCGTCTCTACAGAGATTTTCAACATTGTTTTACGTCATTGCGGAGACGCTTACCTCAAGCATAATACATGATTAATTGATGATTTTGGCACAAACATGGATTGTTCAAACGGTTACATGTTTTTCTGTACCATTTATATAATTGCCATACAAAAGCCAGCAAATTCCATAAAGTTGATTTCTTGTCAAAAACGACTATTATTGATATTGGATTAAAATAGCTATATTTGCATATCAAACGCAGTTTTATGGCCAATGTAAACAGGTTAAAAATAGTGTATCATGTAGTAGTGTATAAAGAGAGTAACAATATCACACCTTGATAAGGCATTTTTAAGTAATATATCTGTTTATATTCAAGAACAGCCAAACAGAGAACAATAACTTTCATACTTATAAGTATGAACAATGAAATTATTGTGCCTGAAACAAAGCGAACAAAATATGAGGCCGTAAAATAAAGCATGATGCAACAATTGCTTATGGGCAAAATATTTAATCAGTTAGTGTATGAAGAAAAACCTTAAAGATTTGTATTGCCAACGCCCTCATGTCGTGATAGTTGGAGCTGGTGCTTCAAGAGCGGTCATGGGAAAATCTTGCCCGACGATGAATGAAGCCATTGAACAGGTCGGGTTAGATAGAATCCTTGAAGGATTTATGTTAGAAACGAAAAGCAAGAATCTTGAAGATATATATAGTGAGCTGTTTAGACGTGGTGATGAGTGTAAAAACGCACGGATAGCAATGGAAAAAAAACTTTATGAATATTTTTCAAATGTGCAGCTTCCATCTTTCTTGACCATCTACGACCTTTTGATTCTTTCGCTCACAGAAAAAGACTGCATTGTATCCTTCAACTGGGATAGTCTGCTTATCCAAGCATATAACAGAGTGGCAAAGATTACCTGGAACAGACCAGATATTCTGTTCTTGCATGGAAATGTGGGGGCTGGTGTGTGCAAAGACTGTATGACCTTTGGTCTTATACAAAACTATTGCAGAAAGTGTGGCAAACCATACAACGCTGTTCCTTTGCTGTATCCTGTAGAACAAAAGGATTACAACAGCGACAGCTTTATCCGTGACCAATGGAGTGTTGCAAAGTACTACATATCGAAAGCAGGCAAGGTAACAATCTTTGGGTATAGCGCACCTTCTTCTGATAAGGAGGCAAGTGAAATACTTAAAGCTGCATTCTCTAAACATGATGGTGCTCATAGATTGGATGCAGTGGAAATAATTGAACGTCCCGGATTCAACGCGAATGAAATATCAGAAACTTGGCAGTATTTCTTTTCATTGACCAATTACCATTCTGACATTGTGGACTCCTTTTATAATAGCTGCTTGGCGCAGGCACCTCGCCGTACCTTGCAATACCAATACCAGCAATTCATTAGAGGATGGTGGGGACAACCAAAGATACACTTCTCAAAACAAGATACTTTTGAGTCGGTGGAAACGCTTTTAAAGCCACTTCTTGTAAATGAAGAGCAAGGAGATTATTCTATAATTTAAGTCAATAACACTAACATCATCATTACAACCGAATGAATAGACTTGTTATCATAGGAAACGGATTTGACATGGCACATGGCTTTAAAACAAGTTATATGGATTTTATCAACTGGTATTGGGACCAACGAGTGTATACTTTTTCCGGTAATACTACAAATGTATCAGAAGATTGCCTTTGCCGTTTGGTTATCAAAGATAATGTAGGCATTAATTGCTGGAATGTTTTTGTCTTCAACAACTCATGTTTTTTTAAGGATATCTATTGTAAAGAAAGATACTCAGGAAGCGAAGTTATTCAGTATATCAAGGACCAACCAAACATTTTCTCTATTGAATGTTGCCTTTTTTTTAAAACTATTCTGCAATCAATAGAAACCAAAGGATGGGTGGATATTGAAAACGACTATTACCAACTGTTGAAAGTTGGCATGGATAGCCCTGGTTGTAATTATACAATCAGTGAGTTGAATGAACAATTTGCATTCCTTCAAGAAAAATTAATTGAATACCTCCATACAATAGAAACAGACAATGTAAGGAATGACCTTCAAAATGCAATAATTGACTTCTTTGATCCTGCTGATTTCTCAACAGAAGGAAAAAAGAAAGCTCTGGATAACATTGGGCTGAATATATCCAGCCTTGCAGATGTTGAATACAATTATGGAGAACGCGATAAACTTATCCCTAAACGTATCATGTTGCTGAGTTTCAACTATACAAAAACAGCTAAGATGTATGGTAACTTTAATATTACCCACAATTATATTCATGGCGAATTAGAAAAACCTGAAAATATAATTTTTGGCTATGGGGATGAACTTGACAAAAGTTACCAGTCTATTCTTGATATGAATGACAATGAGTTACTTAGATATGTCAAATCCGTTAAATATTTAGAAACAAGACATTATCATGATTTGCTCGAATTTCTTTTAGCTGCACCTTTTCAAGTTTTGATAATGGGGCATTCTTGCGGAAATTCAGACCGAACATTACTAAATACCGTCTTTGAACATGAAAACTGTGTTTCCATAAAGCCGTTTTATCATAAATGGGAAGATGGCAGAGATAATTACTTGGAACTTGTTCAAAATATTTCCCGAAACTTTACTAATATGAAGTTATTCAGAGATAGAGTTGTGAACAAGGAGCAATGCAAAACCATGTAATGGAACACTAAATTTAAATGTGATTTTTTCTATGATATCTTGTTATGCACATAAAGTACGACAAAAATATTGTGCAAAAGGAAGCAGGGAAACGGATTTTCATCCATTAGAAAAAGTAAGGAGCTGGCTTGGTAAGCAGCTCCTTACTTTTTTATAGTCGTTTATAGGTCTCTTATAAAGAAATTTCATTTAATAAATTGAGTTATAGTTTTTCCTGTCAGCAAATCAGGATAATTTCATTCTTTTACTTTTGAATCGTAAGCAACAGTGAGGAAGTATCCGATTTTCTGAGTTGTCCCCGTGATTTCTATGTTTTGAGTGTTTGTTCCTTTCTATTACCCTTAACAAAAGACAAACTTCAACCTTTTTCATAGATTATAGAGAAATACAAAGTTGGGTACATAATGAATATCCTATATATAATATTCAACAATATGGAATTTTGTGGCATAATAGCATATTACTTTCAGACCAGCTTCCTCCAGTCTGCGACAGGTTTGGAAACGTTCCTCTCTTTTTTTAAAGGCAGAGCATTCCCTTCCTCATCCACATACCTTTCCATCAGCTCCTCTATCAGTTTCTTGTTCTCCACCTGGGAGGAGAACAGCTCGAACATGTCCGTTTCCCGGATGGCACGCAGTGTCATGGCGGCCCGGTATGATTTGTCCTCATCCGAACCGGCACCGTCCAGATTAAGCAGCACGTCACCTACATTGAGCAGGTCGGCAGGAGTGACTGCCGGAACAATGGCTTCCGCCTCGGGAGAACGGCTGTCCAGCTCCTCCTGTTCGTCTTTCAGCATTCTCATCTCCTCCAAAGGCAGTTTGCATTCCACCTCATCTTCCGGAATATCCTCATCCTTGCCGATAAGGTCGCTTCCCATTTCCAACTGCTGGCTCATGTAAGGGGCAACGGTCTTTCCGGCATTCTCATCCAGATAGACAAAACGGGTGGCCCCCATCACATCTGCCGCACTTTCCGGATTCCGGCGGTAGTCCTTTTCCGTTTCCGTTTTTTTACGGGGAGTATAAAGCAGATCGCATATCTTACCTATTCTCTTTTTCTGCTCCCATACCTTATATAATAGATAAGCGGTACAGCCGAGCCGTATTGACAAATAAACTATTTCTTCCATTCTATCGGTTTTTGTGTGGCTTCCTGGTTATATATCTCGTTGATGATGTCCTGGTACCTTTCCAGATGGTCTGACAGGACACTGCTTAAAAACATCGGGACGGACATATCCGGTGCAATGACCGGCAATACTTTGGCAACAGTCCTGTATAATGCATCGTTAACATAGGTCTGCCTTCTTGCTCCCGACAGTCTCACTTTCAGAAACCGTCTCCGGTATTCATCTGAATCAGCCACTCCATCCGGTGATTTCTTTATTTGCTGTCTGGAAAGGCCGCTTTTCTTCTCCTGTTTCTCCTGAGAAGGCCCAGCCTGACTTTTTGTTTCCGATTCCCCTTCCGGAGAAACCGTTTTTTCCAAAGCGGTTACATCTCCTGCCATCATGCGTTTCAATGCCTCCTCGTCCACTTGGTAATCCGTTCTTCTTTTGGTAGCCATAATTGTTTTATTGAAGTTTCAGTACGGTTTCTATTTCCGCTACCAACAGGTCCAGACCGCTTCCTTTCACTGCGGAGGGAGATGGAGGGAACAAGGTGCTGCGGAACAGGGGCCCCTTCATCCCGGAATCTTTGTTGTAGCGTTCCGCACTGGGAATGACGGTCTCCAGCACCGGCAGTTTCAGAGAGCGGAAAATTTCGGTATAGCCGTTATACAGCCCTTTGGACACCCGTTTGTCCATCCGGTTCCAGAACATATGGATGCCACGCAAGGGTACGTCCGCATGCCGGTGCATGTATTCCCTGATGGCAAGGACAAAAGACATGCTGCTCCGCATTACCATCCTTTCCTGTGTAATCGGAGTGAATACATAGTCCATATTGATCACGGACTGGAAGACACCGGGCACATTCACGGTACCGGGGAGATCAAAAAGGACAAGGTCATAGTCCAGATCCGACTTTTCGAGAAAGCGGCCGGCCGTCTCCCTAGCTTCCTCCGGGGTGGAGTTCAGGATGCTGTAGGCTTTCCTGCCGCTTGTTCCGAACTGTTCCACCAGCTGGTTTTGCAGATGCACGTTCTTTTCAATGTTCCCCACTTCCCAGTCCCGCATGGCACTGATGCTGTGCTGTGGATAATCACAATCCACCACAAGTACGTTATATCCGTTCAGGTAATGGAAATAACTGGCGAGCAACACGGTGAACGTGGATTTTCCCACACCGCCTTTCTGGTTGCTCAAAGCGACAAATAAAGGTTCTCTCTTCATAGGCTTGAATTTAGAGTGTATGACTTGTTTCATATCTGTCTGGATTTTTTCGTTTCATCACACGGCAATGCATCCGTTGGTATATGGCAATTACGCATTGCTTGCCTGTTTGCATGAATACATTGCATACCATATCGCATCAGTGTAATGCCGGTTGCCGGAGGGTGTTGCCGTATAAGGTGCATTGCATTCATGCAATATGGAGTTCAATGTACCCCATACTGCATTGCACGGATGCAATGTGTCCCGTCATGCAGGACTGCCATGCGGCATATATGGCATTGCGCATACATGGATGATACCGCATTCGCGTCATGCACCACCTGTGGCAGGCAAGCAATACACCTTACAGGACAATGTTCCAATGTATGCCCTCATGCACTGTGCCAAAAGTAGCGGCTATTCTTGAAACTTCCGCCAACATTTCCCCTACCTGACATCAGATGTCGTCAGATGTCATCAAATGTCATATCAAACGCTGTTTACCAATCGGTTATCACTGTCTAATTTTGCAAAACCGGAATCAGACAATGGAAAGGAACTGACTTCGCCGGACCACAGCACGCCGTGAACGTCGCGCAGCAATCCGACGAAGGAGGATTCTCTGTTCAAGCGAACAGAGCAAGTTGTGTCCTTGTCCGACAAAAAGTCTTTTGTCCGACAAGAACCAACTTGCCCGCCCCTTCCCGGGGCGGGGGAATCCGCTCCAAAGTCGCGGATTCCGGAAGAGAAAAAAGTACAAACCAAAAATCTCATGTGCATGGAGAGAACAACAGGGACAAGGACGGGCAGAAAGCCCAAGAGTGATCCGGCGGACCGCAAGTACAGCTTCCGCCTGAACGCCGAGGAGAACACAAGATTTGAAAAGTTGCTGGCGGATTCGGGAGCCGGGGACCGCACGCTGTTCATCAAGAAATCCATCTTTTCGGGACAGATTAAAGTCGTGAGAATCGACAAGGCTACAATGGACTATTACATCAAACTGACCGAGTTTCACAAACAGTTTCAGGCTGTCGGAAACAACTACAACCAGGTCGTCCGTGCCTTGAAGAACAATTTCGGGGAGAAACGGGCGATGGCATTGCTCTACAAGCTGGAGAAACTGAGCATCGAACTGATGCTTGTCTGTAAAAAAGTCATGGCGCTGACCCAGGAATACGAGCGGAAATGGTTGCAAAAATAAGTCACGGCATGAGCCTTTACGGGGCGCTCGCCTACAACCACGGCAAGGTGGCGGCGGGTACCGCCGAGATTCTTTCGGGCAACCGTATGATTTCTGACAGGCTTGGATTGCCAAGCGAGGACATGCGCCTGGCGTTGCTCTCTTTCGAGAACTACCTGCTGGCAAACCGCAACACGGAGAAGCCCGTCCTGCATATTTCGCTCTCTCCGGCACCGGAAGACCGGCTAACCGATGGGCAGCTGGTGGAACTGGCGGACCAGTATATGCAGAAGATGGGCTACGGGAACCAGCCTTACATCGCCTACAAACATGCCGATACCCACAACACCCACATCCATATTGTCAGTGTCTGTGTGGACGAGCAGGGGAAAAAGATAAGCGATGCCTACGAGCACCGCCGTTCCATGACCGCCTGCCGGGAACTGGAAACGGATTTCGGCCTGCGCAACGGAGCGGACACGGAAAGGCGGAATCCGAAAGCGGAGCTGAGGAAGGTGGACGCTTCCTTGGGGGATGTCCGCCATCAGGTAGGCAATACCCTTAAAGCCGTATTGGAAAGCTACCATTTCCAAACCTTCGGGGAATACAATGCGCTGCTTTCCACGCTCAACATCGAGGCGAAACAGGTCAGGGGAGAATACAACGGTACACCATATACCGGTATTGTCTATTCGGCCACGGATGATACCGGCAAGGTGGTCAGCCCGCCGTTCAAGAGTTCCCGATTTGGGAAACGCTTCGGAAATGAACAGTTGGAAAAGCGGATGCTGATGAACCTGAAAGACCTCAAGGACGGGAAATGGGCACCCTCCATACAGGCGGACATCGTTCGTGCCTTGCGGCAGGCGGATTCACGGAAACGGTTTGTGGAACTGCTCGGGCAAAGGCGTATTGATGTGGTTTTCCGCGAGAATGAGCGGGGACGTATCTATGGTGTCACCTTTATTGACCACAACCGTCGGGAGGTGTTCAACGGCTCACGCATGGGCAAGGAGTTTTCCGCCAATGTGTTCAACGACTATTTCAAATGGTTGGAAAACATACCCGAAAAGGAACGGGGTGGACATTCCGCTGCAGAGCTTTGGCAGCATCACCGTCACGAATCCTCTAGCACGCTCGAACTGGCGGCAGGCATTCTTTCTATGGAAACCAATCCGCGGGATTACGAGGAGGAAGCCTTCGCACGCCGCATGAAGAAAAAGAAGAAGGCCGGACGCAAGCGTGGCATTTAGACAAAACAAGTATCAACCTTTTTATACACAATCCTTATGCAACAGGAAGACGATTTGAGGGCCCTCGCTAAGATAATGGAATTCGGCAGGGCTGTGAGTATTTTTCTTTTGGTGGTGCATGTCTATGTGTACTGCTATCCGAGCATGACCGCATGGCATCTGAATCTTGCGGTCATAGACAAGATTCTGGTAAACTTCAACATTCACACGGGCATTTTCGACAACATCCTCTGGAGCAAGTTGCTGGCGGTGCTTTTGCTGGCCATCTCCTGTCTGGGCACACACGGGGTCAAGGGAGAGAAAATCACCTGGCCCAAAATCTATGCGGCACTGGTTGCCGGATGTACGTTCTTTTTTCTGAACTGGTGGCTGCTGGATTTGCCGCTGCCACATACGGCAAGTACCATAATGTATGTAAGCACGCTTACCACCGGTTATCTCGGTCTGCTGATGGCGGGGTTATGGATGAGCCGGCTCTACAAGAACAACCTGATGACCGATGTGTTCAACAATGAGAACGAGTCTTTCGGGCAGGAAACACAGCTGATGGAAAATGAGTATTCTGTCAATCTGCCGACCAGATTCCAATACCGTGGAAGGCTCAATGACGGATGGATCAACGTGGTGAACCCGTTCCGTGCCACGATTGTACTGGGTACGCCGGGGTCCGGTAAGTCATACGCGGTGGTGAACAACTACATCCGCCAGATGATTGGCAAAGGGTATAGCTGTTACCTTTACGACTATAAGTTCGACGACCTTTCCACCATCGCCTACAACACATTGCTGAACAATATGGACAAGTACAAGGTCAGACCCCGGTTCTATGTCATCAATTTCGATGACCCCCGCCGCTCGCACCGCTGCAACCCCATCACGCCGGAGTTCATGACGGACATCTCCGACGCGTACGAGGCAAGCTATACCATCTTATTGAACCTGAACAAGACCTGGATTGAAAAGCAGGGGGATTTCTTCGTGGAGTCGCCGATTATCCTGCTGGCGGCAATCGTGTGGTACCTCAAAATATACAAGAACGGGATGTACTGTACTTTCCCTCATGCGGTGGAGCTGCTCAACAAGCCTTATTCGGACTTGTTTACCGTTCTGACCTCCTATCCGGAGCTGGAAAATTACCTTTCCCCCTTTATGGATGCCTGGAAATCAGGAGCTCAGGACCAGCTCCAGGGCCAGATTGCTTCCGCAAAAATCCCCCTTACACGCATGATTTCCCCACAGCTTTATTGGGTGATGACAGGCAATGATTTCTCTTTGGACATCAACAATCCGGAGGAACCTAAAATCCTGTGTGTGGGCAACAATCCCGATAGGCAGAACATCTATTCGGCGGCACTCGGCCTCTACAACTCCCGCATCGTGAAGCTGATCAACAAGAAAGGAAAGCTCAAAAGTGCGGTCATCATAGACGAGCTGCCCACCATTTATTTCCGGGGACTTGACAACCTGATTGCAACGGCGCGTTCCAACAAGGTGGCGGTCTGCCTGGGATTTCAGGATTTCTCCCAGCTCAACCGGGACTATGGTGAAAAGGAGTCGAAAGTGGTGCAGAACACGGTGGGGAACATATTCAGCGGACAGGTGGTTGGGGAAACGGCAAAGACGCTTTCCGAACGTTTCGGGAAGATATTGCAACAGCGCCAGTCGGTTTCCATCAACCGGCAGGATATCTCCACATCCATAAATACACAGATGGACTCCCTCATCCCGGCTTCCAAGATTGCCACTCTCTCGCAGGGTACGTTTGTCGGTGCCGTGTCCGACAATTTCGGTGAGAGGATAGACCAAAAGATTTTCCATGCCGAAATCGTTGTGGATCATGCCAGGGTCAGTGCGGAGGAAAAGACTTACAAAAAGATCCCCATCATCAACGAGTTCAAGGACAGGGATGGTAACGACATCATGATGCAGCAGATACAGCGCAACTACGACCAGATCAAGGCGGATGCACAGGCTATCATCAACGAAGAGATGGACCGTATCAAAAGAGATCCGGAGTTATGCAAGCGATTGGGGTTGGATGATGAAAAATCATCAAAGAAGAAAGAATGATTCATCTTCCCTTAAATCTCCATGAAGTGTGCGGGAAATGATATAAAAGCTTCCCTCACACTATCATTTCTTTGTATGATAATGCCTATATGACAGGATTTTGACAATACATTTCAGGATAGACAATCAGGTAGTCTTCCGTAAACAGGCTTTTATCGAAAAAGCAAAATTGAATAGCAGGACATACATCTATGAATGCCTTGTTCCGGTTGTTGAATTTGAACAGAAAAGATTGGCTGTACGAATTCGGCAAAGTACTCAAAGGATTGGCTCTGATGGCTTTGTAGCGAGTCGAGAACTGGGTATATTGTTTCAGGTACGCAATAATTTCAGGAACGTAAACAGTCGTCTTGTGCCACTTTTCAGTGATGATTTCCGAACATCTTTTCATCTCTGTCAGATGCTCTGGTCTTCCAACCAAATCAAATACCTTTTCTAATTTGTCATCACAAGCTGACTGGCTGATTATATATCCGCTGTCCTTATAGCAAAGATTTCCCCACCAATGGGCAAGTTCTATAATTGTATCCCAGAAATAATAGCCTTCTCCAAGCCATGCGTTTTTATTCGTACAAATGAACGGACCATGTTGTTCCACATAGTCGGGGTTCCCTCTGTCTTCAACGGTCTGGTATATGATTCTGTTCATTGAAGGCTTCTTACTTTAAGACCGTGTTTCTCCTTAGTTCATGTTCCAACAACGATACATTCAGTGTGGGTATCATTATCGGAGCTACGTTTGCCTGTAATGTTATAGTACTTACAAAGGCACGTACATAAGGGAAAATGATAGCAATGCTGTTCGCATAAAAATAAGGAGGGATGTTGTCAGCCTGTACCATGTCCCCAAAAGAAAAGACGGCTTTAAGTTTGATGTTTATAACTTCAAAGTCAGTATTTTCTTTCTTATATGAAGCCTTGAATACCAGAGTCAATACATACTGTCTTTCTCTCTGAAAATAGATGCCGGATGGTTCTATTTTCAGATCGAAGATACATTGGGGTGGAATATTCTCCAAGTCAAGCATTACGTTGACTACGGAGTAATTTTTTAGCGAAAAAACGGCTTGCTTCATTATGATGTATTTTAGTGTTTTATACTGCCATAGGCAAATATGAGTCAGACCCGAAATCCTGGGATATAGGGGATTCTACATTCACTCTGGATGTTGGATGGCTTCCGTAGATGCCGGCTACAATTTCATTGCGCAAGGCATTCTTTTCACATTCTTCAATAAATTGATTGATTTCCGGTCCATAAGCATACTTGCAGTGTATAGCCTCCCAATCTTTTTGTAATTGTTCTTCTGGGGTATTGCTAAAATATTCCAAAAGTTCTTCTGATAAACGTTTCATCTCAATCATTCTATTAAATATATACTATTGCAAATATACTAATTTATTCTATTGATATGGCTAAAGTCATCACTTTTAGTACCAATAGCAACAATCAATTCACTATCATAACAATATTTAAGACAAAACTTTTAAGCAATATTGCTATTATATGCGGCATCGTCAGTTCTTTCACCTACTTCCCAAACCCCACAACTACCTCCGCCACTTCCCCATGCACCCTCCGCACATTCAGCACCCGTGCAGGAATCCCATGTCCGAAGCAACATTGGATAAACTCCATCCCGATAAACACTCCTGTATTGTATTCCCCGACATTATCTCCGTCATTTTTGCAGAAAGTTACGGTTCCTTTCATCTCTTCATTCCTTCTCTTGCGGTATTGCGCCTCCTTTTCAAACATCATAAAGACTTCTCCTCTGACAATCTGCACCTGTTGGCCTCCGGTTTGTAGGAATTGCAAGTAGCCCTCCAGCAGGTCTTCCGGGCATCCGCTATGGGATAGCATGTTTCTTACCCCATGTATCTGAATCGAATTTTTCATATTTTTATTTGGCTATGATTATCTTTTTATCCTTGATGACAAGTGTGTCTTTCCCGCCATGGTTCGTCAGGCTTACATCTTTCAAGTCAATACGGCTGTTGGAAATGGAAAACTCCTGATGAATCGTATCATTCCGCAGGAAGTGGATATCCTGCTTGTACAGGTTCGGAATGGAAAAGAACAAAGTGATTATCCCGATAAAGCACAGCACCATCAATACCGTAAAGGTCACAAACCAGCGTTGGTATTTATGGTCTTCCACAACCTTCACTTCAATAGGCAATGGAGATTCCTGATAGCTCACCCGTTTCTGTTTCCATGTTACTCTGCAACGTAGATTCGAGAACTCATGCAGACTGAACAGTTCCGGCAGTTCCTGTAAGAAATGCAGGTATTGTTTGGTTTCCATCAGCACTTCCAGCTCCACGGTTACACGAATTACACTGCGTTTCATTATCTTGGGCTTCCCCGATGTGCCTGCGGGCTTGGCGACATTGAAGGGACGGATGTCCGATGCTCCGTTATCCATGCTCATGGCAAGCTCCACTCCGGTGTTTCCTAAAGAGGAGGCATCTGTAGGATGGGTTCCAAAAGATGAAGAACTTTCTACACCTTCATATTCCGCTATCAGGTCTGCTATTTCGCGCACTTCAGTTACTGCCACGTTCTTTGCCTCTGCATTGGCAAAGGTTTCCACTTTGGCCTTGACTATATCGGTCAGAAAAGCTTTTATCTTGTCTTCGCTTTTCTTATGGATAAGGTAGCTGGGATACTTCTTCGTGAAGTTTCGGGCTACGTTTTCCATATAGTCCATTGTATAATCATATATATCGTTAATCGATATATAGAACATCAACGTAATATGAAAATTACCAAATAGAGTATGCATATTATCTAATTATTTTTAGGGTTTTATTATTTCTATATCTGCAATAGGTATATAACCGATGAAAGAATTGAATACAGAAGAAATTTTGCACCATTTTTTTTCTATAGAATTTATAACAATAGGCATTCCAAAACTAATTTGTATACTATCTGCTCCAATTTGCGTCAATTCTCCTTTGACAGACGTATATATATATGAAGTACAAAGAAATCCCTTGTCCCCAGGTTTAATTTTAAAATTAATTCTTGGGGCATAAAAATGTTTTTGTAAAAAATCGTTATTAATATTTTTAATTTCACTTATAGAATATCCCATTTGAACTTGCTTAAATTTGTCATAACTACATTTTGGAACAGATTTTTCAGTATAATAATTATAGCCATCATAATATATTTTTCCATAAAATTCTGCATCCTTACAAAAAATAATATATATGGGTTTTTCTTTATCATTATAATATATAATTTTTTTAAGATATCCACCGTCAGGCCAAGATTCTATGATTTTTCTAATATTATTTTGATTATCAAAATATATAGTAGATAATATGTTCATGTCACTGTTTATCTCTCCTACAAGCGCATAATGATACATATTTTCAGAGTCTAAAAATTCTTCATTCACACATCGCCCCAAACTATCAATGGGTATAAGATATGCAATGCGAAGTGGCATCTTATTTATACTATCGACTTCTCGCTGAAAAACATCACGATTTTGTGATAATCCAATAACTACAGACAACAACTGTAACAAAACCAAAATGCTTATTTTCATATATTTTCTTATTTTAGTTCCCAAAAATGAATTGACTTTGCATGGTCCCAATAATTATGTTTGCCTATCGCATTTCCATTATACCATAAGGTTGCATGTCCGCTTGCCCATCTATAATTATTAGACTCAAGAATGTAGATTCCCTTTTTTTCTTTAAGTTTCAAATAAACATCATTAAAGCAAGAAGGAGAATTTATTATAATATCCGCTTTTCCAAAAACTAAATCAGAAGACAACCATTTTAATAATTTAATAGCACTTGTTATAATGCCTTTCCCTTTGTATTTACCTTTTTGTATGACAAAATCTCCTTTTACTTTTATATTTGCACCTAATAAAGCGATAGATACTCTTGTAGCACAAGCATTTATAAAAATACGTCTATCGTAATCTTCACCAAAAAGCTTTCTGAAAACAGCAACAGCGGGTTCATCATTTTCATTTAATGTACCTGCATTTATTTTGGGATAATTTTTATATACATCAGTCCATTTGGGCCTATTTATTTGTAATGAAGTTGATTTAAAACTTTCAACTTCAACAATAATATCTATCATTTTAACACAAATTTAAAGTATATTTCTCAAAAATATTTTCAATAACAACTTCACTATTATTATCAACTCGTCCTATAATCTGTATTTGATTCGTTTCTATTGCAATAGAAGTTAAATCATTTCTTTTTATCAATATAGCTATGCATTCGCCGGGTATATATCCATGAGTTTTAATATGTAAATTAAGATCAATATAATGTCTTGATTTCTTTTTCAAACGAATAAAATCTTTACTATACGTCCAATAAACTTCAGTGATTCCTTTATCCTCAATTTTCATTATAGGAGAGATAGACTGTTTTTGCATGATGTCACTGATTTTCCACACCTTCTCCCTAACCTCCAGATTATTCCTCTTGATAATCCCCGGCGACAGATACACCACCATCATCATCGGAGAGTCTCCAGCACTCATATACTCCTCTATTTTCACACAGAAGCAGTCCCAAAACCGGAAAATGTCCGCAATCTCTACTTCGTTGTAGATGAAATGGATCTCCCCGTTGTGCATGGCTCCTTCGTTCAGCCAGTCATAGAAGAACTGCTCGTCGCCCTTGCACTCAAACGCAAGCGTGATCAGGTCTCCCTCGACCGGCAAACACTCCCGGTTGCCGATTTCCTCGCAAACCTGGATGTGGAGCTGTATGATTCTTCTCAAATTCGGGTCATCATAGTGCCGGACGTGGCACCGATAGTTATAATAGAGTATCGGTACCTCCCTTCCTCTTATTTTCAGAATAGTTTCATAAATCATGATAATACAGTTTCTGGTGAATGACTAAGGTAATAAATCACGGCTGATCCAGTAGTACGTCTGCCCGTTGGATTGGAATGACTTGCCGGCGGCTTCGTCCAGCAGTTTTTTCTTTTCCTTGAAATATTCAATCAGCATGTCCAGTTCCACATCCGTAATCATTTTCTTTTTCCGCAAGTCCTTGACACGGTAAACCTCAAAGAAAGGATAGTCAGCCGGACAGGAGGTAAACCTTTGCAAGACCTCTGACAGGGGCATTTTCAGGAAAGTCTTTCTCCCCACCCTGCAATACCTGTCCCTGTTGCGCTCTGAAAGGAAATGTCTGACCAGCTTCCTTCTTACATGTCGGGTTGAGGCATATTCCGGCACGTTCAGGCTGTCCGTCTTGATGCGCACGGTCGATTCTTCGGTGTCTGTCTGTAGGTAATCGTCCGGACAGTCGCAAATATCCGCTTTCGCCCGCTTTTTCTTTTTGACCGCCTCGTATTTGTAGTCCACAATCAGTTTGGCGGGTGCTTCCACATATTTTCTCAACCGTTTGAACTCCTCTTCATTGGCAAGCAGGTAATAGTCCAGTGTGGAGGACAGCGAGTCCGGCAATGCGACAGGTTGCGCAGGCAGGCTCCAGGTGGGTTCGATACCCGGAAGTACGGACAATATGGGTTGCACACCCGACTGTCGGATATGGTAATAATCTGTCATTGTCGAGTCCGTCCTATATCGGTGTGTACCCACTTCGTCGAATGCCCTTGCCAGGCTGTTGCTCAACAGGGTATTGTCAAACTTCACTTGCAGCAGCATGGAGTCCACGGCGGCGGTCAGTCCTTCCAATTCCAGCGATTCGTTCTTTTGCGGAAATACCAGCCATCCCTGCGTCATGCTCCGGTTGGGAAAATCCAGGCAATAGATATTATGGTTCACCTCCGCGTATTCGCTTTCATTCCTGATTTGCTCGGGATATACAATCAGCTCCCGTTTCTTCCGGCTGATGCGTGGTGCCGAGCAGTCTATCATGTTCCCGATTTGCAGCACGAAGTTGTTGAAGTTGTCCGGCTCTCCTCCGTAGAGCTGGAAACCAAGCAGACGGCAGTTGTTCTTTACCAATTTGTTCACCAAGGTGGAGTCCGCCCACTCGCTGTTGAATCCTTTGTCTCCGATAACAACCAGAATATTGGTCTCATCCGGACATTTGTTGAATTGTTCCACCCCGATTTGAAGGCCGGACCAGCTGCCGAACCGCCCGTATGTGGGTTTCAGTTGCCCGGCATTGCGTGCCTTGGCGGAAAGGAAGTCAAGCAATTCCATGTAGTCGGGAGTCAGCTTGCAGATAGGGTCCTCCCGGTTGTCCGGTTCGTTGAAGGTAAGCACGGCGCCGAACTTGAAAGAAAAGCTCTCGTCATTTGCCAGTTGCGACTGTAATCCCTGGATGGCATTCACCACGGCAGGAAACCGCTGGATGGTGCTCTCTTTCCCTTCCAGGACGAACATGAGATTTATTTTTCGCAGGTCCTCCTCAATCTTGTGTTTGAATGTGCCGTAATATATCGGATGCCCGTTGACGTTCAGCACATAGCTCTCCCGTTTGTCTATGACCGGCATCGGCACATGCGTTCTGAAACAGAACGCCGTATCATTGTGCCGGTAGGACAACACCGGGCTGTACCGGATGGTGGGTTGGTTATCGGCGAATTGCAGTTTTTGTCGCATCTCATCGGATGACAGATGTAAGGTGTCCTTCCGTTCCCGGTCTTTGAAAACAAGCGTGCTGTCCGGCAGCGAGGCTATGTCTATATGGAGCTGCTGTTCGGGAGCGGTCAGCAACCTCCCGTCCATCCATCCGATGGCGGTCTGCCCGATACTGTCTGCGTCAAGTTGCGGTTTGTTCGCCACGAGGACACATCCTTTGTCCGCAGCTGTTTGATAAGGATACACGATACCGTAGAATGGGATTTTGCCCGCTTCTTGCGTCAGGTCGGGATTTTTAAACAGCTTTACGGAATCGTTGGCAAAATAGGTATCGGGATCGGCAAACGCCAGGGTGTCGGTCAGCATGACCACCTGCTTGTTCTTGAATCCCGTAACGACATCGGTAAAGCCGCTCCGGGTCAGCAACAGGTCGTTCTGGTTGATCCACCCGCAATACTTGGCCTGCTTCCACTCTTTCAGCCTCCCGTTTTTCAGGATGGCGGGGTCGTACCGGATCAGCCGGAGCCAGTCACCTTTTCGTTTGATGACTAAAAACGCGTCCATATATTCCACCGCCTGCATCTCGTTCTTTCCGCTCGGACTCAGATAGGTCGTTCCGGCTTCACGGGCAAAAACGATCCACGGGGTATGCCTGAACAGTGTCTGGCTGCGTGGAACCTTCACTCCTTCCACGGAATAGTTCCGCATATACTCACGGGGGACATTCTTTATCCGGGTAAAACGGTGTACAGGTCCGCAGGATATCATACAGGCGATACATCCGCAAATCCATCCTCCTTTAACAAGTGCCGATATATAGTTCTTTTTCATGCCTCATTCTATTTTTTTGATTCGGAAAAGCGTTCGTGCTGGGTTACCATCAACTGCATCACACATTCGTTGTTCAGGTTGTCTCCCATATCGACGAACACCTCGTCTATAAGGGTTTTCCTGCGTGCTATGATTTTCAGTCCTTGGCAATAGGAATAGAAATCATTCTTCTTGCTGTTGTTGACAGTTACCGCTATGTCCGGATTTCCGCAAAGGTATTTTTTCAGGATATAATTGTAATGGGTATTGAACGGCTTGCCGTCCACGATGGCCTGCAAGTGTTCACGGATGTCATTACCGATAATGACAAGCACGTCCGTCGAGTCGTTCTCCGTATATTGGGGAAGGATTTCAATGGTGTGCCTGACCGGATATTGGGTATTCTCCGTAGTCAGCAGAACCTCGTATATGCCGGGTTCTGTATAGGCGTAGAGCGGGTTCTGCTCCCGCGAATCGACAATTCCGGACTCTCCGAACTGCCAGCGCCATTCTTTCGACGGACCGTATCCTTTGAAAGATACGATTTCTCCTTGGAAGGCGGTTGCAGGTGCTTTCATCCTGACAAGTTCGTCGCTTCCGTAATCATCCCGGCTCTTGTGTACTGTGATGATCTGTTTCCTTTCCAGTCCTCCGTCCACCTGAAGGCGTACTTGGTAGCGGCCGGGTTCCTTGAACACATATTCTCCGCTTCGTTCGTGTGATATGTCCCCGTTGCCGAACTCCCAAAGCCAGGAACGTGCGTTGCGGGTGCTGTCCGCGTAATGGACGGCTTCTCCGGTTTCCACCTCTATGGGGGTCAGTGTCATCCGTATGGTACGGTTGGAAAAGAACAGCCGGATCAGTATGGCGACAAGAACGCATAGCAGCATGGCTGCGATTACGAACAGAATCTTTCTGGTATAGATTTTTCCCATGTCATTTTCCATTTTTAGTGCCCGAGCGCAGGTCTTCCTCTTTTTTCCGCAAGCCGATCTCGCACTCTTCCAGATTGGCTTTGAACAGGCTTATGTTTTGTTCGATGCTCCATAGCTGTTTCTTGTCGGACAGCCACATGGCATAAAAGTCGGCAATATGCATGAACAGCTTGTAACGCTTGTCCCAGTTGTTTCTTTCGTATGTGTTCCGCAAGTTGTTTATCAGATAATGGATATCGTCCTCCTCATATTGGGCATAAACGCCCGGTTCAAACGCCTCGATCTTACGGAACAGGGAGTCTGTCGGAAGCTGGCATTCCGCCTGCTCCTGTTGGAATTCCTTAATGCGGTTCATTTTGATTTTCACGAACTCTTTCTGTTCAAATATCTTGAAATCCGAATTCCACATGAATATCGCCAGACAACACGCTACGGTCGTCAGGAAAAAGAACAGGAATACATAGGCATGCCCCATGAAGATTTCCCGTTTGTTCATTGTCTTTCTGTTGTTATCCATAAATTTACAGTTTTATTTATGATTGTTGTTGGGACCGACATTCATGTTACGCCGTGTCTTCCAGTTATCCTGAATACATTGCATCAGGTCTTTCTTCACCATCTCTTCCTGGATATTCAGCAGACGGATGGAGTCCTTTACTCCGAGGAAGATGTTGATGTTTCCCAAAAGTTGCCTGTAGAGCCTGCAATCCTTGGCATCCATGCCCTGGACATATTTGAGCAGGTTCATCTTGCGTGTACTGACAACGCTTTGTAGGAGCATGTCGTTGATCTGGGGGGAAGTGTTCATCAGTTTCATGTACTGGTAGACGGAATCCACGCTGTTCGACAGGGACAGCTCCTTGGCATAGATGTGGTCATACTCCAGTGCCTGTTCCGTAATCCGCTTTACTTCTATGCCGGAGGTCTTCAGGAAACAGGCAAAGATGGTTACCGCAAGGATGATGCAGCATGTCAGATAGCCTGCGAACCTCAAATAGGCTTTCCTTACTTCTGTGTTGTTTTTCGGTTTCATATAGAATAATTTTTGTGTTTATAAATAAGTGCTGATGCCCAGATAGGCGCCTTGTTCGTCTGGGATCCCCAGTCTGAACCGGGCATCTTCCTGTTGGATGATGTAGCGGATCTGTATCTCCTTGTCCGAAGGGAGGAACAGCTCCGCCAGCGCATTCAATATTTGGCTGTCGATGGCACCGGGGAAGAAACTTTCCATCCGCCGGGCGGGCAGGGGGCCGATTTCCATCAGCATCCGGAAAGTACCGTCGGCAAAACTGTTTCCCAGAACCATATTGTCTCCCAGGATACAGCTTCCCAATTTGGGAATAAGGCCGGTATCCGCTTCCACTACGCACTTGTCTCCTTTCCTGAGACGGACGGGCACACCCGTCAGGATGGTCATGCACTCGCCGATCTTGGAGGGACTGGCCGTAATCTGCTCCATATAGGCAAGCATATGGACAAGCATGACCGCCAAATGGGTTGGCAGCAGTTCCAGCACGGGCCATTGTCCGGAAAAGATACTCACGAAATCCGGATGCACGTTCATCTCGTCTATGCGGCGTTCCTTGTTTTGGAAAGTGACCAGCATATGGTCCAGGGAGATTTCAAAAGGCTTGAAGAAACGGCGGGCGAAGAACTCCTCCTCCCGGTGGACACGGATTTCATCCAGCACCTGCTCCTTCGATATCTTTTCGGACTGGTAAAGGTTCTTGTGGAATATGCCTTCGGGCAGTGCGTCATAAAGACTCCGCCTGTTCACATAAAGATACAGGTAGTCCGTCAGGTCGTAATGGGAATATTCAGAGTGGATGTCATGAATGTCTTTCGAGAATCCGCGCCGTATATCCCCCTTTCTGGAAATAAGGGTACGTTCCGCGTCATATCCGGCTTCTTTCAGCCCGCTGGCAACCACTTCCGCCTTGAAGTCCGTATCCGGCAGGTTGAACGAATGGGGATGTTCGTCAAAACATACGATTTTATCTGTTTCTTCTGTCATGGCTGTTCGTTTATGAGGGATTAATCCAAGATGTTCCAGCGTGATTCGCTGGACTCTTTCGGTTGTCTGGAACGTTCGGCGACCACGATGTTCTCTTTGTGCTTGCCGATATACTCCAGACGGCTGAGAGTGGTCCACAGGTCATTGAACAGGTATAGGAAACGTTCTGCCGTAACCATCAGCTGGCGGATATTGTGGTGGTTGTACAGCAGACCGCTGTTTTCCCTCAGCAGACCTTCGTAAGCGCCTGGGGTGATGCCGTTCCACTCGTTGAAATATTTCAGCAAGTCCTCTTTCTCTTCCTTGTCCATAAAACTCAGGCATACATACAGATGATGCGCCAACGTGGAGAACACGTTCAAAAAGCGCAGCGGCGAGTAATACTGCCCCTCATTGCGGAAAGAGAAATAGATGTCGGATATGAACAGCATGACATGGCGGCACAGCATACCGATGTTGGTGGCAAGGTCGGTTTGTTTCTCCGCATTCTCCACCTTGGCAAGGATGTCAAACGAGGCTTTCTCGATGGAATCGACAAGCTGGCCGAATTTGGTATAATAGCCTTTCAGGTCCGGATGACTGGACATGCTCGTGCATGGAGGGATGAAGTTTCCGTCCACCTCGCAACGGTTCCCGTTCTTACGCAGGCGGCCGATCAGCAGGAAGTGTCTTCCTAACTCGCTTCCGTCTGTCTGTCCGGTCGGTAACACGCTCAATGCGTATTTGGGCAGGGCATTGGGCTGGCGGGGGCTTATCTCTTTCTCGTCCGGAACGCCCGATGGCAGATGCTCGAAAGGGTCTGCCATCAGTATGACATCCCAGCGCCGGTCCTTTTCTTCCGTTTCATCCGTGGAGATATGGAAACTGGCGGTCAGCTCGTCATCGTCACCGGCATCGTAATCTATCAGGTAGCCTCCGGCCGTAAGGGCATGGCAACGTTTCAGACGGACTTCCAAAGTGCCGGTAACAAGTTCCGTAATGCTGAAATCACCGGAAACGGATTCTCCTTTTCTGAACGGCAGGAGTCCGTAGGTGTTGCGGTTCAGATAAAATGACTGGTATTCGCACAACCGATCCGTAAAGTGGTCTTCCTGTTGCGTGAAATGCCCTTTGTTGACAGGCATTCCGTCTGCCCAGTTTACCAGCGGGTATTTTTTCTTTTGGCTCTGTTTTCCTATCATGACGTCTCTATTTAAAATTCATTATACTTTACAAGTTCGTTCGCCACACGCTTGGCTATGATTACATCGTGCTGTTTCAGCCTGTTGTCGGCAAGCGTGAGGTCCGGGTCTATATAGAACCGCCTTTTGAAAAAGGAGGGTTTGGTATAGAATACCCATTCGTAATATGCGCCGCCCTCGTTCTTGTACACGATGGGAGAGGATGGCGATTTGAGGTTGCAGTCGTCGATCATGCGCTGGAACCATTGTCCGAAGATGACATCCTCGGATGCCTTGCCGGTAATACGTTCCGATGCCGGATCGTCCACCTTGCGGAATATCTCCACATCCATCACGATGCTCCGTTTGCGGTTGATGCGCAGGGTGTCCGAGTCATATTCCTCCGAATACTTCCAGACTTTATAGATTTCAATGGGTATGTCAAAATAGCTGTTCACCGTTTGGGTATACAGGAGCGGGAATACAAAAGGCAGCAGGCAGGTGGAGGCCCAGATTCCATACTGGAGTTCGTTGCAGAGGTTGAAGACCACGGAGAACAGTCCGGCTCCCAATAGCGTGACCGTAACCGTCAGCAGGCATTGGATGCCGAATGATGGCATCTCCTTGCCCGAGGCGAATACCTTGCGCAGGATGAACCGGTTATAATGTCCGGCAGTCCAGTACAGGACAACCAGCAGGATATAGACATAGGGCATGAAGCTATAGTCCATGAACCCGCACAGGGCGGGCAGGGCAAGAATCATGCCGCACAACAGCAGATACACGATCAGTTTTCTATTGTTGAGCAGTTTGTTCTTGCGTGCGATAAAATAGGCCGCGATTCCGAAAATCACGGTTAGCAGCGGCATCAGCAGGTACGATGAAATGAGATGTTGGGTAACTGGGTTCATAAGTATGATATTTATGCTTTATTGTATTCTATGAATATCCGGTAGTTGAATGTGTCCGGCGAACAGGCCGAGAGTTTGGTACGCAGGTTGTCTTTTATCTGTTTTTCCTGCGAAGGCTCATCCAGTTTCGTTCCAAGAATCAGATGGACCTCTTTGGTCCGCACCAGCCCTTCATGGGGCATCGGGCTGATCTCCACTCCGTTCCGGATTTCTGTCCGCACCAATAGCTCACCGAGTTCCTTCTTGCAGAAACTGGCTATGTCGTTTTGTGTCAGGATTCGGCCGTGCGAGATGAAACCGTATTTGTAGATGTCGATCTGTTCCCTGTTTTTGGGGGCTTGTTTTCCGCCGTAGGTGGTGCTGACCAGTGCGAGTGTCTTCGAGTCCAGATAAGTGGTGGCATTGGGTGACAGGTTCACACCGGCCTGTATCCGGTTGCCCACCTCGCAGTTGGTGGTCCAGTATTTGACGGTAATCTGTCCCTTGCCGGACAACTGGTCGATCATCAGATAATAGGGAGTCTCCCTGGACTCGTTCATGCTGTCGGCTGTCTGCTTCATTTGTGCCATCAGTTGCTCCATCTGGGTGGTAAGTGCCTGTAGCTTGATGCTTGAAACGGCATGGAAGGCATGGGTCTCGTCATCGAGCAGGTCTGACAGGTAGCCGAGCAGTTCCTTGGCGGAACGGGAATCGAAACGTTCGCATCCGCCTTTGCGGATGGAGTAGGTTCCATTGCTTTCCGTAGAATCCTTTTCGGGATAGAGAAGTTCATGATAAGTCTTCCCGTCGGAGTCTTTCACGCTGTGTACGGACAGCAGGGACTCATGGTTGCCTGTGCGTAATGGCACCACCCTGAAGGTGTCCTCAAGGGGAGTTGTTTGTTCATGCAGTGTCTTGTTCTCGACAGGTACGATATTGATGCCGGCATGCAGTTCTTCCAGGACTTCCGGCGTGAAATGGGCGGGAAACTGTATCTTCACCCAGACCAGCTTGTCCTGCATTTTCTCCAGGACGGCTTCTTTGAAACAGGAGCGCAGGATGTCCGGAAGGTTTTTCTTCCAGGAACTGTCAAATGGAAAGGATTGCGATACCTTCAAGAAATGTTTGCTGTAAATATCCATGACTTCCCTGTCTATGACGGACATCACATCGTAGTTCTGGAAAAAGGCACGGGTCGGCTCTTCCGGTATGGTTGTCCTTTCATGGATGCCTCGTTCCATCACAACCGGCTTCCCCTCTACGGACCATTCCGTACAGGGGAGCAGGAGCAGATATTCATAGCTCTCCATGAGGTTTGGGAAATCCAGATAGAAGGAAAAGTCCTCAAGGTCGGAAATGGATTCATCCACCGCCACCCCTAACCAGACGGTACGTGGAGGCATCCTTGTTTCCGTACGGGCAATCATGGTCTTTTCCAAGGTTGGGGCTATCCGGTAGAGAAGGTCGTCGCAGACCATATATTTCACATCGGCTTTGTGCAGAAGGGTATCGCAGGCAGGATAAAACGACACGCTTCCGGTCGATAGTTTCCGGGTAAGGGAATCGCTCTCGTAATACATGCCTGATTCCCTGGTTATCTGATAGCATGGCTCTATGGGATAGGCGTGTACGATGCCGTGTGCGGGAAAGGGTGAGGTCAGTATGCCCGGAGTAAGGATTCGGGCGGTCTTTTCCAGCAGCCTGGTCTCGATGGCGGTAAAATCCTCTCCCAGCATATATACCTCGTTGGACAAGGCTTCCAGCAGGAGCTTGACAACCGGGTCGAAGTTCTCCGCCTTTTTTATTCCCCAGAAAGCCGCGGCATATTTCAGCATACGGTTTCTGATTTGCTCTTTATTGTATTTTTCTGTACTCATACGCCTCTTATCGGGTTGAAATGGGTCCTAAATAAATCACATAATAGAAACAGCGTTTTTCTCCGGTATGCACCAAGGTTCCATATACATATACCTGTACACGTTTCTTTACGGCGGGAGCGTCGAACACATTGTCCTGCCGGGTGGTGTCATCAATGATGACCCGGACATTCACACCCGTAAGCCGCTTCTCATGCTGGGTGATCGCCTTGGTGATGTATTCCGAGAATTGCCCTTCCCAACGGGTGTGTGAAACGATGCTCTCAAAGTCGAGGAAAAAGATCTCACAGCCGAACTCCTTGTCAAAGGCATGTTCGCCGGGAGCCGTGCTGATAAGCAGCTCGATAAACTGGTCGATGGACTCGATTTCCGAACAGGATACGAGACGGCTGTTTTCCACATCCTCGCTGAGCAAGGCACCAAAATCCAGGGGCAATTTGCAAAACTTTGTTTCCATGCTTGTCAGTGCCATTCGTTTTCAAATTCTTCGTTCGTAAATCTCATCGTCCTTGCCGCAAACAGAAGGACGATGCTGCCGGAATGGGATATACGGTCAACCTTGCGTTGCAGGCGGATGCAGTTCCCTTCCACAAAGCGTAAGGCAAATGCTGCCTGTTGGTCAGGTTGGTCCTTTTGGTAGATTCGTATTTCGCCGTCCTCACGGGAGTCGCTGTATGCGGCCCATCTCAACAGTTCGTTACCCGGCATACCGGTAAGGGTACAGGTAATGAATCCGCCGTATGCCTCACCTTCAGGCAATCCGTCACGGTCTGTATTCCGCTTGAATTGCAGGTCGAACTCTTCAATGCTGTATGTCTCATGGCAGACGGACAGCCGCATCACGTAGCGGTCATCCGGCATTGAGGATTTTTTTTGCTTAAACAAAGAGGTAAACCAGTTCATGATTATAAGTTTAAGTGACACGAATCGCCGGTCTCCATTTCCCGGAAGTGGATGAATAGTGATATACGGCTCTCTTTGGTTGTTGAATGCACATTGAAATCAAGGCACTGTGCGCCTTTGAAACGGATGATCTCTTTGGGAGTACCGGACAGGCCGGAAGTGTTCATCACCTCTCCGTCCTTCAGGATTCTTGAATTGAATATCCATTCCAAGAGTTCCTCCGTTGGAAATCCGGCAATACTTACCCGTATTTTACCGCCGTATGTCTTTCCGGTTACTTGCCCGCTATAGGTGGTCTGTTTCCGGAAGTCATACTCGTAGCCCAGCAGGTCGTATGCCTGCACTTCCTCATGCTCCGAGGGTTCGGCTGTCCAGAACTTGATATACGATTGCGCACTCATATCCTTATGTTTTTTTATTCTTCTTCACTCGTCAGATTGGTTTGCAGCATGGTTGTCAGGGTCCGTTCCTCGTTCATGCGTGATTCAACGAACAGTACCGTATCTTGGCTGTCCAAATGCTTGCGTACATAGGCTCGCAGGTAGGCTTTGAATGCCTGTACCTTTGTCCGGTATTCCTCTAAGGGAAGGGCAAAGATGTCTTGCGTCCCGACCCGTTCCAGACCGTATTTCTCCAGTTCTTCTTCAAATGATTTTCTTGATATATCATCAAAAATCACATAAATAATTATCACTTTATACTGCTTCATATTAATACCCTTTAAAAATTCTTGTAAGAAAATTATTTGAAGGTTTTCGTACAAATAATTGAGCAATTTCTTCAAAAGATGTACAGCTAAATAATGTTTCCTTAAAATCTTCAATATTTTTCCAACAATGTGAATGAAACCATCTTGATTTTGGAAATCTTTCTAAAATTATTTCTTGAAGATTTCTTAGTGAAACTTTTTCAATATTTTCATCATATTCATAATCAACCGCAATTACTCGTCCTTTCATACTTGTAAAATATCCATATATACCTCTCCAACCTGTCATGAATATACCTTTCTCAATGTATTTCAGACCTGACGAATCAATAATAATGCTATTTTTCTTCCATTTCTTTATAAGAAGAGTATTTGTTGTTTTATAAAGTTTTTCTTCCCAAAAGATATAAGGCATATTATCCTTAGGGACGAAGATAAATATCGGGAATACCAGTTGAGTTTTCATTATCTTCATCTATTATTTGTTCATAAATTAATTCTCCTCCATCAATCAATTGATCACTGGATGAAAAAATACTTAGCTTAAACCATAATGGAGTACCATACAATGCCTGTTCCCACCATGCACCAGGAGGAAGCCCTTTCCATGAAGTTCCATGTCCATAACGCATATGTGAAGCAGCATCTGGAAATGCTTTACAATTCCAAGGTTGATTAACCAACCATTCAATATCATATTTTTTTCCAACCTCTTGATGAACCGCCCAATGATGTACAGGTTGCCCTTTCTTAGCATATCCATGTTTTAATAACCACTGTCTAGTTGCAGGCCACTTATGCGATCCCATCTTCCATGCACCTTTTAATATTCCTTGACCTATTGATTTTACTAAAAATATATCAGAAACAGCCACTACTACATAAAATATGCCCCAACCATAATTCCCATTTTTAAAATTTACATACGCAGATTTTCCTGATCCCCATATAGGTATAAGACCTTCCCAAAAACCAGGTTCTTCCAATTTTTCATCTTTGTTGAATGAACTTGTTTCATTTTTATCCCAACATAACAATAATGGATCAATATTAAATTTCAAGAAAATATCATTTATAGAACAATTTGTCATTTGATTAATTTCACTACCATCCTCTAACTTTGCATTCAATGATACACATAACTGAAAAGAAGTATAATCAATATTGACTGAAAAATTAGTTTGAGCATTTTTAGGTATAGCGATAATATTTCCATCCCCCATATTGAAATAGCATTCTCCTCCCTGCGTATATATTAATAAAGAAGCAAGTTTATCTGTAGATATTTGCAAACTTCTAATAACAGCCTCAGATGAAGTATCCATAGCTTGTACAAACATAGGCTTGCAACTCCAACAAGAGTAATTGGAAACAGATTTATCCATAGGTATTTCCAAAGGAAAATATTCTGGATAAGTATAACCTATACCACGAACAAATCCTGTATATGGAACTTTCAAAAGTTGCATTACTTTAAATTCATCTAAAGTAATATATGATTCAACATAATTTGCCATATTATTTCACCCACCGATTATCAAATTCAATACCATTCACGCTTACACTCTCAGGAGAGAGAATCAAAGTAGTTGACAATCCTTGCCCCAAAGCTTCGACAACCCGTTTCAGATTGACACAGTACGCATTCGTAAATGCCACCTCAAATATCACCCCGGACGTTCCGGTCTTGAACAGAACTGCCCCGTTCTTTTTCACCCACGGTTTCACAGCCCATCCGTAGATGTTGCTTTTCACCGTCTGCGAAAGGGTTATCATGATTCGTCCTCCACGCACTTCGCCTTCCGGTTGGTTCTTTAGATTATCTACTGGCTGGTGAAAACCTATTTTGAACTGTTCCACTGCATATTCATCGCCGTCAACGCTGAATATGACATTCACGTTGCTGTCCACTTGCGGAAAATTAAAAAGTCCCATAACGCTGCTGTTTTTAAAACACCCACTGATTTTCAAACTCTTCTGTACCGAATGCCAGTTTCTGTGCCTGTACGGTCAGTTTGGTCGCAATATAGCTTTTGCCCTGCCGGATATAGCTGATTTCCATATCCACACAGGTCGCTTTCTCAAAGAGTATCTTTTCGAGTGTGGAGCCTTGGTTGTCATGAACTACGATGGCTCCGCTCTGGTATTTACGGGCATCCAGCATCCACTGGATCATGTCACGGTTGGGAACATGAGGGTAGGTCACATAGAACGTACCGCCTTTTACCTCGGTCTGTGCCTGTCCTTTGATATCTATCCCTTGGGCAAATCCGAATTCGCAGCCGATGAGCTGGTAGCTGTCCTTGTACATGTCGGTCAGTGAGGAGGCAGCCAGGTTGCCTATCTTTAAGAATACGGTATATCCAAACATAGTGTACTTGATTATTGGTGAATATTCCAGGTTAATTCATTCTGTTCGTCCAGACCTACCTCCAGACTTTTTCCTTTGCCCAGCTCCTCGTTGATGATAAGCCGTGAAATCGGGCGGCGCAGGTAGTTACGGATGACCCCGGCAACTTGGCGGGCACCGTATTTGGGAGTGAAGCCTTTGTGGGCGAGCATCTTCCGGGCATCATCGCTGATGGTGATGCCGATACCCTGCTTGTCCAGAAGTTTTCTGACTCCGTTGAACTGTATATCGAATATTTTTAGGAGTATCTCTTCACGGATGGGGGAGAACGGAACGATTTCAGACAGGCGTGCCAGAAACTCCGGTCGGAAATACTGTCCCATTACCTCCATGATCTGGGTGGTGGGCGGAACATTCCCGGATTCAAGTTGCCTGGTCAGCCATTCACTGCCCACGTTGGAGGTAAACAGTACGATGGAGTTGGAAAAATCCCCCTCTTTGCCTAAACGGTCATGCAGCTTCCCCTCGTCCATTATTTGCAGGAAAATGTCATATACGGACGGATGCGCTTTCTCTATCTCGTCAAAGAGGACTACGGCGTATGGCTGTTGGCGTATTTTATTGACTAACATACCGCCTTCCTCATAGCCCACATATCCCGGAGGTGCTCCGTAAAGCAGGGCTGCGGAATGTTCCTCCTTGAATTCGGACATGTCAAAGCGGATCATGGATTTCTCGTCATTGAACAGGGCTTCCGCCAGTGCTTTGGCGAGTTCGGTCTTGCCGGTACCGGTCGGTCCCAACAGGAAGAAGGAGCCGATGGGCTGTCCCGGTTTGTTCATGCCGCTACGGGATTCAAGGATGGCGTCCGTCAGCGTTTTCAAAGCCTGGTCCTGTCCGACGACGCGTCGCCGCAGATACTCTTCCATATTGAGTAGCCGTTCTTTCTCCTGTGATTGTATCTTGCCGATAGGAATGCCTGTCTTGCTGGCGACAACGGCGGCCACCTCGTAGATGCCTACCTCCTCTATTTTCTTTTCGGCAAATTGAAGGATGGCGTTCAATGCGTTTCGCAGATAAGCGGCGAGTTCTTCATACTCCTGTAATTCATGGATATCCGCCTCGTCAGGGATGACACCTAAAAGGATAGGGCTTAATTTGTTGTGCATTAGGAAAAGCAGCGTTTTCAGCTCTTCCGTCTTTTCATGGGTCTCTTTCTCTCCCTTTTCTATCTCATCCAATCCGGACAGCAAAGCCTCCGTGTCCTTTTTCCCTGTTTCATTGACCATCTTGATGGCGGAAAGCGTCATATCCAGCAGACCGATGGCGGAGTCCGGCAGACGGCGGTCTTTCACGTACCGCTTGGCAAGACGTACACATTCGGCTACGGCATCGTCGCAGATCTTTACCTGATGGTAGTCCACATATTGTTTCTGCACGGAGTGCAGCATCTGGATGGCGGACTTTATGTCCGGCTCGCTTATCTGCACGGTTTCGAAACGGCGGCTGAAAGCATGGTCCGACTCAATGATCTTGCGGTATTCGTCAATGGTGGTGGCGCCGATGACGGTCAGGTCGCCGTGCGACAGTTCGGGTTTCAATACATTCCCCGCACCGGAATTTCCTTGCCGGTTGTCCAGCAGTACGTGGATTTCGTCAATAAACAGGATGGCATTGTCGATATTCCGCAATTCTTTCAGGATGTTTTTCAGGCGGTCCTCAATCTCTCCTTTATAGGTGGCTCCGGCAATCAGGGAGGCGTTGTCTAACTCGAAGACACGGGCTTCAGCCAGGAACGAAGGCACCTTATGGTTGACAATATCCCAGGCTAACCCGTAAACCAGTGCTGTTTTTCCCACACCGGCATCGCCGACTATCAGGACATTGGACTTGCTCCGGCTTCCCAGTATCTCCATGACCATACGGTTCTCACGGTCGCGGTTGATGACCGGATGCAGCCTGTTTGCCGCAGCCGCGGTAAGGTCCACGCAATACTTTGCCAGGAAAGAGGACGAGGCGGAGGCCGGAACATAGGCATCCGCCGTGGCGGCAGGAGAACATACCGGCTGTCCGTTTCCTATATATATGGAATGGATATCCTTTTCCAGAATGGGGAAAGACCTGAGCTGGTCACTGGAAAAAGCGACACCGGGCTTTGTCAGTGCCAATAGCACGCAGATGGGATTGATGTCGAACAGCCCGAACAGGATTCGTGCGTCATCGGCGGCTCGGAAAACGGAGTCTATCTGCTCCGATGGCTTGATCTCGGACAACCGGGTGGATTTCGGGCATTGCTCGATGTACACGTCCGCCCACTCCTCCAGATAGCCTAAATCCTTACCTATACTTATTATAAAATCTCGTAGCCCTACATCCTTATGAAGTAGAGCCTTCAACAAATGCGAGGGAGTATAACACTCGTTCGCATTTTCACGAGCCACTGCAAGTGCTATGTTAAGCGCAATTTTTACAGAATCATCAAGATTAATGAAACCAACTCCTGTATCCATAATCATTAAGATTTAAAAATTGCGCAGGAGAACATTGCAAATATAAGGCAAAAAAAATAATCCAGCTATTTTTGACCGTTGTTTTTTTATGCTTGTGAGCATGTTTCCAACAAAAACAAGAAAAAATCCTCGAAAGTTCTTTGTAGTTTTCAGAAAATGCCATATATTGGGCGCAGAAATTGAAGGACAAAGACAGGGTAACAACAGACCGCCTCTGACCGGATATTTCAAAATCAATTTATTGTTTAATTTAAAACTTTGAGACTATGGCATTTAAAGCGTCATTTAAGTTCTCGGACTCAAGAGAGTTTGATGTATTGAACTGGAGAGTCAAGTTCAATCGTGATGTGGACCCCAAAGGTCGTCCGGCATCTGACATTTATGGTGGCACAATCTATGTGGAAGTCGAATCGACTCCCGATACCATTGTGCTGGATAAAATGTTCAAGCAGTACCAGCCTGTAAACGGAAACATCGTCTTCAAGAAAGCGGATGAGGATGCCAAAATGAAGGAACTGGTGTTCGAAAACGGTTACGTGGTAGAGTATGAGGAGGCACTGAATGTGGCTAACGCCTATCCGATGACAGTCAAGTTCGCCATTTCCGCACAGACCGTGAAAATGGACGAGGCTACGTTTACACAGGATTGGCCGGAAAACAACTAACGGTTGTTTCCTAATCAAAGTTTTAAGGTGCCGGAATATACCAATTCCGGTTATTTCGGCACCAAAAAACATACCGACTGGTCGGTTTAATAATTGAAATTCATAGTTTAAGATAGTATGGGAGCAAGTTTTCTGAATTTGGTGGCTACTAAAGTGACCGTGAAAGGAGAAGAGCAGAAGTTCGTTTCATTGTGTCTCCGTCAGGGTTTTAACCGGCATCACACCTTTACCGTGGTGGTGAATTATCTGTCGCCTAACAATACGTTCCAACAAACCCCGGAAAAATTCATCGGTTACATCGGGGAAACCGCCAGCATTTCGTTTGCCCACAAGCAGACGGGTGAAAGTTATGATTTCGAGGGTGTCATCACTCGGGTGGAAATGGTTGGAAGCATGGGTGAGACAGGCGGAGTGGCCATTCATGGAGCAAGCCCTACGATACTCTATGAGAACAACAGGACACTCGACTCATGGATGGACCAGTCCCTTTCCACCATAATAAAGGAAGCGACACAGGAATATGGAAAGGTCAACCTGATTTCCAACCCCAAGTATGCGACGCCTATACCTTATATGGCGCAGTATAATGAGAGTGTCTTTGACTTCATGAACCGCCTCTCGGCACTCTATGGGGAGTGGTTCTATTATGATGGGACAAAAGTGTATTTCGGAAAGCCGGAGAAGGACAATACGGAGAAAATCGTTTACGACATGGATCTGGAAGAAGTGCGTTTGGTTGCCAACCTGATACCGGGAAAATCTGCAAGATACGATTATGTAGCGCAGGAGAACAAACAGCATAATGCAGATACGCCCGCCAAACCGGATGGTATGAACGATCTTCAGTCCATTGCGCACGGTTGCTCCGAAAAGGCATACGCCGCAAAAACAACCTCGGCAGCCAATCCTCATATAACGGACAAGGCTGGATTGGACGAGCAGATGAAAGTCGTCAGAAACGAATCTGGAGCCAATCTATTGAATATAAAGGGCATAGGGAAGACTTGCCGGATCAGGATCGGCGAAATCATTGATGTCTCTTTCCCTGACAGGATGGGTCTGTCTCCTTTAGGAAAGTTCCGCATTGTCGAAGTCGTGCACGAGGTACGCCGTGACGGACACTATACGAACTCCTTCGTCGGTATTCCGGACGGTACGGTACATATCCCTGTCCCCGATGTGAGGCTTCCGCTGGCGTTGCCGGAACTGGCTACGGTAAGGAAGAACGATGATGAGAAGGGGCAGGGACGCGTGAAAGTGGCTTTCGACTGGCAGAAGAATGATAAGACAACCAATTGGATCAGGGTGCAGAGTCCGAATGCGGGAGTAAGCGATGCGGTTCCCAAAAATCGCGGATGGGTATTTGTCCCGGAAGTCGGAGACCAGGTCATGGTCGGCTATGAGCACGGCAATCCGGATCGCCCTTATGTAACGGGAGCCATGTTCCATTCCGCTTCGGGAAAAGGTGGCGATGAGAACAACAAGACCAAAAGCATCATCACACGCAGCGGTAACGCCATCGTTTTCGATGATGAGACGGGAAGTATCGTCATTACTGACCGGACGGGAAAGCAGCTGATTCTGCTGGACGGCACGGATGCCATTACCGTCATGGCGAAAAAAAGCGTTACCATTACCAACGAGGATGAATCGGTCATCATAATGGACGAAAAGTCGATAGGCTTGCAGGCGGATACCATTTCCATTGAAGGCAGGAAAAGCGTGACGTTGTTGTCCGGCAACGAGAACATGGTACTCAGCAGCGAGAAGAATATAATCAGTGGAAGCGGTACCAATATAAAAATGGAAGCGGCCAAAGAATATGACCTGACCACCCGGACTGGAACGCTCAACGGTACGAACCTCGTAATAGAAGGCACGGCGGATGTGGCGGTTTCGGGAGGAATGGTAAAAATCAATTCGTAATCCGGTTGGTTATGGGAGCATCTGCATCTGTTATACAGGAATATTACAAAGCGGTCGATTACTGGGCGGACATAGCCGGTAACAGGGACTGGAAACTGTCTGTATGGATTGTCGGTCAGAATGATGTGGACCTGGTGGACAGGTTTTTGGAAATAGAACGTTCTCCGGTAGGACGGTTCGACGATATATTCTTTCGTTTTGATACTCCGTATAAGGGGGATGACGAGGAATACGCCGAACAGCTCTGGCAGGAATATGCGGGCTGGTTCTCGGAAAAGGTTGAGGAGAAGTATGATATTCTCAGGGCTCTGCGGCACGACGGGCTGTTGAAGGAAGAATATACCCCCGATGTGTCGGTTGAACATACGGCGGGCAACTTGTGGAGAGAGATGTTGCGTTTCAAGGCATGTATCTCCCGGTTGGATGATGCCTTTTTCTGTCTGTACTTTCCTCCGGAACAGGAAAGGGGGTGCTCCCGGACAGGATGGTTCGGCAATGTGCTGAAAGAGGGCGTCCCGCAGGGAATCCGGATGACAACCATTGATTTGAAAGGGAACAGGAATGTCAGGCTGGACGAGTCCCGGGAGGTGGTTTGCATACGCCCCCGGTTCGATATGGCGGCGGCATTGCATAACCGGATGGCACGGTCGGATAGCGGTAATGACCTGATTGCGCCTGAAAACCGGTTCAAGCAGCAGGTGACGGTTGTCATGGATTGTACACAAAAGCAGGATTGGAAATTATTGGACAGGGAAATCCGAAAACTATTGGATATTTCCAAAGAAATGAAGGATACGAATATCCGGACTTCCGCTCTGTTCATAGCGTCTGAGGCGTGTTACGCGATCCGGGAATACAGGCATAGCATGAAGTACAGTGATGCGACCATCAAAGAGGCGGAGAAGGCGATGGAAAGTGGCGAAGCGGCAGGATACAGTTATTGGAAAATGGCCGTATCCATGAAAGCGGCGATTCTGACAGCCGGGAAAAAACGGGAGGAGGCGGTTGCCTTGTATGAAGGGATGGCACGGAAAGCCATCACGCAAAAAGACCCTTATTATGTCATGGAAGGCTACCGCATGTGTGGTTTCCTGCGCTACGAGGATGGGAAGATGGAACAGGCTTTCGAGTATTTTTTGCTCGCCCTGTCCGGGGGGAGTTACCTTTCCGGGGAAATCAGGCGGAGTTCCACGTTCACTTACGCGGCACATCTGGCTCTTCACACAGGAAGACAGGTACGTTCCCCGCTTGATGTCTCGATTTTGGAAGGACAGCTCCGGGAGTGGCTCGGGGACGACTGGAAGGAATTGGTGGACAATCCGGACATGCAGCTGGCGAAGGCCAGAAGAAAAGGGGGTATTTTCAATTGACAGAGATTTAATTAACATATATTTTTAATTTAAAATTGAATAAGTATGGACCTTGGAAATTATGGAATCGGCGGAAACGAGGTGAAGATTGACGCTTCCGAAGGTATTGCGGAAATTCCACAAAACCGAACGTTATTGGTGGAACAGTTGACAAAAGACGAACCGGTGGCTCCCGAAGTGATCGCAGGCTTGACCAACATCGACGAAGTGTTTGCACATTTCCGGCCGGAAATAGATATCGAGTTCTCGGATGCGGAGGGGGCTCCCGTAGAGGAAAATTTCCGTTTTCAAAATGTCGGCGATTTTTCTGTCAAGAAGATGACGGAACAGAGTCCTTTCTTGTCCGGACTGAATGCGGAGAAACAGTTTGCGGACAGGATGGAGAAGTCATTGCGCTCCAACAAGGTGTTGCAGCGGGTACTGGAAAATCCGGAGACACGCGGGGCTTTCGTCAATGCGATTTCCGCCATTCTGGACGATTTGAAGAACAACGAGAAGTCTAATCCTGCTAATGAATGATAGTTATGAGCGAACAGAATACACAAAGAGAAGCTGCCGTACAGCAGCAACAGGCTGTGGCGCAGTCCAGAAATCTGAATGCAGAATTGCAGGTTCTGGCTAAGTTTGGAGGTTTTAATGTCCTGGAATCTTCCGTGGACGGCATACAGAACCTGAACCCGGAACGTAAGGCGCGGCGGAACATATTCCTTTCCGATCCTGAACGGGCGGGCGAGCGCAAGGAACTGAAAAAACGGCTGGAAATGTGGCTGGATATGCTGGAGGGTAACAAATCCATCAGCGAGATGGTGGAATTGTGCCAGAAGAAATCGGCGGCGGTATCCGGTCTGCTTTCCCAAAACCAGTTGAAGGCGGTAGAGGAGGTCAAGCAGTTGGAGAAGTCTTACCGCACGGTCATGCTCTTCTACAAGAATACGGATTCCGACAAGATCAAGAACATCTCCATCGTGAACGCTTCGATGGACCAGCTTACCGATTTGGACAATTCTTTCTTCATTGATGCCATTGCGAACGAGCTTCGTGCGAACTATGACCGGTTGGACTTGCGTACCAACTACTCTCTTTTGGTTATTCCCGGGTATTTGGGTTCCAACAAGGTGATTGAAAAATGGGCAAAGATAGCACATGACAACAAGGTGATGATTTACACCGATTTCGCTGATTTGGAAAAGCCGGATGACGTTATAGAAATGTTCTTTGACTCCAACCTTTCGGGAGGCGATGTGTACAAGTCCAATGTATGTATGACCTGCAATTACCTGGTGGGACGCGGACGTTATGCGGAACTGGGCGAAACGGAAGATTTGTTGATTCCTCCTTCTGCGGCGTTGGCGGGCAGTGTGTACAAGACGGTAATGGCACAGGTTACCGCCGGAAAGAAGTACGGTTCCATGAGTGAGGTGGACGGGGTTGCATTCAACCTGAAAAAGAGTGAGATCTCTGAAATCGAGAAGATTGGCCTGATTCCGATGGTGAAGGAGTACGGCAAGGTGATGGCTTTCTCTGCCAAGACTCTGTTCAATGGGGATAACCTGGGATTGCAGACCTATTCCGTGGTACGTGTGTTCGACTGGGTGACGAAAGTGCTGATGGACTTCCTCAACCGCCGTGCCTTTGAAAACTGGAACAGCAAGGCGGAAAGGGATTTGCGAGGTCAGATCAGCAAGTTCCTGGACAGCATACAGGGACCCGGACGCTTGATTGAGAAGTTCAAGATTCTTCGTTTCGAGCGTGACCCGAAGCAGAAAGACCGCATTTTCCTCGACATTCATCTGACTCCTTATTTCCCGGCAAAGAGTTTTGTCATCAAGCTGGAAGGTACAAAAGGGGATGACGAGAACGACTGGAACAGCGATTATGCGCAGGATGCATAGATAAAGTCCTTTCTTAGACGGCCGGAGTGTTCCGGTTGGTGACTCCGGCTGTTTCCTTTTTTACATTCTAAAAATTTCTCACCATGTCAGATGTGTTCAAGAATATAGCTGACGCTACCGGCGATAGTAGTGTCAGACGGGGCTTTGCCGACCTTTTTGCAGACTCCAAGGCGGCTTTGGACGAGATTCAGGCTGGTTTGGGCGGAATGCTTCCTTCCATGCCGGGTATGCCTGTCGCCAAGTTCGGCGATCTGTCCATAGGGATAGACATGCATCCTACCGTTACCCCTCCCTCCCCCATCATGCCTGTACCTCACGTGGGTAAGGTGTACGACCTTATGGCGGACATCATGGCAGGCATAGCGGCGGCTATTCCGCCTGTGACCGGCGGAGTGGCGGGAGTGGCATGCAGCATCCTCAAGAGCATGGCCCCGTCGGTAAAGGTACACAACCAGTGGATTGCGCAGGCGGGTATCGGCATTGTGCATCTGCCTGCGTTCGTGCTGCATCCGGCTCCGTTGGTCAGCGGAATGTCCGAGTCGGAAATGTGGATGGGTAGTTCCACAGTCCTGGCGGACGGTGCGCCCTGTTCCACCCTCACACATCCGGCGCTCTCCTGCAATATCGTAGGAGTACCCACAATTCCCCGCAAGGGAAAGCCCAAGAAGGTGAGCAAGGCTTTGCTTGCTCCCACTTCCATGCTCTCTACCATCACATCGGTAGGCAAGCCTGTGCTTGTGGGCGGACCGCCTACCATTGACATATTCGCGTTGGCAATGAAGTTCGGGCTGAAGGGCTTGGGTAAAATGTGGAAGAAGATAGGTGACCAATTCCAGAACCTGATTGACAGACTGAGAAAGAACGGTATGAACAAACTGGCGGACATCCTCCAGCCCATAAAATGCAAGACATTCGGCGAACCGGTGGATGCTGCCACAGGCAGGGTATATCACACCAACGTGGATTTCGAGCTGCCCGGTCCCATCCCTATCGTCTGGGAACGCACCTATTACAGCGATGCCGCCGTGGACGGTCCGTTGGGGTATAACTGGCATCATAGCTACAATCTGGGAATACGGCAGTTGGAGGAAGGAGCCTTTTTGTTCCGCCATGCTGACGGACGGGAGTCTTTCCTGCCCGTGCTGAAACCCGGAGATTCCTATTTTGACCGTAAGGAACAGTTGTCTTGGACGCTTGACGCTCGGGGTTATCAGCTTACAGACATCCGGGGACTGCAATACCGTTTTGACGGTCCTGAAAACCGTTTCGGCTACCGCATGGTGTCAGGCATTTCCACGAAGGACGGGTTCCGGGTCCGCTTCGAATATGCTTCGGGGGGAAGGCTGGCAGGAATCATATCCTCACGGGGAGAATTCCTGAAAGTGGAAACCGACGAGTCGGGACGGGTACTCTGCGTATCCGTAAATCAGGACGGTGAGGAGGTGAAGCTGGTCCGCTACCGTTATGATGATCGGGGCGACATGGTAGAAACCATCGATGCGCTGGATGTCAGCAAGCATTTCGTCTATTCCGGCGGGCACCTGCTGGTACTGCTTACCAACCAAGGGGGTATGTCCTTCCATTGGGAATATGAAGGTAAGGGGGAGAATGCCCGCTGTGTGCATACATGGGGCGATGGAGGCGTGATGGAATATTTCATCCGTTACGGCAAGGGATATACCCATATCCGTAACGGGGAAAATGCCGAAACCGAATATTATTACGGTGAGGACAAACTCATCTATAAGATAGTGGATGCCAACGGAGGAATTACTCGTCACCAATACAACAGCTTTCAGGAGCTGGAGGTCACGGTCAATCCCGAAGGCTATACCCGTAAGACCGCCTACAATGAGTTCGGCCGGCCGGTGCGGATAACGGACGAAAACGAGGAGGACACCTTCTTGGACTATGACAAAAACCGCAATTTGGTTTCACTCCGCACACCGGGAGGCAAAAGGCTTTCATGGGACTATGACGAACAGGATCGGGTCATCAGCCGTACCACGTTGAGCGGAGAAACAGTGAAATATGCCTACGAGGGAGGCGTGTTGCGAACCATAACGGACGGACTGGGGCGTGTCTATACGCTCACATTCAACGGACGTTACGATTTGGAGCTGCTACAGTTCCCCAACGGCCTGTTCCATCGGTGGGAATACGACGGCAGGGGCAGGCTCGTACAGGCGGTGGACGTCAAAGGCAATGCCACCCGTTATGCCTACGACCGTGCGGACAACCTGATACGGCTGGAAGAGCCGGACGGCAACGTGCACCTGTTTGAGTACGATGCCATGGGGAACATGGTACATGCCAAGGACAACATCCGTGAGGTAAAGTTTACCTACGGGGCGTTGGGAGTATTGAAAAGCCGTGAGCAGGACAGGCACTGGATTACGTTCGGCTACAACAGTGAGTTGCAGCTCCGCCGCATCGGCAACGAGGCGGGCGACAACTATTTTTTCGAGCTGGACGGGCTGGGGCAAGTCGTTACGGAAATCGGTTTCGACGGGTTGCGGCGTGAGTACGAGCGCGATGGTGCGGGACGTGTTACCCGTGTGAACCGCCCCGGGGACAAATGGACGGAATACCTGTATGACGGACTGGACAACATCCTGAAGGAGGAACAGTATGACGGAGAGGTATCTCTTTACACGTATGACAAGGACGGTATGCTCATCAAGGCGAAGAACAGCGAGAACCTGCTGGAGTTCACCCGCGACAGGAAGACGGGACTGATTACAGAGGAGAAGCAGGGAGAACACACCGTCAACCGCACATACGACAGCGAAGGCAACTGTACCCGCATCACCAGCAGTCTGGGAGCGGACATCCGTCATACGTACGACCGGGAAGGCAACTTGCAGACCATGCAGGCAGGCGAGAGCTGGCAGGCGTCATGGGTACGTGACAATACTGGGCTGGAGGTGCAGCGAAGTTTCTCCGGCGGTGTGACTGTCAAGACGGAACGCGACTGTTTCGGCAGGGAAATACGCAAGTCGGTGCGGTCAGGCGGCATAGAGAAAGGTGCCTACCGCTACCAATGGGGCATCGCCAACCGCCTGCTCTCCAAGGAGAACGAGTTGACGGGTACTGTCACACGGTACGACTACGACCGTTTCGACTTCCTTATCCGGCAGGAGACTATGCAAGGGTCGGAAACGGATGTGATTTACCGTGTGCCGGACTTCGTGGGTAACCTCTTTGAGACACTGGATAAGAAAGACCGCAAATACGGTGCTGGGGGAAAACTTTTGGAAGACCCGGATTGTTTCTACCACTACGATGACGAGGGGAACCTCATTTTCCGTGAGTTCAAGCAGTTGCAGGAAACGGGCGTAAGGTACGACCGCAAACGCATGGAGAAGGAACGGGGCATCCGCTGTCTGGCTACAGGTACGGGATGGCTCTACGAGTGGGCTTCAAACGGCATGCTGAAGAAGGTCATACGTCCGGACGGAAGACCGGTGGAGTTCAGGTACGATGCGTTGGGACGACGCACGGCTAAACAGTATTTCGGAAAGGTTACACGTTGGGTATGGGACGGAAACGTACCTATACATGAGTGGAACTACAAAACCACTGATATGCAGTCGGGTGAAAAAGAAAGCATTCCGTCAAAAGAACCAACAGAGGATATTACCACCTGGGTGTTTGAGGCAGGCACGTTTGTGCCAACGGCGAAGATACAGGATGGCAAGCAATATTCCATTGTATCTGACTATTTGGGTACACCTATTCAGATGTATGATGAACAAGGAAACAAAACTTGGGATTGTACATTGAATGTTTATGGAAAAGTAACTACTTTTACAGGAAAGGCTTTAAATGCTTGTCCGTTTAGATTTCAAGGCCAATACGAAGATGAAGAAACAGATCTTTATTATAATAGATTTCGATATTATAGTTCCAAGAATGGTGTATATATAAGCCAGGACCCAATTAGGTTAAATGGAAGAAACACAATTTTTTACAGTTATGTGAAAGACGGAAATAAAGGTATTGATTTATTTGGTTTAATGCCTTTAAGCAACCCTGTAAATCAAGGACATCATATTGTGCCTCACCAAGCTGCTACAGATCTAGGTATTCAGCCATTTAATAGTCAAGTTGGTGTTCCTGCTCTTTATTTTTCTGATACTCAATTTACAGGAATAGAACATAGTGCTATGCATGGATATAATAACATTGGCAAAAATACAAAACCATTAGTCAAAGCAAGTCAAATCAGAGCTAACGGCATGTCAGCAGATGAATGGTTGCAAAGTTTGGAAGCACATTATAAAAACCCAGCGATTCAAACAGTAAGAGGAGATTTGCATTTAATTAATGCCAATGGAACAAAAGGGGTGCTAATTAAAGCTAATGTAACTCCAAGTGAAGCTTGGGATTTAACAAAAGAATGGGCAAATAAACAAGGAGCTAATAGCTTCCATTAGTGATATAAATACTTTTTTGTACCTAAAAAAATACAAAAGCATTAAATGGTAAATAATTAGTCGGCAGATACATAACCGACAACAAATAGATATGATATGAAAAATGAAATTAAAACAATTGCATTTAGATGCAATTATGATACAATAACCAATTTACAGTTATGTATTGATCAAATAAGCTACGATATACCATGTATTATGGCTAGCATATCAGGGCAATATAATGTTAGATGTGTATTTGAAAAGGTTATAAATCAATTAACTTATGATGATTTTATATTAGGCGAACTAATAAATCAAACTAGTTTGGAACAATTGTGTATAGATAAAAAATCAAATATACAATTAGTTTCAAAAAAAACAGGTTTGCCTGAATTTAAAATACCTTTTAGTCTACAAGGAAAATTTCACGTAGGAATTAAGATTTTTAAGGACACACCTACTCATACGTTTCCAAGCATGGACGTTCTTCCAATTCCAACCGAAGTCATCACTATTTATATCTATTTTTCAGAAACAGAAATAAAAAAGAAACCTAAAAGCTATATTTTTGAAAAATATTTTGATTCTTATAATAATCTTGGTTTCTTTCTTGTAGACTTGGCTAAAATGAAAGAAATAATAACTAAAAAATATGGCAATAAAGAATTGGATTTAGTATATGAGTTTTCTAACACTGAAATAATAGATGAACTATTTAATCACGAAATAATAATGATTATTTGGGGGATTCATCCTTATATTTATCCAGTTTACAGCTCTGACAATATTGATTTAATTCATCCATTACTGGGGCGAAAATTCAAACAAGAGGGTATCTTTAATATAGATGAAAATATAAATGAATTAAGTTTGATTCCAGGATATGAATTAAGGAATTGGCCTAATTTTACAAAAAAAGTATGGCCTAAAATATCATTAAAAGGAAAAGGTAAAATAGCACACTTAACACCTTATATTCTTGAAGATTCAGATCTCAATCCTGTATTGATATCATTTTTAATTCATAGAAGTGAAGGGGTTTTAACAGAAAGCATACCTTTGCTAAATGTCAACCTATTATATAATTAAAATTCAACAGTAATAGTTTTTTTAAGCATCCCCATTCCGTTTTGATAGTATATGAAGATAAGCAGGATTCAAATCTTTATAAACTTGCAATTGCTAGCTTTTTTTAGTAAGCTTAAAAATGGGGAAGGAATAGAATATACTTCAAGTTGTCCAAGAACTCTTATCGAACACATAGCATAGTATGTATAAACAGGATATGAATTTTTGGACAGCTTTTTATATCTATAAAAATAACACCAAGGCTGTAAAAGCATACCCCACATCACTCAACTCTTAGCCCAAATCAAACCTCAACACATAAAAAAACACCATTATCCACATAGCCAAAACACCTGTTACGCTGAGTGATTTTGAATTTCCTAATGCCTTTCTTCCATAGGTCATCTGAAAAGTAATGCTTACTTCTCCTATTCTTATTATAGGTTTTGTAGTCTAACCCATCGTCCGTTGCAACGGCAGTCCAATCCAATTCTTCAAATTTGCGGAACGAATCAATAAACTCGTTTTGGTTCTCATTGTCAATAAGGGAAAATCCATGAGTGTCATCTATAAGGCTGGATCAAGTTTCCCTCCGCTGAAACGGGTCGTGATATACTTCTCGAGAGGCAATTCTCCCCTTTCAAACAAGATGGAATACAATTGCTTCTCCTTCCATATATTCCCTACCGGAATAGCAACTCCGTCTTTGGTTACAACAACCGGATGCTTCTCATACAAGGAGCGTATAAACGACAGAAGACAGGCCACACGGGCGGTGGCTTCGGCAACTGAACTGCCGGACACATCCGCTTTATCTGCCGGATAATGCGCATTCGGTTCCTGTTGGGGTGCATCATCCCAAAACGGATTACAGATGGCATGTGCCAATGTACTCTTGCACCGTTTCGCTTCGTCTATGATACGGGCTTCCGGTGCTATCGGCAAATCATTGATAGTTCTAAAACATAAGCCTAATAATCATAACTTTTTTAAAACCGGGTTTGTCGCTTCCGTTTTTTAAATTACCTTTGTAGTTACTTAGTTATAAATGAAACATATTCAATGATTAACAGCATATTATTAACTGATTTTACAGGCTTTGCAAATACCCGGTTTGATTTCACCAAAGGGATAAACGTCCTTATTGGCAAGAATGGTACGGGCAAGACGCACGTTCTCAAATGCTTGGCGGCAACTTTGCAGGCACGCCATGACTTCCTCGGCAAGAACTCAGCTTCCAAGGAACAGTTTGAGTATATCTTGGCGGAAGACATGATATTTTATTTCAAGCCGGATGTCATAGGCAACCTGGTCAACAAGGGAGTGCCTTCAGGCAGGGCGAACATTACAGTCACGATAGACGGCAAACTGTTGCAATACAGCTTCTCATCCGCTTCCAAAACAACTGTAAAATTAGAAACGGACGAAAAGTGGGACGACCGCCACTTTATCTATATTCCCCCACGTGAGATGTTCTCTTTGTTCGAAGGCTTTATCGGTTTGAGCAGTAAACGTGAAATCTCATTTGACCAAACGTATATCAATCTGGCGCACGCGTTGTCACTCCCCATATTGCGTGAGTCGGAAGACAATCCGTTGAAACCGGCTATCGAGTTGCTGGAGCAGGAATTGCAGTTCAAGGTTTTGCAGATGAACGGACGTTTCTATATACAGACAGAAAAAGGGAACATGGAAGCGCACTTGGTGGCGGAAGGACTCCGCAAGCTGGCTTCCATCCTGTACCTCATACTGAATGGGGAAATCAATGCGGACACCATCCTGTTCTGGGACGAGCCCGAAGCCAACCTGAATCCGGCTCTTGTGAAAGTCGTGGCAAAGTTTATCCGCGTGCTTCAGGAATGCGGCTTGCAGATTTTCGTCGCCACTCACGACTACCTGCTTACACATACGCTTTCTCTCTATTCCGAATACAAGGAGCACACGAACATATCCGTCAAGTTCTTCGGCTTGAAAAAAGAAGATAAGGGAATTATGGTAGAGGAAAGCGAAACCTTGGCTGGCATACAGAACAATCCGATATTGGAGGAATATGCGGCTTTTTACGATTTGGAACAGCAATTCATCAGCAGATATGAGTGATTTTCAGGAAAGCGGTATAAGCTTCAAGTTCAGCTCTCCCCAATGGGCTGTTGTCAAGTATGATGAACATTTGGCACACAAAAAGGTAAGCAATGCCTTGCAACCTACCAAGGCGGTGGACTTCTTGGGCATTCACGATAACAGACAGCTGTTTCTGGTCGAAGTGAAGAATTACAGGGGGCATACGCACGATGCGGAGACTCAGGAAGTTTTTCAGGCAAAAGGCGACGAGTTGATGCGCAGGATTGCTGTCAAAGTCAGGGACACGATTGCCACGGCAACCAATGCGGCACGTTTCTCAACCAACGATGAAGATTTTTTTACCTTGATTAACCGGTTGCTGCTTGACGGGCAGAAAAAGATAGTCATCATTGCCTGTATAGAACTGGATGTGGCAGATGAAAAAGGACATAAGGTCCGTATGAGTATTTGGATGCAAAAACTAAAGCAAAAGTTGTCTTGGTTACATGCCGCTAAAATTTCCATCAATCCGGTTGAAAATATTTCCGATGTATTGCCGGATACGGAAATCTCGTTCTTATAGTCTCCCGTCAGATTCTGGTATCCTTTGCCACCGTTCTTTTATGCTCCCTTTTTATTGCGGATTGATTGCATAGCCTGTTTATGTATTGTTTTCTGAAAAATAAATCCTGTATTTTCCTCTTGTTTGAAGGGAAAAAGATATATTTGCAAAAACAGACCCGTTAATCGGTTTGTTGCCGAACGGAAAGTGTTTGCTCGGATGAAAATAGAATATATTATTGAGGTTGCAGTGATTTTCGGCGAAAAACGGAACTCCGGTACGAAACTTGATGCCTACATTTGCACTGTTAACAAAATGTTTCACTTAAAACCAATTGTTTATGGACTATACCCAAAAGATTAAGTTGCTGAACGAACTGATGCTCAATGCAACGCCGCAAAATGTAGATTTCACGCCGCAAAATGGCAATTATTGTGTGACGCTGATAGCTACGCGGCCTGTTCACACCTGGGGATATCAAAAACGTAATTTCAAGATTAAGGGACGGCTGGAAGAAGGCAAGACAATCTCTGCCGACTTGATAGCGGAAAATGAAATGCTTTTTGGAGTGGAAAATCTGCCTTACGTGGCACACGAGAGTGACCGTACCCCTATCTTCAAGATTATTCGTGCTTCTATTTTCTGCGCTTATGCGGGCTTGCAGCTTACGGACCTGCATCGGGGAATGCGGAAGATTGCTTGGTCAGATTATCCTTTCAAAAAATCGGATAAGGAAGAACAGGCTAAAGCGGAAATCAGATTCATGAAAAGGCTGGCATCGGTAATGACTGTTCCGGATCACTGTATGATAGGACGTTCCGTGGTGACCCATCTCACTTCCACCCGTTTGCGGGATGTTATACTGTACAACAAAGAGTACGAACCATCCTTATATGAAAAGATAAAGGATTCCATCGAATCCTTGTCTCACTTCATTCCGGCAAAAGACCATGCCGATAATGTGGTTCCCGATGTGTTTGTCTCCCAACAGGATTGGGAAAATCCCCGTGACATTTATGGGCATCAGGTTATCATACTCAATGCCAAAAGCAAAAAGAAAGAACTGTTCTGGTGGGATTACCTGAAACTCAATATTTTCCTGAGCGATTTGGAGTATTATTTCGGCTACTATATTTTGATGAACCGCTGGCAGATTCCGATGATCCAAAAGTGGATTGCCGAATACCGTGAAAAAGGTCTCTTCGAGTCCCAGCGTGCGAAAGATTATCTTTTGTTCTATTTGAAAGCCGGAGAAAAGACACCGGTTCGTGTTTTAAACTCTCAGGGGGTACAGGTTAATATAAAGATGGTTTCGAGATAAGACAACCGCATATTGTTCCTCATAGGGAAAAGCGAATAATCTACATTTTACCGGTATTTTTTTTCCGATAGGATGCATAATTGGCTTTTCCCCTTGTTTTTGTTGGGGATATTTATACTTTTGCACTAAAAAAATACCGTCCAGTCGGTATTTTTTTAGTGCAATAAATGGAATATGGATGAATTATCGGAATATGGAATGAAAAACACAGGGGAACATCTCTGTTTGAAATTCCACTTTCTGTTTGGGTTCCCCTATGTTAAACAAACCGACTAATCGGCTTATTTGAAAACAAATATAGTGAAAAATAATATATCGTATAGGAAACAAAAAATAAAAAGGTGTTGCAAATCGGTGTGTCGTAAATGCATAAAAGGCTTTGGCTCATATGAAAAAGGCATATTTAATAATACTAAAACAAAATGCATATTCTTTTAAAAAGAACTACTTTTGTATGATGCAAAAAAAAGAATATCATGAAAGGAACAAAAGGTTCAGAAACAAAAGCTTTAATAAGGGAGACTGCCTTCAAACAGTTTCTGACAAAAGATTATAGCATGGTCCCCTTAAAAGATATAGAGAAAAGCCTCAATTTGTCGAGAGGATGTATGTCATATCACTATCCAACAAAACAGGAATTGTTGGTGGATGTTATAGATGTCTATATTTTAGATGTGCAAAGAACAAAGCACTCATCTGATAATATTGTTGATATATCTTTGTTTGATTACTTTAATCAATACGTTGACAATATCGCAAAAGCAATGGATAGATTATCTCAGTTTATCCTACCGGAAGAAAATATTAATGGAACACGTGCGTATATGACTCTGATTTTACAAGCAGAAAAATATTATCCGGGATTTCACCAGTTGCTATGCGAAATCGAAAAAAATGAAATGGTGCAGCTGAAGCAGATCATTATTAATGCTCAAAAAAATGGCGAAATACGCAGTACATGCAATACCGATTTACTCGTTCAACAAATCAGATTGGTTTTCTTAGGCAAGTCATACCAAGACGCATTAAAAAATGGATTGGATATTAATGGCTTGAGAGAGCAATTATATTTTATATATTTTCTAATTAAAAACAAGTGAAAGAATGAAGAATGATGTTTTTATAACGGGAACATCCTGTTTCTTCCCAAATGAACCGATCCTTAATGAGGACATGGAAGATTTTTTGGGATTGATTGCAGGAAAACATTCAAGGGTTAAACCGATTATCCTTAAGCAAAATGGTATCAAACAGCGTTATTATGCTTTAACAAAAAAACAAGAAATAACGCATACAAATGCGGAAATGGCAATTCGTTCCATCCAACGGCTATTGGAACACTCTGCCATCACCAATCAGGAGATAGAATTGTTAACATGTGCAACATCAAGTCCCGATCAGATGCTTCCATCACATGCTTCTATGGTTCATGGATTGATGAAAAACAAGCCATTGGAAATTTTTTCAGCTTCTGGTATATGTCTTTCATGCCTTCAAGCATTCAAGACTGCTTTTTGGGGGGTATTGACTGGTGAGAAAAGAAATGCGATATGCAGTACTTCCGAATTGACTTCTGCAACACTCTTATCAAAAAACTACGATATTGAATATGAAAGATGTGCAGATTTAGGCACACAGCCTTATATGGCACTGGAGAAGGATTTCTTACGCTTTATGTTAAGCGATGGTGCCAGTGCAGTATTGCTTCAAGATAATCCAGGGAATGGCAAAGCACTAAAAGTTGAATGGGTGGAAATGACCTCATTTGCGAATGAATTGCCGACATGTATGTTTATGGGAGCAGAGAGTGAAGAAAATGGAGATTTAAGAAGTTGGAAATCATTCAGCAATCAAGAGAGAATTGATCGCTCTCTTTTTGTAGTAAAACAAGATGTAAAACTATTGGGCAACCATGCTGTACCATATTGGGCAAAACATATCAAATATTGTTTAGAGAAACACAAAGTATCACCGGATACGATTTCTTATGTACTGCCTCATGTTTCTTCCATGTTCTTTTATGACAAAATAATAAATGAGTTGAAACAAACGGGAATCGGAATTGATGAGGGCAAATGGTTCACGAATTTGCCAAAGGTCGGCAATATCGCTTCAGCAGCTATATTCGCAATTTTGGATGAGTTCTGGAAGACGCACGAACTTACATCTGGAGAAAAAATATTGCTGCTTGTTCCTGAAAGCGGGCGTTTTTCTTATGGAACTGTATTATTAAGTGTGGTTTAAGTTTGGAAATAAACGATAAATAGCGTATTTTTGCGCAGATAAAAACGACATAGTATAGTATCATATATCATCTTTCAAACGAAAAGTGGAAAATTTCAAAGAGATAAGATGGAATATGACAGCTTGCGCTATATTAAGATATATAGCACAGGTGCGTCAGCTTCATCTCTAGGCATTCCACTGCCACGTTTGGGTTGTTGATTGCATCTGTGCTATTTCTTCTGTAATATAGCTGTAAGATGAACCCGAACTTGAAACAAAGGATTATTAAGGAGGCGTATAGGTTATTCATCGCGAAAGGTATGAAACAAACTTCATTTTGTGATGTGGCGTTTGCCGTGCATAAATCCAAGGGGGCCGTCATTCATTATTTTCCTTCCAAAAGACTGTTGGTGGATGCGGTTGTGAAAATGTGTTTTTTTCCTGCATCCCAACTTCCAACCGAAATAGACTCAGCAGTAGAAAAAAATTGGGATGAGTTTCTAAGGCTGTACCGGAATCCGATAGAACGGGTGATAAACAGTTTTCCTGAACAATTGAATGGTAATGGCTTGATGCATTATATGCAGTTTGTATCTTCCGCCCACGAGTATATGGACGATTTTTCTCAAATGTACCAGGAACTTTTTGCCAAGGAACAGGACTTCCTTTCAAATATGGCTTGCAACCATAAGATGTGTGTAAACGATACTGCGGAATTCAGCAGGCAGATATTGAACACCTCCATCGGTAAGACGTTTTTGGGTATGTTCTTAAAAATGTAATCTCAACGTTTGTATTTCTTTCCTTTTTTTGAGCCACAACATTGGTCTTTAGGCAGATAAGCTGTTAAATATCATTTGCTGAAACAAATTCTCCTTTCATTATTCTTGGAAAAAACTTATCTTTGCAAAACAAACCGACTGGTCGGTTTATTTTGCAAAGGATTTTTAATTGAGTATAACTAATCAGAAAAGGAAGTAGATAATTGAAAAGCTGGAATAAATTGTTGGGACAATCTTTATGTTCGCAACCTCTTCTCGCCCCAATAGCGGTCGGGTACATCACCAAAATTATAATCATAAGCTGTATTGTATACGCCGGTATCCATGAATGGAAAGAGATGAAGGCCCGGGAAGTGGAAGTCCGGGGAATCAACCGTCAGAAACATGACATGAATGATATATATGTGGAAATGCTTAGCCTTTCTTTATTGTGTGAAACCTTCATGGAATGGAACGAGCAGGATTTTCTTACATTCCGCAAACGGAAACAGCATATTGACAGCTTGTTATATGAATTTAACAACAGCAATCCCAACTCCCACATGGACAGTATCCGTACTTTATGGAAAGACAAGGAACTGTATATGCAAAAAATCATATCTCTGGTGCATAAACAGGAAGAGGTCAGTCAGGAAATTGCGGCACAAATTCCGGTTATTGCCAGACAAAGTGAACGGGAAACCAATAAAAAGGGGGGATTGCTGAAGAGGCTGTTCAGAAAACGTGATAAGGCGGATTCCCCCTCCACGGCTTCCATGCTTTATGCACTCAACCAAAAGGTAGTGGGCGAACATCAGGCATATACCCGGGAACTGGCTGAGCAGACGAACTATTTAGCCGGAAAGAACAGAATGTTGAACAAGCAGCTACAGCAGATGATTGTACACATGGACAAGGCGGCAAGAACAGAGCTGAAGAAACGGGAAGATAGGATTGCAAAGGCTGAAAAACAATCATTTGCCGTAGTCATTGGTTTGACGGCATTCATGATACTGTTATTAGTAGGGTCTTATCTGGTTATACACAGGTATATGATACGCATAAACCGCTATAAAAGAAGATTGGAGGATACGGTCCGGCAGTTGAGGCAGACTGTCGTTGAAAACAAGAAGCTGATTGAAGCAAGAAAAAAAATCATGCTGGCGGTGACACACGATTTACGTTCTCCGCTTGCCACCATCAGCAGCTATGCGGAATTGCTTGCCACGGAGAGGAGGACGTTGAAACGTAAGGAGTATAACCAAAATATACGGCAGGTGGCAGAATATATGGCTTCCATGCTGAATGCCCTGCTGGGATTTTTCCGTTTGGAAAGCGGCAAGGAAAAAGCCAGTCCCGCCCCGTTCAGGTTATGCTCTGTCATGGAGGTATTGGAAACGGATTTCCTGCCGTTGGCGGCAGGAAAGAACTTGTCCTTAAACATGGAAAGTGCCGGGGATGCGGTTGTTGTCGGGGATAAAAAAAGAATAATCCAGATAGGGAGCAACCTGTTGTCAAATGCGATTAAATTTACAGAACAGGGAACGGTGACATTACGTACGCGATTTGAAAAAGGGATATTGGCGCTTACGGTGGAAGATACCGGAACCGGTATGGATGACGAGGAGCAGGCGCGTATTTTTACGGCATTCGAACGGCTTCCCAATGCGATTGCGGAAGAAGGGGTCGGCCTTGGGCTTTCAATAGTCAAAAGCCTGGTCGAGTTGCTGGAAGGCAGGATAGAGCTGACAAGCCGGAAAGGTGTAGGCAGCCGTTTTACTGTCTACTTGCCCTTGCCTGTGGCAGAGGAAAGTGTGAACGGCAACGACAAGGACAGGATTCCCATACAGCCGTTTACGGTTCTGGTATTGGACAATGACACCGTCTTGTTGGCTGCGATCAGGGAAATGTTCGCGCATCATGGAGTCACTTGTACGGTATGTGAGAATACACGTGACTTGATGGAACATGTACGTTGCCAAAGCTATGACCTGTTGATTACGGATTTGAAAATGCCACAGATGAACGGGTTTGAGGTGCTGAAACTCCTGCGCATGGCAAAAGTGGGAAATTCAAGGAGCATTCCGGTCATAGCGGCAACCGCTTCGGGGAGCTGCAAGGCGGAAGACCTGCGTGAGGCGGGGTTTTCGGCTTGTTTGAAAAAACCGTTTTCGGCTGAGGAATTGTTGCAGGTATGCGCAGAATGCTTAGGAAACGAAAGGCAGTTGGAACAAATTGATTTCCATACTCTGTTGGAACATGGAGACAAAAAGGCGATGCTTGATACCTTGATTGAGGAAACCGCAAAGGATATGGAAGCGGTGGCTGAGAGTGCGGAAAAGAATGATCACGAGGCACTGAAGGAGTGGGTACACCATCTGACATGCTCATGGGAGATTATTCATGCCGGTAAACCGCTACGTGAATTGTTTGCGCTGCTTCAGGGTTCCGGGGAGCTTTCGGTTGAAGAATTGAAACGGACTGTTCAAAAAGTATTGGATAAAGGAAAAGAAATAATTTATTTGGCACAACAGGCAAAGAAAATCTATGAAAGTGATTGTTATTGAGGATAATATCTTGTTCTGTGACTATATCTGTAGTCTTTTGCAAAAGGCGGACTTTAAGACAATGAAGGCACACGGGCTGGCACAGGCAAAAAAAATGATTAGGGGTTCCATCCATGAGGATGATATGGTATTGGCGGATTTAAGGTTGCCGGACGGGGAAAGTACCGCCTTGTTGAAATGGATGAGGGATAACGGGTACATGCATCCGTTCATAATGATGACCAACTATGAGGAGATACATTCTGCCGTCCATGCCATGAAATTAGGTGCGGAGGATTTTATCCTCAAACCACTGGTTGAAGACAAGCTGTTACCCGCCATAAGAAAGATAAAAGCGGCAAACGATACTTTTTCCAAAGTGATTTACGAACGCAGGAGTGCCTCTTTTTGCGAATTGAACCAATATATCCACCTGGTTGCACCAACAGACATGACAGTGTTGATACTGGGGAACACGGGAACCGGAAAAGAACATCTGGCAAATAAGATACACAGGAGGAGTCTCAGAGCCAACAAACCGTATATTAAGGTTGACTGTGGCAGTTTGTCCAAAGATCTGGCCGCTTCCGCCTTTTTCGGCCATGTCAAGGGAGCCTTCACAGGGGCTACCGAGGAAAAGGCGGGGTATTTCCTGGAAGCGCAGGGAGGCACCTTGTTCATGGACGAAGTGGAGAATCTCTCAATAGAGACACAACGGATGTTGTTGCGTGCCATGGAGGAACGGAGCTATCGTCCGGTGGGCGGGAAACAGGACAGGCGGATGGATGTGCGTATCATCGCGGCAACCAACGAGGACTTGTTCCAGGCGGTGGCCGAGAAACGTTTCCGCAAAGACTTGTTGTATCGTTTCCATGACTTTACGATTACCGTACCTGCGCTGCAAAATTGTTTGGAAGACATACTTCCCCTGGCGGATTTTTTCAGGGAACAGTCTTGTGCAGAACTCCGGAAAGAGGTGGTGGGTTTTAATGGACCGGCAAAAGAAATGCTGTTGGGGTATAGCTGGCCGGGAAATGTCAGGCAGTTGAAACAGGTTGTTTATGCGGCGGTATTGATATGCAAAGGAAATTTGATAACTCCCGATTTTTTACGGTTGAAACAGACGGAAACGGATGCTCCGAATTCTGCCAAGAAAAAAAAGATAGACAGATGTTTGCAGAAAGACGAGAAAAGGAACATTGAACAAATCAAGACGGCAATATCCATATCCAAAGGAAACCTGACACAAGCGGCGGCGTTGCTGGGAATAAGCCGCCCCACCCTTTATAAAAAAATGAGCATACATGGTATTAGCAAATAATATGTTAAGAGGACAGGCGGATGGATATTGCCAGAACAGTTTCCCCCTTCATCAAAGGAAAATCGAATTTGTCTTGCCAGCCGCATTTCCTACACTTTTTTCGTGAAAATTTTCCTTGCGGCTTCGCCGTGGAAAATTTTCACGAAAAAGAATGCGGCGGCAATCCAAATTCGATTTGAGAAACGATTACAGGGGCAAACTGCGACCGACGTGACGCATGGATAAAAAATATCGGATATTGAGGAAGGCATATCTCATCCCCCACGAAATCCCACATGTACCGTTCGGGGTATAGGTCTCACAAGAATCTTTTCGCAAAAATAAAAGAAGCCATGAGAAGACAGGGGGCTTCAGCTCCCTCCGCTCTGCATGGTTCCGCATTGTTTGTTCCGCCTGCTCCTTCTCCTGCCATACATACCGCTTCTCTTTTTTCTTGTCGCATATTTCTTTTTGCCCGGCTTTCCCCCTGTTCGCCGACATTCCACCCTCATCTGAAAACCACTTTTTCGGACATATGATGACATTTGATGACATCTGATGACACCTTTTTGAAAATCAGCGTTTTATTCAAATTTAGCCTATACATTTGAAGCGTCAAAGCAATTTATTAACCCCTAAAAGGAAAATGTATGGCACAGGAAAAAAACCTGAACGAAAAGCCTAAACGGACCCGAAAACCGAAGGCTAAGAATGATGCACTTCCGGTGGAACAAATCACCGAACTGATGCTGGTCCATAACAAGAGCGACCCGAAAAATGGTGTGCAGGTGGTCAGCGAGATTGATAAGGACGGGAAAGCGAAAACGGTCCCGGCGGACGAGAAGAATGAGAACTCATTCCTGAAATTCGACAAGAATTCGAGCATTCTCGAAAATTTCATCAAGAATTTCTGGAGCCAGCTCAAGGAACCTACCCATTTCCGCCTGCTCCGCATGACCTTCCACGACTACAAGATGAACAAGCAGGCCATCAAGGACCTGGCGGAAGGGAAAAAGACGGACGCAGTGAAGGAGTTCCTCAAACGCTACGAAATCCGTCCGAGAGAAAACAAGAAGGAACAAAGTGTAAACCAAAAAGAAAAAACAGCTATGGCAGACAAAGAGACACAACCGCAGGAACCCCTGCAACAGAGCGAGGTACAGCAGGCGGCACAGCAACAGCAGCAGCCCCAGGCTCAACAGGCAGCGCAGGAGTCGCAAGGACCGCATTACCGGTATAATGAGAACATGGTCAACTGGGAGGAGTTGGAAAAGGTCGGAATCTCAAAGGCTTCGCTGGAACAGCAGGGACTCCTTGATTCCATGCTGAAGGGCTACAAGACCAACAAGCTGGTGCCCCTGACAATCCATCTTTCCGGTTTGCTGACAGCCAAACTGGATGCAAGGCTCTCACTCATCCCGCAACAGGATGGACAGGTGGGACTGGCCATTCACGGCATACGCAAGGAGCCGCAGTTGGAACGCCCTTATTTCGGATTCAACTTCAGCGAGGAGGACAAGAAGAACCTGCGTGAGAGCGGCAACATGGGGCGTGTGGCGGAACTCAACCTGCGTGGCAGTGAATATACCCCCTGCCTGATCTCCATCGACAAGAACACCAACGAGCTGGTCGCTGTCCGCCAGGAGCATGTCTACATCCCGCAGGAAGTGAGCGGGGTAAGGCTTACGGACGAGGAAATCAGGTTGCTGAAGGAGGGACAGCCCGTCAAGGTGGAGGGCATGACCTCCAAGGCGGGAAAGGGGTTCGACGCCACGCTCCAGTACAGCGCCGAGCGCAGGGGGCTGGAGTTCATCTTCCCGAAAAACCAGATTTTCAACGAGCGTTCCATCGGGGGCGTGCCGCTCTCGCCCACCCAGATAAAGATGCTCAGCGAGGGGCATACCATCCTGGTGGAGGACATGAAGTTCAAGAACAGAAACGGGACATTCTCCTCATTTGTCACGATAGACCAGACAACGGGACGCCCGAACTACACCCGCCACAACCCGGAAACGGGGGAGATCTATATCCCCAAGGAAATATGCAATGTGCAGTTGACACCCGAGGACAAGGAAACCCTGCGCAAGGGACAGGCGGTCTATCTGGAAAACATGATCGGACGTACGGGAGAGGAATTCTCCTCGTTTGTCAAACTGGACATGAATACCGGAAGGACGATGTATTCACGCACGCCGGACGGGTTCAACGAGCAGCAGGCGCCACGCATCCCGGCGGAGGTTTACGGTCATGTGTTCACGGCACAGGAAAGGGCGAACCTTCAGGATGGAAAGACCATCCTTGTCGAAGGGCTGAAAAACAACGGGCAGTCCTTCAGCTCCTACCTGAAAGTCAACCCCTATTCAGGACAGTTGCAATATTTCCAGGAGAATCCGGATATCCGCCGGGATACTTCCCGTCGTGCCGCACAGACGGAGACCGCACAGGGGCAGCAGCAGGAACAGAAGAAAGGCGCTTCACAGGCGGTATAACCCGACCAAAGGGAAACAGAACGAATTACACAAACCTAAAATCCCCGAATCGTATGAATACGAATCAGAATGCCCGCCACATCTATAAGGCGGAAGACATTGACTGGAACGGTCTGGAGGCCGCCGGCATCAGTAAAAAACAACTGGAAACCAGCGGTGACATGGAACTGTTGCTGCAAGGCAAGGAAACGGAAATCGCCCCGTTGAAACTCCGCACACCGGTCATCAGCCTGACGATGGACGCCACGCTGAAGCTGGTACCTGACGGCAACGGCAGACCGGTCATGGAAATAAACGGTCTCCGTCAGAAGGAGACACCGGAAATTTAACCGGGAAACAACAGGTTTAACCCACGTTCCGTGCCGCCAGAAACGGCACGGAACATCAAAAAGAAAAAGAATATGATAGCGATAGTGACTGACAAGCCCAATGTGGGCAGAGAGATAGCAAGAGTTCTGGGAGCAGACAGAAAAGAGAACGGATACATGACCGGAAACGGATACATGGTGACATGGACATACGGCAACATGCTTTCCCTGGCGATGCCGAAAGATTCCGGTACGTCATGGGTGGAGCGGGAGGACTTCCCCCTGCTGCCCCCTCCTTTCCTGACGGTAAGGCACGTCAAGACGGATACGGGATGGAATCCCGATATCAATGCGGTACTCCAGTTGAAGGTGATAGCCAAGGTGTTCGACGCGTGCGACACCATCATTGCGGCAACCGACGCTTCCCGTGAGGGGGAAATGCTGTTCCGGTATCTTTACCGCTTTCTGGGATGCAAGCAACCCTGCCTCCGCCTGTGGATCTCATCCCTGACGGACGAGGCCATCACCAGAGGCATGGAAAACCTCCGCCCATGCGCCCTGTTCGACAACTTGTTCCTGGCGGCAGACAGCCGCAACAAGGCCGACTGGCTTCTGGGGGTCAATTCAAGCTATGCCGTCTGCAAGGCGGTAGGCTTCGGAAACAATTCGCTGGGCAGGGTGCAGACCCCTGTACTGGCGGCCATAAGCGGACGGTACCGGGAGAGGGAGAACCACATTCCCGCTGACAGCTGGCCCGTGTTCATCAGCCTCTGCAAGAACGGGAAAATAATGAAGATGCGCCACGTGGAAGACTTGGGGAACCGCCGGGACGCCCTGGAACTGTACGAGGACTGCAAGGCGGCAGGGTATGCACGTGTCACGGCTGTCGGCAGCCGGACAGAGGAAATCGGCGCGCCGGCCCTTTATAACCTGACCGAGCTTCAGAAAGATGCGAACCGTTACCATAACCTGACGGCCATACGGGTACAGGAAATCACCCAGAGCCTGTACGAGAAAAAACTGATCTCCTGTCCGCGCACTTCCAGCCGCCTGCTGCCCCGGGATGTGTATGACATGTTACCTCCGGTTATGGAAAAGTTGCTGTCCGGCAAGGATTTCCGCCAATATGCCGGTATGGTTGACCTTACGGCAAGGAAAGGTATGACCGGGACACAGGATACGGCGGAGCACCATGCCATTGTCATCACCGGCGTACAGCCCGGCGAGCTGGACAGGGAGGAAAGGCTGGTTTACACGCTCATTGTCGGCAGGATGCTGGAAACGTTCATGCCACCGTGTAAGGTGGAATACACAACGGTTGAAACGGTATGCGCCGCACGCAAGTTCCGAATCCGTACATACCGTATCCTGGAAACGGGATGGCTCGGTGTCTTCCAGAGGGAACACCTTGTTTCAGAAAACTGTGTCCTCTGCCCCGTTCCACCTGAACTTTTGCGGGAGGAGACGCTGCCGGTGGCGGGATGCAGCCTCATACACAGGAAATCCCTGCCTGTTTCCCCCTATACGGACGAGGAATTGACGGACTATATGGACAAGGCCGGACTGGGAACCGTATCCACACGTACGAACATCATCCGTACGCTTCTGGACCGCAAATACATCCGCTATTCGGGCAGGTACATCATCCCGACCCCCAAAGGCCTTCTTTTATATGAGACGGTACGTGGAATGAAAGTGGCGGAAGCCTCCCTCACCTCCGGTTGGGAAACGGAACTGGTACGCATAGAGCGGGGGGAGCTCACGCAGAAGGAGTTTCTGGACGGCGTGCTGGAAACGGTAAATGAGGTGACCGGAGAGATATTCCGGAACCATCCGGAAGAAGCCCGGCCACATGGCTCCATGTAAGCGGTTGCCGGCATGTCAGGGTACAAGAGAGGTGCGGACTAGGGTCCGTGCCTCTTTTTTTATATGTGCAAGATACGTTTTCCGCTTTTAAGCGGCAAAGGTCTTGGATTGCCTCGTTTTTGCCACAAGGCGGCCCCCCTTGGGGGCTGGTTGGCTAAAAGAAAATCATCCTCGCTTCGCTGCGGTATTTTCTTTTGCCAAGCCTTGCGCAAAAAGGCAATCCAAGGGCCGGAGGCCTATAAAATCGGGAAAACATATCCCGATGGGATTATTTATTCATTCTTAAAAAATTAAAGACATGAAACTGCAACTCATCGAAAACATCTGCAAACAAGTGGTCTCACTGGTTCTGCTTGCAGGAATATGCCTGCTCTACAGCAAAGGTATCATTCCCGTGTATCTGCTCGTCCTGTTCCTTTTGTCGGGAACTCTGGTCAGTCTTATCTTCAGGACATTCACCTTCATCCTGAAAACAATCCTTGTCCTGATTGCCATGGGCATGCTTGTATAATCATTAAATGCTGAAGATATGAGAACTTTTACATTTACCCCGTCGGCTCCGGTCATGCCGGCTGCATGGCCGGCCACAAACCGTGTGAGACCTGTAAAAAGACGGATTCCCGATACGACGGACGGACCGAAACGTATCGGCTACTATCTGGAGCCCTTGAAAGGCATCGCCTCGAATCCGGACAGGCAGAGAATCCTGAAGGATTTTTTCAAGGAAACCCATGTATAACATTTTAAATTTTACCATTATGTTTTTTCAAGCAATCAACCAAATGATTACGGCAGGCACAGACCTGAGCATCAACATCAGACGAGTAAACAACAACCTGACGGTGGCCGTTGTTCCCAGACGGTCAGGAGTAAAGGATGGGGAACGCATCGTTCCGCTCATCCTGAACGGCACGCCGGAAGAGCTGGACGCAGGCTTCCTGCAGGCTGTCGGCACACCTTTACAGAAAGCGCAGGGCATCCTTACCAACCTGGAAACGTTCGAGAAGCAGGCGGAACAGGCGGCCTCACAAAGCAAAGCCGCCAGGTCTGCGGTGGAGAAAGAGTCCAAAGAGGTCCGCGAGAAACGGGAAAAGATGGAAAAATTGCTTAAGAAGGCGGAGGATGCCATGACCGGCAAACGCTATTCCGAAGCGTTGACATGGCTCAAGCAGGCAAAGGTGCTGGCACTTCCGGACAAGCAAGCGGAAATCGACGATAAAATGGCGGAAGTGCAGAAAAAGGCATCGGAGGGAAGCCTGTTCGGTATGGAACAACCGCCAATACCCAAGCCGCAGCCGGCTCCACAACAAACGGCATCGCAACCGGCGGCAGCCCCGGCACCGCAATACCGGAGCGGAGAGCAAATCCCGATGTTCTTGCCCGAGCAGCCGTCTCCGGTTCCGCAACCCGTCTCACAACCGCAAACGCCTCAACCGGCAGTATATCCCGGACAGCCGCAAACGCAGCCCGTACAATACGCGCAGCCTGCACCACAACCGCAACCGGTTCCACAACCGCAAGGTATCCAGTTCCATCAACCGGTACAGATGCCGCAACCGCAGATAGACGGAAAGCAATGGATGCAACCGGCTCCGTCACAGTATGCACCGGTGCAGGAGGCTGTAATGTACAACTTCGACAAGGACTGCGAGGATGACCGGGAAATGCTCAGGGAAGACCCGTACGCAGAATATCCGGACTTCCCGAAGGAATGCCGCATGACGGACATGGCACAAATGGACATGGTATATTGTTGAACCTTATAAAATAGAAAAATTATGGCACTTGAAATCAAAGGATTACAGAGAATTTTCAAATTCAAGAAGGACTCCAAGGAACTGGTATTGAGCGATCCGGACAGCAGCCTGTCCGTAAACGAGGTGATGGACTTCTACTCCATGACCTATCCCGAACTGACAACGGCGACCGTTCACGGGCCGGAATGGGAGGAGGACAAGGCGGTCTACCGCTTCAAGACAACCATCGGAGTGAAAGGATAAGCGTATGGGCAAGAGAAAGAAAAAGGAGGACAAACCATGCAGACAGCTATCAGAATCAGCCAAGGAAAATCTGGCGGGACTCATTATCCGCTCGATCGGCGCATCAGACATCCGAAGAGGGATCTCGGGACAAAAAAGAAGGATACTGCCGCCACCGGGAGGCACAATGCTTTTCTGACCGGCAGAATCACTCCTTTCGCACCGGATTTCTGGCATAAATACGAACATGACGGTTCCCCGGTCAATCTCACGACACCGGATAATTTCAATTATCTCTATCAATCGGCATTGAACTATGCCGGACTTATGGGTATAAAGCTCCCTTTCCGATACAGGAAAGGGGGCAGCCCCCGTCTGAAAATCATCGAACTGCACAAGGTTATGGAAGAGAACGTGCCGGAGTGTGTCAATCTGGAAGAGAAAGACGGAAGGCTCCACTTCTGCCTGTTCCGATACCACGACTGGCCGGAACCCGCATTGTTCTGGATTCCCATCGACTTTACGGAACGGCTTCCCGTATCATTGAGGAACATTGTCAGGGAGTTCGTCCGGCAATTCGTCCGGCATCACGGAGTCTGCAATGTCACCGAGGCGTTTTGCTATGATTTTGCCATAGAGGAACTGGAAGACTGGGAAAACCGGGATTCCGACGCCTCCCCGAAAGAGATCAGGGCGAACAGGCGGCTGGCGGATTCCTACCAGTCCGGGAAACGGGCAGAAGCTCTCAAACGGATGTCGGGAAAACCGTTCTGTAACTCTCTGGAAGAGGCAGTACGGAATTACCGGGCAAAAAAGGGGAAGGAGCAAAAACTGCTGGAACTGATAAGGGAGGGCATGGCACTGATTACCCCGGAAAGCCCGGACCTCACAGACTACCTGTACGATTGGGCGTATGAGGAGGAGCGCGATTTTTACCCGGTGGGAATGGAAAGCCAGGTCATGCTGGTCTATTCCACCTGCGATGCACTGGCAGAGTGTATAAAGGGGTATATGAACTCGGACTACCAGGAGACTTATGCCCTTACCCCGGTCACATACAAGCTACTGACACCGGAAACGGACTGTCTCCTACAAATGGGCGACTACCCAGAAAGGCTTTCCAAATGGCTGGACCGTTTTACAAAACATATAGCTGATAACTTCTAAAATGAACGATATGAATGAATTGACTGGCAAACTTAAACAGATAATGGTGCCCAAGGCGGCACTGATTGCTTACGAATACAGTGATGGCCGCTATGGACACGGGACATATTATCTCGAACTGCATCCGATCAACGACAGAGGCCGGATGGAGGCTGCCGTCCCCGTTACGTATGAATTTATGGACTCCCTTGTGGAATACTATACGGATAACCGGCAGGATGTACCGCATGGGAAAATCCCCGCCAATATGCTGTGGTGCGATACACGCAAGGGACACGAGAGGTACATCTGGTACAATCCTCCGGGAAAACGGCAGATGTTCTTTTCCGAAAGGCTGAATATTCCGGACGGGACATTCCATGTACCCGGTGTCATTTACAGGGTTTCCGGTGACAGACTGGAAATTTTTGCCTATAAGGGAGAAGCACCGGCAGAAGACAGCCCGCTTTTCCTTGCCCCGTTTTTCAATGTAACGGGAAGCAGTGTCTGTCTGGGAAATGCCTCGTTGATTCCTCCGGAAAACATGACTTTCTCAAAACTCCTTGAGTATTGGGAAAAACGCTTCTGGCTCAGTGAATTTTCCCATTTGGGAGGAAGCAGGAATCCCACCGAAAGCAATCTGGTTTCGGTGACGGAAAAGGCACGGACCAATCCGTTTGACTATAACGAATTGAAACCTATGGACAGACAACTTAAAGACTTATTGGTATGAAAAAGATTCATTATACAGACAGATACCTGCTCAATCCCCACCATCCCGTAACCGTTTTCATAATCGGTGCGGGCGGAACCGGATCGCAGGTGGCCACCAATCTGGCAAGGATGAGTATCGCATTGCAGGCACTCGGACATCCGGGCCTGCACGTGACGGTTTTTGACCCCGATACTGTCACGGAAGCGAACATCGGACGCCAGTTGTTCAGCGAATCCGAGCTCGGACTGAACAAGGCGGTGGCACTTGTAACCCGTATCAACCGCTTTTTCGGCTTTTCATGGGAGGCAAAAGGGCAATGCTATCCGTCAGGAACATCAGATTCCGTTTTGGCGAATATCATCATCACCTGCACGGACACCACCCGTTCACGGACCGGTCTGTGGCGTTTTTTGAAAAAGCATAGGGAACGTTCATACGATGACGAGAAATCACCGATATACTGGATGGATTTCGGCAATGCCCAGACCACCGGACAAGTACTGATAGGAAATGTCAAAAGCAAGATACCGCAGCCCTCCTCTACTGAATACCTGCCTATACCCAAGATGAACGTCATAACGGAGGAAGTTCCTTATTCCACCATCAGGGAGAAGGATTCGGGACCGAGCTGCTCGCTGACGGAGGCATTGCAAAAGCAGGATCTCTTCATCAATTCCATGTTGGCACAAATCGGATGCGACGTCCTGTGGCGCATGCTCAGGGAAGGAAGAACGTTCTACCGGGGAGCCTATCTCAATCTTGACACGTTACGGGTAAACCCCATCCCGGTATAGAACACAAACGTCTGTTTCTCCTGATACATAAAACGATGTATAGGAGAAACTGACGTTTTGGAACACTCCTGCCATGCGGTTTAATATTTCAGCCGTACGGCATTTGCCACTCCCTTTTCCGTCATGACCAGCTCATACCGGTCCAACTTTTCATAAAGTTTGCCCAATGTATTGCATCCATATCTCCTGACCTTGAATTTGGGCATCATTTTTTTCAATGCACCGCCGATCAGTGAAAGGGAAACCTCTTCTTTGCCGTCAGCCGCCTGCTCAAAAGCCTTGTCGAAATACTCCATATCCCTTCGGATAAAGAATTCGGGAGTGTTCTCCTCTGCCTTGCTTTCCTTCCGGTCGGCATACAGGAATACGGAACAGGACCGTACCAATGACACCGGGGTCTTTCCTTCCCCATATCCCAGCACTTTCACCCCGGCTTCCCGTATCCGTTGGGCAAGCAGGCTGTAATCACCGTCACTGGCCACCAGGCAGAAACAGTCCACCTGCCCGTCCCGAAGAATATCCATCGCATCTATGACCAGTGCAATGTCCGTCGTGTTCTTTCCGGGAACATGGGAGGAAGCTTGTACAAGCCTGAATCCATGCTCCCTGGCACTTTCCTTCCATGCGGAAAGCGCTTTCCTCGTCCAGTCTCCATAAATTCGTCTCACAACGGCATCCCCGTAACGGGAAACAAAGCCCATTATATCTTCCATCCTCTCAAAGGATGCGTTATCCCCGTCAATAAGGACTGCAACGGTATATCTTGAATTGGCATTTGTCTTCATAACAACTGTTTATGAAACAAAGTTAGCATAACTTTCCCATGTTGGTATTCCCGCCCTTATCTTTTTTCCCACGTTTCTGTAAAAACTCCTGTATTTCCGAGCTTCTGTAGAAGTTTTTCCCGTTATCGTCCGTCTGGTAATAACGAATCAGCCCTTTTTCCCTGTAACGGGCGACTGTCCGTAATGACACGTTTAGCAGTTTGGCAATGTCATAGTTGTCCAAAAGCTCGTCTCCATTCAGGCAGTCCTTCACGCGTCCCATCCTGTCCAGTTTCTTTTCTATACGGTCAAAACCTTCCACTATGGTCATTATCATTTTCTCGAGCACTTCATTGTCTATATACATCATGGCAATTTTCTCCTGTCTTTTTAAAGGTTATTACTGGAATACCCTTTTCTTGTGCGCACTTTCAAGAGTATATGCCATGTTCAGTGAAAAATGTATGCCACATTATCCGTTTATATTGGACGGGGAATTATATAATGCTGCAAATCAATAAAATACAGATATAAAAATAGTATAGGGGAAATTGAAATGTAAAAATTCGAGGTGTAAAATTGTAAAATCCGAATGTAAACTTTACAATTTACAGGTCGTCAGACCTTCTCCAGATCAGGACTGATAGATGGCGTTTCCATACCAGGCGTTTTACTTTTGCCGGCGAAGGCATCTGAAAGGTACGGGCAAGAAATACAGCACCTTCCACTTTGGCACCGGCCCTTTCCAGATTATGGGCGTATTCCATCAGGCTGGATCCGCTGGTCAGCAAATCATCGACAATCACCACGCGCTTTCCGTACAGATCGTTTGACATCATATAGTTGGCGGTATTTATTTCAGAGCGTTTTTCTGAGGCGTGTTTACACTCCCTGCTTTCCGTAATGCATATTAAATCCAGTCCTGAACGGACATAGCCATGCGTTTCCAGAAAACTGGCAATGCCTGAGAAACGTCTGTAATAGCGGTCTGATGTGCTGCACGGCATAAACATGGCAGTAATATCCTCATCAGTGGAAAGAAGCAGGAATGCTTGTGAAAAATATTCCGTACAGCTGTCTTTTCCATCCTTGAAATCATATACTTTTTGCACGAATGCCAACTGGTCATCACAAAGCCAGCTTTCAAAGCGTTTGGGAAAATAATAGCCGGCAAACACGCAGCGAATGCTCCCGAATGAGAACAATCGCAACGGACGGACTTTATCAAACAGCTCAGGACAAGTCAGCGCATATAACAGCGGTGCATGAGGATTTCCTGCTATGATGGCTTGACGTAGCGGTTTCTCCCTGTCTTCCCGCTCATCGTAGGCTGCTGCATATTGGCATAGCACCTTGCCGCACTTTTTCCTCCAGTATTGTCCGTATATCCAGAGAACGATAGCCGCTAGTAATAATGTTGCATTGATTATCAGTTCCATATTTCCTGTTTTTTTATTTTCGGACAGATTGCCCGGGATAAAAATACTGTTTTTCCGGTAAAGAAACAGACTTTTAGCCATTCTTTTAATTTGCTGCCCCAAACAGAGCGGTCTCTGACATCTGATGACATCTGATGCCGTTTGATGACATCCTTTTGCCCACGACTTTTACTTCCCGTATTTTCGTGCCGGACAAAAAAAGCAGAGTTTATGGAGTTTGTATGTATCGAAGCTAAGGCATTCATGGAAATGAATGAGGCTTTGGAAGCCGTTGAAAAGAAAATGCGTGAAACATGCGGAGGAGGCATCTGTAGTATGGATGACTGGATTGATAACCAGGAAGCGTGTATGCTTATGAATGTCTCGCCCCGAAAGCTGTTGCAACTTCGGAGAAGCAGGATTATCCCTTACAGCCATATAGACCGCAAGGTATATTACAGGCGTCAGGAGATTATACGTTATTTGGAAAACAGTATTCACCATGTAACCCCCGAATCCTTATGACTCAATTCATACTGACCAAAGAAAGCCCTGAGATTATACGTTTTTTTCGGAACATAAGCACCCTGTCCAAAATGCTGGATGACCAGGAGAAAAACTTTCGTCCGGTCCTGAACGGAGAGCGTTACATTACCGACAGCGAGTTGGCGGAGAAATTAAAGCTGACACGAAGAACGCTGGCTGATTACAGAATGAACGGCAGGTTGCCCTATTACAAAGTAGGAGGCAAATTATTATATAAGGAAAAGGACATTCTTGTTCTGTTGGAAAAAAACAGGGTGGAAACATTTAATCATTGGTAATACCCGTTTCCAAGTATCACGACATAAACATAAGAAAGTCATGGAAACGATAAAAAGAGAGGGTTTCATGGCTTTCTTATTACAGAACCGGCAGATTATAAGTTTTTTATGGTGAGTATTTACGACAATACCCTAACTAACTTTGCCAATAATGCCGTTCAGAACAAGAGTTTTGGGCGGTATTTCTATATACACAGATAACTGTTTTCCCAAGCAACTTTTCTCACCAGAGTTATATATAGCAAGAACTATAAACTTTAGTAAGATGAATATTGGTAAATTCACTTCTTTATATGACCTCTTGGAAGCATTTCCTACAGAGGAAAGCTGCATCAAGTATCTGGAACAGCAACGCTGGGCAAACGGTATTCCTGTTTCTCCTTATGACCCCTACGTCCAAAGTATATAACCGTGGCGATGGAATGTACCGCTATAAGAATACGGGCAAGAACTTCAACGTCAGAATAGGAACTATGTTTGAAGGCTCTAATAATCCTGCCTTTATCTAAATTTAACCTTGGGAGCTTGCTCTGCGGTTTTCTTTACTTTCTTAACCCAGCATTGTTTTTGGTCACTCCAATAATTTATCTTGAGACTATGCCTTAAAGCAGTCCATGTTGTTTGAGCTTCCATAACGTTTTATTTATCAAGTGTTCTATAATCGGGATTAGCTTTCATTTTACTCCGTATCGTTATATCATTGAATAGTTTACGGATACAAAGAATACCTACACTCTCGCCAAGTTTCGAAAATTTTTCCATAAATCGCCCTTTCAGAAGATGAAGACGTAAAGAGTACTTTTCTTCGTCCTTATAATCAAACTGTTCCTCAAACATAATCTGATTGTTCCGTTCCCCTTTGACGATGATATTCGCTTCTTTACCACCGCGGTCTTGTACTTCAATTGAAATAATTGTTCTATTTATATCTACAAATTTTCTTTATTCTATATCTGATAACTTTGGGCATAGATTGCTATGACATTTTGTCAGGAAAAGGGTATTGGCACTCATTTTGTTTACCTTTTCCATAAGGTATCGCAAGCCTTTTCTTAAAGTCCGTGAGGATATGCGACAGGCTTTTATAGACTTCTCCCCTGAAAACTGAGAATAAGAGACATATACGATACAATCTTGTTGCAGGGGCGACATAAACTTATCGTATACAAAGATTCCCCGAATTAAAATTGCATATTATGGCTTTTTCAGAAGAAACCATTCAACAAGTATGGGAAAAGGCAACACCAGTTGCTGGAAATGACCCGGCTGTTTGGCGTCAAGACCAATGCAAGGCTTGGATTGGAAGAAGGTTCTACGGAAATAGAAATAGTGAATATGGTTGGGAAATAGACCATATCGTTCCTGTTTCAAAAGGTGGAACTGATAATCTATCCAACCTCCGTCCCTTGCAATGGGATAACAATGCTTCACGCCAAAATGACCGTCTTGTATGCAAAATTACAGCTTCAGGAACTCACAATACTGAAAAGTAATTTTGTATTGCTTTTATCAAGTCGTACTCTAATACGATTTTGCAATTTTTATAAAACTGCCGTCATTTGGGTACTATGACGGTAGTTTTTTCTTATAAAAATGCAAATATAACGTATTGTATCTGAAAACGTTCAATTCCTTTTCAAAGTTTAAGATTTCAGTTATTATAAATCAGATAAGCCTATTTGGGATATTATCGTAAATACTCACCTTTTTTATTTTGGAATCATATATCAGTCAGCATTTCTATTTCTTACATGTAAAGGTAGCCTTTTGCTTCTGATGCGCAAGGCGGTCCTTCGGACTGGTTGGCTGAAAAAATCATCCTCGCTTCGCTGCGGTATTTTTTCGCCAAGCCTTGCACTATCAGAGCAAAAGACAAATGTCTGACATGTAAGAGATAGAAATATCGGCTTTGCCAAAGCCGGAAATGTTTAATCACGAAATAAGAAAATTATGATTCAGACAACAAACAAGTATAGCAAAGAAACTTTCATCCGCCTGAACTACTGGTATGATCGGATACACGGACTTGTACAGGAAGATATAGATAAAGTGAATACCATGGTGGAACACATCGAAAAGACACGCTCCGACCGGTATCTACGGACAGGAGACAACCTGTTCTTTGTTTCCGGTTATGGTGAGCGTTCCCGGCTGTTCTTTATAGATGCCGTATATGGAGATGACATTATACTCCGGGATTTTTCCCGTGTTCCATTCGTGTCCCGTGACAAAGAGGGTATCAAATGCGATATGCGTGGCGGTGAGTGTCTGTTGGTAAAGGCAGGCGATGTAAGGTTCAAGGCATGGACTACCGGCCGTTTCAAGCATTGGGGGCATTACGGGGCATGTGAAAACGGGGAGGTTTACTACGATGCGAAAATAGCCCTGTGGGAGTGTGGCGCACCTGAACAGCCGGAAAGCCGGGAATGGTTCAAAATCCATATCCGCAAAAACACCCGGTCGGGCGAGGATATGTACGTCGGAGAAATATCCTGTAAGGATGAGGATGGACTCAAACAGTTTGTCAACGATCATGAAGGTACCATATTCGCAGAAGAGGATTCTCAGGAAATGGTCATGCTGTGTTTCAGGCATTCCGACATGAGGATTTCCCCGGAAGAATGGGAAAAGATGGATTGTCCGGTATCCATGCGTGAGATATACGGACAGATGCAGGAAGTAAAGATTGTAAAAGACCATAAAACGCATCTGACCACATTCTACTATTAACATAGTATCACCACATGAAAAATCACCCTTGTTTTCTTCTGCCACATATGACAGGAAGGAAACAAGGGCATATCATAAGGCAGTCTTTTCAAAACTTCTATTAGATATGGAGCAGATTGTTCTTCCCGCACAAATATTCATTCAGATCCTTATATCCGGAATATTCATGCGAAAGATCGCATATACGGATTCCGTATTTGTCCTTTAATGCCTGCACCGCATTTTTCCCGGCGGTATCATTATCCAGACAGCAACGGATGCCGTCATATTGTGAAAGGAAAGAAAAAGCCTTCTGTAAGTTACTGACAGAATTCAACACTATATAATCCCCCTCTTCCAAAGATGGAAAAGCCAGTCTGAAAGACAGAAAATCCATAAACCCCTCAAAAATATAGCAAATCCTGCTTTCCGGCGTGCTAATGATGCGACTGATGTCCTTGGGAGCAATACAAGCCTTGAAATACCTGTTCCTGATTTCGTACCCTCCGGAAATATTAGGGAAAGCGATGGCAAAATAATTCTTCCCATTCCGTTTAAAATGGGCTTCCCTGCATATTTTTCGGGCAGTTTCCAGATCGATGCACCGTTCCTTCAGATAAGTAAGCAGTATCCGGTTGGCAAGAGGAATGATTTTCAGATCTTGAAAGGCGGGATATGCCTTTTCAAACGGACAGGAAACAGTAACCGGTTTCAGTACGGCTCTTTTATTCTCAATACACTGTAATACATAACCTATATCTTGTGTCCGATAAATCTCCTTGGCCAACGTTATAATATCCCCTCCCTTCCCCAGACCGAAATCATACCACAGTTCCTTATGGAGGTCAACCTTGAAAGAGGCTTCCTTTTCCGTCCTGAAGGGCGATTTGTACCATACGCTGTTCCCACGCTGTATTACCGGTTCGTATCCGAATCCGGCTAAAAAATCAACAAGCCTGATGTTCTTTGCTTCTTGTATGTTCATGGCATCTCATTTTCAAGGGTTAGTTCACTATTAATACACGACAAAGAACCGCTTTATACCCGAAACATAAAAAGCAATGTCATCAGATGTCATTAAAAGTCATCAGATGACATCCTGTATATCCTTTTTACATGAATGGCTCAAAAAAACTTTTCTGTTTTGGCATGCACACCTCCTTCATGCAGCAATGCCGCAAAGTATGATAAAGGCATGAATTATAAGTAAAACAAAACTGTACAAAATAATATTTATGGAGAAGTTATGACATTCTGAATAGTATCTGTATATTTGTAGAATCCAATAACACATAATATATTTGAATGGTATAATCTGTAGACATTATATCGAATAAGGTTTTAGGATATTGATAACCAATAGCCCTGTTTCTTTTCTGTATAAACTCTATATTTTAATACAATGGAAATTTAAAAACTGTTGACTGCCGCTTTACTATAAACTATTAATTTAAAAAAGTATTTATGAACAACATGAAAGATTTGATTGCGTTATTTGACAACCACAAGATTTATGATACGGATATATGGACAAATGTCCTTATTCTATTGGTGTTTACAGATTTGTATTTAGGTGTGTGTTGTCCCCAAAAAGAACCTGGAATTACGTTTCAGGATTTAACTCTAATAAACCTGATTCCATTCGTAATATTAGGTATTGTCTGTATTTGGACTGTGAAATTTTTTACTTGTATCCTCTTTGCATTATGTACACTAGCAGTACCCTTAATTGGGAATTATATTTTTCTATTTAAGAATGAAGAAGTTTCGATATTTACGTTGAAAGAATATGCAATGAAAACCAATAATACTGTGATTGCACAAATTGTAAGCGATATAGAGATACAAAAATCAAGAAAGGTAAAGAGTGCTTTAGGAAAGGTGGGAGCCATAATCTTATGTTTAGTAGATCTCTTTGCAGGTGCCTTCATGCCCAAGTCAGTTCCAAACTTTTTGGCACCTAGTGAAATAGTCGTCATTTGTATTTTTGCTCTTTTAGTGCTTTTGGTTTATTCATGCAAAATAAAGATTCAAGGGGTATATCTTTCTAATGATTTGCGAAGCAAAATTTCCAACTTTAAAGTCAACACCCCAAACAATAAATAAATTCTTAATGCATTTAATTAAGCACATATTTTTATTTTTTTCTCTTGTTGAAAACTATAATTAAAAGGAATGAAAATATTTGCAGAAATCGAACCTGTGTATTATATTTGCAGTGTCAAAGAGACAAATTTTGTCAGATTAGTAAAGAAAAACAATGAATTTAGCGTAAGGCCAATTCAATGGTTTTCATAAAAGATAAAGCAAAAAGGTACAGTCACTCAAGGAGTTAGAATAAACCGAAGCAAAAGGTTCGATTCCTGGTGGCACCACTTTGAAGAAAAGCAAAAGACAGTAAAATCCTGATTTCCAAACGGAATCAGGATTTTTTGTTTTCTCACAAAACGCAAAATCCGGCAATAATCATCGACGAACGGCAAAAAGTTCAGCTTCAGTTTCCCAAGTACCATCCGGACGTTTTACCATACGTTGCCAACGGAATGAAGTCGTTGTAATTTCTGAAAACACCCACTGTATATTCTTCTCATTAATTTCCGTCTGAACAATCCTGTTTCCTTCTCTTTTTCCTTCCAGTTGTGTAGCCCCTCCTAATTCCGTATATAAAATATCCCATACCTCTGTATTAGGATTATACATACGTACCGCAGTCGCATAAGCTGCATCCGGTTGATAATCTTTAATCCGTGCCTTACGCGAAGGGCAAATAAACACATCTTGAATTGCAGTCCCTTCCAGCACCCAAGCGAATATCCACTCTCCCTGAACATGTCTTTCGCCTGTTGTACCTTGGTTATCAACCCATTCAAAATCCCATTCACCGACAAACTGTCCATACAGGTTATCTTTTTCCGGTATCAAATTGCTTTTCCCTTTTGACACTAATACATTTATAAATTCTCCCATACTTTATTTACTGACTCTAGATTAGACAAATATAAGATTTATAATTAATAATCACTAATATTAAAACAATTATCTGTATGCAATATCCATGTCGAAAGCAAACTGATGCATAGTATAAAAGACGGACTTCCCTACTCCCAAACAGATTTTTTATATTACACCCCAAAAACATTTCATTTACAAACTTATTGCAAAAAAAGTATTTGGCCATTAAATCTCAATTATTCAAGAAAGAAGTACCGATAAAAAGTCTTTTTTCCCTATATTTGCTAGGCTGAAAAAAATGTCATTAACTCAATTAATATGAAAAAACTATCGTTTATTACTGTATTTGTATTCCTGTCCATTCTTTTTGTACAGGCACAGCAAGCAAAGTATGTATTTTATTTCATCGGAGATGGAATGGGTGTTAACCAAGTTTTAGGAACAGAGATGTATCGTGGAGAGTTGGAAGGCAAAATTGGTGTGACTCCGTTATTATTCACCCAATTTCCTTATGCAACCATAGCCACTACTTTCTCGGCAACCAACGGAGTGACAGATTCGGCCGCTGCAGGAACAGCACTTGCTACGGGAAACAAAACAAAAAATGGCGCATTAGGTGTGAAAAAGGATCTGGAAACCAAAGTTAACAGTGTTGCTTCTTGGGCAAAAAATAAAGGTTGCCGTGTAGGTATCAGTACCAGTGTCAGCGTAGACCATGCCACACCGGCTGCTTTTTACGCACACCAAGGACAAAGAAGCAGCTATTACAACGTGGGTCTGGATTTGATTGATGCCAACTTCGATTTCTATGCAGGATCAGACTTTTTAGATCCTACCAACAAAAAAGCCGCCGGTTCAAATTCAGAAAGTCTGTACACACTGGTGGACAAAGCCGGATATACCATAGCCCGTGGCTACAAGGACTATCAGAAAAAAGCAAAAAAATCGGACAAACTGATTCTCTTACAACCTGCGACAGCAACAGACAATAGTGCTATCCCCTATGCTATCGATCGAAAAAAAGGCGATATGACTTTAACTGAAATCACCCGTGCCGGAATCAATTTCCTGTCTAAAGATCTATCAAAAGGGTTCTTCCTGATGGTTGAAGGAGGTAAAATAGACTGGGCTTGCCACAGCAACGATGCCGCTACCGTATTCCACGAAGTGATGGATATGGACAATGCCATAAAAGTTGCTTACGAATTCTATGAACAACATCCCGATGAAACCCTGATTGTAGTAACAGCCGACCACGAAACCGGAGGAATCGTTTTAGGAAAAGGTCCGTATACTTTGAACCTGCAAGCTTTAAAATCACAAAAAGTAAGTGAAAGCGGATATACTAAAATTGTAAACGAATTAAGAAAAAAATACAAGAATCAAGTACCTTGGGAAGTTATCAAGCAATCATTGAAGGATAATTTCGGATTTTGGGATAGTATTCAATTGAATGAAAAGCAAGAAGCATCCCTGAAGAAAGTATATGATGAATCATTTAGCGGTAAAGAGATAGATTTGACCAAAAGTGAATATCAACAAGACGAACCTTTGGCAGCTGAGGCCAAAAGAATTCTGGATGACATCGCTCTGGTAGGTTGGACCAGTGGTGGGCACTCTGGAGGTTATGTACCCGTATTCGCTATCGGAGCCGGCGCCCAACTATTCCAAGGTCGCATTGACAATACCGAAATTCCGGTAAAAATAGCAGAAGCTGCTGGTTATCCCAACAATTAATCGAAAGCAAGATAGTGCGACAAACGTTCCAAGTCTTTCTCAGTGAATTCCTCATACAAGGATAACTGGGAAAGACTTTTTAATTTTCCCTTTTTCCTCCTATATTCTATAATTACCTTTGCCTGATAAAAATTCATATAAGGATGAGAGCGAAGTTTGTCAAGCCCGGCCTTATTGGCATTTATCCGATGAATTGGTGCATTTCCGAGTTTAAACCATCTCAACATATCCTCATCTACATAGTTCACTTCCTTCAACTGAGCCATATCATAAAAACCTCCCAAACGTTTCCGGTAAGCCACAATCATGCGTGCAATGCCACTGCCTATTCCCGGAATCTTTTTCAACTCGGTAGTGTCCGCTTCATTCAAATCGACTAAAGTTCCTTCCGGATATTTATAAACCGCCAACGTATCTTTTTCCGCCTTTTTGATAAAGTGCAATGTATCCTGTTTCCGCCGAAAAGCCTCTGATATCTGGATATAAGGTTTTAACATATTAAATTTCTCGGACGACAAGCCATAAACACGAGAGAAATCATCCGCTGTCCTGAATTTACCGCCGGCTCTCCGGTATTGCAAAATAGTATGTGCAATAAAAGGAGGCAATCCACGTTGCAAAAATTCGATGGAATCGGCTGAATTTGGATCAAAAGCAGCCAATACCACCTCTCTTCTTTTAGGCTTATCATAGGAATATCGCAGAGATTCCTTCTCCTCCATCTCATGTACTCCGGCCAGAAAGTTTTTTATTTCTTCTATCCCCTCTTGATCCTGTTCCAAAGACTCTTCCTTTACTGGAAACAGAACCCATATACACATAAATATGAAAAGCAAAGTCAACAAAAAAAGTATAGCTCTGCGTTCGCTTTTCGAAAAATAGAAGAAGTCTTTCCACATTACAATTCTAAATTAGCCCTAATTCATTGATAAAAATCAAAATGATAGCCACAGGTGCCACGTATCTCAACAAGAAGATATACAAATTGAAAAGACCTGCTTTCAGTTTTCCCCCATTGGTCAATTCTTCATAAGAAACGGAACGTTTCAAATACCATCCTACAAAGATACATACCAGCAAGCCACCCAAAGGAAGCATTATTTTTGCAGTGACAAAATCAAGTAAGTCAAAGAATCCCTTATCAAACAGCGTATATTTCTGCATAACTCCCAATGACAAGGAAGAAATGATTCCAATTATAATGCACCCGAAAGTGACCAATCTAGCAGCACGGCCACGAGTTAAATTGAATTCCTCGTGCAGAAAAGCCGTCACCACTTCATGTAGAGAAATAGTAGAAGTCAATGCAGCCAAAGCCAACAAGACATAGAACATCACCGAGAAAATATAAGCTAATATCGGCACACCGCTAAAAGCTTGCTGAAAAACATTAGGCAATGTAATAAAAATTAATGATGGTCCCGCATCCGGCTGGATACCTACAGAAAAGGCCGCCGGAAAAATAATCAATCCGGCCAAGACAGCCACAAAAGTATCAATCACACCGACACTCAGAGCCGTATTTCCCAGTTTGGTTTCTTTCCCAAAATAAGAAGCATAGGTTGAAAGACATCCCATTCCCAAACTCAAGGAAAAGAACGCCTGCCCCATAGCCCCTAAGAAAACATCTCCGTTCACTTTACTGAAATCAGGCTTCAGCAGAAACTCCAAACCTTTTTCCGCATTGGGAAGCGACAATGAGCACCCCACCAAAACTACTATCAGTATAAACAAAACAGGCATCAGCACCTTCGAAGATTTCTCTATTCCATCTTTCACTCCCTTTACTATAACAAAATGGGTGGCCAATAAAAAGATGACCAGCCAGATAAGCGGACGAACAGGGTCCTTCGAAAAACTCTGGAAAGCAACCACAAAATCTTCCGGCTTCTTATCTGCAAAACCATTCATTCCCGCTTCCAATATATATTCCAAAGTCCATCCTGCCACTACCGAATAATATCCTAGAATAAGAAAACCGGCCCAAACCCCCAAATATCCCAACCACTTCCAATGAGTTCCGGGTGCCAAAACCTTATAAGCACGTCCCGTACTTGCTTTTGAATGACGACCTACTGTGAATTCGGCAATCATAATAGGCATTCCCAACATAAAAACACACGCCAAGTATACTAAGATAAATGCCGCACCTCCATGATTTCCCGTTTCATAGGGAAACCTCCATATATTACCAAGTCCTACAGCCGAACCTGCCGCCGCCAGAACAGCCCCAATCTTACTTCCGAAATTTACTCTTTCGCTTTTTTGCATAAAAAACTATCAAATTATTATAAATCAACACTGGTTAGCCTGCAAAAGTATAAAATTAATCGTACTTTTGCGACGAATCACAAAAAAATTAAAGTATGCTATATTATTTTAGAAAATATCCGGTATCCTTGATCATTGTAGCTATCATCTTTTATCTTTCCTTTTTCACTCCTCCTAAAACAGATGTGGAAGAAATCCCCTACATAGACAAAATAGTGCATATATGCATGTATGGAGGACTCTGTTTCATTTTATGGATAGAATACCTGAGGAATCATAAGGCTATCAATTGGAATCATGTAATATGGGGAGGCATCATAGCTCCTGTAGCTATGAGCGGGTGTATCGAACTGATGCAAGCTTATTGCACAGATACCCGCAGCGGTGACTGGCTGGATTTTCTGGCAAACAGCATTGGAGTCGGACTAGCCGCCTTAATAGGATATTACTTACTTCGCCCCCTTATATGGCGTAAATCCTAAAAAGAAACGCCGACGATTCTTCGCGAACAGTCGGCGTGATGATAAAAGTCAAAGTTATATAATAAAGATAGAGAGTCAACTTAACGGAAATCTTTCAGATCATTCTGCAACCTCTGACGAGTGAAAAAGATACGGCTTTTCACTGTTCCCAACGGAAGTCCCAGTTTTTCGGCAATTTCCCTATATTTAAATCCTGATACATACATAGCAAACGGCACACGGTAATCTTTAGGCAACGCATTCACGATACGATGTATCTCTTTCAAATCATAAGCACCTTCTGTAGAATCGAATCCTGAGTCCTGTGGAAGATTCAAATGGAACAAGTTATCTGTCTGATCGACGAAAGTCTGATCACGCACTGTTTTACGATAATTATTTATAAATATATTACGCATGATGGTGTACATCCATCCTTTAAAATTCGTATCTGGAGTAAACTTCTCTTCGTTGTCCAAAGCTTTAAGTGAAGTTTCCTGCAACAAATCATTAGCCTCTTCTCTGTCAGCTGTCAATTTAAATGCAAAGCGAAATAATTCGGTTTGTATACTTAGTAAATGCTGTGTAAAGTCGACTGTCTTCATATTAATCTATTTTTAAATTGTTATTTTCTGTTTTTGCTTTCTGCTGCAATATTAACGACTTCTCGCAAAAGTCACGACAGAAAAACTAACAACAAAGGGGGTATAAACTATCAAATAACAGTTTTTACCCCCTAAATTAACAGTTAACAGGTGGTTTCGTTTTAACTTTTAATTAGCCGGTATCCCTCCACCGGTTCCAGCATTACCTCCTCCACTTTTCAAATCATCATTATTAATGCTTCGCGCAGCTTTTTTTACCTGAGCCTTCAACTCCCCAAAACGCCAACTGATATTAAATCCATAATAACGCATCGGAATTCTGGTAGCAGTAGAAGAGCAGAAAGTAGGAGTATTGATGTTATTCTTAAAAGTAATATATTTATTAAATAAATTGGACGAGTTAAGAGATATAGTCAGCCTCTTTTCCTTCAAGAAAGAACGACTGAGCCCTATCGCATAATAATAGAAAGAGGAACTTTTACCTTGCAAAGAGATATGCGGAGTACCACCCCCTCCGTTCAGACTCAGACGCAGATCCCAAGGCAGAGTCTGCTGGAAGCTTCCGAAGACATTTCCTTCCCAGCCATGATTCTTTAAATCAAGCCCTGAACTTCTATAATCCACATAAGCTCCCCGTCCATTGATATTAAAGCGGGTTTTAGGAGACATATTCCAGTTCAAGAACAAAGACAAATTAATATTCTTACTTTTTCCTATATTATCATAGGTAGAATTCATCACACCATCTTTTATAAAAGAGTATTGCTCTATACCATTATTGACAAAAGAATAATTAGCACTGACATTTACATTAAATTTCTGCGAGAAACTACCGAAAGTAACACTAAGCGAATGGGCCTTTTCACTTTCCAAATCAGGATTACCGTAACTGATCGCAGTAGGGTTGCTGGTGTCAGTAAACGGATTCAAAAACCAAATACCCGGCCGGCTGATACGCATATTATAAGATGCCCTCAAACTTTGAGTAGGAGCCAATTGGTAAGAGAACATCAAGGATGGAACCAAATCATCAAACTGAGCATCAAACTTCTCATCCTTATTTTTATAATCCGCATCCATAAATGTATGCTCATAGCGAATTCCCGCCTTTCCACCGAGTTTTTTGTACTTCAGCTGATAGCCCAAATAAGCAGCCAGAATATCCTGCTTATGATCATATTGCGTACTCATATCCTGATCATACTTATATTCTCCGGTTTTATCGGCCAGATAATATTTACCATCACTTTTACTTCTACGAAAAATATACTTTATACCAGTTTCAATGCTGTGTATCGAATTTATCGGATTGGTATAGTCCAATTGAGCCGTATGCTCTTGTGTGCTGGCATCATTTTTAAAATATTGGTTTTGCAAAAGATAAGGAACATTCAACGTATCCTCATAATCCGTATTCGCTTCACTGTTATTGGGGGAATGGCTAAAACGATAAGAGAAAGTAAGAAGTTCCCCTTTCTTTTTAAACGAATGCTGATAATCCATGTTGCCCCCCACTTCGCCAAAGCCCGATTCATTATTTCCCAAAGAACCGTAACCGTAAACCGGATTACCGGCATGATTCGTCATCTGGGTATTTCCAATCCTCTTATTCGTAAAATTGCCAGTCATCAGATTCATAGAAAAACTAATCAGATTCAAAGTGTCAATCTCATAACTTCCTTCCAGACTGCCAAATTGAAAATTGCCATAGCTCTTGCTTCTTCGATGCGACTCCAAAAATTTATTTTCCTGAGACGTGAAATCCTCACGATATGAATCTTCAAATCCCTTTTGAGATCCCTGGTAGTTATAAGAATAATTACCGGTAACAGTGAACTTGCCCGACTGCACCGTACCATAACCGCCACCATACACACGCATATTGCTTGCACCACCATTCAATGTCACCGTATATCCTTCCATTCCAGCTCCTATAGTGATAATATTCAAGATGCCCGCCACCCCTTCCGCGTCATATTTAGCCCCAGGCTCGGTGATAACCTCTATAGATTTAATGGAATTGGCCGGCATACTCCGCAATACCTCGGTAGGATTATTGCTCATCATGTTATTCGGCTTGCCATTAACATGCACTTTAAACTTACTGCTACCGTTTACTTGAATTTTATCCTCTCCATCTACAGTCACCAGCGGAACTTTACGGAGCATTTCAAGAGTCGTATTGGTTTTAGAATCCGGATCATCCTCTATACTATACGTCACTTTGTCTATTTCCGCCTTTACCAAAGGTTTCTGCGCTACCACCTCCACTCCTTTCAACATTTCAGTCGCTTCTGCTATCAGAATCTTACCCAAATCAACATTCCTACGATTTGCCGATATCGAGAACTCCTTCTGTACAGGAGACTTTCCTACAGAAGTAAAATGAATGAGATAAGTCCCCGGCACGGCAAGCCGTTCGTCAAACCTGCCGTCCGCTCCTGTCACAGCCAGTTTCACCGGCTTTGCAGGATTGTTCTTCAATGAAATACGGATTGTAGAATACGGTTCCCCTTCATTAGACAAAGAATCTAATAAGACTCCCTTGACTGAGAACTGGCCTTGGACAGCCTTTTGCGCCTTCGCCGTAAATGACAAACTTGCCACAAGCAAGATAATGCCCCATAAAATGTTGTGTTTCATATATCAATAATGAGTTTGTGTTTGTTGCAAAGGTAGGTAAACGATAGCAAGTAGTTTATTTTCAGACGTTAAAGAAGCCTATATATTATCTACCAGCGAGTATAAGGATTCTTCATCAAAAAAGAATTATAATAACGAATATCTCCCGTTACCTCTTTTTCGATGAAATGGGGCTTTTTGAACAATTCGTCCTCACTATTCAATTCCACTTCCGCTACAGTCAAGCCTTCATTCTCACCATAAAACTCATCCACTTCAAAGATATGCTCTCCACTTTTCACCAAATACCGGATTTTATCAATCACCCCAGGCTCACACAGTTTCATCAACTCTTCGGCCTCTTGCAAACTGATCTCCTTCTCCCACTCATAACGACTTGTACCGGAGTCATTGGAAGCCCCTTTGATAGTAAGATACCCTTTATTATCCCGAATACGCACCCGGACAGTTCTTCCACGAGCACTACAGATATAACCTTGCACAATATGACTATGTGCATAAGCCTCTAGTTTATAACTGTCGTCCTTTACTAAAAATTTTCGTTCTATTTCTTGTCCCATAGCGTTTTAATATATAAAAAAGCCCCGCAGAGAATAACCTCAGCAGGACTTCACTATTTATTTTCCGTTTTTATCCATACATGGCATAGCCTACCATAATAACAAGGGCTAATACAATTAATCCGATGAACAGACCTTTTACAATCCTATTTGCTTTCTCTTCTTCCCGCTTACTATAAGCAGCTTTCTTATTCTTTCCCATAAGTATTTCATTTTTAAGATTAAACCATCTCTTTTGAATATCCCAAAAGTACAAAGTTTCTAGAAGAAAACAAATAAATTACGAAGAATTTACTAATTCTCCGAACCGGAAAACTCCATCAAGTATGCCTTGATAAAGCCATCAATCTTTCCATCCATCACTCCGTTCACATCCGAAGTTTGAAAATTAGTACGATGATCCTTCACACGACGGTCATCAAAGACATAACTGCGTATCTGTGATCCCCATTCAATCTTCTTCTTGCCTGCCTCCACCTTGGCCTGTTCTTCCATGCGGTGCTGCAATTCCTTATCATATAAAATTGAACGCAACTGTCTCATCGCATTTTCCTTATTCTTCGGCTGGTCACGGGTTTCAGTATTCTCAATCAAGATTTCCTCTTCCTCACCGGTATACGGATCTTTATATTGATAACGCAGACGTACTCCTGATTCCACCTTGTTCACATTCTGTCCGCCGGCCCCTCCCGAACGGAAAGTATCCCAAGACATACGGGCAGGTTCAATTGTCACTTCAATACTATCATCCACCAACGGCGTTACAAACACAGAAGCAAAAGAAGTCATCCGTTTCCCCTGAGCATTATAAGGAGACACGCGCACCAAGCGGTGGACTCCATTCTCACCTTTCAGATAACCATATGCAAAACTGCCCTCAATATTCATAGTCACCGTCTTGATTCCGGCCTCATCCCCATCCTGAAGGTTAGCCACGCTCACTTTATAGCCATTGGTCTCCGCCCAACGCATATACATACGCATCAGCATGGAAGCCCAATCCTGACTTTCAGTACCACCGGCACCGCAATTAATTTTCAATACACAATCCATTTGGTCGGCCTCCTGGCGAAGCATATTCTTCAGTTCCAATGCCTCCACCGCAGTGACAGCCTTTTGATACGCTGCATCCACTTCTTCTTCGGTAACCAAATCATCTTTACAAAAGTCAAAAGCCAATTCCAGTTCATCTGCCATCGTCTTTACCTCACGGTAACCGTCGATCCATTTTTGCAGATCTTTCACCTTCCTCATTTGTGCTTCTGCTTTCTTGGCATCATCCCAAAAACCGGGCGCCTGCGTACGCAGTTGTTCTTCTTCCACCTGAACCAGTTTATTTTCTATGTCCAGATATCTTTCAAGTGCCGCAGTACGTTCTTTTACGTCTTTCAGTTGCTCTATTGTTATCATCTTGAGAATTTTTGCATTTCAAGGTGCAAAGATAGTGGAAATCTATTCATTTTCCCATTATTCTTCGTACATCTTTTCTATTTCGGCAGCATAGTTCTTGTTCAGCACATTACGTTTTATTTTCAACGTATTGGTCAGCTCACCACGTTCCATACTGAAAGGATGGGGCAACAAGGTAAACCTCTTGATCTGTTCATAATGTGCAAACTGCTGCTGCAGTGTATCAATCCGCTCTCTAAACAAATCGATAATTTCCGGTTTCTGCAACAGTTCCTCCATACTTTCATAGCGAATACCTTTTTTTGCGGCATACTCTTTCACCAGTTTATATTCAGGAATTATCAAAGCAGAAACAAATTTACGTTCATCGGCAATAATAGAAATCTGATCGATATAACGGTCTACCACCAATTTGGCTTCAATGGCTTGAGGAGCGATATACTTCCCGTTTGAAGTTTTAAACAAGTCCTTGATACGCTCTGTAAGGAACAAATGCCCATCTTTTATATAACCCGCATCACCGGTATGGAACCATCCGTCTTCAGTAAACGCCGCTTTCGTAGCAGCTTCCTTTTTATAATAGCCATGAGTGATTCCCTCACCACGTAGCATTATTTCGTTATTCTCCCCTATTCTGACCTGCACATGAGGCATGATACGCCCCACCGAACCAACCACATGGTCATTATCATTCTCACAAGCAACCGTTGCAGTAGATTCCGTCAATCCATAACCGGCTACCATATTAATTCCCACCGACAAAACAAACTCCTGTACAGCCGGCGGAATAGCCGCACCGGCAGTAGGGAAGAAACGCCCGTTTTCAATGCCAATAGTCTTTTTCAACAAGCTATAGATCGTTTTCTCATAAAATTTATATTTCATGTGCAATACAGGCGGAGGAGTCAGCCCTTTGTACACATATTCCAAATTATGTTCACGTCCCACTTTAATAGCATCCAGCATCAACTTCTTTTTCAATCCGGTTGTCTCATTGATTTTTTCTTGCACGCCGGCATACACTTTCTCCCAGAAACGGGGAACACTGCACATAGCCGTAGGACGGATCTCCTTTATTGTCTTCTGGATATCAGCAGGACGCAAGTTGATAGACAAAGTACATCCCATCGAAAGACACCAGCAAGTCCATGCACGCTCAAACACATGAGTAAAAGGAAGGAAATTCATAATCACATCCTGATCACCCAATTGAGGGAAACGTTCATCGTGTGCCGGAATGGCCGCCTCATAGCAAGAATGATGCAACATCACCCCCTTGCTGTCTCCGGTTGTTCCACTGGTATAAAGAATATTGGCAAGATCACCATTACCCGACTCTGAAGTACGCTTGTCTACCTCAGCTTGATGCGGATGCGCCTCGCCCAATTTCAGAAAGTCATCAAAATAAATGGAAGTCTGGTCCCGCTCATCACGTTTTACCTCCCTGTCGAAAATTATAATCTGTTTCAGTTGGCTTCCCAGTTGCATAACCCGAAACGCCACATCATATTGCAACTGTTCACCTACAAAGATATAACGTATTTCGGCATCACCTACCATATAATGTACCTGCGCCTCGGAACTGGTAGCATAAAATGGTACAGTAACAGCCCGTACCCCAAAAGCTCCAAAGTCCACATACAGACATTCCGGTTTATTTTGAGAAAAAACTGCTATATTTTCCTGTATGCCTATACCTAATTCTATCAATGCATTCGAAACTGTTTTTACAGTTGCGGCAAACTGGTTCCAAGAAACCGGAATCCATGTTTCTGTTTTATAATCGCGGTAACGCAACGCTACACGATCACCATATTTCCCTGCCTGACGTTGTATCAGGACAGATAAGAAAGAACTACTCATTCCAAAGATTTATTTTTAATTCATCGGCAAAGTTATCGTTTAATTTGGAATTATCCTCTATAAACAGGCATTAATTTTCCCAACCAGTCAAAGAGTTAGAAGAAATCAGCCGAAAGTTTTAGTTGCATATCTAACTTAATTACCTACTTTTTTCATCACCGTTTACCACGCAAAAATAGTATCTTTGCAACACATTAAATTATTAAAATCAAGATGATTGATATAGAATATTACACTTCCGAAGCAACCACATTGCTGAATTCGTTAATCGGTATCCCCTCATTGAGCCGGGAAGAAGAAGCTGCCGCCGACTTTCTGCAGAACTATATTGAAGAAACAGGTATCATGACCGGTCGTTCGGGCAACAACATTTGGTGTATCAGTCCGATGTTCGACCTCAACAAACCGACTATTTTACTAAATTCCCACATCGATACCGTAAAACCGGTAAACGGATGGCGGAAACATCCTTTCACTCCGAAAGCCGAAAACGGAAAGATTTACGGTTTGGGAAGTAATGACGCCGGCGCCAGTGTAGTATCCTTATTTCAGGTGTACCGCCATCTCTCTACAACCGAGCAGGCATACAATCTGATCTTTCTTGCCTCATGTGAAGAAGAAGTTTCCGGAAAAAACGGAATAGAAAGCGTATTGCCCCAACTACCTCCCATCACCTTGGGCATAGTGGGTGAACCGACAGAAATGCAGCCTGCCATTGCCGAAAAGGGATTGATGGTGCTGGATGTTACCGCATACGGAAAAGCCGGACATGCCGCACGCAATGAAGGAGTGAATGCTATTTACAAAGTACTGGAAGACATTCAGTGGTTCCGTGATTATAAATTCCCGAAGGAATCCTCCCTGCTAGGCCCCGTCAAAATGAGCGTGACACAAATAAATGCCGGCACGCAGCATAATGTCATCCCCGATACTTGTACTTTCGTTGTGGATATCCGCAGTAATGAATGTTACTCTAACGAAGAACTATTCAAAGAAATAAGCGCCCGTCTAAAAAGCGAGGCGAAAGCCCGTTCTTTCCGCTTGAACTCATCTCATATCAGTGCCGAGCATCCCTTTGTGAAACGCGCGGTAAAACTAGGACGTGTACCTTTCGGCTCTCCTACTTTGTCCGATCAGGCGTTGATGAAGTTCCCGTCTGTCAAAATCGGTCCGGGAAAGTCCTCCCGTTCACATACGGCTGATGAATATATCATGGTTTCGGAAATAGAGGAAGCAATAAGGCTTTATATCGAGATGCTGGACGGACTGGTGCTGTAAACGACTTACAAAGACGCTATTTCCCCTATAGACAGACCGGTAACCTGTGCAATTACATCAAATGCAATACCGGCCTGTTTCATTTTTTTGCATTCTTGAAGCATTCTTCCTTACGATCTTGCTCAAGACCTTCTTTAAGACCTTTTTCAATACCCTCTTTAAGACCTTCCTCACGCCCTTTTTTCAACTGGGTGGACATCACGCTGTACCAGTCGCGGAAATTCTTCAAACTTTCCCAATACTCGCCTAATTCCTTAGGATTGACTTAGCTATCCCGGCAGCCTCGAAAAGTTCCTTGTTCATTGCCGTGCCGAAAAGCAGCTTGAAGCCGAAATCGGCATAAGGGTTGATGTATTTATCCTGTATGCCTTCTGTTCCCATATCTATCCGAGGTTTAATAAGTTATGATACAGGACAAAAGTAATCAATATACTGCAATTCCCCGTCTTAAAAGAAAGATTTAACTATCTATCATTCATAGTATTTTCTAGATAAGGTTTAATAATTCCTCATTATTCCATCTTTCAGCATATTCACTGCTTAAGTCTGCCGTGATACATTCGTGCATATTTTCCCCTTTTTGTAAACCGATAACTCTGATGTCAGGAACAGTTTTAGCATACTTTCTTATTGTGAGTTCCAATAAAATTCCTAAGCTTATCGATTTCATATTAGGCGGATAAAACGGTTCCGCACTTTGAGCGTCATTTAAACAGGAAAAAATAACATCTATTGCCTGTTCCCACGTAATAAAAAACCGGGTAGCTTCAGGATCTGTCAATATAAGCTCCTTCCTATTTTCTAATGCATACTTCCATTTTACCAAAACAGCCCCTGTAGAATGCAATACATTTCCATAACGAACTATCCTATAAGCGCAATTCGATCCGTTTATTTGCTCAAAATCCCCAAAAAGATTCTCCATAAGCAATTTAGTAGCCCCATACGTTCCTGAAACTTGAACAGCTTTATCAGTGCTTGTTGCCAGAATAAATTTTATGTTCTGCTCCTCAACAGTTATTTTAAGAAGATTCAACGTACCAAGAATATTAGTCTGAACAGCTTTCAGAGGATGTTCTTTTGCCAAAATGACATCTTTAAACGCAGCCAAATGAAATATCCCATCACAACCATTCAATGCCTTTTTCAATAAAAGATAATCTTCAATGGGGCATGGAAAGATTTGAACGCTTTTAAATTTCTCTCTCAGAGCAATCAGTTTTCCTTCATTCCTGGCTATCGCATGAATAGTATGTCCTTGGGTAATCAACCGTTCTATCAATTTCTCAGCCAAATAACCGGTAGCCCCCGTTACTGCAATGGTTCCCATATTCAAGCTATTTTTTATCATTCATCAACACATCCCTCGCAACATAAGGCTGTGGAGAAAACTCAATAGTCAACACATTCGACTCTCCTAAAGCTGTTAATGTATGGACGCACCCCGGTAAAGTCCGTACCAAATCCCCCTTTTCCCAAATCTCTTCTATTACAGCCTCACTATCATCATATTTCTGAAAAGTGGCATGCATACGCCCCTGTAAAATAAGCATATATTCCACCTTTCTAAAATGATAATGATTGCCTCTAAGAACCTTTGGGACGAATTGCAAGAATCCTATATATTTAGCGGCTTCCACCGCTGGAATTGAAGCACTCAAAGTAGTATCCTCGCCAATTACAAAACCAGTTCCCGCCTCCAGCAAGCTATAATTTTTCACATCCCCTACGGATTCCACTTTTATCAAATCCCTGACAGTTATTTCATCAAACATTTTTTTTGATTGCTCACGCACGTCAATTTTACATAATCCGGCACGATATTTTAATAAAAACAACTTATGATGAGGAGCAAGGTTCTCCAATCTCAAACACTCATCCATATCCAGCAAGACAAAAGATTCACCTTCCAAAATACGGATATCCGCTGCATCGTCCATCAAATAAGTATGATGAATATATTCCCATCTATCATAGTCTGCTCTATACTCAGACCCCAAATAGGTTATAGAACTAAAATGCACCTTTTGGGATTTCTTGTGTTCAAATTCTTCCTTCAGTTCTCTGATAATGCCATCTAGAGGGGTTTCCTCCTCCTCAAGGTAGCCAGAAACAAGAGAATAATATCCGGAGTACTCTATATCCGGGTTCTCATCTCTTTTTTGCAACAATACTCTATTATCTGTTGTAGTAATAATCACAGTAGTCGAATCCATCATCTTTTTCATCTTCATTATTTTTTAAATTTTCATTCTGTTGTATTTTCACCACACCCACGTGATGAATAATATTTTCCTTATTCAGCATATCAGTATAAATAGCATGGTTTAACACCATAATAAGCAACCAAATAAGAGACAATATGGCAAAAAAAGGTTGGGTGTATGATTTCAGCCATAACTCCCAAGACTTTTTCTCTCTTTTCAAATTAGAAGGAATCTTTGTGAAAAGTTTCACATACTCATCCGGAAAAGCCTTTTCCGCTTCACATAACATATTCTTCCAGTGCTCATGATAACTCCATAATCTCTGCATTACGTAAATAGACCATATTGAAAATGACAATCCGCCAAATGCAATAATAAATGTCAGATATTCAGAAGTTTGACATATAGAGTTAAACAAGACGGTTTCCAATCCGAATAAAGAAACATTTATTCCGAACATAATATTAAAACGGCTCCAGATACCAGCTCCTTCATACTGTAATTGACCAAGAAGGTGAGTATAATGTTCCATTAATTTAGTGTTCTGCAAGGCATCCCTATCATTTACCGCTTTTTTATTATCTACATCCGCATAAAAGTTTATACCGCATCGAACTAATTTCGTCATTATATCAAGAATATATTTTTATAATAAAAAAGGAGAGGATATTCTTCTGTAATCAGATTCATATCCCCTCCTCGCTTGAAGTCATCAAGAAGAAAGCATATCAAATTTAAGCTATACTTTCTATCTTAGCCCGAATGTTTACTGTACTTTTCTTGTTACAGTTACCTTGAATGTCTTGGTTACAACACCCCAGTTATGAGTATAAGTAATATTCAAGTTTACATCATGAGTATATACTGTACCTTCCGGAGTTCCCTTCCAAGTAAGAGTTGCAGTAGCTGCATCATAAGTAAAGTCTTTTTCATTCTCATCCAAAGAAATTTCCAATCCTGTAGCTTCAGCAACAGCATTACCGGCAGCATCTTTTCTATACAATGTTTCAGCTATGGTTTCTTCAGCAGCAATCGTAGTGGCATTGTATTTTACCAATGTATTGCCAACAGCATCTTTCAATGTCAAGTTTGTCCATTTTTTATAAGAAGCTTCTGTTGCCTTAACATTCAATGCATTAATCAAATCAATAATCTTAATCTGATCGTTTGTAGCCAATGCCGGATTATTATACTTCAAATCAACAACATCAGTGAATGCCAAGATAGGTTGTTCCACCTTCCAGTCTTCAGTCGCAAACAATACACGCTTAGCAGAACCGGCAGTAGCATCATAGATATCAACTTTCAAAGTTCCAACCTTAGCCAAATCTACACGCGGAGTAAAGGCAATCTGATTAGTGTTAGTCCATTCAATGTTATTTTCTTTCATCATTTCCTGAACATAAGCATTCTGCTTCTTATAATCCAATTCAAACTCAACTGTCGCATCTTCAGGAACAACATTGTACATCTTGTCGAAGTTATTAGACTCCATGATGAATTTGCTATAAGCACCGGCAGTTTTTGTCCATGTACCGATAATAGTACGACTCTTATATTCATCCTTGATAGGACAATCAAAGTTATAGGTTACAGAGAAGTTATCTACAGAAACCTTGAACAGCTTGCTTACGAAGCTGTTGTAAACAGCATACGGTGTGTTCACTCCGTTAGTCATTTTCTCAGTAGCTCCCCAATCAAGATAAGAAGAAGCTCCAGCCAGCAATGACATATTCTTGAATTGTGCAAAGTTAGCACCCGGTGTCAAAATCAAGAACAAAGAGTCCTTATCGGCATTGTTTCCACCGTTCTTATAATACAAGACAGCTTCATTTTTAACCGTTTCAAGAGCTTTTGCCAAGTCTGTAACCTTTGCAGGAATATTAGATAATTGACTCAAGCCGTTATTCCAATAATATTGGTTACATTGATTAGATATTGATTCATATCTCACTAACTTGCTGCCACCAGCATCATATACAGGCTTGTTCAATGTAATGAATGTACAATATTCATTATTATCATTAGCAATAACATCACGACCTTCAATAGCAGCCTCAAAGTTACGGACATCCAAAGTAATGATCCGGGCCTGTGAGCTATTGTATGCAAATGTAAAGTTTTCCTTAGCATCCAACGGTTTCAAAGCAACGGTTCCAAATACAGGATTAACAGCAGGACGAACAGCCTTGATGAAGACTACATTCTTCACCTCGTATTCTTTAACACCTTCTTTCTGTGGCTTAACTGTAGTAGTCACTTCTATCGCAGCGTATTCATCAATAGCAGATGCCTGGTTAGTCGATTTTACAGACAAAACATTATCTTTAAATTCAAAGATACCCTGACGAGTTTTAATAGGTTGTCCATTAAATGTATAATCCTCATTCTGATCCAACAGTCTGAACACTCTGGTATATGAAATATTGGTTGACTTCAACCATACTGTTGCAGCTCCGGAAATGTAAGCGTCAATAGAATCATTTACATTATAAACACCTTGATAGTCAAAGCATCCATAAGATTTACCATCATAAGATTCACCATCCTCAGTAATAATTGCCGGATAATCATTTTCATCCATATTAGTTGAAGTAAAAGCATTAACAATGCTCTTTACAGATGCCTTTGTTCTTCTTACCGTGAAATAATCGGAAGCTGATGTATATTGACCATACATAGTTACATCCAATGAGGTCGCATAATCACTATAGGTTTCAATACCTTCATTCGGCAAAATAGCAAGGCTCAAAATACCGTTTTCTAATTTTGCAGAACCTTCCATATAGGTCAAAGCAGGAGCGACACTACGAACCTGATACGTATCAACAAAGGAGAATTTCGCATTATTCAATGAGAAATCATCCGGATATACTTTGAATGAAGCATAAGCAGGAACAGATGCAAACAAAACATCCTTATCTGAGTCAAAAGTTCCTTCATTTTCCAGCCAATAGATATCATAAGCTCTACAAATATCGTAGAGATCATCAACAGCCTGTTTTCTGTAAACTACAGTCTGCAACCCTTTGAATGCAGAACCTTCCTGCAGCAAAGTATAGTTCTGACCGTCGATAGTCACGATTACAGTCTTGCTTTCAGCATCTACAGCAATGTTAGGAAATTCATTGTTCTGCTTCAAATCAGTAACTTTGTCACCGATCTTGATGTATTCCACACCGTCCACTGTCACCCAAGACACGTTTGAACCGGCAGCTTCACCATCCTGACCTCTGGCCGGAACTTTGTTACCTTCGGTATCTTTCACATCCACCCAAGTAGCACCTTTGTCTGTGCTGACCTGCCAGTAATTGCCTTCCACACGGAATTCAGGGATAACAGTAGTACCGGCTGCTCCATCTGTTCCATTCGTACCGTTCTTGATAGTAATTTTGGAACCGTCAGTGAAAACCAGTTCATATCCACCGGTAACCTCATTACATGACTGAACGAATTTACCTGCCTTAATTGCCGAGTCAAGACTTGCAATGGTTTCCTTGACTTCGCTCAATTCCTTGTCGATGCGGTCAATGTCATCATCATAGTCCTTACAAGACACAAATGTTCCTGTCGAGGTCACCATTAAGGCTCCGAACAGGATTGCACTTAAAAACTTTTTGTTCATAATAGAAAAACTTTAAATTTATAAATTTAAAAAACTAAAATTGGTTATACATATTAATTTCATTATTAATAGCTTAGCTAGTTTACTGCCTGCAAATGATGCCTCCTTCTTTCTTGAGTCTGATATGACAAAGGTGATACCCCGACAATACGGCTGAAAGCAGAGTAGAAAGCACTTTTCGAAGCAAAGCCACAACTGCAAGGCAGCTCAGTCAGCGCACAACGTCGGGAACAGAGAAGTTCTTTGGCATATTCCACACGATACGTGTTCACAAGTTCCTTCAAATTACAACCGAAGTATTTGTTCACCACATTGCTCAGATAGGTCTGGTTTGTTTCAAGCAGTGCACTCAGTTTCTTCAAAGAAAGCGAGGTGTCAAGAAATACCTGACGTATCTCAAGCTGGTACAATATACCTTTATATATATTACAATCCACCTTGCGAATGTCTGTTTCCTTTCCGGCAAACTCCTCTTTCCATTGCCGCTCGGCAGCCTTGAAAAGCAAAGTCTTCTGTCGCTCGGAAGTAGCGGTCGTGCGTTTACGTCTCAGAAATAGATATTCCATCTGCTTTATGTTGTTTTCATTTAATTATACCGCTTCAAAGACCAGATATATTCCATATATAAAAAGGTCTTAAAAACGACATTTTTGTAGATCTCTTGATAAGAGATCTACAAAAGGTATTAACACACATTATATCAACATATTACAGAGCTGTTGAAACGAAATAAAGAAGAATATAAATAAATGAGAGAACTATTTTTTTATATAAATTCCTATTTTTTTTGCCAAAAATGTATTAGTTCTCAAAACTTTGCTTATTTTTGCACAGAAAATATATATCTCTTATCAAGAGATATATAAATCGGTTCATGTAAAAGCGAAGCATAACAAACTGAAAAACAGAAGATTTCCTCTTATAAAGAGTTCATGTTAGCTTTAAAAGAAGAAAAGTTCATCCTTTTAACTTTTTTTATTTCATCAAAGAGAAAACCGCCAACCAGTTTTTTTAAAAAGTTCTACTATAAAAGTCCGGGAGCATTTGGGATTATTGTGGAAATAACAATAGATCGGGTCCTGTTGCATAAACCTTTTCTATCTCCTGATTAAACCTTTTTATACGGATGTATTCTATCTCCGCAAGCCTTTGGAGTTATCTCCATAAGCTTTGGAGTTATCTCCCAAGG
>ERZ791622.5-NODE-5-length-238241-cov-11.1552_pt1 | contig 238241 bp, 192 predicted proteins | sample MGYA00510269_ERZ791622 | MGnify/ENA primary metagenome ERZ791622 (study PRJEB30046, sample SAMN00715191) | human gut metagenome | study: EMG produced TPA metagenomics assembly of the A metagenome-wide association study of gut microbiota in type 2... | reverse complement strand
ATCAGCAGCCATCGCAAGGCTGAAGGTACAGGTATGCTGACCGCAGGTGTTAGCTACATCTTCGGCGGTAAGAAGTTTATTCCGGTTTCTAAGATTGACGAAGACGCAGTCAATGCGGAAATCAACAGATATAGAAGTGAACTGGCTCAGGCTCAGGCTGACCTGGCTAACTGCAAGAATGCACTGGCCAACGCTAAACCTGAAGTTAAGGAAGTGACCAAGGAAGTTGAAGTTGCCGGTCCGCGTGCCATCTTCTTCAAGATTGGCAGCGCCCGTCTGGACGACTATGGCAAGGTTAACATCGAACTGGCTGCCAAGATTCTGAAGGCTAATCCGGACAAGAAGTACAAAGTTGCAGGTTATGCAGACAAGGCTACCGGTAGCGCTTCTTGGAACCAGAAGCTGTCCGAAAAGCGTGCCCAGGTTGTTTACGACGCTTTGATTGCTCAGGGTGTTGACAAGGACCAGCTTGAACTCGTAGGATTCGGTGGTACTGAAAACATGTTCGGTAAGAACTTCCTGAACCGCGTAGTTATCCTGGAATAATACACTCCAAGTGACAAATAGACTCTAAAAATGAAGGCGTCTGGGACTCAGACGCCTTTTTTTGGTACTATGTCCGATGTATGTTATAAAGCAACCCATTTTTTATCAGCGACTGAATTTATATGTGATGATGAAGTTTAAGCTATTCTTTATTGTTCTGTTTTGCAGCCTTTCCCTTTCGGCCTTTTCCCAGTTGACGTATGGTACAACCGGGCTGTTGCATGCGCCCTCTGCGGAGATGCAGCGCGACAAGACTTTCATGGTCGGCGGCAACTTCCTGAACAAGGAGCTCACACCGCCCACCTGGTACTATCATACCTACAACTACTTCCTGAACGTCACCATCTTCCCCTTTCTGGAAGTGGCCTACACGTGTACGCTCTTCAAGGCGGAGGCGTTGGGATTGAAGCCATACGGGTACAGCGGATTCACGAACCAGGACCGCTACTTTTCCGCCCGTCTGCGTGTGTTGAAGGAGGGGCAGTTCTGGAAATACATGCCGGCTGTCGTGCTGGGGACGTCCGACCCGTTCACTTCTTCCGGCGGCGGCCAGGTAGGCACCACGGAAGGTAACGGCTATTACAGCCGTTTCTATATTGCCGCCTCCAAGCATATACCCGTTGTGGGTAAGGAGGAGATCGGTGTCCATCTTTCCTACCTTTACAACAACCGCAAGGAGTACAAACTGAATGGCTTTGCACTGGGTGTCACCTACAATCCCTCCTTCCATCCGCAGTTGAGGGTGATAGCGGAGTACGACTCCAAGGACTTTGCTTTGGGAGCCACTTATCTGCTGTTCAAGCATCTGCATGTGCAGGTCGAAATGCAGAGGATGAAATATTTCACGGGAGGGCTGACATACAAAATTCATTTGAAATAAGAAGTAAGTCAAAGTCTCGTTGACTCCATAAAAAAAGCAGCTAAAGTATGACATCAACTTTAACTGCTTTTATTCTAATAGACCAATTTTACATTGTCAATCCATAGCGAATTGCCAGGAGAACCTATATAAGCACCACCATGACTAGAGGTGAATTGCAACAGCAAATGAGTGGGCACATCGTCCTTCGTCCCCCAGGCAACCTCCTTAATAGGCACACTCTCTCCTTTACTGTTAACTGTATAGCGTTCTTCAACCTGAAGACGCATCATGTGGGCCTTGTATGCAGGGTCACCGGTGATATCACCGTACATGATGGAATAAGTGGCATTATTATGCCAATCGGTAGTAGTATAATATCGTACGACCATCGTTCCTACACGCTTGGCATAGATATTCCCCTTCTCATCTTCCCAACGCTTTTGCAGAAACAGATTCACTTCCGGGAAGTCCTTTCCCTCAACATCTGTGATACGGCTAAAGCCCGTTGCACGGATACGCTTCTCGCGGTCGGACATCTTTACTTTATAATCAAACTGTATGGCGATAGGTTTCTTTGTGAACGGTATGCCGGAATTCAGCATTTTCTGCGGATTTTTAGTCCCCTTGATAGGTTCGTGCACCTCACCCAGAAACATAGAGCCGGCAGCCAGCACCGTGATATCCACTATTCCAAAAACTTTCACACTCTCCATACGGGTGTCCATACGGGCGCAGAAACCATTCCCTCTCTTTTCCGGGAAAACAGAAGTATTAGTTTTCGTGATACCGGCTACCCGCGCCATCACATTGGATGTCGCCCACGGCGAACCTCCCATATTCTTGTATGCCTTGGTTTCAGTGATAGTAGCAGTAGGCCCGATGGCATACACATTCTTCGTGGCACCGCCGATAATACCGGATTCCTTGATTTGGCGGTCAATCCATTGATCCATATTTCCGAAAGGAATCATCTCTACCTCGTGCTGCTGCGCAGAAACGACTCCGCAACAAAGCATGGCAGACAGCACTCCCAACATACGAATTTTCTTTTGAATCATTTCTCTCATTGATAATTGACAATCATTATAAATCGTACTTCCACTGTTCCAGCGCAAAATTCCAGTTATCCTGAACCAACTGCACTGTACGCTCATCATACTTGTATTTATTCTTCTTATATCCTTTCTTTCCACCTACATACTTCTCAATATCGACACGCGCCTCTACAAAGCCCGGAATGGACAAAGCCTTGTAGATATATTCAGTCATTCCCATTGCATCCGCTTCGAAGTCCTCAAACTTCACCTCTATCAAGTTTCCTTCAGGAATGCATGCCTTGTCCGCTTCGTACTTATGATACAGTTTGGCATAAATGGACAAAATATTCTTCTCAAGCTCCTCATGACTGATATCCTGCAGTTTCAACGGCTGAATGGTGTTAGTAAAGAAACTACGTGTGCTTTCGAAAACAGTATAAGGATTACGCATCAGATAGATAAACTTGGCATTGGGGAACATCTTGACAAGCTCTTTCACACGTCCCGTATGAGGCGGATTCTTACTAAGAAACTGGGTTCCGTTCGTATTCCAAAGAGAAATCTTTATCAGTTTGACGAAAGTCTCCTCAAATACTTTCAGCTCTTTCTCTGTGATGTCATCAAACAGCAGGTATTTATCGGCATACTCTTGCTGATATTCGGGCAGGAACCAGAAATTATAATAGGTGTAGGGCATCATATTTGCCAAAGCAAACTCCTCTTCTTGCGGAAGGTCAACGGCAAGTTCCATATTGTCCGTGGGACGTTTGTCCGGCATCAACCAACTCATGTTCTTCTTGAAGAAAGGCTGCCCCCACATCATAAGATGCGGAAATACAGTCTGGTATGTCGTGTTGTAGCCGAAATGCTTGTCGCAGGAGAAAACATTATGCACAAACGTAGTCCCGCTACGCCAGTGTCCCAAAATGAATACCGGATCATGCTCCAAGGGCTTATCTGCCAGGAGCTTTTCATAGCGTCTGTCCTGCAGAGGAGCCAAAGTGGACAGCAGGCGGCAGACGGCTTTTGTCAGCCGATACTTGCCTTTGTAGGCAGCACCGATGTCACGACCGCCCGTTATATCCTTGAATGTTTTCCAATCCGCACCTACCAGGGTGTTTATCGGAAGCTTATTGAATTCTAACAATCCCATTATTATCTTTATATTAATATGTTATGGTTTTCTTCCGGTGATACCGAGAGAGAACTGCAATACTTATAAAGAAGTACTGCGCTCTATCCGTACAGCCACGCCCTGGCGTTCCAGCTCTTTCACAGCCTTTTCTATAGCTTCGTAATGTTCGGGAGCTATACCCAGCTTAGGCAAATTCAGTATAGGCAGGTCCTCAGCTAAGTGCATGTCCTTATCCTCCACCCTATCGATAATCATACCTACAGCACTGGTATTGTTGGTTATCGGGTCTATCAAGATAAACGAACCGGTAGCCTTATTCTGCCGATAAGGGTCAAAGAAAAGCTCTTTGGCAGTGGTCAGCACCACGCGCGCAATCTGATTGAGCTGCATCGGCAATGTTTCCTTGCTCAACTTTCCGTTGTCAATGGAAAGATGCTCCATCGTATTGACATCCACTTTATACTTGATGCTGTCGATGCGGGTGCGGCTTATATTGGTGGTCTGTTTGATGAAGAATGATTTGTTGATATCCATCGGCTCTTCATCCATCCAAACCAGCATCGTTTCAAAATTGCGGTCCATGACGGGCAGGTTATCCGGATGTACCAGCATTTCCCCTCTCGACACATCTATTTCGTCCTCCAAAGTCAAGGTGACGGACTGGGGCGGAAAGGCGTAATCCAATTCGCCGTCGTATGTAACTATACTCTTGATATGCGACTTCTTACCGGAAGGCAATGCCATCACTTCATCTCCCTTACGAATAATACCCGAAGCCACCTTACCGCAAAAACCACGGAAATCGAGATTGGGACGCAAGACGTATTGAACCGGGAAACGAAAATCCTTCAAATTATGGTCGTTGTCAATATGTACCGTCTCCAGAAAGTCAAGAAGTGAAATACCCTCATACCAAGGAGTACGTTCCGATTTCTCCACCACATTGTCGCCATCCAAAGCTGACAGCGGAATGCAGTTTACGTCAGGAATACCCAATGGAGCTATAAACTTCCGATATTCATCGACTATCTCATTAAAACGTTCTTCGGAAAAATCCACCAGGTCCATCTTATTGACAGCAAGCACCACATGCTTGATGCCAAGCAACGACACCAGAAAAGTATGCCGGCGCGTCTGCGTAATGACACCCATACGTGCATCCACCAGAATAATTGCCAAGTTAGCTGTAGAGCCCCCGGTAATCATGTTGCGTGTGTACTGCTCGTGTCCCGGAGTATCGGCAATGATAAACTTACGGTTGTTGGTCGAGAAGTAGCGGTATGCCACGTCGATGGTGATGCCTTGTTCGCGCTCTGCCTTCAAGCCGTCCAGCAAAAGGGCGTAGTCAATGTGGTCGCCGGCATTTCCCATGCGCTTGCTGTCGCGTTCCAGTGCGTCCAGCTGATCCTCATATAGTTTCTTGCTGTCGAACAACAGACGGCCTATCAATGTGGATTTTCCGTCATCCACAGAACCGGCAGTCAGTAAGCGCAATAAGTCTTTCTGCTCATCCTTATCAAGAAAAGCCTTTATATCAAGTGTAGAATCGTTCATCCTTAATGATTTAATTTTTAATTCTTAATTTTTAATTCCTTTAGAAGTATCCCTCGCGCTTCTTCTGCTCCATGCTTGCGTCTTGGTCGAAGTCAATGACACGGGTCGTCCGTTCACTCTTGGTGGTGGTCATCATTTCCTCGACAATCTTCTCGATGGTATCGGCATCGCTTTCCACAGCACCGGTCAACGGCCAGCAACCCAGCGTACGGAAACGCACCATACGCATCTTTATCTGGTCGCGGTACTGTTCAGGCAAGCGGTCGTCATCCGCCATTATCAGATTTCCGTCAATCTCCACACAAGGACGTTCCTTGGCAAAATACAACGGCACAATAGGAATATTTTCCAAACGTATATATTGCCAGATGTCCAGCTCCGTCCAATTACTTAACGGAAATACTCGGATACTCTCTCCTTTATGTACCCGGGCATTATAAATATCCCACAATTCGGGACGCTGATTTTTGGGGTCCCATTGATGGAACTTGTCACGGAAGGAGAAAATACGCTCTTTGGCACGTGACTTCTCCTCGTCGCGACGAGCACCACCGAATGCCGCATCAAACTTATACTTATCCAATGCGTGGAGCAAAGCCTGCGTTTTCATCAGGTCCGTATGCACCTTGCTGCCATGCGTAAAAGGCCCGACACCTGCATTGAAAGCTTCCATATTGCTTTCCACTATCAGGTTCCAACCATACTTCTTGGCATACTCGTCACGGAACTGTATCATCTCCTTAAACTTCCACTTGGAATCGATGTGCATCAACGGGAACGGCACTTTGCCGGGAGCAAACGCCTTTTCGGCCAAGCGCACCATAACCGAAGAATCCTTGCCGATACTATACAGCATCACCGGATTTTCAAACTCCGCTGCCACTTCACGGATAATATGAATGGACTCTGCTTCGAGTTCCTTCAAATGGCTCAATTTATATTCTTCTTTCATTATATCTTATTTCTTCTGAATTCTTGGTAAAATGAGTTCCAACAGTTTATTGACCGATTCTTCCAGGCTGAGAACAGAGGTATCCAACGTCAGAGCCGGATGAGCCGGTTCCTCAAAAGGCGCGGAAATACCTGTAAAATTCTTGATTTCTCCCTTACGTGCCTTGGCATAAAGTCCCTTCACGTCACGGCGTTCACACTCTTCAAGCGGGGTACTGACATAAACTTCCAGAAAATCGTCTTGTCCGATAATATCAGCCGCCATTTCACGAATATCGTTATTAGGACTGATAAAAGCCGCGATTGTTATAACACCCGTATCAAGAAAGAGTTTGGAAACTTCGGCTATACGCCGGATATTCTCCACACGGTCGGCCTCCGTAAAACCGAGGTTATTGTTGATGCCACTGCGGATGTTGTCACCATCCAGGATACGGCAAAGCAATCCTCTTTTATGAAGTTCGCGCTCCAAGGCAATGGCTATCGTACTTTTGCCGGAGCCGCTCAAACCGGTAAACCAAACCATCACGCTGTGCTGCTTCAACAAGTCTTCTTTGTCTTTCCGCATCAGCATTTTGTCAAATATCGGATATATGTGGTTGTTTTCTTCCATATGTTATTATTTCTTCTTTTTTTAAAATGGCCAAATTAAAGGAATCAAGAAAATGGATATCAGGAAAGTAATGATATTCAAAGGTAACCCGATGCGTACAAAATCCGTGAACTTATAGTTACCGATACCTTGTACAATCAAATTAGTCTGATACCCTATAGGAGTGGAGAAGCTGGCAGAAGCCGCCATACAAATTACAACGAAGAAAGGCATCGGACTGACTCCCATCTGTGAAGAGATGGAAAGTGCCAACGGGAAAGCGAGTGCCGCGGCCGCATTGTTCGTAATCAGTTCTGTAAACAAGTTCGTTATGATAAACACAGCAGCCAGCAACACGTGGGGGCCATAATGATGGCTCATGCCTATAATGAAACGCGCCACAGCATCTGCCACTCCGGAATTCACCATCGCCTTGCTGATAGCAAAAGCACAAGCAATCGTTATCAGAATATCCCAAGATATATATTTGGTATACTTGCGGGCCGGAAATATCTTTGTCCAGGCCATAATGATAGTAGTAATGGAAACGAAGAAAAACATATCCAACTTGATTTCCGGAAAAGCTTCCTTGACAACCGGAAGTTCACCAACCGTTGCACCCACTATCATCAATATCAGCAAAACCAAGGCAAACCAGCGCTTTCCCTTTCCGGGCACCGGTTCCGTATCCTTGCCATTGGCCAGCAACACGAACACCGAAGATTCCCCCCAGGTCTTTACAAAAGAGTCATCAGCCATCACCACCAGCGTATCCCCTTCGCGGAGATATTCATTTTCCAGATTTCCGACAATGCTCTGACCGCTACGCTTAATCTCCTTCACTTCGGCCCCATAATGCCGCTTGAAGTTAAAATCACCAAGTTTCTTGTTGATACCGGGAAAACGGGCGCCGAGTACAGCTTCCACCCGATGTAAATCTCCATGCTCCTCCGGTTCCTCATCCAGCTTTACCGCATCCGTACGAACATCCGGCAAAAGCCTTGAGGAAAAAGCGAACAGATAAAGGATGCCTGCAATCGCGACGAAAATGCCCACTTTACCCAACTCGAACATAGTAAAGCCTTCATATCCGGCTTCCAATATCATACCATGCACCACCAGATTGGTCGACGTCCCTATCAGGGTGCAGATTCCGCCAAGTATCGTCACATAAGAAAGGGGTATAAGGAACTTGGTAGCAGGCAATTTTACAGATTCGGCCCAACGCTTGATAATGGGAGCAAAGATAACAACCACCGGAGTATTGTTTAGAAAAGCTGAAATAAAAGCAATGGTGGGCAACATACGGAACTGCGCTTTAAAGACCGTAGTCTTACCTTGGGGAAGCAGCTTCTTGATTACTTGCCCCAAAGCACCCGATTGCCTGATGCCTTCACTGACCAAAAACAGCATGGCAACAGTCATCATCCCCTTATTACTGAACCCTTCCAGCATCTCCTTAGGAGTGAGGATACCTGCACACAAGAACAATACTACGACAGAAAAGAGCACCATGCCCGGACGCATTTTATCCAGAACCAAGGCAATCACCATGCCCAACAATGCCAGCAGCACAAACAATATCTCAAATGTCATAAAGTCGTTATTTTATTTCAGTATGCTTGGGTTCTACGATAAACCACGGATTCAGCAAATCCTCCTTATTATATTGCAAAGGTTCTTCCTTCCCCGCCTGATAAATTTCCATTCCGGCAGCACGTGCAATAGCATGCCCAGCCGCCGTATCCCATTCCATCGTAGGGGCAAAACGAGGATATACATCAGCCTTGCCTTCAGCTACCAGACAAATCTTGATGGAACTTCCACTTGATATAAGCTCAACTTCCGCATGGCTGCATTTCATTTTCTCGATATAATCTTCTGTCTCGGGCGTCAGATGCGAACGGGAAGCCACAATTACAAACCGTTCGTGCACGCTTGTTTCCGGCAGCCGAACAGCTTTCGCAAGCAGTTCATCCCACGACATTCCATCACGTGCAGTAATACCGGATAGCTTATAAGCACCCGAATCATGCACTCCAAAATAGAGCTCCTTTTTTACCGGCACATAAATGACTCCCATTACCGGTACTGAGTGATGCACCAAAGCTATATTCACTGTGAACTCACCGTTCCTCTTGATGAACTCCTTCGTACCGTCCAAAGGGTCTACAATCCATAAAGTTTCCCAACTCCGTCGTTCCGAAAAAGGCAAATGTTTGCCTTCCTCGCTTAGCAGAGGGAAAGGTGTATCAGCCAAAAAACGGCAGATAGTTTCATGAGCCTTACGGTCGGCAATAGTAAGAGGAGAATTATCCGCTTTTTTTTCTACCTGAAAATCCGATGCCGGATCATCGTAAATGGAAAGAATTTTCTCGCCAGCCTGCAAAGCGGCATCAATCGCATTCAGTATATATCGTCGTTCCATACTATATTCTTCTCAAAGATAAAGCACAAAATTAAAAACTTTTTCAGGTCTAAAAGTTTCCACCTCTTGTTTTATAACTTCTTTTAAACGAAAGAGAGAATATTATAAGCACTTTTCACAATCAGAAAAATCAATCCGGAGCAGAGAAATAGAGTGAAATATTCACGAAGGAAGAGGAACTAAAGAGACTGTGACAACATGAGTTTATCTGGGTCTTTTCTCAATTAGTCCGTTAGTTCACAGTACTGAACACTTTGTTTCAACCTTTAAAAACAAGTTGTTTCAGTATATAAAAACATTTTGTTTTTATGCGATAGAACGAGATGTTCTGTTAAGAGAAACAAAGTGTTCTCTTTAATGAAACAAACTGTTCTGTTAAAGGAAACACTTTGTTTTGCCAAACCAAACACGCGACAGCGCCAGCCTTCACATTCTTTCGGCATATCATGAAAAAGGCAGTAACTTCGCAGTTACTGCCTCATCTTGAAAGGAAACATACATTCCTTTCTGTTATGAATTACCAAAAAGAATTCTATTAATTGACGCTATACAGCAACCATGCCTTCTGGAAGTCATCATTCGAAGGATGTTTAGCTTTGAAAGAGTCGCGCAGATTCTCGGCGGATGCTCTGTCATCGAATGTACCGATAACTACACGATACAGGTTTCTTTCTGCATTGTAAACCACCATTGCAGTATAGCCTTCATTCACCAATGCCTGCTTCACACCTTCCGCATTAGCTTTCACGCTATAAGCTCCGCAAACTACACTAAAGGTTTTCAAGCTGGTACCACCTGATACCACAGTCACCTTTTCCTGACGCATGCCGGCAGGTGCACTTTCCACCACCTTTACTTCTACTGGAGCGGTAACCACTGGAGCCACCTCTTCAGCAGGGGCAGTTGTTTGCGGCTCAGCCAATTCCTGCTGTTTTGCCTTTTCATATGCTTTCTTATAAGCACTTTCACTTGATTTACAAGAAGAGAATGCCAGAGCTATGCATACTCCCATTCCCAATACGGCTAATTTTTTCATCTTTTCTATTGTTTTTATTAGTAAAATCGTCTATTCTTATTCTTTATCTCAAAATTTTCGAAAAATAGATTTCGTGCCCCCATATTCCAAACGCAATGAAGAGTAGGACAAATCTTCTACTTTAAAGGTACATTTTCCTTCCGGCCACCCGAAATAAGTATCATAATTTTTATCGTTAACGCTTTCAGGCAACAAAATAATGGAAATTTCAGCACCTTTCAAAGAATAATTTCCAAAAAACGTAGTCAACCCTCCATCTTTCAACAAACATATGGCAGAAAAACTTCCTTTTTGAAAATTATAAAATACACTGTCCACCTTCTCTGATGTACCGTCGGCATATTGGTACTGACGCAACTGCCACTTACCGGCCAAGTCACCCCCACCATTCATGCAAGCAGTCAAAGTACAAGCCATCAATACAATCCAAAGATATTTTAAATGCAATTTCATCATTTTTCCATGCCACTATCTAAATATGGAGCAAAAGTACACCATAACATGCGATTATACCTCAGCATCCTTAGTTAAATATAATTAAACCCCTCCATAAAAAGAGATTTCCCGGAAGACTTGACGTATATTTGCCAAATATAAACAGAGCATGAGGCTCACTTAATTGATTACATGACATTTGAAAATTTGAATTTGATAGAACCTATATTGAAGGCTCTTCAAGAAGAGGGGTATTCCACCCCTACCCCAATCCAGGAAAAATCGATCCCTATATTACTTCAAGGAAAAGACTTATTAGGATGTGCTCAAACCGGAACAGGCAAAACCGCCGCATTTTCCATCCCTATCTTGCAAAAGTTGTATAAAACGGATAACCGCAAAAGTATCAAAGCACTCATTCTGACGCCGACCCGCGAGTTGGCCATACAGATAGGAGAATGCTTCAGTGCATATGGTAAGTATACCGGATTGAGACATGCCGTCATCTTCGGCGGTGTAGGACAAAAGCCACAGACAGATGAACTGAAACGTGGAGTACAAATACTGGTTGCAACTCCCGGACGACTGCAAGACCTGGTCAACCAAGGTTTCATTAACCTAAAAGCGCTCGAGTTCTTCGTATTGGACGAAGCGGACCGGATGCTGGACATGGGATTCATACATGATATCCGGCGCATATTAAAGTTATTGCCCGCAAAACGACAGACCCTCTTCTTTTCGGCCACAATGCCTCCGGAAATAGAGACCTTGGCAAACTCCATGCTGACGCACCCCGAGAAAGTGGAAGTCACCCCTGCATCGTCTACGGTTGACACAATCTCCCAATCAGTCTATTTTGTTGAGAAAAAAGAGAAAAAAGACTTACTGATTCATCTGCTGAAGAATCCGGCTATCAAGTCCGTACTTATCTTCACCAGAACTAAATATGGAGCAGACAAACTTGCACGTACCCTTAGTAAGTCCGGAATAAGAGCCGAAGCCATACATGGAAACAAGTCGCAGAATGCCCGACAGCGAGCACTGACCGGCTTTAAGAACCATGAACTGCGTGTACTGATAGCAACCGATATTGCAGCACGAGGTATCGACGTGGACCAACTATCACACGTCATCAACTATGAGTTGCCCAACATTCCGGAAACATACGTGCACCGTATCGGACGAACCGGACGTGCCGGCCACGACGGTATTGCCCTCTCCTTTTGCGAATCGGAAGAACTGCCTTACCTGAAAGATATCCAAAAATTGATAGGGAAAAGTATCCCAGTAATAAAAGAACACCCTTTTGTCACCGCCGATGGTTTAAAAGCCCAGGAAATCAAGACTGAAGAAATCAAGGCCAAAACCAAGGAAAACAAAATCTATCGCGGGAGCCGTACGAATGGAGACTTTTGGAGAAGAAAAAAGCAAACCTCGCAAAACAACACCCCAAAAGGAGTTGGAAGATAAAGACAATCATAAAAAAACTGATATTCCGAACAAAGTTTCAAAAAAATTTGTTAGTTTTGTCGTACGAACCTCAAAAAAGAAAGGAATATCATTATGAAAGGATTAAATGTTTTAGCAGCTTTCCTGGGTGGCGCCGCAGTAGGTGCAGCCCTCGGTATCTTATTTGCTCCTGAAAAAGGAGAAGACACCCGTAACAAAATCGCAGAAATTCTCCGTAAGAAAGGGATTCGTCTGAACCGAAGCGAAATGGAAGACTTGGTAGATGAAATTGCTGCGGAAATCAAAGGTGAGGTAACGGAATAAGGTAAAAAACAGAACCACTATGTTTGCAGACGACAAAAGTATAGAAAATATGCAGCAGCTCTTCATTGAATTCAAGAAATACCTGGAGCTGCAAAAAGAATATACCAAACTGGAAGTCACCGAAAAACTATCCAAACTGCTTTCTACACTTTTATTGGTGCTATTGGTCGTCATACTCGGCGTAGTGGTTCTGTTTCATCTGTCGTTTACGCTGGTCTATATCTTAGCTCCGCTGGTAGGCGGGCTAATGATGAGTTTTGCACTTATCACGTGCTTCCATATCCTACTCATCGTTCTGCTTGTCCTATTCCGCAAAAAGCTCATTATTGATCCGACAGTAAAACTTATCGCAGAATTATTCTTAGACAATTAATTCGAAATATTCATGGATAATACGACCAATACGACTCCCGTCACTTTAGAAAGCATCGCCCAGAAAAAAGCCATGCTGCTACAAGAAATACGACTCCAGAAAGAAATCATGACTGGGCTTACACAAGAAATTTTTGCTCCGCTGGAACCAGCTACCAACAAGGCAAATGCCATGATGAGAGCATTCAACACGGGTATGGCTGTTTTTGACGGTATAGTATTGGGGGTAAAGGTAATGAAGAAATTCAGAAAAATATTTGGAAGAAAGAGATAGAATATCGGATAAAAAAAGAGGGGATGGCCATAACAGTCATCCCCTCTTTTTTATCCGATATAGTCTGAGCACTTTTATACGTACGTCTCAAGCAACTTCACTGCTCCTTCAGGCACAATCGTCACTTCTTGGGTTGCAGCTGGCAGCAGGATTGTTTCGCCCGCTTGTACGGAAACTTCATTCTTCTCATTATCAATAATACGGCAAGAACCCTCCACACAAATAAAGATAACAAAAGAATCCAGTTCAGAATAGTCACAAGTGATTTCTTCCGTCATATCATAGATGGAAGTCGTGAAATACGGGCTTGCCACCATTTCTACCGGTTCATTCTGCACCTGCTCGTACTCCGTACGAAAATCGTCCTGCACATCTGCAAAATTAATGGCATCAATGGCCTGGCTTGTATGCAGTTCTCTTGATTTACCATCCTTATCCTTACGATTGTAATCAAAAATACGGTAAGTGATATCCGACGTTTGCTGTATTTCTGCTACAAAAGCTCCCGCACCGATTCCATGTACCCGACCTGCAGGCACATAAAACACATCGCCCGGTTTAATGGCGCAAGTCTGCAGAACATCCGCAAACGTACCATTATACACTCGTTCCTTATATTCTTTCGGAGTAATCTGCTCTGCAAAACCGGAAATCAGCTTGGCACCCTGGTCAGCAGCAATAACATACCACATTTCATTTTTACCAAAACTGTTATGACGTTTCTTAGCCAACTCGTCACCCGGGTGTACCTGAATCGACAAGTCCAACTTGGCATCAATAAACTTTATCAATAAAGGAAACTTATTTCCGAAACGTGCATAGTTGGCTTCTCCTACCAGGTCTTCCTTATATTTTCTGACCATATCCGGCAGCGTCAATCCTTTGTCTGCACCATTGGCCACTATAGACTCACTGCCTTCTACTGCCGACACTTCCCAACTCTCGCCTACATTGGCAAGGGTATCATTCAAATGTTTGAATGGAATAATCTTGTCGCCTCCCCAAAGCGTCTGCTTCAGAATAGGCTCAAATTTTAGAGGATACATTCGTTGTTTTTATTAGAACTTTCTGTTAATGATGTGATTTTTTTAGATTCCGGGGGCAAACATACAAAAAATATCAATTTGTATTCCATTTGTTAAACGCTAAACTTTCCTAAAATGTTCTCCACATTTCCTTCCAATTACTTGGGGGAACAAAAGAATTTCTTTTTATTTGCAAGAAATTTAATTAATACCATGGATATGATAAACACTACTCCAACAGAAAGTAATTTGTCCGGTTTGAACCAAAAAGACTTTCAAAAGGATATAAATAACAAAAAGACAGATTTGTTTATCCTGAAGAATGCCCAGGGAATGGAAGTTGCAGTTACTAATTACGGCTGTGCAATACTTTCCATCATGGTACCCGACAAAAATGGCAAATATGCCAATGTTGTATTAGGACACGACAATATTGAACATGTAATCAACAGCCCGGAACCTTTTCTAAACACTACCATCGGACGCTACGGTAACCGGATAGCTAAAGGAAAGTTTACTTTATACGGTGAAGAGCACCAATTGGCAATCAACAATGGTCCCAACTCACTGCATGGTGGTCCGACTGGTTTTCATACCCGTGTATGGGATGCTGTCCAGCCAGAGCCATCAACAGTCATCTTCAACTACACATCCGCTGACGGCGAAGAGGGCTTCCCCGGAAATCTCGAAGTAGAAATGACTTATCGCCTGGAGGATGAGACCAATGCTCTGGTCATCGAATACCGGGCTACTACCGATAAAGCCACCATCGTCAATCTGACCAATCACGGTTTCTTCAATCTTGCCGGTATAGCCAATCCCTCCCCTACAGTCTTAAACAATATTGTTACCATCAACGCAGATTTTTATGTACCCATCGATGAAGTATCCATTCCTACCGGAGAGATATTGAAGGTAGAAGGTACTCCTATGGATTTCCGTACTCCCCATACTCTTGGTGAACGAATTGATGAGAAACATACGCAAATTGTGAATGGCACAGGATATGACCATTGCTATGTACTGAACAAGACTGAAAGTGGAGAGCTGAGCCTTGCAGCCACCTGCATAGAGCCCAACAGCGGGCGAACGATGGAAGTATATACCACTGAAAATGGCGTCCAGCTCTACACAGGAAACTGGCTCGGGGGCTTTGAAGGTGCCCATGGAGCCACTTTCCCTGCAAGAAGTGCAGTCTGCTTTGAGGCCCAGTGTTTTCCCGATACGCCCAACAAGTCCCATTTTCCGTCGGCAGTATTGCTACCGGGTGATGAGTACCAGCAAGTGACAATCTACAAGTTTGGTGTACAAGAATGAAATAACTAATCCAATTTATAAACTTATTAATTTTACAAAACCATGACACAACAAAAACAGAATGGTAAACTCATCGCAATTATCACGATGATCTTCCTTTTTGGTATGATTTCATTTGTTACCAACCTTGCTGCCCCTATGGGAATCGTACTGAAAAATCAGTTTTCAGTATCCAACGCTTTAGGGATGTTGGGTAACTTTGGTAACTTTATTGCATATGCAGTGATGGGAATACCAAGCGGCATCTTACTACAACGGGTAGGGTATAAAAAAACGGCATTGATAGCAGTAGCTGTAGGCTTTATCGGTGTAGGTATCCAATATTTATCCGGTCATTCAAGCCCTGATATGGCTTTTGCCGTATATTTGATTGGCGCTTTCATCGCCGGTTTCTCCATGTGTTTGCTTAATACGGTAGTCAACCCGATGCTGAACAAGCTCGGCGGCGAAGGTAACAAAGGAAACCAGCTTATCCAAGTGGGTGGTTCTTTCAACTCCGTAATGGCCACCATTACTCCGATGTTCGTAGGTATCCTGATTGCCGGTTCCATTGAAAAAGCTACTATCTCTCAGATATTCCCTGTAATGTACACAGCAATGGCTGTATTTGCCATCGCGTTCTTCGTTCTTTTGATTGTGCCCATACCGGAACCCAATGCTGCAACTTCAACAGAACCTATCGGTAAGTTGATGTCAGGCGCTTTAAAATTCCGCCACTTCATTTTGGGAGCTATAGCGATCTTTGTATATGTAGGTGTCGAAGTTGGTGTACCGGGTACTCTGAACTTGTTCTTGACCGACCCGATTGAAAAGGGAGGAGCAGGCATTTCTTCCACCATTTCCGGTTTTGTTGTAGGTACATATTGGTTCCTCATGCTGATTGGACGTCTGGCCGGCGCTTCATTGGGTGCAAAAATCTCCAGTAAGGCAATGCTTACCTTTACTTCCGCATTAGGCTTACTTTTGGTATTCCTTGCCATCTTCTCATCTACCGGTTCGCTTGTCAATCTGCCGGTACTCCAACAAAGTGCTACGGGAGGTCTCTCTTTCGGATTTGCAGAAGTACCCATCAATGCAATGTATCTGGTACTGGTAGGTCTGTGTACTTCCATCATGTGGGGTGGTATCTTTAATTTGGCCGTAGAAGGATTGGGTAAATATCTGGCAGCGGCTTCCGGTCTGTTCATGGTATTGGTATGCGGCGGCGGCATCTTGCCCGTTATCCAAGGTTTGGTGGCCGACATTGCAGGTTTCATGCCGAGTTACTGGGTTATCATCGCAGCCCTTGGCTATCTGTTGTTCTACGGTTTGGTAGGCTGCAAAAATGTCAATAAGGACATCAAGGTCGATTAACAAGAAAATATAGGTAATTTATTTATTCACCTTATAAAATATAAATATCATGGATATAGAATACGTAAGAAGCCGTTTCATCAAGCACTTTGACGGAACAACGGGAGCTGTTTATGCTTCTCCGGGTCGCATCAACCTTATCGGTGAGCATACAGACTATAACGGTGGTTTTGTATTCCCCGGAGCAATCGATAAGGGAATGATTGCAGAAATAAAGCCCAACGGCACAAACACAGTAAAAGCTTATTCCATCGACCTGAAAGATTATGTGGAATTTGGCTTGAATGAAGAAGATGCACCCCGCGCAAGCTGGGCAAGATATATCTTTGGCGTGTGCCGGGAAATGATGAAACGCGGTGTAGATGTAAAAGGTTTCAATACTGCTTTTGCAGGCGATGTGCCTCTGGGTGCAGGAATGTCATCGTCAGCAGCTTTGGAAAGTACCTATGCCTATGCTTTGAACGACTTGTTCGGTGACAACAAGATAGACAAATTTGAATTGGCAAAAGTGGGACAATCTACAGAACACAACTATTGTGGCGTAAACTGTGGTATCATGGACCAATTTGCTTCTGTATTCGGAAAAAAAGGAAGCCTCATCCGCCTGGATTGCCGTTCACTGGAATATCAGTATTTCCCATTCGACCCGCAAGGCTATCGTCTGGTTCTTGTAGATTCTGTAGTGAAACACGAACTTGCATCTTCAGCATACAACAAACGTCGTCAAAGCTGCGAAGCTGCTGTTGCCGCTGTTCAGAAGAAGCATCCACACGTAGAATTCCTGCGTGACGTTACCATGGGCATGCTGGAAGAAGCCAAAGCCGACATCAGCGCAGAAGACTATATGCGTGCAGAATATGTCATCGAAGAGATTCAACGCGTACTCGACGTTTGCGACGCCCTGGAGAAAGGCGATTATGAAACTGTAGGCCAAAAGATGTATGAAACACATCATGGCATGAGTAAGTTGTATGAAGTAAGCTGCGAAGAACTCGATTTTCTGAATGACCTTGCATTCGATTGTGGAGTTACCGGTTCACGTGTCATGGGCGGTGGATTCGGTGGATGTACAATCAATCTGGTAAAGGATGAATTGTACAGTACATTCATCGAAAAAGCAAAAGATGAATTCAAGAAGAAGTTCGGCAGAAGCCCAAAAGTATATGATGTAGTCATCAGCGACGGTGCCCGCAGATTAGAATAATAGACATCAGCATTCAAATAAAAGGCGTTTCCCAGTAATGGGAAGCGCCTTTTTCTTCTCCCCTATTCCACCGTTTTCCACTCTAAAAACAAAATCATCCGAGAAGTTTATTCCGAACACATCTATCTGTACAGCCAGTTGGCACAGATATGTTTCTTGACACTTATGTTGCATAACATATAAAAGTGTACAGCCTACACTAAAGAAAAGTGTTACTTTTACACCCAAAGAAAGATAATCATCTCATTTACATTAAATACAAAACCATGAAAAGACATGTTCTACTTGCAGGAATTGCCGCAATGATGCTAACTGCGTGCAATCAAAAGACAGAAACAACGCTTACGCTGTCCGGTCTTGATCCAGTAAAATTCCAAACAACAGTCAATGACGCCCAGACACAGCTTTATACGCTGAAGAATAAAGCGGGCATGGAAGTATGCATCACAAACTTTGGAGGACGTATTGTATCCATTATGGTACCCGACAAAAATGGAGTTATGCAGGATGTAGTATTGGGCTTTGACAGCATTGCCGATTACATCAACATTCCAAGTGACTTTGGTGCTTCTATCGGACGCTACGCCAACCGGATTAACCAAGGGAAAATCGTTCTTGACGGAGATACCATACAGTTACCACAGAACAATTTCGGACATTGCCTGCACGGTGGCCCCAAAGGATGGCAATACCAAGTATACAGTGCCAATCCCATTGACAGCACAACTCTGGAGCTCACCCGCATTTCACCGGATGGAGACGAGAATTTCCCGGGTAATGTTACGGCAAAAGTACTTTTCAAGTTAACGGATGACAATGCCATTGATATAAAATACAGTGCAACAACAGACCAAAAGACGGTTATCAATATGACTAACCATTCTTATTTCAATTTATCAGGTGACCCTTCAAAGGCAGCAACAGACCACATCTTATACATCAATGCAGACAACTATACTCCGGTAGACAGTACTTTCATGACAACGGGTGACATCATCTCCGTCAAAGAAACACCAATGGACTTTACCACTCCCAAGAGTGTGGCACAAGACATCAACCGGACGGACTTTGAACAAATAAAGAACGGAAACGGATATGACCACAATTGGGTACTGAATACTAAAGGTGACCTATCCCAAGTGGCAGCCAAACTGACATCGCCTATAAGCGGCATCACCCTGGAAGTTTATACCAATGAGCCAGGCATACAAGTATATACCGGGAATTTCCTGGATGGCACCGTAAAAGGTAAAAAAGGCATTACTTACAACCAGCGCGCTTCCGTATGCCTCGAGACACAACATTATCCGGATAGCCCCAACAAATCCCAATGGCCTTCTGTCGTACTGGAACCCGGACAAATTTACAACAGTGAATGTGTTTTCAAATTTTCCGTAGAAAAATAACAATAACCTTATAAATCATTTATTATCGTGGAAACATTAGATTGGTTAGTCATTGGAATCTTTTTCCTGGCTTTAATTGGAATTATTGTCTGGGTTGTCAAACAGAAACAGAATGACTCAGCAGACTATTTTTTAGGTGGTCGTGATGCCACATGGCTCGCTATCGGTGCATCTATCTTTGCATCCAACATCGGTTCGGAACACTTAATCGGATTAGCCGGTGCCGGTGCTTCCAGCGGTATGGCGATGGCACATTGGGAAATACAAGGCTGGATGATCCTTATCTTAGGTTGGGTATTCGTACCGTTCTATTCGCGAAGTATGGTATTCACAATGCCTGAATTCCTAGAACGCCGCTATAATCCACAATCACGTACAATATTGTCTGTAATATCTTTAATCAGCTATGTACTGACAAAAGTTGCCGTGACGGTTTATGCAGGAGGATTGGTATTCCAACAAGTATTCGGTATAAAAGAACTTTGGGGAATCGACTTCTTTTGGATTGCCGCCATCGGTCTGGTTATACTGACTGCGCTCTACACAATCTTCGGAGGAATGAAGTCGGTACTTTATACCTCCATCCTGCAGACCCCCATCTTGCTGTTAGGTTCACTGATAATCCTTGTACTCGGCTTCAAAGAATTGGGAGGCTGGGATGAGATGATGAGAATCTGCGGTGCAGTCACAGTGAACGATTATGGCAACACAATGACAGAACTTATACGCAGTAATAACGACCCTAACTTCCCTTGGTTGGGTGCACTGATTGGTTCAGCCATTATCGGATTCTGGTATTGGTGTACAGACCAGTTCATCGTGCAACGCGTACTTTCCGGAAAGAATGAAAAGGAAGCACGGCGCGGTACCATCTTCGGAGCTTACTTGAAATTATTGCCCGTATTCTTATTCCTTATCCCAGGCATGATTGCTTTCGCATTACACCAAAAATATCTCGGAACCGGGGGAGAAGGTTTTCTACCTATGCTGGCAAACGGAAATGCCAATGCAGATGCTGCTTTCCCAACTCTAGTAGCAAAATTGCTTCCTGCAGGAGTCAAAGGTTTGGTTGTTTGCGGTATTCTTGCAGCATTGATGAGTTCTCTCGCATCTTTGTTCAACTCATCTGCTATGCTTTTCACCATTGACTTCTACAAACGTTTCAAGCCGAACACTTCTGAGAAAAAGTTGGTAGGAATTGGACAAATGGCAACTGTTGCGATTGTGATATTGGGTATACTCTGGATTCCCATTATGCGCAGTGTAGGCGATGTACTTTACACCTACTTACAAGATGTACAATCTGTATTAGCACCAGGCATTGCCGCAGCCTTCCTCTTGGGGATCTGCTGGAAACGCACCTCTGCACAAGGCGGTATGTGGGGACTGATTGCCGGAATGATTATCGGTTTAACCCGTCTGGGGGCAAAAGTATATTACAGCAATGTAGGAGATGTGTCAAGCAGTACCTTCAAGTATCTGTTCTATGATATGAACTGGCTGTTTTTCTGCGGATGGATGTTCTTGTTCTGCATCGTAGTGGTTATCGCAGTCAGCATGTTTACAGCTGCCCCAAGCGCTGAAAAGATTCAAGGGCTGGTATTCGGAACTTCAACTCCTGAACAAAAAGCAGCTACACGTGCGAGTTGGAATAAATGGGATATCATTCATACCCTTATCATCCTGGGTATTACTGCTGCTTTTTATTGGTATTTCTGGTAAATCGGTATGTTGCTATGATATATATCCATGCAGCATACCCCTTAAACAAAAATTAAGATATGAGTAATTACTATAGTTCAAATCCGAAACTTTATGTAGGTATCGACTGCATTATTTTCGGTTTCAATGAAGGAGAATTGAACCTGCTGTTGCTGAAGCGTAACTTCGAACCGGCAATGGGCGAATGGTCGCTGATGGGTGGATTCGTGCAGGAAGACGAAAGCGTGGATGATGCAGCCAAACGAGTCCTGAATGAACTAACCGGACTGGAAGATGTATATATGGAACAAGTCCAAGCTTTCGGAGCCATAGATCGTGACCCAGGAGAACGCGTAGTCTCCATTGTTTACTATGCGCTCATCAACATCAACGAATACGACAAAGAATCCGTACAGCAACACAATGCTTTCTGGGTAAATATCAATGAACTGCCAGCGCTAATCTTTGATCATCCGCAAATGGTGGAGAAAGCTCGGAAGTTGATGCAACAAAAAGCGTCCACCGAACCAATCGGCTTTAATCTACTACCTAAACTGTTCACGCTGTCACAACTGCAAAGCTTATACGAAGCTATATACGGCGAGAGCATTGACAAACGGAACTTCCGAAAACGCATAGCAGAAATGGACTATATAGAAAAAACTGACAAAATAGACAAAACGGGGTCCAAACGTGGAGCTGCTTTATATCAGTTTAATGAGAAGGCATACCGCAAAGCTCCGAAATTTAAGCTCTGAGAACCTAATATTCAACAACTTGTAATTAGTAATTTAAATAATATGCTGGAAGCACTGAAAGACAAAGTATTCCATGCTAACCTTGAACTGGTGAAGCACGGACTGGTTATCTTCACATGGGGCAATGTATCGGGCATTGACCGCGAATCTGGTCTGGTAGTCATCAAGCCCAGTGGGGTGAGTTACGATGAAATGAAAGCAGAGGATATGGTGGTAGTGAATCTTGACGGCAAGGTCGTGGAAGGACGGTTAAAGCCCTCTTCAGACACGCCGACCCACCTGGTTCTCTATAAAGCATTCCCCGAAATCGGCGGTGTGGTGCACACGCACTCTACTTACGCCACAGCCTGGGCACAAGCCGGATGTGACATACCGAATATCGGGACAACACATGCCGATTACTTCCACGACGCCATACCCTGCACAGCAGACATGACGAAGGAGGAAGTGGAAGGAGCGTATGAACTGGAAACGGGAAATGTCATCGTAAAACGCTTTGAGGGGCTGAACCCGGTACATACTCCCGGAGTATTGGTAAAGAACCACGGTCCTTTCTCGTGGGGAAAAGACGCACACGAAGCGGTACATAATGCCGTAGTGATGGAGCAGGTGGCAAAAATGGCAAGTATAGCCTATGCCGTGAACCCCAATCTGACCATGAATCCGCTGCTGATAGAAAAACATTTCAGCCGCAAGCACGGTCCTAACGCTTATTATGGACAGAAATAACTATCATTCTTTAAATATAAACTATAAAAATAAATTGTATGAACACATTTGAACAATATGAAGTATGGTTCGTAACCGGAGCACAGCTCTTGTACGGAGGTGACGCAGTTATCGCAGTAGACGCACATAGTAATGAAATGGTGAAAGGTCTGAATGATTCCGGGAAACTGCCCGTAAAGGTAGTATATAAAGGTACGGTCAATTCATCCAAAGAAGTAACCGCTACCTTCAAAGCCGCCAACAACGACGATAAGTGTATCGGAGTCATCACCTGGATGCACACCTTCTCTCCTGCCAAAATGTGGATTCACGGTTTGCAGGAACTGAAGAAGCCATTACTACACTTCCATACACAGTTCAACAAGGAAATTCCCTGGGAGACGATGGACATGGATTTTATGAACCTAAACCAATCGGCTCACGGCGACCGCGAATTTGGACACATCGTGACACGTATGCGAAAGAACCGCAAAGTGGTAGTAGGCCACTGGCAGGACGAAAAAGCCCAAAACCAGATTGCCGCATGGATGCGCGTAGCTGCTGCATGGGCTGATGCGCAGGATATGCTCATCATCCGCTTCGGCGACCAGATGAACAACGTGGCTGTGACAGACGGTGACAAGGTCAGTGCCGAACAAGTATTGGGCTATCATGTGGACTACTATCCCATCAATGATGTGATGACACACTACAATGCTGTCAGCGACGAGGACGTGAAGGCACTCGTAGCAGAATACTTCAAGCTCTACGACCACGCTCCCGAACTGGAAGACGCACGTACGGAAGCCTACACCAAAGTATGGAACTCCGCCAAGGCCGAAATCGCCATTCGCCGCGTGCTGAAAGACACGGGTGCCAAAGGCTTCACCACCAACTTCAACGATTTGGGCGACTTTGACCAAATCCCCGGACTGGCCTCACAGCGACTGATGGCGGAAGGTTACGGCTTCGGTGCCGAAGGCGACTGGAAAACTGCGGCACTATACCGTACCACTTGGGTGATGAGTCAAGGCATGCCGAAGGGGTGCTCCTTCCTCGAAGACTATACGCTGAACTTCGACGGAGAAAAGAGCGCCATCCTGCAGGCACACATGTTGGAAGTCTGTCCACTGATTGCCGAACAGAAGCCGAAACTGGAAGTGCACCGTCTGAGCATCGGTATCGACAGCGAAACAGCCCGCCTGGTATTTACCAGCAAGCAAGGTGAAGGTGTAGCCGCTACCATCGTAGACCTGGGCAATCGCTTCCGCCTCATTGTGAACAAAGTAGAATGCATCAAGAGCAAGCCTCTGCCCAAGTTGCCCGTTGCCAGCGCACTGTGGATTCCAATGCCCAACCTCGAGGTGGGCGCTGCAGCCTGGATTCTGGCCGGAGGTACACATCATACCAGCTTCTCCTACGACCTGACGGTGGAATATTGGGAAGACTTTGCCGAAATGGCCGGCATCGAAATGGTGGTTATCGATGAAAATACCACCATTAGCGAGTTCAAAAAAGAATTGCGTATGAATGAAGTCTACTATATGCTGAACAAGGCACTTTGCTGATAATCATTACAGATTACCGATTGCGGACTACTAATTACACGTACCACAAACGTAACTAGTAGTTTGCAATCAGTAATCCGTAGTTTATAATCGTACTATAAATCCGTAATTTATCATTAATACCATGAAATTAGATGCAAAATCAACCATTGAGGCAGGTAAGGCCATCCTTGGTATAGAACTCGGTTCCACACGAATCAAGGCGGTTTTGATTGACCAGGAAAACAAACCCATCGCCCAGGGAAGCCATACTTGGGAGAATCAGTTAGTCGACGGACTGTGGACATATAGCGTCGAGGCTGTCTGGTATGGGTTGCAGGATTGCTACGCAGACCTTCGTACCAATGTAAAGAGCCTCTACGATACAGAGATAGAAACCCTGGCAGCCATCGGTGTCAGTGCCATGATGCACGGCTATATGGCATTCAATGAAAAAGAAGAAATCCTTGTACCCTTCCGTACCTGGAGAAATACTAATACCAGCCAGGCTGCCGCAGCCCTATCCGAACTATTTGTCTACAACATCCCTCTGCGTTGGAGCATCTCCCACCTCTACCAAGCCATCCTGGATAATGAAGAGCACGTTCCATCCATCAATTACCTGACCACCCTTGCAGGTTTTGTCCACTGGCAAATAACCGGCCAAAAGGTACTGGGCATAGGAGATGCCTCCGGTATGCTCCCCATCGATCCCATCACCAAAAACTATTCTTCTGAAATGGTGGATAAGTTCGACAAACTTATTGCTCCGAAAGGATACGACTGGAAACTTCGGGATATTCTGCCGAAGGTATTGTCGGCCGGTGAAAACGCAGGCTTCCTTACTCCCGAAGGAGCCAGTCGCCTCGACGTATCGGGACATCTGAAAGCAGGAATTCCCGTCTGTCCACCCGAAGGTGACGCTGGAACCGGCATGGTTGCCACCAACGCCGTAAAGCAGCGCACTGGAAACGTATCGGCAGGCACCTCCTCTTTCTCAATGATTGTATTGGAAAAAGAATTGTCCAAGCCCTACGAAATGATTGACATGGTAACCACCCCCGACGGAAGCCTCGTAGCTATGGTGCATTGCAACAACTGCACTTCCGACCTCAATGCCTGGATCAATATTTTCAAAGAATACCAGGAACTGATGGGTATCCCCGTAGATATGGACGAAATCTACGGAAAACTCTATAACCACGCCCTGACAGGCAATGCAGATTGCGGAGGCCTCATCTCTTACAACTACATATCAGGCGAGCCTATAACGGGACTGGCAGCCGGACGTCCACTGTTTGTACGTTCGGCAAACGACAAGTTCAACCTTGCCAACTTCATGCGCACCCATTTGTATGCTTCAGTGGGAGTTCTCAAAATCGGCAACGACATCCTTTTCAATGAAGAGAAAATCAGAGTAGACAGAATCACCGGTCACGGAGGACTCTTCAAAACCAAAGGAGTAGGCCAGAGAATACTGGCAGCTGCCATCAATTCACCCATTTCCGTTATGGAAACAGCCGGCGAAGGTGGTGCCTGGGGTATTGCCCTCCTCGCTTCCTACCTTGCAAACAACGGAAACGACCAATCCCTTGCCGACTTCCTGGACAAGCATGTATTCACCGGAAATGCCGGTATTGAAATCTCACCGACAGCCGAAGATGTAAGCGGATTCAACACCTACATCGAAAGCTATAAAGCTGGTTTGCCCATCGAAGAAGCAGCAGTAAGATTCAAGAACTAAGTATTTAATAACACTAAAAAACTATGAATACAAAGTTATTTATCAGTAGCATATTTCTCTCCACCTCGTTGTCACTCTTCGCACAGAAAAGTGCCACTATCACTTTACACACAGACCAGAGCGAGCAAATCATTCCCAAAGAAATCTACGGCCAATTTGCAGAGCATTTGGGAACTTGTATCTATGGTGGACTTTGGGTAGGTGAAAACTCCGATATTCCCAACATCAACGGTTATCGCACCGACGTATTCAATGCACTGAAGGAGCTCCGTGTACCCGTCCTTCGCTGGCCGGGAGGCTGCTTTGCCGATGAATACCACTGGATGGACGGTATCGGCCCTAAAGAAAACCGCCCCAAAATGGTGAACAACAACTGGGGAGGCACTATCGAAGACAACAGTTTCGGAACCCATGAGTTCCTCAATCTCTGCGAAATGCTGGGATGTGAACCCTATATCAGTGGAAACGTAGGCAGTGGTACCGTAGAAGAACTTGCCAAATGGGTGGAATACATGACCTCCGAAGGAGACTCCCCCATGGCACGCCTGCGCCGCCAGAACGGTCGCGACAAAGCCTGGAAAGTAAAATACCTCGGCGTGGGTAACGAAAGCTGGGGTTGCGGTGGAAGCATGCGTCCCGAATATTATGCCGACCTCTACTGCCGCTATTCCACCTACTGCCGCAACTATGACGGCAATAGCCTTTTCAAGATAGCCAGCGGTGCCAGCGACTACGACTATAACTGGACCAAAGTGCTGATGGACCGCGTAGGCGGCCGTATGCACGGTCTTTCCTTGCACTACTATACCGTCAGCGGATGGAACGGCAGTAAAGGCGCCGCCACCCAATTCAGTAAAGACGACTATTACTGGACACTGGGCAAATGCCGCGAAATAGAAGATGTCATCAAGAAGCATTGCACCATTATGGATGAATACGACCCTCAAAAGAACGTGGCTCTTATGCTTGACGAATGGGGAACCTGGTGGGACACTGAACCGGGTACCAATCCCGGACATCTGTACCAACAGAATACATTGCGTGATGCTTTTGTCGCTTCCCTCAGCTTCGACATCTTCCATAAATATACCGACCGTCTGAAAATGGCAAACATTGCCCAAATCGTCAATGTATTGCAATCCATGATTCTGACCAGCGGAAAAAACATGGTACTCACCCCCACTTATTATGTATTCAAAATGTACAATGTACACCAGGATGCCACCTACATTCCTCTTGAGCTGAACTGCGACATGATGGATGTACGCGACAACCGCAGAATACCAATGGTCAGCGCTACCGCCTCCAAAGACCCAAACGGCAAGATACACATTTCCATGTCCAACGTAGATGCAGACAATGCACAGGAAGTGACCATCAATCTGTCTGGAACGAAAGCCAAGAAAGCAGTTGGTGAAATATTGACTTCCACCAATCTGACGGACTACAATTCATTTGAAAATCCCGACAATGTGAAACCCGTTCCGTTCAAAGAGGTAAAAATCAATAAAGATATTCTCAAGATTAAACTTCCGGCCAAATCAATCGTTACTATTGAGTTACAGTAAAACTACCGTGCACCGCACAAAATCAGCTAAATACGTTTAGTATCATTTTAGCAGCAAAAAGGCAGTAATACTGATAAAAAAGACACTCTTCGAGTGTTGTGAATTACGCATAAAGAGTTATCTTTGCCCTTGGAAAACCTACAAGGACCAAATAACCTATTGATAATATTCAAAATTAATTAGATTCAATATGAACGACAACAAACTTATGAACCGTGCGGCGGACAATATCCGTATCCTTGCTGCATCCATGGTTGAGAAAGCCAACTCCGGGCATCCGGGCGGTGCCATGGGTGGTGCTGACTTTGTAAATGTACTCTTCTCAGAGTTCCTGGTATATGACCCTGAAAATCCGGCTTGGGAAGGTCGTGACCGTTTCTTCCTCGACCCGGGACACATGTCACCGATGCTTTACTCTACATTGGCCCTGACCGGCAAGTTCACGCTGGACGAACTGAAAGAGTTCCGCCAATGGGGAAGCCCTACTCCGGGACATCCCGAACGTGACATCATGCGCGGCATCGAAAACACTTCCGGACCGCTCGGCCAGGGACACACATTTGCAGTCGGTGCAGCCATCGCAGCCAAGTTCATGAAGGCACGTTTCGAAGAAGTAATGCCACAGACCATCTACGCTTATATTTCTGACGGTGGCATCCAGGAAGAAATCTCCCAAGGCTCAGGCCGTATCGCCGGAGCATTAGGGTTGGATAATCTCATCATGTTCTATGATGCCAACGACATTCAGCTTTCTACCGAGACAAAGGATGTGACCATCGAAGATACCGGCAAGAAATACGAAGCTTGGGGCTGGAAAGTCATTAAAATCAATGGTAACGATCCCGATGCCATCCGCGGTGCACTGAACGAAGCCAAAGCTGAGAAAGAGTGTCCGACGCTGATTATCGGCCATACCGTAATGGGTAAAGGTGCCCGCAAGGCAGACGGCAGCAGCTACGAAGCTGATTGTGCCACGCACGGTGCTCCTCTGGGCGGCGACGCTTATATAAACACTATCAAGAATTTGGGTGGTGACCCGACAAATCCGTTTGTCATCTTCCCCGAAGTGGCCGAACTATATGCCAAGCGTGCAACTGAGCTGAAGAAAATCATGGCTGAAAAGTATGCAGCCAAAGCCGTATGGGCAAAAGCCAATCCGGAAAAGGCTGCCAAACTGGAAATGTTCTTCTCCGGCAAGGCTCCCGAAGTGAATTGGGCCGCCATCGAACAGAAAGCAGGCGTTGCCACCCGCGCAGCATCTGCCACTGTGCTCAGTGCTCTCGCCACTCAAGTAGAAAATATGATTGTTGCTTCTGCCGACCTTTCCAATTCCGACAAGACAGACGGATTCCTCAAGAAAACACATGCCTTCAAGAAAGGTGACTTCAGCGGTGCATTCTTCCAGGCCGGTGTTGCCGAGCTGACTATGGCATGTTGCTGTATCGGTATGGCACTGCATGGCGGTGTAATCCCCGCTTGCGGAACTTTCTTCGTATTCTCCGACTACATGAAACCTGCCGTACGTATGGCAGCCCTGATGGAAGTTCCCGTGAAGTTCATCTGGACACACGATGCCTTCCGTGTAGGTGAAGACGGTCCTACCCATGAACCGGTAGAGCAGGAAGCCCAAATCCGCCTGATGGAAAAACTGAAAAACCACAAGGGACATAATTCCATGTTGGTACTCCGCCCGGCAGATGCAGAAGAAACAACTGTGGCATGGAAACTGGCAATGGAAAATACCACAACCCCAACCGGTTTGATTTTCTCCCGCCAGAACATCGCCAACCTGCCCGAAGGCAACGATTACGAACAAGCTGCCAAAGGCGCTTATATTGTAGCCGGCTCCGATGAAAATCCAAATATAATCCTCGTTGCTTCAGGCTCGGAAGTTGCCACATTGGTAGCCGGTACTGAATTGCTGCGCAAGGATGGCATCAAGGTGCGTATCGTGTCCGTTCCTTCCGAAGGTCTGTTCCGTAGCCAAGCTCCGGGATATCAAGAAGGCATTATCCCGTGTGGTGCCAAGGTATTCGGCCTGACAGCCGGTCTGCCCGTCACACTGCAAGGGCTGGTAGGTCCCCGCGGTAAAGTATGGGGATTGGAATCATTCGGATTCTCGGCACCTTATAAAGTGCTGGACGAAAAGCTCGGTTTCACCGCAGAGAACGTTTACAAACAAGTAAAAGCAATGTTATAATCATTATCCAATGTGCTGATGTGCTGATTGCCCGCGCCCTACAAGCTGCAGGCATCAGCACATTGGCACATTGGTATATTAACTGACCATCATGAAAACAATAGGAATCTGTTCCGACCATGCAGGCTTCGAATTGAAGGAATATGTTCGCGGCTGGTTGGAAGCCAAAGGCTGGGCTTACAAGGACTTCGGGACCTACTCAACCGAGAGTTGCGACTATCCCGACTTTGCACATCCTTTGGCACTGGCCGTTGAAGCCGGAGAGTGCTATCCGGGAATTGCCATCTGCGGAAGCGGTGAAGGTATCAGCATAACGCTGAACAAGCATCAGGGTATCCGCGCAGCCCTCTGCTGGACGGCAGAAATAGCCCATTTGGCACGCCAGCACAATGATGCCAATGTGCTTGTCATGCCAGGGCGATTCATCAGTACCGAAGAAGCCGACATGATTATGAGGGAATTCTTCAGTACACCATTCGAAGGCGGACGCCACCAACGAAGAGTGGACAAGATACCGGTACACTTGTAAAGCAGTAGAATCACATTCTTTATGATATCCGCCCGAAGCTCTGACATTCTGATAGAATCGTGAGAAACTTCGGGCTTTTTATTTGCCCCTTTTTCTTATTTTTCACAGTGAAGATGCTCATTGTCTTCAAATAAAAACTATCTTTGTGGTTCGATAACCCGGATATTTTTTAGATATGGAACGACTGAATACCATAAAAGAGCTTATCAACCAGGGAAATGTAGAGCAAGCCATCCAGCAGCTTGACGAAATACTGCAAACAGACTTTCCCGGCAAAGACGAAGCTTACTACCTGCGGGGAAATGCCTATCGGAAACAAGGCAACTGGCAACAAGCACTGAACAACTATCAGTATGCCATCGACCTGAACCCCGAAAGCCCGGCACAACATGCCTATCAAATGGCTATGGACATCCTGAACTTCTACAACAAGGATATGTACAATCAATAAATAAAGAACGTAAATTATGGCAAAAATCAAAGGAGCAATCGTAGTAGACACCGAACGTTGCAAAGGCTGCAACTTGTGTGTGGTAGCGTGTCCGCTCAACGTAATAGCCCTCACCAAGGAGGTGAATGTGAAAGGGTATAACTATGCCCACCAAATATTGGAAGATACTTGTAACGGCTGCGCCTCGTGCGCCACAGTATGTCCGGACGGATGTATCTCAGTATATAAAATAAAAGTAGAATAAATCTGTAAATCAGTAGAATATGGCAGAAGAAGTTGTATTAATGAAAGGAAACGAAGCCATCGCCCACGCAGCCATCCGTTGCGGTGCAGACGGTTACTTCGGATATCCCATTACTCCGCAATCGGAGGTATTGGAAACTCTTGCCGAACTGAAACCCTGGGAGACGACCGGCATGGTGGTTCTTCAGGCAGAAAGTGAAGTGGCAGCTATCAATATGGTGTACGGCGGTGCCGGAAGTGGTAAAATGGTCATGACCTCCTCCTCCAGCCCCGGTGTCAGCCTAAAGCAGGAAGGTATCTCTTATCTGGCAGGTGCCGAGCTGCCTTGCTTGATTGTAAACGTTATGCGCGGCGGTCCCGGTCTGGGAACCATCCAACCGAGCCAGGCCGACTATTTCCAGACAGTAAAAGGAGGCGGCCACGGTGACTATCGTCTGATTGCCCTTGCTCCGGCTTCCGTACAAGAAATGGCAGATTTCGTAGGACTGGCATTCGAACTTGCCTTCAAATACCGTAATCCGGCAATCATCCTTGCCGACGGTGTCATCGGCCAGATGATGGAAAAAGTGGTGCTCCCGGTACAAAAGCCACGCCGCACCGATGCGGAAGTCATCGAACAATGCCCATGGGCCACTACCGGCAGAACCAATGGCCGCAAACCCAACGTCATCACCTCATTGGAACTGAAACCGGAAGAAATGGAAAAGAACAACATCCGTTTCCAGGCCAAATACAAGCAGATAGAAGAGAATGAGGTTCGCTTCGAGGAAATTCATTGCGATGATGCCGACTACCTGATTGTAGCCTTCGGCTCTATGGCACGCATCGGACAGAAAGCAATGGAGCTGGCACGCGAAGAAGGAATAAAGGTAGGTATGCTCCGCCCCATCACGTTGTGGCCGTTCCCGACCAAAGTCATTGCCGCGTATGCCGACAAGGTGAAAGGTATGCTCGTTACAGAATTGAATGCTGGACAGATGGTGGAAGATGTCCGCCTTGCCGTGAACGGTAAAGTGAAAGTGGAACATTTCGGACGCCTCGGCGGCATTGTTCCCGATCCGGATGAGATAGTAGATGCATTGAAAGAAAAACTGATTAAGAAATGAATCCTGATAAAATAAGAAACGTACTGAACATTCTCTTCATGGTACTTGCCCTGGCAGCTATCATTATATATTTTGCTGCAAAAGATGACTTCAAGCTGTTCATCTACGTCTGCGGCGCGGCGATATTCGTCAAGTTGATGGAGTTTTTCATACGGTTCACCAACAGATAGGAGAAGTGATTATGACAAAAGAAGATATTATAAAGCCCGAGAATCTGGTTGCCAAGAAACCGACTCTGATGAACGACAATCCCATGCACTACTGCCCGGGATGCAGTCACGGCGTAGTTCATAAACTCGTAGCCGAAGTTATCGAAGAAATGGGACTGGAAGACAAAGCAATAGGCATCTCCCCCGTGGGATGTGCCGTGTTCATCTATAATTATATAGACATCGACTGGCAGGAAGCCGCCCATGGACGTGCGCCCGCACTTGCCACTGCCATCAAGCGCCTTTGGCCGGACCGCCTGGTGTTCACTTACCAAGGAGACGGCGACCTGGCTTGTATCGGTACTGCCGAAACCATCCACGCCTTGAACCGCGGCGAAAACATCACCATCATCTTCATCAACAATGCCATCTATGGTATGACCGGGGGACAAATGGCTCCCACTACCCTTGTAGGCATGAAGACATCGACCAGCCCTTACGGACGTGACGTGCATCTGCACGGCTATCCGCTGAAGATGGCCGATATTGCTGCACAATTGGAAGGAACCGCTTACGTGACACGCCAAAGCGTACAGTCCGTTCCCGCCATCCGCAAAGCGAAAAAGGCTATCCGCAAAGCATTCGAGAACTCTATGGCAGGCAAAGGTTCCAACCTTGTGGAAATCGTTTCCACCTGTAACTCCGGCTGGAAGATGTCTCCTGCGAAATCCAATGAATGGATGGTAGAGAACATGTTCCCCTTCTATCCGCTGGGCGACCTGAAAGATAAATAATCATGCTAAAGACAGAAGAACAATGAAAGAAGAAATCATTATAGCAGGCTTCGGTGGACAAGGTGTATTGTCCATGGGAAAGATTTTGGCATATTCCGGATTGATGGAAGGCAAAGAGGTGACTTGGATGCCGGCTTACGGACCGGAACAACGTGGTGGTACAGCCAACGTAACAGTCATCGTAAGTGACGAGAAAATATCCTCACCCATCTTAAGCAAGTACGATGCCGCCATCATCCTGAACCAGCCGTCACTGGAGAAATTCGAAAGCAAGGTAAAACCCGGAGGCGTACTTATCTACGACGGTTACGGCATCATCAACCCGCCGACGCGTAAGGACATCCACGTTTACCGCATCAACGCCATGGATGCCGCCAATGAAATGAACAACGCCAAGGCATTCAACATGATTGTATTGGGTGGATTATTGAAAATCAAGCCGATGGTTACACTGGACAGTGTACTCAGAGGATTGAAGAAGACACTGCCCGAACGCCACCACCACTTGATACCGATGAACGAAGAAGCTATCAAGAAAGGAATGGAACTTATTCAGGAAATGAAATGAAAGGCTATGTAAAGCCACTCCCCATAAGAGGAGGAACTTTACGCCAGAATAAGAGATAAAGGAAAACGGATAAGCCCTTGTGATATTGATTTATTGCAAGGGCTTATTTCATTTCAAGCCGGAAAAAGTATGGATTCAAGGGCAGAGAACCGGAAGCAGTATAGAACAAAACAGAAAACAAGACAGTTTAAAAGAAGCAAAAAAGGCTGAATTCAGTAAGCAAATAATTTTTTATTGTATCTTTGCGCCTAATTATGAGACGAATTGTACTGACATATATATTTCTGTCCGTTATAGGGATATGGGGGGCTATGGCGCAAAACACCTTAAACCCGATGAACAATCGCGACCGGTTCGGTAACCAGATTGACCCGAATACCCAGCCGGACAATCTGGAAGACAGTACCAATACTGAGATTCAAAGTCTTCCACCCAAGCTTTACATGTGGAAACTAAGTGAGACACTGGGCAACCGTACCATCATACCTGCCGACACAGCCAGCCTCAACTTCCAGAGCACCAATCTGGTGGAAGGAATGTTCGGCCATTACAACTACTTGGGAAATTTAGGTTCTCCACGCCTCTCACGTCTGTTCTTCGAACGGGAGGAAAGCGAACCTACCATCTTCATGGCTCCCTTCTCCAGTTTTTTCACACGTCCCGACCAGGTGCTTTTCACCAACAGCAACGTGCCTTACACCAATCTTACCTACTACAAAGCCGGCAGCAAAGTGAACGGTGAAGAACGCTTCAAGTCCTACTTCTCCGTCAACGTCAACAAGCAGTTGGCATTTGGCTTTAACATCGACTATCTGTACGGACGCGGTTATTACCAGAACCAGTCCACCTCGCACTTCAATGCAGGTCTGTTCGGTAGCTATATCGGCGAGAAATACCAGGTACAAGCAGTCTACAACAACTTTTTCCTGAAGATGAACGAGAACGGCGGTATTGCAGACGACCAATACATCACCCGTCCCGAAAACATGTCCGGAGGAAAGAAAGAGTACGAGTCCACCACTATTCCGGTCAAATTGGAACAGAGTTCCAACCGTAACAAGGATTTTTATATCTATCTGACACAGCGCTATCGTCTTGGTTTTACGCGGAGAGTACGGAACACACAAGAAGGCAAACCGACGGTATCCGCACCCAAAGCCTCATCCTCCCCGTCCTCTGAAGCCGAAATATCCGCTTCGAACAACGACATAGCATTGCCAAACGACAGCATAGCATCAAAATCGGTCAGCACACTTGCAGCTGCCAATGACAGCCTGCCGTCTGTTTCTACCGCAGACAACGACTCACTTTTCGAAGAAGAGTTCGTCCCCGTCACCAGCTTTATCCATACCTTGAAAGTAGAGCGGTCGCGACACCAATTCCGTTCGGGAAGCGAGCCCGAAGGATTCTTCCCGGAAGACTACAAGCTTTACAAGAATTACAGCAACGACTCCACCACGGCATTCAGTGTAAAGAACGTGTTCGGAATAGCCTTGCTGGAAGGTTTCAACAAATACGCCAAAGCCGGACTTACGGCTTATATCTCCCACAAGTTCAGCCGGTACGACCTGATGAATACGGACACACTTACCGACATGCGCCGCATCCGCTACACCGAGCAGGAAATCTTCCTGGGTGGCGAACTCGCCAAGCGCGAAGGCAAACTGCTGCACTACAACGTAAACGGTGAAGTGGGGTTGGTAGACAAAGCCATCGGGCAGTTCCGCGTCAACGCCAATCTGGACCTGAACTTCCGTCTATGGAAAGATACGGTGAACTTCTACGCCCGCGGTTATGTGAGCAACACGCTTCCTTCCTTCTACATGCGCCATTACCACTCCAACCACTACAACTGGGACAACGACAACATGGACAAGGAATTCCGTACGCGTGTGGAAGGCGAGCTGAACATTTCCCGTTGGGGAACCAATCTCCGTGCCGGCGTAGAGAATATCAAGAACTACACCTACTTCAACCAAAGCGCCCTGCCCGAACAGAACGGAGGCAACATACAAGTGCTGTCCGCCACACTGAAACAAGACTTCCGCCTCGGTGTCTTCCACCTGGACAATGAGGTGACCTGGCAGAAGACGAGCAATGAAACAGTACTTCCATTGCCCCAACTCTCGCTCTACCATAACTTCTACATACTGGCTAAACTCGCCAAGAAGGTGCTGACCGTTCAGTTGGGTGCCGATGTCCGTTACTTCACCAAGTACAACGCACCTGCCTATGCACCCGGCGTCCAGCAGTTCCATCTGCAACCTACGGACGATTTGGTGGAAATAGGCGGTTACCCCATCGTAAACGTATATGCCAACCTGCACTTGAAGCGGACGCGTATCTTTGCCATGATGTATCACGTCAACGCGGGTATGGGAAGCGCCAATTCCTTCCTGGTGCCGCACTACCCCATCAATCCGCGCTTGTTCAAAATTGGCGTCTCATGGAATTTCTATGATTAACAGATGACTGTATGACGAAAAGCAGACTGCTCAAATACGCACTTCTGGGAATTGCAGCGGCTCTCATTGCCCACTATCTCATCGAGAAAGAAGAGAAACCGAAAGGTCATCCGCGCGATTATGCCGAGATAGCTGCCGAAGGCATCATACATGCTTCGACGGAATACAACTCCATCAGTTTCTATGTGGATGATGACACCTTGTCCGGTTTCCACTACGAGCTGATAGAAGCTTTTGCACGCGACCACGGGCTGCAAGCGGCCATATCACCGGAAATGAGCTTCAACAAGCGGCTGGAAGGCCTGGCCGACGGGCAATATGACGTGATTGCCTACGGCATCCTCGCCACCAGTGAGCTGAAAGACTCCTTGCTGCTTACCACCCCTATTGTGCTGAACAAGCAAGTGCTGGTGCAACGCAAGCTTGAGAATATTTCCGACTCGTCATTATTCATCAAAAGCCAACTGGACCTGGCTGGAAAGACACTGCACGTAGTGAAAGGCTCCCCTTCCATACTACGCATCCGCAACCTGGGAAATGAGATAGGCGACACCATCTACGTTGAGGAAATAGAGAAGTACGGTTCCGAACAACTGATTGCCTTGGTAGCCCATGGAGACATCGACTATGCCGTATGCGACGAAAGCATTGCCCGTACCGCAGCCGACAGCATTCCTCAAATAGACATCAATACCGCCATCAGCTTCACGCAATTCTATTCCTGGGGAGTAAGCAAACAGTCCCCTATCCTGCTGGACAGCCTCAACACATGGCTGGATAGTTTCAAAAAGGGAAAGGAATACAAAAAAATCTACAAACGATACTACGGGAAACGAAACTAAGCTGCACTTTTCCATACACGCAGCATATCCCTACTTTTACAACTAGTTATTAATCAACAGCTTATTACTGCAAAATCCTGCATACATTTTGCAGTGCCACTGCAAAGTCGTTGCAGTGGCACTGCACACCGATATGCAGTACGACTGCAACAGTTATGCAGTGATACTGCAACACGTTTGCAGTCGCACTGCAAAATACATGCAGCAAGAATGCAAACAAGATGCAGTCATCAAATACCCATATCGATATTACGGAATACCCGAAGTAAAGAATTAGAGTCCTTCCACCTCCCTTAGCCACATCTCCGACGAAGCATCGCTCGGCATTCTCCAATCACCGCGCGGACTCAGAGAGATACTGCCCACCTTCGGACCATCCGGCAAACAGGAACGCTTGAACTGCTGGTTGAAGAAACGACGGCAGAAAGTCTGCAACCATTTTTTGATGGTTTCTTCATCATACATCCCCTTGAATGTGCGTGCTGCCAGGAAAAATATCTTGGAAGGACGGAAACCGCAGCGCAGGAAGTAATAAAGGAAGAAGTCGTGAAGCTCATACGGCCCCACCAAATCCTCGGTAATCTGCTGGATATTACCGTTCTCATCTGCCGGAATCAGTTCCGGGCTGATGGGAGTATCCACAATATCGAGCAAGGTAGCACGTGAAGCATCGTCCATATCATGCTCTGCCACCCATTTCACCAAGTGCTTCACCAGAGTCTTGGGGACGCTGGCATTCACACCGTACATCGACATGTGATCGCCGTTGTAAGTGGCCCATCCTAAAGCAAGTTCCGAAAGGTCGCCCGTACCGATAACCATTCCCCAGGTCTGGTTGGCAATATCCATCAAGATTTGGGTACGCTCCCGTGCCTGCGCATTCTCGTAAACCACGTCGTGCACATGGACATCATGGTCTATGTCTTTGAAATGCTGTATGCAGGCCTCCTTGATACTGACTTCGCGGACAGTCACACCGAGGGAGTTCATCAGGTCGATGGCATTCGTGTAAGTACGGTCGGTCGTTCCGAATCCCGGCATGGTGACACCGACAATACCCTGGCGGGACCATCCCAACTTATCGAAAGTCTTTACGCAAACCAGCAGCGCCAGCGTAGAATCCAGTCCACCCGAAATGCCGATAACGGCACTTTTCGCTTTAGTATGCACCAGACGTTGCGCCAGTCCGGACACCTGGATGGAGAATACCTCCTCACAGCGTTCGTCCAACGCTATCCCCTGCGGAACAAATGGATGCGGTTCAAAAGTACGTGTCAGGTTCAAATCCCTGCTGTTGACATACTCCGTAGAGATTCGTACCGGAAGGGCCGAAACACAATTTGCATGGCAAGCCGCGAAGGTCGTATTCACCCGGCGCTCCGTACGCAAGTGTTCCACATCAATTTCACTGATGACCACCTGCCCTTCGAAAGAGAAGCGTTCGTTTGCCGCCAGCAGAGTCCCGTTCTCATAAATCAGTCCGTTGCCGGCAAACACCACATCCGTAGTGGATTCTCCGAAACCGCATGAGCTGAATACATAACCGGCAATGCACCGTGCCGACTGCTGGCTGATAAGCGAGCGCAGATAATTGTGCTTGCCGATACCTTCATTGTCGGCCGAAAGATTGAACAAGATTTCCGCACCTTGCAGTGCCAGCGTGGAACTGGGCGGTATGGGTGCCCACAAATCTTCGCATATCTCCACTCCGAAAGTGGTATCTGCCGTTTCGAACAGCAGGTCTCTCCCCATCGGAATAATCTGCCCGCAAAGGCGCACACTGTTTTCCGCCACATCACATGCGGAAGTAAACCAGCGCTTCTCATAAAACTCCTTATAATTGGGAAGATAAGTCTTCGGAACAACGCCCAGCACTTTCCCTTTCTGGATGACAACCGCCGCATTCAGCAACACACCGTTCAGTGCAACGGGCATGCCCAATATCGAAATGATATCCATCTGGCGCGTATTGTTCAGAATCTGTATCAGCCCCATTTCCGCCTCTTCGAGCAGAAGTTGCTGGGCAAAGAGGTCGCCACAAGTATATCCGGTAATGCACAACTCCGGAAAAGCAATGATTTGCACACCTTTCCCATCGGCTATAATAATCTCTTTTTCAATCTCTGAGGCATTGAACTTACAGTCAGCCACCTTGACACGGGGCACAGCCGCCGCTACTTTTACATATCCGTAATTCATAAGGATGCTATATTATTTATTCGGTGCAAAGATACGGCAAAATTCTGATTAAGAGAGATAAGGGAAAAACGTTTTCTCTATATCGGCACGAGAAACTGACTAAAACCGGGTGCATCCTATCTTCGCTTTTATGACAAAAATACGGCAACCTACCTACAAGAAGAGGAACATATATAAACAATTTTAATGACCGCAACTAAAAATTTTCCAAAAATCTTTTGGAGAATTATAGGAACTTCCTATCTTTGCAAGTGAATTAAAAATGTAATAATTACAAGTTTGAAACTTTAGATTATATGGATGTAGTAAAACGATTGCAGAATCATAATATCAAGCCTTCAGTACAGCGCATAGCCATCATGAATTACTTGATAGAGCATCGTACGCATCCCACGGTGGATGAAATCTATACGGCACTGTCTCCCTCCATACCGACACTGTCTAAAACAACGGTATACAATACCTTGAAACTACTGAGCGAGCAAGGTGCCGCACAAACCTTGACTATCGACGAGCGTAACACATGTTATGATGCCGATACCAGCCCGCACGGTCATTTCTTGTGCAAGCGTTGCGGAAAGATTTATGACTTGATGTGCAATAACAACGTCAAGAAAGTGGTCGACATGGATATGGACGGGCACGATGTGCAGGAAATCCACTACTATTATAAAGGAATCTGTAAACATTGCATAGAAGAAGAACGTTTAAGAACAACAAAGAATAACTAATTCAACTAATTAAAATCTGAGAGAAAATGAAAAAATTTAGATGTACTGTATGCGGTTACGTATACGAAGGAGATGCAGCTCCCGAAAAGTGCCCATTGTGTAAAGCTCCCGCAAGCAAGTTTGTAGAAGTTGAAGAAGCAACAGCTGACGGCCCGCTGGTATTTGCCGACGAACACGTAATCGGCGTAGCCAAAGGTTGCGACGACGAAATGATTAAGGACCTGAACAACCACTTCATGGGCGAATGTACAGAAGTTGGTATGTACTTGGCAATGAGCCGCCAGGCAGACCGTGAAGGCTATCCCGAAGTTGCAGAAGCTTTCAAGCGTTACGCTTGGGAAGAAGCAGAACACGCTTCCAAGTTTGCCGAACTGCTGGGCGACTGCGTATGGGACACCAAGACAAACCTCGAAAAGAGAATGAACGCAGAATCAGGTGCATGCGAAGACAAGAAGCGTATCGCTACCCGTGCCAAAGCATTGAACCTCGACGCTATCCATGACACCGTTCACGAAATGGCTAAGGACGAAGCCCGTCACGGTAAAGGTTTCGAAGGTCTGTACAACCGCTATTTCAAGAAATAATCCTATACTTTTATAGTAATGTGAAGAAAAGGGACTGCTAATGTTAGTAAGTCCCTTTTTTTTATTCCAACTTTTTTCACTTTACAATGTCACGTTTGTATTTCCCATTCGTCTTATCTGTGTAAATGGAACTCAAAGAATTCAAAATAACCGTTCTTCCACTCCGTGCCAAGCTGTTGAACTATGCACGGAAGTTGACCGACGAACCGGAGGATGCAGAAGATGCCGTCCAGGAGGTACTGCTCAAGCTATGGAACAAAAGGCTTGAACTGGAGCAATACCGGAGCATCGAAGCATTTGCCATGACGTTGACGCACAACATCTGTATAGATATGTGGCGCTGCAAACGCAACGACACCCTATCTCTCGACATTGTGCAGGCGGCATCCCCCACCGGAACACCGGAACGGCTGTTGGAAATCAAAGATGAAATCCACCTGATGCACGAAATCATCGACTCGCTGCCCAATCTTCAACGCACCATCATGCGGATGAAGGACATCGAAGGATACGAAACGGACGAAATCGCCGAAATCACGGGATGCGGACCGGAAGCCATCCGCAGCAATCTGTCAAGAGCCCGGAAGAAAGTGAGAGACGTTTACCTGCGAACCATACAAGAAAGAAAAGAAAGGAGAAATGAGCCATGAAGATAGATGAACTGCTGGATAAATATTTCGAAGGGGAAACTTCCTGCGAAGAAGAGCGTGAACTGCGCCGTTTCTTTACCGAAGAGGAAGTGCCGGAGCACCTGCAAACGTACCGCCCCCTATTCGCTTATCTGAACCGGGAAGCAACTTCAATGGCAGAACCGACAGAGGAAAAATCCGTAACAACAGAATCGGCAAAGGAAGTACCCGCACAGCGGAAGCCTTTCCGTCTCTATCGCACATTCTATGCTGTCAGCGGCATTGCCGCCGGATTGCTCCTGCTTCTCGGGGTAGCTAAGATTATATTTCCGCTTTCCGGTGTTCCCGAAAATTATGTCGTCATCGACGGCCAGCGGTATACAGACGAGAAACTGGTGGAAGCCAAAGCACTAGAAGCCCTGCAGAACGCCAGCTTCACGGATGAAGATTTAAGCAACTTACTGTTTCAACACTAATATAACAAGGTTATGAAAACATCTATACTGATTTGCATACGTAGTCTGTGCCTCTTTTCCCTGCTGATTTGCCTGCCAGCCTTTGTACATGCACAAGAGAGACTGCAAATAGCCGACCTATTCAGCAAGTATGGCGAGCAAAAGGACGTGACCAGGGTAGAACTGAACGGCAGTATCCTGAAATCTTACCGCATGACTACCTACAAGAGCCTTGTGTTCAAGAATGTATCCCCCTATCGCCGGGAAATTCAGCAGGCCATTGTACACGACAAGCAAGATAACGCAAAGAAGGCGCAGGAGGTAATGGAAAGCGGTGTGCTGCGCAGCGCTTATTACCAACTGAAAGAGGTGGAACGCAATGGAAAGAAGCTGAACCGCTACATCATTTTCAAGATAGGAAAAGACTCCATGGGCACTTTGATTTACATAGAGGGTCTGCTCAGTGAAAAGGAAATGATGGATATGCTTTACAAATCGGAATAACACTAAAAACAATATACGATATGAAAACCAGAATTATGATTTTGGCCTGCCTGCTTGCTGTGCCGGCCGGCCGCATGGCAGCACAACAACAGACTGACCCTGAACAGAAAGCTACAGTACAGACACAAGGCGACTCCATCATCATCCGGAAAGGAAAAGGAGACATGCGCATCAAGGTGTACGAAGAGCAGTTGGAAGACGGAGAAAAGAAAGAAGTACAAATTTATGAAGGAGTCTATCTCGAGAAAGTGGATGCAGACAAGCGCACTTTCCTCGACGCCCTGCCATTCATCCCCAAAAAGAGAAGATACAATGCTTACGAACCGCACTGTTCCGGTCTGTATATTGGCTACAGCCGGCTGGCTAACGACTTCCTTTCCTTCGGAGCAAGCGACAAGATGGGACTCGACTTATCCAAGTCATGGGAATTCGGCTTCAACATCCTCTCCGTATATCACAACTTCAAGAAGAACCCGCATTGGGGAATCAACCTGGGAGTCAGCTGGGGATACCGTTCTTTCAATATCGACGGTAACTATGCCTTGCTGAAGGAAAACGGAACCAGCATCTTCACCGCAGGCAACGAAGACACCAGTTACAATAAAAGCCGTCTGCGCCATTTCTTCTTCCGTGTACCCGTATTGATGGAATGGCAGCAAAGAGTGGGAAGAAACAAAGTGTTCTTCAATGCCGGTCCCGAATTTGAGATACGTCACAGCGTGAAGTCATTCTCACACATCAACGGAGGCAAGAAGAAAACCGTAGGCAAAGGTATGTATGTGCAGCCCGTCGGCATAAACCTGCTGGCACAAGCCGGTTATGGTAATATCGGCATTTACCTGCGCTACTCCACATACGGATTATTCCAGAAAGACAAGGGACCGGAAGTATCTCCCTATTCATTTGGCGTGGCATGGTATCTGTAATCCCTCCCCTATAACACAAGACTCCCCGAAATGTATTTGTACATTCCGGGGAGTTCTTTTATACCCTAAGGTATTGACAATGAAAGGTTATCTGCAATGAAAATTGTTCTTCTAAAAACGCATGCCCAATGTAAATAGCACTTTACTGCGAGTGTTGGTAACTTCCGTTGTTGGCGGTGTTACCAAGCCATTTATATCATTATAAAACGGATAGAAATCAGATTTATAAGTATCGAATTTATAAGCCAAATCCGCATAAAACGAAGAAAAGCGATAACCGATACCTAAAGTGAAAGTATTCATCGATTTGCTATTGGCAAAATCCGTATCTGTATTTATAGAATTGGAAGGCAATGCCTTAATAGCATCCTTTTTATAGGCTGCAGTACTGTAATTGTAACCGGCACGCAGAGAGAAAGCAGGTATCGGCTTGTATTCTGCTCCTAAACGAAGCGTACTTACCCCCTTCATACAGAGGTCAGCCTCACCCGTTTCCCATGCCATCTCGTCACCTTCAGGATATTTGAACTTCATGCTTGAGTAGTCCTCATATTCATATTCAGCTCCCAAAGCCAGATTATTACCGACTGTATAGCCCAAACTTGCATTAAATACCCACGGGGTTTGCAGCTTAAAATCACGGTCCATATCTCTACCGCCTAATGCAGAATAAGTATCCACAGTGGTACGAGTAAGAGTTTCATCCCCAGCCTCATTCGGTAAAAACAAATCCGAAGTCAGCAACGCTCCCGTAGTATAAGTCAGTTTGTAATAAGTAGGAGTATGCACAGCCAAACCTATACGAAGCGGAGAATCCTCAATCGGCCGGAAGATGGCACCGAATTTGAAGTCGAAACCCGAACCGTGTATACGGTTAAAGCTCTCCAAAGAGTAGCCTTCCTCATAAATCTGCCCGTCGCCCTCCCATTTGTAGGCATACATTTCATCATAGAGAGAATATTTGTTGTAATCCACATCGTAAGCACCCAGAGTAACACCAAAGTAAAAACGGTCATTTATATTGAAGGAGATATTGAAATCATATTGGTCAATACCGCCACGCTCACGCGACAAGAAATAAGCATCCGCTTCGGAAGGAATATAAGGAAGATAAGTATTATAGTCCTCACTTTCTATATCCTCAAGAACAAGTGCACCTTGATACCCCATAGTCCCCAGCCATCCAGCATAATTATGTTGATAAATATCCTTGCGACCATAGTCCAAATAAGCTCCTTGATCCGGGTAATCATATTGAGGACGATGATAGAACGCATAAGCTGCATCCGTAGCCTGCTGCGCCATACTCCGCACTTGAGATACATATTGATTATCTATGCTTCCCATCAACCCCTGCATCGTCATATTCTTATAGAATGACTTTGATTTGTGGTAATTAAAACCAAAATTCACATACCGCAAAGGAGTATGATTGCCTATCTTCGAAGCTATCACAAAACCGGCATTATCAAAACTCCAGCGGTTCTTGTTCGTTTCAAATTTATTACCTACATAATTGCTTTCTGTGCCCGTCATTGAATAGCCAAAGGTAAGCATAGCATCATTGCTACGATAAATACCGATACCGGCAGGATTGGTTCCTATGGTAGAAATATCACCACCCAATGCTCCCATAGCTCCGCCCATTCCGACAAAACGGGCGGTTCCATTCAATTCCTTCTGTGCTATATTCGTTGCATCATATATTGTCTGTGCCCCTGCGCCTACAGCTGTAAACATAGCAAGGGCTATCATGGTTATCTTCTTCATAATTCTTAGTCTTGTTAGATTAAAACATACTTATACTTACCGTCTTCTGGAACCACCGCCGCCACTGGAACGACTGGCACCACCGCCACCACCACTGGAGTAACTGGAACGTGAGCTACTGCCTGAAGAGAAGCTGGAAGAAGAACGGGTGCTACTGGATGAACGTACTGGAGCAGAATATGAACGACTGCTACTACGATTGTTGTCATTGGAGTAGCTGCGTGCCGGTGCGGCGCTTGAACCTCTGTTATAAGTCGATGAAGTCCTGCTACGAGTGGAAGTTCCAACAGAAGAGCGTACACCGGAAGAACGACTGCTACGAACTCCTTCTACGCTACTATTATATGAGCTACTACGCGTACTGCTTGGACGGGTGTAAGTGGAACGGCGGGTAGAAGCCGCACTCGAACGGTTTACACTTGAGCGAGTTGCAGAAGAACTTGAACGAACTGTAGACGAACTTCTTGTACCTACCACCCGACGGGTTGACGTACCGGTACTGCTACGTCTCACTTGACCGGAAGTAGTACTGCTACGACGTACAGTCTGCCCTCCATTTACAGTAGAAGAACGGCGGGAAGTAGAGGACGATACTCTGTTTCCGGCATAAGAAGAACGGCTCGGACCATAAGAACGTCTATTGGTATATGCATTTCCCCAATGGCCACCTCCCCAATGACCACCGCCACCGGGATAATATCCGGGATGATAGTGATGGTGATGATGATGTCCCCACCAGCCACCGCCGTACCAGCCGCCCCAGCCAAAGCTCCAGCTCGGACCGTACCAGCTGTTCCATCCCCAGCCATAGTAAGGATAACCGCCCCAACCATAAGAGTTATAGCGCCAATCCCACCACAAGCGGTTGGTGAATGTAGGGAAAGCATATGCATATAATCCGTCGGTATACACGTTCCAATCCCAGGAATTCAAGCCATAGACCACATCCCAATATAGCGGGCTGCTGATGCTGATGGCATAACGGGGATTACGGAAACGGATGATACGGGTAGCATACTCGTAATCATCCTGCGAACCTTCAAATTCACCGTTCACCCATTCGCCGTCCAGGCCGTCATCTTCTTTTTCATTGATGTAAAGGGTATCGTTCTCCATCACGAAATCATTGTCGCGGGAGTCATAACGGCGGTTATATTCGTCCACATCGCGGGTGTTTCCCTTACGGTCTTTTACTACAACAGTAGTGCTTCCCGGCGATGAATAGACAGTGGTCGGTACATTCGACTTTACTACAATCTCTTCTACGGGAGCAGCGACTTTCTTCTCCTGCTTCACCTCTTCTTTTTTCTCTTCCTTATTCTTGGAAGGAGTGTAGTAAAGGTCGTCATCTATACTTTGTGCCACCAGTGTCCATGGGAGGCACAAGGCAAAAAGCGATAAAAAAACAATCTTTTTCATATTAGTTTGGTTTATGGATTTTACGTTTATCTATTTCTTCACGTCACAAAGATAACGCCGGATTTTATCCCATGCAGCAGATTTTCCCCAAAGATTTATAGGGAATTCCCTAAATACCCCGCCTTTTGACGAGGCAAGCGGCACTTCCGCATAAAAAATGAACAAGTTCATTTTATTCTGCCCTCGGTTTACATTACCTTTGCAGTGTGAAAACAAAGATACGCAGAAATAGATTTGTTCTTTAAAATCTTCTTCTGCATTTAACAAACAATCATATTCCGATGAAATATTTAGAATTTACATTCCGCACTGTTCCGTGCACAGAAATAGTCAACGATGTACTTTCCGGAGTCTTGGGTGAAGCTGGCTTTGAAAGTTTTGTTGAGCAGACCGACGGTATCACTGCCTATATACAGAAAGAGCTGTATAACGAATCTCTACTCAAAGAAGCACTTGCAGACTTCCCTCTGCCCGATACACAGATAGAATATAATTTCATAGAAGCCGAAGACAAAGACTGGAACGAGGAATGGGAGAAGAACTTCTTCCAGCCCATCGTTATCGGAGACCGTTGTGTCATTCACAGCACTTTTCACAACGATGTCCCACAAGCAGAATATGACATCGTCATCAATCCGCAAATGGCATTCGGCACAGGGCACCACGAGACAACAAGCCTCATCATAGGCGAACTGCTGGATAGTGACCTGCAAGGCAAAGCATTGCTCGATATGGGTTGTGGGACTTCCATCCTTGCCATACTGGCACGCATGCGTGGAGCCTCCCCTTGTACAGCTATCGACATAGATGAATGGTGTGTGCGCAACTCCCTCGAAAATATAGAATTGAATGGAGTGGACAATATTGCCGTATCCCAAGGCGATGCCTCCTCTCTGGAAAGCAAAGGTCCTTTTGATATGGTTATCGCCAACATCAACCGCAATATCCTCCTGGCAGATATGAAGCACTACATAGCCCGCATGAATCCCGGAGCGGAATTGTTGATGAGCGGTTTCTACATAGATGACATTCCCGTCATCCGCGAAGAAGCCGAACGCAACGGGCTGCACTTTGTCCACCATCGTGAGAAGAACCGGTGGGCAGCAGTGAAATTCCAAAAATAATAAAGGTCAATACTAAAAAGCTAAAGGTCAATATCAGGAAGCTAAAGTTGACCTTTAGCGTTCTATACAAGGAGTTTTCAACGTAAGCTCCAAAAGTTCCTCCATTGTACCATTAAAGACGTTCAAATCCACCTCTTCTTCAATACCGGGCACAGTGCCTACATCCGTGTGCTGCCAAAAGTGCCACTTGCCCTCATAACGCACGGAATCTACATAATAATGGGCTATCCAATAAGGATAAGCATTGAAAATGGAATCGCTGAGATAGCGTTTCTTGAATTTATAGGAAGTATAAAGAATAGGCTTTACGCCGTAATGCGCCTCTACCCTATCCAGCCAAGTCTTGACTGCCGTTTTAAGTTCCTGCGGTGACTGCTTGCCGGTAGTCTCCACATCAAGTACGGGAGGCAGGTCTCCCTTTGCCAGCTGCACGGTACGGATAAAGAAATCGGCTTGCTTGCGGGCATCGGTCTTAGGGATAAAATAATGATAGGCACCACGGATAAAACCGTATTTACGCGCCTGGCCGAAGTTCTGCGTAAACGTATCGTCACCATGATCGCCGCCTTCGGTAGCTTTCAGAAAAATAAAGTGAATGGGAAATTGGGCTTCTCTATTATGTGTCAGGAGTTCCCAATCTATCTTTCCCTGATAGTGGGATATGTCTATGCCATGCACCTCATAGTTGCAAGGCATACATACACCGTAACCTTTCTGACCATAACAAGGCTTCCAGCGATAAGCATAAGGACGAATGAAAAACCAGTAAAAGCCGGTAGAAAAAACAAGAATGATACAGACCGCCAAAAGATTGCGCAACCATACGGGCATGGTACGTGGCTGCATTTTCTTCTTGCTCCGCGGAGAGGAAGAACGACGGGCGGCAGTAGTTTTACGCCGGATATTTGTGGAGGTCTTGGTTGCCATGAGCAAAGGAAAAGAAAGGGCGGAATGAACCGCCCCTCCGTTTTATTGTCAACTTGTTGATGCATCAACTTATTTAGCCTGCTCCAGCTGCAAAGTCTTCGTAGCCTGGTCGCAAACTTCTGTCGGACCGAAGTACTGGATAGGGCCTGGATAAACGTAGTCTGTTTCCATAGCCCAACGGTCACGCTGAGCAGCGAATGCCTTGAACGGAGCACCGTCCAGCTTCACCAGAGCCTTCTGGATAACTGGCTTCATTTCACCGTGGCGACGTTCCATGTTCATCATCATAGTGATGGGCACACCGCCTGCAATCCATTCTTCGGCAGGAGCAGTAGTGTTGCGTACAGAAGACATGTAACCGGTCTTTCCGTTAGCAATCAATGCAGATGCTGCATAACCCAAAGAGTAGCAGTAGTCAGCGTCGAAGTTAGACGGAGCAGCGCAACGTCCTTCGTAACCGAAGAAGTGGTGCTGTGCAGCAAACTTGCCTACGAACTTGCCCTCTTCTTTCCACTGAGCCAGCTTAGTGCCAACCATTTCGGACAGCAACTTTTCTGTTTCAATCAGAGATACCTGTACGTTTCCGTGCGGGTCGCGGTCCAGAGACAACTGGCGAGCCACGCCTTCGGGCAAGCTTGCGTAGATGGCCGCATTCTCCGGAGAGAGTTTACGGATGATATAATCGCGTTGGTGAGATTTCTTAATTTGAGCAAACTCTTCTGCATTGGCAGCAAGGAAGTCGTTCAACTCAGCAATCAGACGCTTCATGGCCGGGATGAATTCAACCAATCCTTCGGGGATAAGAACCGTACCGAAGTTGTTACCCTGGGCTGCACGTTCAGCAACGACCTTGGCAATGCTGGTCACGATGTCGTCCAAAGACATATCCTTAGCTTCAACCTCTTCAGAGATGATACACATATTGGGTTGAACCTGCAATGCACATTCCAAAGCGATATGAGAAGCGGAACGTCCCATCAACTTGATGAAGTGCCAGTATTTACGAGCAGAGTTACAGTCACGTTGGATGTTGCCGATTACTTCAGAGTAAGTCTTGCAAGCAGTATCGAAACCGAAAGAAGTTTCAATCATATCATTCTTCAAGTCACCGTCGATGGTCTTGGGGCAACCTATTACCTGCACGCCATAATTCTTGGCAGCATAGTATTCAGCCAGTACGCAAGCATTAGTGTTGGAGTCATCGCCACCGATGATAACCAATGCCTTGATGCCGAGTTCTTTCAGGATTTCATAACCTTTCTCAAACTGTTCTTCCTTTTCCAGCTTGGTACGGCCCGAACCGATGATGTCAAAACCACCCGTATTGCGGTATTCATCAATGATGTCAGCAGTCAGTTCCATATAATTATGGTCAACCAAGCCGCCAGGACCCAGAATAAAGCCATACAATTTGCTGTCTTTGTTCAGCTTCTTGATACCGTCGAAAATACCGGAAATCACATTGTGACCGCCAGGAGCCTGTCCACCGGAAAGGATAACACCCACGTTCATTGCGGGGAAGTTAACCACCTCATCGGTAGTTTCAAACTTAATCAAAGGCATTCCGTACGTATTGGGGAACAATTTCTTGATTTCTTCCTGGTCAGCAACAGACTGAGTAGCTGCGCCTTCTGCAGCCTTAACAGTTCCTTTCAGCGCTTTCGGAAGTTTGGGCTGATAGGCAGCCCTTGCAATTTGCAATGCACTTTTAGTCATTTCTCTTAATTATTTAAAGGTGTTAGTAAAGTTCCGTTTAAAAGCGTCGCAAATTTCGCTTTTTTTCGTAAGATATGCAAACGAGAGGCCGAAATAATGTATAAAATGACATTTATCGTTTTTTATCCTAAAATAAAAAGGAGAAGAAAGCAATTAACTGATTTATTGTGTTATCTTTGCCGCAAAGTTTGAGTTACGAGTCGTTATCGCATTGTTCTTCTTTTAATATACAACTATTATTAGGCGGTCTCTTCCATAATTATTCTCCATACTCCAATTTAATAATTACAATTAATTAAAATTTCAAATGAACATTTACATTTCAGGTTTAAATTTCAGCACAACAGACGCTGACTTAAACGATTTATTTTCAGAGTACGGAGAAGTTTCTTCTGCAAGAATCATTACAGACAGAGAAACAAGAAGATCCAGAGGTTTCGGTTTCGTAGAAATGCCGGACGATGCAGCAGGCCAAAAAGCCATTGACGAATTGAACGGTGCTGAATTTGACCACAAACAAATCTCGGTAAACGTGGCACGCCCCCGCGAAGAAAGACCTTCCAATGGCGGCAATCGCGACAGAAGAGGCGGTTACAACTCTAGAAGATATTAATATTCTTAACTACTGACAAAAGCAGGAGGTGTTGTAGCAATGCCCCCTGCTTTTTTTATAACTCAATAAATAAAAATACATGGCCAAATCCATCTCCGCAGACAAGCGTGAAAATGAAAAGAAAAGACTCGCCCGACGAGCTGAAAAACAAAAAAAGAAAGAAGAAAAAAAACTATCCAACAAAGCCAATAGCTTTGAAGATATGATTGCCTATGTTGACGAAAACGGCATGATAACCTCTACTCCTCCGGCAGAAAACACTCCCAAAGAAGAAATAAAGCTGGAAGAAATCGTCATATCAACTCCCAAAAAAGACAAGGAAGAACCGGTCATCCGCAGAGGACGTATCGAGTTTTTCAATGAATCGAAAGGCTTCGGCTTCATCAAGGACTTATCCGGGGTCGAAAAATACTTTTTCCACATTAACAATGTGCTGACAGATATAGCAGAAAACAATATTGTGACGTTCGACCTCGAACGTGGCCTTAAAGGCATGAATGCTGTAAACGTAGCTCTTGAAGTAGAAAAGGCAAAGGAAAAGAAAGAAAACAAGGAGACTCTAAATACAGAATCCTAGATGAAATAAGCCAATTATAGAACAAGGGCGTGTATATACCATCAAATATTTCGGTACATACACGCCCTTGCTGTCTTCTTTAATCACACGTCATTCGGTTTGCCAGCCACCCCCCAATGCCTTATAGACATTTACCATGGCAATAAGTTCGTCGCGGATGGCATTGCTCACCCCTATTTGGGCATCGAAATAACCACGCTGGGCATCGAGCACATCCATATAATTGATGACGCCGTTGATGTATTGCAACTGTGCCAAATCCACATATCCCTTGGCAGAACGTTCAAGTTTGGCACGCAGTTGGTAGACCTCCTTTATCTTATTGAAATCTACAATGGCATTCTTCGCTTCCTTAAAAGCATTCAGCACTGTCTTTTCATAGCTATGCACTTCGGCTTCAAAAGAAGCCTTCTGTGCATTCAATGCAGCACGGTTCTTTCCCCAACCGAAAAGTGGTGCCAAGACTGCCCCATTCAATAAGGAATAGGGAGATTCCAGGAAATTGGATAACACATCACTTTCCAATCCAAATTGTCCGGTCAGGGCCAAACGGGGGAACATATTGGTATAAGCAACTTTCACTCTGGCATGTTCAGCCCTCAACTGCTGCTCCGCCACACGGACATCGGGGCGACGTTCCAACAAATCGGAAGGCAGACCTACCGGTAAGGACTCCGGCACATCCAGTTCCTGCAGAAAATTGACACGCTTGATACGGGTAGGGAATTCCCCCACAAGGAAGGATATATCATTTTCTTTCAGAGAGATACGGCGTTCCAAATCCGGAACAAGAGTAGCCGTACGAGCCAACTCCACTTGAGCCTGTTGATAAGAGGTCTCCGAGGTCAGCCCTCCTTCAAAACGGATACGCGCCAAGCGCACTCCCTCTTCACGCGCCTTTTGTGTCTGGCGCACAATCTCCAGTTCCGTATCAAGGGCTACCAGCTCATAATAAGCCTGCGCCACTTCGGCAACGATGGTCATGCGCAACGCACGCTGCGCCTCCACACTTTGCAAATATTCGGCCACAGCAGCCACTTTCTTCCATCTCAAGTTTCCCCAAAGGTCCAGTTCCCAAGAGAGCAACGCCTTGGCTTCGTAAGTATTGCCTACATCACGGCTATGACCACCGTAATTCTCCACCTCGCGCTCAGCCTCCACCTTTCCGGTGAGCTGCGGCAGAAGGTTGGCAACACTGATACGTTTTTGGGCAGCCATCTCCTTGACACGGGAAGCTGCAATCAGCATGTCTTTGTTATATTCCAGAGCACGGTCTATCAAAGCACGCAGCGTGCTGTCCGTATAAACCGCCTGCCACTGTTCATCGGCTATGCTCATGCTATCCTGCTGCTGTGCCAGGCTATCCGGCAATGCCATCTCCGGACGCACATAGCTCTTGCCCACCTTGCATGAGGTAAGGGCAAACATACTCAGCAACAAAATAATATATATGTTCTTTCTTTTCATAAACGTTGTCTTTAAAATCAGTCTTTCTTAATCTTATGCTGCACTTTGGCTTTTGTCTTGTATACCAGGACAAAGAAGAACGGTACAAGCACAATACCGAATACAATGGCAAATATCATTCCGAAGAAAACACCCGTACCGATGGCCTGACGGCTCGCCGAGCCCGGTCCGCTTGCCAACACCATAGGAAGCATTCCCAATACAAAGGCGAGGGAAGTCATCAGGATAGGCCGGAAACGGAGTTGGGCAGCATGGATGGCAGACTGTATCAAGTCTCCTCCCTTGTCAACCTGCACCTTGGCAAACTCCACAATCAAAATGGCATTCTTTGCCGCAAGCCCCACCAGCATCACCAAGCCGATTTGGAAATAAATATCATTCTCCAATCCGCATATCACAACGCCCAGATAGGCACCCAAAGCGGCAACCGGCAGTGAAAGCAATACAGCGATAGGCACCGTCCAACTTTCATATTGCGCAGCCAAAAAGAGGAATACGAAAAGGAATACCAGCGTAAGCACAAGACCCGTCTGTCCTCCCGCCTTCTTTTCCTGATAGGAAAGGCCACTCCACTCCAGACCGATATTGTCCGGCAAGTGGTTACGTGCAATCTGCTCCATAATCTCCATTGCCTGGCCGGAACTGTAGCCTTGTGCCGCAGAACCGCGGATGACGGCAGTGGTAAACATATTGAAACGCTTGATACTGCCCGGACCGGTGGTATAAGAGGCATTTCCCAAGGAAGTAAGCGGCACCATCACTCCGTCCTTTGCCTTTACAAAGAACAAGTTGATATTGTCCTTATGCTCACGATAAGGAGCCTCGGCCTGGATATACACCTTATATATACGGTTGAACATATTGAAGTCATTCACATATACTGAACCGGTATAGGCCTTCATGGTAGAGAATACATCCGCCAGGGGCACACCCAGCATTTTCACCTTATCACGGTCCACATCAAAATAAAGTTGCGGTATTTCAGACTGCAAGGATGATGAAAGCCCCGTCAGCTCCTTATGCTTCTGGGCATAATACATCAGCGTATCTGCCGCCTGCACCAAGTTGTCAAACGTCGCCTCTCCACGCGCCTCAAGCTGCATTTCGAAACCTCCCGAGGTACCCAATCCCGGAATGACCGGAGGCGTGGAAAGATAGACCTTGCATTCGGGATATTCCTTCAAATCCTTCTCCACATTCTCCATTATCTTATCGATGGAAATCCCCTTACGCTCTTCCCACGGTTTCAGAATAACCGTCAGCTCACTGCGTGCCTGGTTGCTACCCACACGGGGGCTGCTACCCGTCACGTTCTGCACATAGGCCACATAGGGATTCTTCTCCAAGTATTGCACGGCACGGTCGGTCACCACACGGGTTCGCTCCAAAGTAGCACCTTCCGGCAACTCCAACTCTATCTTAAAATAGCCCTGGTCTTCTACCGGCAGGAAGCTGGTAGGCACCAACCGGTGGATAATGAAAATGGCAACCAGTACCAGGCCGAACGCACTCATCAAGCGGCGGGGATTCCTGATGACCCGGTTAATGACAGCCACGTATTTGTGATTGCCCAAGTTCAGCCATTCATTGATTTTGCGGAAAACTATGTTCTTTTTCTTTCCACTGTCGGGCTTCAATATGAGCGAACACATGACGGGACTAAGCGTCAGGGCCACTACCGTAGAAAGCAATACGGAAACGGCGATAGTAATGGTAAACTGACGGTATAACTGTCCGGTGATTCCGCTCAAGAAACTTACCGGCACAAACACGGCACAGAGCACCAACGATGTGGCAATCAAGGCACTTGCCAATCCGTTCATCGCCTTTTTGGTAGCTTCATACGGGCTCAATTTCTCCGTCTCCATAAGATGTTCTACATTCTCCACCACCACAATGGCATCATCCACCACAATACCGATGGCGAGAATCAATCCAAGCAAAGTCAGTATGTTCAGAGAGAAACCGAAAATAAGCATGAAACCGAAGGTACCAATCAGGGAAATAGGTACCGCAACAATCGGTATCACCGTCGCACGCCAACTTTGCAAGGATAGAAATACAACCAGCACCACCAGAATCAGCGCTTCGAACAACGTCTTGTACACTTCGTGAATGGATTCGGAAATATAAGTCGTCATGTCGAAGGGAATCTCATAACTCATCCCCTCAGGGAAATTTGCACTGATTTCCTCCATAGCAGCCTTTACGCTCTTTGCAACTTCCATTGCATTGGCCCCGGGAAGCATATAGATACCGAGAACGGCAGCATTCTCACCGTTGATGCCACTCTCCGTGCTATATGAAGATGCTTCCAATGAAACACGCGCCACATCGCGCAGACGGATAATGGAACCGTTGGCATTGGCACGGACCACAATGTCCTCAAACTGCTTTGCCGAACTTAAGCGTCCCTGGGTAGTGATAGGGATAGTAATGTCGAGTCCCTTCACCGGCTGTTGTCCCAAAACACCCGCAGCAGACTCACGGTTCTGGTCCTTCAGGGCATTCTGCAAATCCTGCACCGTCAGTCCGAAGTTGGCAAGTTTGTCGGGCAACGCCCATATCTGCATGGCATAGTAGCGGCTACCGATGTTGGAAACACGTCCCACACCGGGGATACGGCGCAACAAGTCGAGTACATTGATAGTAGCAAAGTTACTCAAATAAATTTCGTCGAACTTCGGGTCACTGGAAGTCAGACAGATAGTCATCAATTGGCTGGGAGCCTGCTTTTCCACAGAAATACCGTTCTGAATCACTTCGGCTGGCAAACGGCTCTCCGCCAGTTTCACACGGTTCTGTATTTCTACGGCAGCCAAATCCGGGTCGGCAGACACGTCGAAAGTGACCGTAGCTGAAAATCCTCCGGAATTAGAACTGTTGGACTCCATGTACAGCATACCGGGAGTACCGTTTATCTCTTGCTCGATAGGGGTTGCCACCGCCTGCGAAACAGTCAATGCACTGGCTCCCGGATAGGAAGCACTGATTTTCACTACGGGAGGCGTTATCTGCGGATATTGGTCTACCGGCAGCATGGTCAGGCCAATGATACCGACAATTACAATCACAATCGATATCACCGCCGAGAATACCGGGCGGTCTATAAAGAAACTTACTTTCATAACATCATTACTTTGAAGGGTTGTTGTCCTTTGATTTATTCTCAGCCGGAGTAGTCTGCTTCGTTTCGGAAACAACCTGCTTGTTCAGAGAATCACTCGTCTGCTCTTCCTCCTTTTTAGGAACGGCAGCCTGGGCACGTACTTTCATACCCGGAGTCAGCTTGTGGAAACCTTCAGTCACAATTTGTTCTCCGGCAACCAGACCACGCTCAACCACCCAATTGTTGCCAAATTCAGGTCCCAGTTCAATGAAACGCTTTTCAACCGTAGAGTCCCGGCGCATCACAAAAATATATGCACCACCTTTCTCAATGGTAACCGCCTTTTGAGGAACGGCGACAGCACCCTCACGTACATCCAGCAATAGCTTAACCTTTGTAAACTGCCCCGGTAACAACACTTTGTTAGGGTTCGGCATTTCGGCACGCACGGAGAATGTTCCGGTCTGAGGGTCCACCTGAGGTTCGGCAAAATCCACATAGCCCTTATAAGGATAGACGGTATTATCCGCCAAAGTAATCGTAATGTTCGGCTGCCAGGAACGTGTAGAGTCCTGACGCCCTATATCGATATTCCGTTCCTTGCTTTTCAGGTAATCCAATGCCGTCATGCTGAAATCTACCAGAACCGTATCACTTTTCACAACCGTAGCCAGCAAGGACTTGCCTCCCGGTCCGACCAATGTTCCCAAATCCACATTTCTTTCACTGATATGTCCCGATAGCGGAGAACGGACCAACGTATATCCCAATTCCAATTCAGCCTGGTCCAAATCGGCCTGGCTCATCGCTACTGAGGCTTCTGCAGTCTCGTAAGCAGCCTGGGCATTGTCCAAATCCAGCTGGCTGGCAGCGTTCTGCGCATAGAGGGGGCGGATACGCTCCAAATCGCGCTTTGCCTTCAATGCCTGCGCTTCATCCTTCTTTAACTGTGCACGAGCTTTGTCAGCCTTTGCCCTATACTGGTCCTGGTTTATCACAAAAAGTACCTGGTTCTTGGTGACATATGTTCCTTCTGCGAAAAGCATATTCTCCAAATACCCTTCCACACGCGCACGTACCTCTACAAACTGCTGAGCGCGAATACGTCCCACGTACTCGCCATATATCTCCACATCTCCTTTTTCCGCAGATTCCACAATCACGGTAGGAGCTTCCGATTCCACCTTCTTAGGCCAAGTCAGAATAACGTAACCTGCCAACAATACCGCCATGCAGGCAACCATCATCAGCAACCTCTTCTTCTTTAGTTTCAATTCTTTTTTCGTAAAAAACTGTCTCATGCTTGTTTGTATATTAAATTTAACCCTGTTTCTTTCTATTAAAGCAAATCCGATGCCAATCTATCACCATCTCATCCATTACGTCTAACAAACTATATATCAAGCAGAAAAGCAGACGGCAGTTCTTTATTCATGGTGGCATCCTCCATTTTTCCCTGTGGAATGTGTCCACAGTTTGTGGAATAATTCCACAAAACTACTAAATTAAAAACACATAAAAACCCTTTTTTGCTCTACACTAACAAAGAAAAACATTATCTTTACCGAAAATAATTCAGATTATTCATTTTAAACGTAAAGATTATGGCAAGTAGAAAAGAACTAAAGAAGAATATAAACTATATTGCAGGTGAATTGTTCACAGAGTGTCTTGTAAACAGCTTATATGTGCCTGGAACAGACAAACAAAAAGCCGATGAACTGATGGCTGAAATTCTGAAAATGCAAGATGAATTCATAAGCCGCATCAGCCACACCGAGCCAGGAAATGTAAAAGGTTTCTACAAAAAACTTCGTGCTGACTTCAATGCAAAAGTAGACGAAATTATTGACGCAATGGGCAAACTGAAATAAGATGAAGAAAGCCTTTTATAGCTTCATTTATTATCGCCTGCTGGGCTGGAAGACAAACGTGACGGTGCCCGACTACGACAAATGTGTAATTTGTGCGGCACCCCATACTTCCAATTGGGACTTATTTATCGGTAAATTGTTTTATGGTGCCATCGGTCGCAAGACCAGTTTCATGATGAAAAAGGAATGGTTCTTTTTTCCTCTGGGACTGATATTCAAAGCCGTTGGCGGCATTCCGGTGAACCGGGGACGTAAATCTTCCTTAGTGGACCAAATGACCGAAAAGTTTGCAAACAGCAAGCATTTCCACCTGGCTATTACACCGGAAGGAACCCGTAAAGCCAATCCCAACTGGAAGAAAGGTTTTTATTACATAGCACTTAAAGCACAAGTGCCCATCATGCTTATCGGGATTGATTATCCTTCCAAGACCATCTCCTCTACCAAGGCTGTCATGCCTACCGGAGACATCGAAAAGGATATGCGCGAGATAAAACTGTACTTCAAGAACTTTAAAGGAAAAAATCCCGAAAATTTTGATTTAGGAAATATCTAATCAGGTATTAAGCATTAATGCCATGCGAATAAGCATCTTGCAAACAGACATCGTCTGGGAAAATAAACAAGAAAATCTCCGTCGTCTCCGCGAGAAGTTAGAAACTCTTCGTGGAACAACGGAGATTGTTGTTTTACCGGAAACATTCTCCACCGGCTTCAGTATGGACACCGCCAGCTTGGCCGAACCCACAACGGGAGAAACCATCGCAACACTGCGCCAATGGTCCGAAGAGTACCGGCTTGCTCTTGCCGGCAGCTATATTGCCTGCGAAACAGCCTCGGAAGGCAGAAAGCCATCCTACTACAACCGCGCATTCTTCCTTACGCCCGAAGGCAATACTTACTATTACGACAAACGCCACCTCTTCCGGATGGGGCACGAGACAGAACATTTCACCTCCGGTAACCGGCGTCCCATCATCCGATATCGCGGCTGGAACATACTGCTGCTTGTATGCTATGACCTTCGTTTCCCGGTCTGGAGCCGCAATACGAGCAATGAATACGACCTCCTGATTTACGTCGCCAACTGGCCCATTCCCCGCCGGAAAGTCTGGGACATCCTGCTGCAAGCGCGCGCGCTGGAAAACATCAGTTATGTCTGCGGTGTCAACCGTATCGGCAAGGACGGCAGAGACATTCCACACAGCGGAGGCAGTGTGGTCTACTCTCCGAAGGGGGAAGTGCTTGCCACTGTGCCCGACAACGAAGAGGCGATTGCCACCGCCTCCCTCAACCTTTCCTCCCTGCAGGAGTTCAGGCTAAAGTTTCCCGCTTGGAAAGATGCGGACGAGTTCGTTATTTCTTCAAATAATAGTTCACAGTAGTCACTACACGTACGCTTTTTATATAAGGAGTATAGGCATCGCGGTCACTTATGGAGAACTGCCCTTGCGAGGCATTGCGGATTTTCCCCAGTTCACTGTCCGAATCCTTGGCAAACTTCTCGGCTGCAGCACGAGCGTTCTTCGTGGCCTCCTCTATCATTCTGGGCTTCACTTCGTTGAGACCGGTGAATTCATAAGACACATTATATTTATAATCCCCTCCCGTGATGGCAATACCCTGCTTCAAGAGTTCAGCCTGCCCCGACATGAGCTTACGCACCCTATCCACATTCTTGGAAGTGACAGTGATGACAGACGTGGCATTATAACGATAGGCCACGTTGCGGTCAACGTAACGTTCGGCCTGCATATCAATCACTTCGGGCGGTGCAATACTGATTTCCTCCTTCTCAATACCGTTGTTTTCAAGGAAACTCACGACGGCAGCGTTTTTCTTCTCCATATTGGCATAAAGCAGTGCAGGGTCATTACCTATGTCTTTGTAGACAAGAGGCCAGACTACCTTGTCGGCAGGCACTTCCATTTCGGCCAGCCCTTTCACACTGACCACACGGTCCTTATTCACAAAATTGTTGATACCGCCTTTTACCATGATTCCCAACAAAAGCAGCCCCACGGCTATGATGGCTGCTTCTACTTTCCAGCTTTTCATACATTGATATTTTAGAGTTTATAAACACACACAAATATAACAAACCCAAACGACAAAAAGTGCGATGAATGGTCTATTTTTATATGATTATCCTCACTTATACCCCAAACGAACGAGACATTATACAAAATGCACCAAATCCTCTTTTTTAGAGTATTTAATGAAAATACCCAAAAGAAGGAGTACATCTTCTCCAAAAAGTACCTATTTTTGTCCTTCGAAACAATGTCAAAGCGACAACATGATTAATTTAATAATTCTAACCCCTAAATCCTATGTTGACCCAACGTAAAATCCATACTCACGGTGGCGGTTGGCCGTGACTTTATGGAATGACCGAAGACACTTTCCGTACAACCGTCAAAACCCATATGAGATATGGGACGACCAGTATTTCTTAATTAATCTTCAGCAATATGCGGATGAACATTGTTTTTCGTATATTTGTTGATTGAAAGAACAGTTCAATACTTAATCATTTATTAATAATAAATTTTATGAAAACCAATCTAAGCTCTCAAATCACTCTCAACAGAGTCTCCCCCAGGTACTATAGACCTGAGAATGCATTTGAACGGTCGGTATTGACCCGACTGGAAAAAATCCCGACAGATATTTATGAGTCTGCGGAAGAAGGCGCCAACCAGATTGCCCTTGACATTGCACAGTTAATCCGTGACAAGCAAAAGGCGGGACGTTTCTGTGTCTTGGCACTGGCAGGCGGTAACTCTCCGCGCAATGTATATGCAGACTTGGTACGTATGCACCAGGAAGAGGGATTAAGTTTCCGCAACGTAGTCATATTCAACCTCTACGAATATTATCCATTAGCTCCCAATGCCATCAACAGCAACTTCAACGCATTGAAGGAAATGCTGATAGACCATGTGGACATTGACAAACAGAATGTTTTCACCCCCGACAGCACCATCGCCAAAGACGCCATCTTTGAATATTGCCGTCTTTACGAGCAGCGCATTGAAAGTTTCGGTGGCTTAGACATCGCTTTGCTGGGCATTGGCCGTGTAGGTAATATAGGTTTCAATGAACCGGGTTCACGCCTGAACTCTACCACTCGTCTGATATTGCTGGACAACGACTCCCGCAATGAAGCTTCCAAGATGTTCGGTAGCATTGAAAATACCCCCATCAGCTCCATCACCATGGGAGTAGCCACCATCCTCTCGGCAAAGAAAATATATCTGCTGGCATGGGGTGAGGAGAAAGCGCAAAAGGTGAAAGAATGCGTTGAAGGTCCGGTAACAGATACTATCCCTGCATCTTATCTGCAGACTCACAACAATGCACATGTAGCTATCGACTTGTCTGCCGCCGCCAATTTGACGCGTATCCAACGCCCCTGGCTGGTAACCTCCTGCGAATGGAACGACAAGCTCATCCGCAGTGCCATCGTCTGGTTGTGCCAACTCACCGGAAAACCCATTCTGAAACTGACCAACAAGGACTACAACGAAAACGGTCTGAGCGAACTGCTGGCATTGTTCGGCTCAGCCTATAACGTGAACATTAAGATATTCAATGACCTGCAACATACCATCACCGGATGGCCGGGCGGCAAGCCGAATGCTGACGACACCTATCGTCCTGAGCGTGCAAAGCCCTATCCAAAACGTGTGGTCGTATTTTCTCCGCATCCCGATGATGACGTTATCTCCATGGGAGGCACCATCCGTCGTCTGGTAGAGCAGAAACATGACGTGCATGTGGCTTACGAAACTTCCGGTAACATTGCCGTAGGCGATGAAGAAGTTATCCGCTTCCTGCACTTCATCAACGGGTTCAACCAAATCTTCAACAACAGCGAAGACCAGGTCATCAATGACAAATATACTGAAATCCGTAAATACTTGAAGGAGAAGAAAGACGGTGACATGGATACACGCGACATCTTGACCATCAAGGGACTGATTCGCCGTGGCGAGGCACGCACTGCATGTACATACAATAATATCCCTCTGGATCACTGTCATTTCCTTGACCTGCCATTCTACGAAACGGGCAAGATACAGAAGAATCCTATCAGCGAAGCAGACGTGGAAATTGTACGCAACCTATTGCGTGAAGTGAAACCCCATCAGATTTTCGTTGCCGGCGACCTGGCCGACCCGCACGGCACACACCGTGTTTGTACGGACGCCGTATTTGCCGCCATTGACTTGGAAAAAGAAGAAGGTGCCAAATGGTTGAAGGAATGCCGCATCTGGATGTACCGCGGTGCATGGGCCGAATGGGAAATCGAAAACATCGAGATGGCTGTGCCCATCAGCCCGGAAGAACTGCGTGCCAAGCGTAACTCTATCCTGAAGCATCAATCGCAGATGGAAAGCGCACCGTTCCTGGGCAATGACGAACGTCTGTTCTGGCAACGCAGCGAGGACCGTAACCGCGGAACAGCTGCCTTGTATGACAGCCTCGGACTTGCTTCCTATGAGGCGATGGAAGCCTTTGTGGAATACATTCCGCTATAAACGGATAAAATATTAACAATAGGATGAGATGTATTGCTCCGGCAATGCATCTCATTTTTTCATGTCTCAGCCTTCTTATATTCCCAAAGAATATTTGCAGATATAAAAACAATCAAATAATTTTGTTACTTATTTATCGAAACGACAAAACTTAAAAACAAACCCCATTATGAAAAAGTATGCTATCAACATCCTTGTCATTTTATTCCTACTCACACCATTTACATTGTTTGCAAATGGATGCCATGCCAATAACGACACCATCAAAGTATTGGCAATAGGCAACAGCTTTTCACAAGATGCAGTAGAGCAATATTTGCACGAACTGGGAGAAGCTGAAGGTATCACCATGATTATCGGCAATATGTTTATCGGAGGATGTTCACTGGAACGGCACGTACAAAACATACGCAACAACGCTCCGGCCTATGCCTATCGCAAAGTAGAGAAAGACGGGGAAAAAACAGAAACCCGGTCAATGACTATTGAGAAAGCACTGGCCGATGAGAAATGGGACTATATCAGTGTTCAGCAGGCCAGCCCTTTGTCTGGTATCTATGACAGCTACAAAGCTTCCCTACCTGAATTGGTTAACTATATTAGGGAACGAATTGGAAAGGAAACCGTATTAATGATGCACCAGACATGGGCTTATGCTACCAATGCCAACCACACCGGATTCAAAAACTATGACCAGAACCAAATGAAAATGTACACCAGCATTGTGGATGCAGTAAAGAAAGCCGCCAACCTGGTGGGTATCAAGAAAATTATCCCTTCGGGAACCGCCATACAAAATGCACGTACCTCCTTTATCGGCGACCATATGAATAGGGACGGATACCACCTTGACTTAACCATAGGCAGATATACAGCTGCCTGCACATGGTTTGAGGCATTGACCCATCGGAATGTAACAGAAAACCCATATTCTCCCGAAGGAATAGACCCAATCCATAAGAAAGCAGCTCAAATGGCTGCGCACAACGCCATCCTCTATCCGGACAAAGTTACGGAACTGACAGAACTGAAAAAGATTGCCGATTAATGCTTTTTAATTCTTAAGACTTACTTATATGTCTGCAAAATAATAAAAAGAAAGTAACCCGCTCATCAGTGAAGCTTTCTTTTATGTACTTTTGCACGCACCACCGTCTGGTAAAAGCAGATATTGGCAACTTCAATATTTCATCAGTATGAAAAAACTTATCCTAACCGGCATATGGCTCTTGTGTGGATTCCTCCTTCCGGCACAAGAACTAGAGCAGAATGTGGAAGAACGCCTCCAGACATTCTTTAGGGAATACACCACCCATACGGCCAACATCGGTACCTGCAAGCTGGATAGTTTCCGCATTGACTTCCGGAAGAAGAAATTGCTTGTCTATACAAACGAGCGCTTTGCCTACCAGCCTCTACGGCCTGAAACCGTTGATGCCATTTACCGCCATCTGGGACAAATCCTGCCAGGACCGGTGAACTATTTCGACCTCACCGTCTTTGCTGACGGGAAGAGCATCGAAGAGCTTATCCCCAACCTCTACCGGAAAGGGAAGAAAGACAAGGCACGTCTGTTCAGCCACCTGGAATACAAAGGTACCCCCTGGGTAACCCGTACCTCGCGCCCCTACGACATCACCCGCGGACTGGAAGGACGCCACATCGCCCTTTGGCAAAGCCACGGGAAATATTATATCAATGACAAGGACAAATGGGGATGGCAACGCCCGAGGCTGTTCTGCACTACAGAAGACCAGTTCACCCAATCCTTCATCCTGCCCTACCTCCTGCCCATGCTAGAGAATGCAGGAGCCAATGTATTCACTCCCCGCGAAAGGGACACGCAGAAGCAGGAAGTCATCGTAGACAATGACGGTAGCCTGAGCGGACATGGAGGACAAGGTTCCCTTTATCTGGACGTGAAAAGCCGGAAAGCACGTTGGGAACAGACCTTCCGACCCGGATTTGCCCAACGGAAACGAATCTATCAGGACAATGAAAACCCTTTCCTCTCCGGCACGGCACGCTTTGCCAAAACTGAAAAGAAGAAAGACAAGGCTTTTGCCGAATGGGTACCCGATATTCCGGAAACGGGAGAATATGCTGTATACGTATCTTACCAAACACTGCCGGGCAGCGTAAGCGATGCCAAATATCTTGTATTTCACAATGGAGGCGTCACGGAGTTCAAGGTGAACCAGCAAATAGGAGGCGGCACATGGGTGTACCTCGGCACATTCACTTTCGACAAAGGCCGGAATGACTATGGCATGGTGGTATTGAGCAACGAAAGCAAAGAGAAAGGCGTGGTCTGTGCCGATGCCGTCCGCTTTGGAGGAGGCATGGGCAACATTGCCCGCGGAGGACAAACCAGCGGCTTGCCCAGATACCTGGAAGGCGCACGCTACTTTGCCCAATGGGCAGGCATGCCCTATCCCGTCTATGGAGGCTATGAGGGAAAGAATGATATGAACGACGACATCAACGTACGTTCCCGTACAGTGAATTACCTTGCAGGAAAATCACTATTCAACCCAACGGAAGAAGGTTTGGGCATCCCCTTTGAAATGAGTATGGCCCTGCATAGCGATGCCGGTTTCAGTAAGGAAGATGAGATTATAGGCACTCTCGGCATTTATACCACCAACTTCAACAACGGTCGGCTGCATGCCGGTACAGACCGCCATGCCTCCCGTGACCTTTCGGACATTCTGCTAACGCAGTTGCAGCGTGATATCCGCTCTACCTTCAACGTAGACTGGACACGCCGCAGCCTATGGAACCGCAACTACAGTGAAACACGCCTGCCCGCCGTCCCTTCCACCATCGTAGAACTGTTGTCGCACCAGAACTTCGCAGATATGCGCTTGGGACATGACCCTAACTTCAAGTTCACCGTCGGGCGTGCGCTCTATAAAGCTATTCTGCAATACATATGCAGCCAGCACGGCAGAGACTACGTTGTCCAACCCCTTCCCGTCAGCCACTTTGCCATCCGCTTCGGTCAAAAGAAGAATACTTTAGAGCTTTCCTGGCAAGGAGAGGAAGACCCGTTGGAGCCGACTGCCAAACCACGTGAATACATTGTATATACACGTATCGGTCGTAGAGGATTTGACAATGGCGTACGCGTCAGCTCCCCATCCCACACCGTAAAAATAGAACCGGGCATCGTCTATTCCTTTAAAGTAACCGCCGTAAACCGGGGTGGCGAAAGCTTCCCTTCGGAAATTCTTGCCGCCTACAAGGCAAAGCGTGAAAAAGGACAGATACTTATCGTCAACGGATTTGACCGCATCAGCGGGCCTGCCGTTATAGACACCCCCGATGCGGCAGGCTTCGACTTGTCACAAGATCCCGGCGTACCCTATCTCTATGACATCTCCCTCTGCGGCGCCCAGCAGAATTTTAGCCGGAAGGAAGCAGGACGACGTCTGGGAGAGAGCAGTGACGAATACGAAGGCATGAAAATCATCGGAAACACTTTCGATTACCCCTTCGTACATGGCAAAGCCATCCAGGCAGCCGGAAATTACAGCTTCGTCTCATGCAGCGACGAGGCTGTGGAAAAGGGCATCCTCTCATTAGAGGATTATCCGATAGTGGACTATATCCTCGGACTTGAGAAAGAAGACAATTCCAGCAATCCGGCACGCAATACCTACTACAAAACATTCTCCTCGCCCATGCAGCGCATACTGACTTCCTATTGCCAGTCGGGAGGTCATCTCCTGGTCAGCGGTGCCTACGTAGGCAGCGATATGGACAGCTCGCAGGGCAATAAAGAATTTATTCAGAATATCTTGAAGTACCGGCATGGCAACTCTCTGAAAACAGACGGGGACAAAATCGCTGTCCGGGGACTGGGGCATACCTTCACCCTTCCCCGCCTGCCGAATGAGCAAAGCTATCCGGTCACTTCCCCTGATTGCATCCTGCCCATGTCTCCCGCTTTTCCAGTCATGACCTATGCCATCGGCAACACACCCGCCGCCGTAGCCTATCAAGGCAGTGATTATCGCACTTTTGTCATGGGGTTCCCTTTTGAAAGCATCCGGGAAGAAACATCCAGAAATGTAATTATGGCATCCATACTCCGCTTTCTCACCACAGATTACACAGATTAACACAGACAAAATAGCAATCCCTATAAATAATCTGTGAAAATCTGTGTAATCTGTAGTGAAAAAACTATCTTTGCTTCCATTAATCATTAAACATTAACCACTAAACATTAAACATCATGTACACTATACAAGCCAACCCCAGCGGAACCCGTAGTTTAGAAGTTTCTGAAGAGAATCTTGCCACCATCGAGAAATACGGCCTCTTCCGCCATCTCATCGACAGCAACGGTATTGTGGACGAAACCGTGCTCGACAAGTTGAAACTGAACATCCGCTCCCTCATCGCCGCGCAAGAGGAAGACAGCAAAGACCTGCTCGACCTCTGTATCGACGTTATCTATCACAACAACATGAAGGCCTTCGGACTACAACAGCTCATCAAGCTCTATCTGCAATGGCTTTCCCAACAAGACACCATAGAAGAAGAATAAATGAAAACCATCGACACCTGCGGACAACAGCATTACAGCCCTTTAATCCCTGCCATCAAAGCCATGTGCGAGGCCGGAAAAGGCGAGAAGCTGGAAATCATCATGGACGACGCTGCTGCCTTCAATGACATGAAAGAGTATCTTTCCGAACAGCAGATAGGCTTCCGTGAGATTTACGACGGAGAACGGATGACATTACAGTTTTTAATGTGCAAATGAAAGAATATCGCCTTACAGACTGGCTTCCTACTACCAAGAAAGAAGTAGAACTGCGTGGTTGGGACGAATTGGATGTAATACTTTTCAGCGGTGACGCCTACGTGGATCACCCTTCTTTTGGAGCCGCCGTCATAGGCCGCATCCTCGAAGCAGAAGGATTGCGCGTAGCCATCATCCCCCAACCCAACTGGCGCGACGACTTGCGCGACTTCAAAAAACTGGGACGTCCCCGTCTGTTCTTCGGCATCAGTCCCGGCTGTATGGATTCGATGGTCAACAAATATACTGCCAACAAACGCTTGCGCAGTGATGACGCCTATACCCCGGATGCACGTCCGGATATGCGTCCGGAGTACCCTTCCATTGTATATACCCAGATATTAAAGAAGCTATTCCCCGATGTCCCCGTCGTACTGGGCGGCATCGAGGCAAGCATGCGCCGCCTGACGCACTATGACTATTGGCAGGACCGTGTACGCCCCAGCATCCTCCTCGACAGCGGAGCCGACTCACTCATCTACGGCATGGGAGAGAAACCGGTGGTGGAACTTGCGGAAAGGCTGAAACGCCAACAGACACAGATGGACGCCCCAAGCTTCAAAAAGCTCATCGCCGATATTCCCCAAATGGTTTACCTTGACAAGGAAGTAGTGGTACAAGAAGGGGATATCACCCTCTTTTCCCATGAAGAATGTCTGAAAGATAAAAAGAAAGAAGCTGCCAACTTCCGTCATATCGAGGAGGAAAGCAACAAATATACAGCATCCCGCATCTTGCAAAAGAGCGGCAAGCTGACGGTAGTAGTCAATCCTCCCTATCCCCCTTTGACGGAAGCTGAACTCGACCGTTCTTTCGACTTGCCATACACGCGCCTGCCCCATCCCAAATACAAGGGAAAACGTATTCCGGCATACGACATGATAAAGTTCTCCGTCAACCTGCATCGCGGATGTTTCGGAGGATGTGCCTTCTGCACCATCTCCGCACACCAGGGCAAATTCATCGTAAGCCGCAGCAAGGAGAGCATTCTGAAAGAGGTGAAAGCCATCACGGAGCTGCCAGACTTCAAGGGTTATTTGAGCGATTTGGGAGGCCCGTCGGCCAATATGTACCGCATGAAGGGACGGGATGAGGCCGTCTGCAGGAAATGCAAACGCCCGTCGTGCATCTACCCCAAGGTATGCCCCAACCTGAATACGGACCACCGTCCGCTGCTCGACATCTATCATGCCGTAGATGCCCTGCCCGGCATCAAGAAGTCCTTCATTGGCAGCGGTGTACGCTATGACCTGCTGCTGCACCAGAGCAAGGACCCGAACACTAACAAAAGTACGCAGGAATATACCCGCGAGCTCATTGCCCGCCATGTCAGCGGTCGCCTGAAGGTAGCACCGGAGCATACGTCAGACCGCGTGCTCAACATCATGCGCAAGCCTCCGTTCAGCCAGTTCGGTGAGTTTAAGAAGATATTCGACAGGATTAACCATGAAGAAGGACTACGCCAGCAGCTTATTCCTTATTTCATCAGCAGCCATCCCGGATGCAAGGAGGAAGATATGGCGGAACTTGCCGTCATCACCAAACGACTGGACTTCCATCTGGAGCAAGTGCAAGACTTTACCCCTACTCCCATGACCGTTGCCACCGAAGCATGGTACACGGGCTTCCATCCTTATACGCTGGAACCGGTATTCAGTGCCAAAACGCAGCGCGAGAAACTGGCTCAACGCCAATTCTTCTTCTGGTACAAACCCGAAGAGCGCAGGAACATCATAAACGAACTGCGCCGGATAGGACGGACGGATTTGATAGACAAGCTATACGGGAAACGATAAAAATACGATATTTCCAAGAAACTCACAGCAACTGCATGAAACGATTCCTCCTCCTCTGCCTATCCCTACTCCCCATTGGAGCGACAGGTCTGCTGGCACAAAGCGAATGCCTGCCGCAAAATTACAGTATCATCTTCGGTGGCGGTGTATCCTTACCTCATGTAGAGGGAAACCGTAACGACTTCTTCAGCAAGAATGGCAACCGGGTGGGATATGACCTGATGACAGAAGGCCGCTACTACATCACGCCCCTATTTGCCGCAGGACTTCAATATGACTATCTACGCATGGCACGCCTGCCGGATAAGGCACATCTGCACTGCATACGCCCCAACATCACATACCGGCCCTTGTGGAGCAACGGGAATCAAGGACTGTTCCTCTCGTTCGGCATCGGGTATATGAACTATCAGGAACGGACATATAAACGCGGTGAACGGAACGGACACCTTTTCCATAAAGGATATTGTGGAATAACTTTCGCAGCAGGCTATGAGTTCCGCATCAGCCGTAAACTCTCGGGCATGATTCGCTGTGATTTCCTGACAGCAGACTGGTTTGCCAACCCCGATGCACGACTTTATAACACAGACGGGTATGATGACGGAGTAGACCATAGCTGGTTCAAAAACAACATCACTTTCTTCAATTTGGGATTCGCCTTGCAGTTCGGACGTTAGTGGCAGGAGTGGCAACAGTTTACTCTTCCACCTGCATTGCCACTACCTCCTGCAACACACAGACAGCTTCTTCTACCGTCTTGACATCCTTCACCAACATACTCCGTTTGTTGTTCTGTTCGCGCAGGTCACAACGCCGGGTGTACTTCATCATGTAGGCAATGACCTTACCGAAAGCCTGGCTCTGATAGTACGGGCTGTCCGGATTGGAGACGAAGAACAGGGACATGCGCCCACCTTTCAGAAAGACTTTCTCCACGCCGAGGCGGGCAGCCAGGCGTCGCAAGGGAACGATGCGCAGCAGTTCTTCCGTTTCGGGAGGAATCGGGCCGAAGCGGTCTTCGAGGCGGGAACGGAAAGCATCCACATCCTTGTCGAGTGTCAATCCGTCCAACTCGCGATAGAGCAACATACGCTCGCTGCTGCCAGTCACGTAATCGGCAGGCAACAGAAGTTCAAGGTCGCTTTCCACCTGGCATTCGTCGACAAACTGTTCTCCACTGATGACGCCTCCGTCTGCTTTCAGTTCTTCGGCATAAAGGTCGGCAAACTCGTCGGTCTTCAGTTCGTGCACAGCTTCGGAAAGAATCTTTTGATACGTCTCGTAGCCTAGGTCGGCAATGAAACCACTCTGTTCGGCACCGAGCATATTGCCTGCGCCACGGATGTCAAGGTCCTGCATGGCAATGTGGATGCCACTGCCCAGGTCGGAGAAGTTCTCGATGGCTTGCAGGCGTCGTTTTGCTTCGGGAGTAAGGGAGGACAAAGGCGGTGCCAGCAGGTAACAGAAAGCTTTTTTATTGCTCCGCCCCACACGTCCGCGCATCTGGTGCAAGTCACTGAGGCCGAAGTTCTGCGCCTGGTTGATGATAATGGTATTGGCATTGGGTATGTCGATGCCACTTTCGATGATGGTAGTGGCAAGCAGCACGTCGTAATCGTAATTGACGAAATCAAAGATTATCTTCTCCAGTTCGGCAGGCTCCATCTGTCCGTGTCCGATACAGACACGGCAGTCGGGAATGTGCCGCTCTATCATGGCCTTCAACTCAAACAGATTGGAAATACGGTTATTCACGAAGAATACCTGCCCGTTACGGCTCATCTCAAAATTGACGGCGTCGGCAATGATTTCCTCGTTGAAGGTGTGCACTTCCGTCTGGATGGGATAGCGGTTAGGCGGCGGTGTCTGGATGACGCTCAAGTCGCGCGCACCCATCAGCGAAAACTGCAAGGTACGGGGAATGGGTGTAGCCGTCATGGTCAGCGTATCCACATTCACCTTCAATTGGCGGAGTTTCTCCTTGACGGAGACGCCGAACTTCTGCTCCTCATCAATAATCAACAAACCAAGGTCTTTGAACTTAACGTCTTTTCCCAGGATACGGTGGGTACCGATAAGAATATTCACTTCCCCTTCGGCAAGCCCTTTCACTACAGCCTTTGCCTGAGCAGCGGTGCGGGCACGACTCAGATACTCCACCCGGCAAGGCAAGCCTTTCAAGCGCTCCTTGAAGGTCTGGAAATGCTGATAGGCAAGTACGGTAGTGGGCACCAGTACAGCCACCTGCTTATTGTCCGCCACAGCCTTGAAAGCGGCACGAACAGCCACCTCCGTCTTGCCGAAGCCCACGTCACCGCACACCAGGCGGTCCATCGGACGGGTACTCTCCATGTCGGCCTTCACGTCGGAAGTAGCCTTGCTTTGGTCGGGGGTATCCTCATAGATGAAGGAGGCTTCCAACTCCCGTTGCAGGAAGCTGTCGGGACTGTATTGGAACCCCTTCTCCTCGCGGCGTTGCGAGTAGAGTTTTATCAAGTCGCGGGCAATATCCTTTATCTTCGTCTTGGTGCGGTCTTTCAGCTTCTCCCAGGCTCCGGTGCCGAGCTTGTTGAGGCGGGGCGCTTCACCCTCCTTTCCCTTGTACTTGGAAACCTTGTGCAGAGAGTGGATGGAGACAAACACCACATCTTCGTTCTGATAGACAATCTTCATCACCTCCTGCGTGGTGTCACCGTTGGGGATACGTACCAGTCCGGCAAAACGCCCCACACCATGGTCGGTATGCACCACATAGTCGCCGGGGGTGAATTGGTTCAGCTCCTTCAGGCTCAAGGCCACCTTGCCGCTGCGTGCCTTGTCGCTCTTCAAGTTATACTTGTGAAAGCGGTCGAACAGCTGATGGTCGGTAAAGACGCAGATACGCAAAGTGTCGTCGGCAAAGCCTTCGTGCAGTGTCCGTTCCACGGCGGTAAAGGATATGTTGTCTCCACGGTCCTCAAAGATGGCACGGATGCGGTCGGTCTGTTTCAGGCTGTCGCTGCATATGTAGATGGTGTAGTGACGGGAGAGGTATTCGCGGAAACTCTCCGCCACCATGTCGAAGTTTTTATGGAAGATAGGCTGTACCGTAGTATGGAACGAGACGGTGGCATCCGGTGTTCCGGTGGGCTTGTTGCCAAACTCCATCCGGCGAAAATCGAGGGCGCGCAGGGTGAACTCGCCACCATCAATCAGCTTGCCTTCCAGCGTGATGGCTCCATTCTCCTCCGACTCACGGGCGGCGATGGCCTGTAGGGTGAGCGATTCGTCGTGCACGGTCTGGATGCGTTCGCGTAGCCAGAGGAAATCGCGCATGGCAAGCAAGCTGTCCGACGGAAGGAAATCGAGGAACGACACCATGCCGCCGCTTCCCTTTTTTTCCAGGCTATGGCTCAAGTCGGGAACTATCACGATGCTTTCTTTCTTCTCCTTCGAGAGCTGTGTTTCCACCTCGAAAGTACGGACGCTTTCCACCTCATCGCCGAAAAAGTCTATACGGAAGGGATATTCGGAAGAGAAGGAAAAGACGTCGATAATACTGCCACGAACGGCATACTGCCCCGGCTCGTAGACGTAGTCCACATATTCGAAACCGTAACTGCGCAACACGTCCGTCACGAAGTTCATGTCTACCCTCTCTCCTGCATGCAGTTTCAGTGTATTGTCTCCAAGTTCTTTACGTGAGACAACCTTTTCGGCCAGCGCATCCGGATAGGTCACCACGCAAAGCCCCTCTTCTCCTTTTTGCAGGCGACTCAGCACTTCTGTACGGAGTATTTCGTTTGCCGCATCCTTCTGCCCGTACTTGATGGCGCGGCGGAACGAAGAAGGAAAAAACAATACCTGCTCTGTCCCCAATATCTGCGTCAAATCATGATAGAAATAACCGGCTTCCTCCATATCGCCCAGAATGAAAACGAGCGGACAAGTAGCCCGCTGAACCAATACAGACGAAAACAAAGAAGCGGCAGAGGCATATAAACCTCCGCAATATAGGTGACGGACAGAGTTATCTTTCAGAAGCCTGCACACCCCCTCTACATTGGGATGGGAAGCATAAGATTGTTGCAGTTCAGTTATATTCATTGCTTTGCGCTTTTTCCCCCGGTATTGCCTCTCATAAGGTATCCTACCGAAATAAATTCGGTGCAAAAATACACAAATAATCTTTAGCTTTGACCTGTCGGCAACTATGTTCTCTGAAATAATCTTTCTGCTGTCAGCCTGCACATCCTTCACCTTTTTTCTGTATCGCCCTATTTATCGGGGAAGGCAATGAAACTTCTTTTCCTCCAATTATGAATAACACAGCCTGCACAATCCCTATTCAGGAGTTATGTTACACAAAGTTTATCCCCAGCCTGCGGACATGTATCCCAGGGGTTGGTCTGTCTATCCCAAGGCTTGGGATAGACAGACCAAGACTGAAGAGCACTTTTTCTCCCTATATCTACCCACTTTATCCTTTATACTTCGAAAGTTTTTCTTTAATAGTTTGAATGTTTTCTGTTAATGATTGAAACGGGAATAGCTAAAGATTGAGGCTAAAGTTCAAAGTCAAGCATATGGTTCTTTGATTTAACCTGCATTCCTTATAGTCAGGAGTTAGAAGGAGCTACATAAATGAAAGAGTCGTGGCGCCAGAACTTTGCAAAATCAAGATTTGTGTGAAAATGCTGCCAGATAAAAAAGAAATGTATTACATTTGTTCCCAGTTATAACCCCCATTACCTATAAGTATGCAAACATCAGACAGCATTGTCATCATCCCCACCTACAATGAACGGGAGAATATAGAAAATATCATCCGTGCCGTTTTTGCTCTGAAACATGGTTTTCACATCCTTGTCATTGAAGACGGTTCGCCCGACGGAACAGCTGCCATTGTAAAGACCTTGCAGCAGGAGTTTCCCGAACGCCTCTTCATGGTGGAGCGCAAAGGAAAGTTAGGACTGGGTACAGCCTACATAGCCGGCTTTAAGTGGGCATTGCAACGAGGTTATGAGTATGTATTCGAAATGGATGCCGACTTCAGCCACAATCCCCAAGACTTGCCGCGACTCTACCGCGCCTGCTCCGAAGAGGGTGCCGATGTAGCCATCGGTTCACGTTATGTGAGTGGTGTGAACGTAGTGAACTGGCCCATGGGACGTGTACTGATGTCTTATTTTGCCTCCAAGTATGTACGCTTCATCACCGGGCTGCCCATCCACGATACTACAGCCGGATTTGTATGTTACCGCCGCCGGGTATTGGAGACTATCAATCTGGACGGCATCCGCTTCAAAGGATACGCCTTCCAGATAGAAATGAAATTCACCGCCTACAAATGCGGCTTCAAGGTAAAGGAAGTGCCTGTCATCTTCATCAATCGCGAACTGGGCACCTCCAAAATGAACAGCAGTATTTTTGGTGAAGCCGTATTCGGAGTGATTCGGTTGAAATGGAACAGTTGGTTCCATAAATATCCTACCGTAGATAAGGAGATGAAGTGATAGGTGATAGAGTGATAGGGGTTTACTATAAATATTAGGAAGATATGAAAAGAACATTGATACATAACGCTACGATTGTCAACGAAGGACAATCCGTGAAAGGTTCCGTAGTGATAGAAGACGGGCGCATTGCAGAGGTACTGACCAACTGGAAACCTCTCTCCGCCCCTTGTGACGAGACCATAGATGCCACCGGATGCTATCTGTTGCCTGGCATCATCGACGACCATGTACATTTTCGCGATCCCGGGCTGACCCACAAAGCGGACATCCTCACCGAAAGCCGTGCGGCTGCCGCAGGTGGTGTAACCTCCATCATGGATATGCCCAATACAAATCCGGTGACCACTACGCTGGATGCCTTGAACGCCAAACTTGATTTACTGAACGAGAAGTGTATCGTAAACCATTCCTGCTATTTCGGTGCTACAAACGACAATTACAGCGAATTCGGCAAGCTGGACAAGCACCGCGTCTGCGGCATCAAGCTATTCATGGGTTCCAGTACCGGAAACATGCTGGTAGACAAGATGAACAGCCTGCTGAACATCTTCAACGGTACAGACATGCTGATTGCCGCCCACTGCGAAGACCAGGAAACCATCAAGAACAATATTGCCAAGTATAAGGAAATGTTTGCCGGAGAGAATGATATTCCCATAGGCAAGCATCCCTACATCCGCTCTTCGGCAGCATGCTATGCATCCTCTGAACTGGCAGTACGGCTGGCAAGGATTGCCGGTGCACGGCTGCATATTCTGCATGTGTCCACAGCCAAGGAACTGCAACTGTTCAATGACTATTCACTTTCCGAGAAGCATATCACCGCCGAAGCATGCGTTGCCCATCTCCTCTTCACGCTCAGTGACTATCGCACGTTGGGCACACGTATCAAGTGCAATCCTGCCATTAAGAAGCAAGCCGACCGCGATGCCCTGCGTGCAGCCGTCAACTCCGGCCTGATAGACGTTATAGCCACCGACCATGCGCCCCATCTGCTCTCCGAAAAAGAAGGAGGTGCCTTGAAGGCCATGTCCGGCATGCCGATGATACAGTTTTCGCTTGTCAGCATGCTGCAACTGGTAGATGAGGGAATATTCACACTCGAGACCATCGTTGAAAAAATGTGCCATGCTCCCGCACAAATTTACCGCATCAACGAGCGCGGCTATATCCGTGAAGGTTACCGGGCAGACCTTGTGCTGGTACGCCCCGATACCCCGTGGGAAGTGACAGCCGACAAAGTTTTGAGCAAATGCGGCTGGAGCCCATTGGAAGGACATACCTTCAACTGGAAAGTGGAAAGGACTTTTGCCAACGGACATCCCGTTTATAGCGACGGCATGGTGGACGATGCTTATCGTGGCGAGGAACTGAGATTTGGAGAGTGAAGGCTAGGGATTAAGGATTAGGGATGAAATGGGATGAAAAGGACAATATTGGCACTGGGGCATGAATTGCTTTCGTATCGGATTCATGAAGTAACCCCTTACATCAACTGGATTTATTTCTTCCATGCCTGGGGCTTCCAGCCTCGCTTTGCAGCTATCGCAAACATCCATGGCTGCGATTCTTGCCGTGCACTTTGGCTGACGACCTTTCCCGAAGAGGAACGCACCAAGGCTTCCGAAGCCATGCAGCTCTTCAAGGAGGCCAATAGAATGCTCGACCGACTGGACGAAACAATCTCCATCCATTGCATCTTCAGGCTTTGCCAGGCAAATGCAGACGGAGATAACCTCTTGATAGAAGGAACAACCTTCCCTCTGCTCCGACAGCAGACACCACAACCCGATGGCGGTCCATTTCTCTGTCTGAGCGATTTTGTACGTCCCCTCTCTTCAGGCACGCCCGACATCGTAGGACTTTTCGCCTCCACCATCAGTGAAGAGGCCGAAGAGACTTATAAAAGCGACCCTTACAAACATCTCCTTGTACAGACTCTGAACGACCGCCTCGCCGAAGCCGCCACAGAAAAGATGCACGAATATGTCCGCAAGGAGGCTTGGGGCTATGCCCCCGACGAATCCTTGTCCATTCCGGATCTGCTGGTCGAGAAATACCAAGGCATCCGCCCCGCTGTGGGATACCCCTCCCTACCCGACCAATCCGTGAATTTCCTGCTGGACGAACTGCTCGGCATGAAGCAGATAGGCATCACGCTGACTGAACATGGAGCCATGCACCCTCACTCCTCCGTCTGCGGCATGATGCTGGCACATCCCGCATCCCGATACTTTGCAGTGGGCAAGATTGGAGAGGACCAGCTGGACGACTACGCCCGCCGCCGGGGAATGCCAATAGGGGATATGCGGAAGTTTTTAGCCACTACAATATGAATAATGTGCTAATGTGCCTATATGCTAATGTGCCAATTGGCTGCGCTATATGTATATTGTGCTACCATGCCGCAGGTCATTGGCACATTAGCATATAGGCACATTAACACATTAAAATAATCCTTTTTGAACTGTGATTTATCGCCACACAATGCGACTAACAGTGCAAAAGCAATTCGAAAGAAGCTAAAAGATGGAAAATGCAGAACAAGAGTTTGTATCCGTGGTACGGGAGTATGAGCGCGTGATATATAAGGTGTGCTATCTGTACACCACGCCCAATGCTACCCTCAACGACCTGTATCAGGAAGTGGTGCTCAACTTATGGAAAGCATTTCCCAAGTTCCGGCGGGAGTGTAAGATTTCCACATGGATTTACCGCATCGCACTGAACACGTGCATCAGCTTTATCCGCAAAGAAAAGAACATCCCCGAAATCGTCACCCTCACCCAAGAAGCCGACCGGACTGAAGAAACCGACGAGACACAAGCCATGCTACGGCAACTCTACCGGATGATAAACCGGCTGGGACAATTGGAAAAATCCATCATCCTGCTCTATCTGGAAGAGAAAAGCTACGAAGAGATTGCCGAAATCACCGGGCTGACCCTGACTAATGTTGCCACCAAGCTCAGCCGCATCAAGGACAAATTGAAAAAAATGAATAAGGAGGAATAAATATATGGAACTGGATGAACTGAAGAAATCATGGAACGCACTGAATGAACAGTTGCAGAAAGAACCGATTGCTGACGAACAGCAGATTACCGAACTGATTGCCGGCTACAAGGCCAATACCCGCAAAAGTCTGGGACGACTCGTAGTCATACAGCGTTTCTCTATCGGAATGGGAGCGGTAGGTCTGGCAGCCCTTCTGCTTATATGGCTGTTGCTGCCCACCTTCGGCTTCAATGAGCAGCTGCAAGGCAAGATTGTCGCTTTACTGGGATTCATCGCTATAAGCATCCTCATAGGCATGTGGTGGGACTGGAAAACATACCGCTGGAACAAGGACACGCGTATTGATGAAATGGGGGTTGCCGAAGTCAGTCGCCGTATGACCACCTTCCGCCAATGGACCAGATATGAAGTGATGGGCATCTCCATTTGGATTATCCTTTTCAATATCCTCAACTATTGGGTGATGGAATATCATCTGGCACCAGCCAGCGTACAAGCCCTACTGATTACCCTTTTCGTAGTATTTGACGCGCTAATTATCTATATTCTCTACAAAAAAGTGATTTACAAACATCTGGACAATATTAAAAAGAACATTGAAGAATTGAAAGATATATGCACCGAGTAACTCTTGTTTTCATCCTTTTCCTTCTCATCCCCGACCTTTACATTTACTTGGTTTATGTAGTAAGAAAAACCAGAAAGGCAGTTCTTCACTGCCTTTATTGGCTTCCCACCTTGCTATTAGCGGCAGGCTATGTTTACTTCATATTCCTTACGGGCGACAATGCGATGTCAAACCATACGCAGGCCATAGGCAGACTGGCAATTACCATCATGCTGTTTGTCTTTCCAAAAACCATATTCATGCTTTGCTCGCTGGTGGGAGTACTGGCGCACTTCATCATCCGTCGTTGTCCCCGCAGCCCGTTCACCGCTATAGGACTGGTTTTGGCTGTCGTCAGCTTCTTCAATATCCTTTACGGTACCCTGGCAGGCATCACCCGTTTCGATACAAAAGAAGTGGAATACCGTTCTGCCAATATTCCGGAAGGTTTCGACGGCTACCGCATCGTGCAAATATCGGACATACACATCGGCAGTTGGCAAGGCAATCCGGAACCCATCAAACAGTTGGTCGATTTAGTCAACGGACAGAAGCCGGACCTGATTGTCTTCACCGGTGACCTCGTGAACCAGCAGAGCCACGAACTGGATGGTTTCCAAGAAATACTCTCCCAACTGTACGCACCGGACGGAGTATACTCCATCCTCGGTAACCATGACTATGGCTCATACTATCACTGGCAAAGCCCGAAAGCAGAAATCGCCAATCTGGACTATTTAATCCGGCAGCAGAAAGCAATGGGATGGAAACTGCTGAACAATGAGCATGACATCCTTTATCACAAAGGTGACAGCATAGCCCTCATCGGTGTGGAAAACGATGGCGAGCCTCCTTTCTCCCAATTTGCAGACTTACCGCAAGCCATGCAGGGTACGGAAGGGATGTTCCAAATATTGCTCAGCCATAACCCTACCCACTGGAGGCGCGAGGTACTGCCCCAATCGGATATTTCACTGATGCTTGCAGGACATACCCACGCCATGCAAGGCATCTTGTTCGGACACTCCCTTGCCGAACTTATCTATCCGGAATGGAGAGGAATGTACTACGAAGGCAAAAGGGCTTTGTACGTAAATATTGGCATCGGCTATGTGGGACTGCCGTTCCGGTTCGGGGCATGGCCGGAAATTACAGTACTAAAATTAGTAAGAGAGAAAGAGTGACGAAATAAGAAAAAGGTATATCTTTGTAGCAATAAAAAATCCGACACCTATGAAGATACTTTATATCACTTATCAGGTTTGCTTTGCGTTGCCTATTTTATTGGTACTGACTATCCTTACAGCATTGGTCACCATTATCGGTTCGCTGATAGGGGGGGCGCATACCTGGGGGTACTATCCCGGTAAAATCTGGTCACAGCTCATCTGCTATATACTGCTTATTCCGGTGGAGGTACATGGAAGGGAGAAAATACACAAACGTACTTCCTACGTGTTTGTGCCCAATCACCAAGGTGCCTTCGACATATTCCTGATATACGGATTCCTGGGACGGAACTTCAAATGGATGATGAAGAAGAGCCTGCGCAAAATCCCGTTTGTCGGTAAGGCATGCGAAAGCGCAGGACATATCTTCGTCGACCGTTCCAGCCCCAAGAAAGTGCTTGCCACCATGCGGCAGGCAGAATCATCTTTGAAAGACGGCGTATCACTGGTAGTATTTCCCGAAGGGGCACGTACCTTCACGGGACACATGGGCTACTTCAAGAGAGGAGCCTTCCAGCTGGCGGATGAACTGCAACTGGAAGTGGTGCCCGTCACTATAGACGGCTCGTTCGAGATTCTTCCACGCACCGGAAAGTGGATACACCGCCACCGGATGATACTGACCATCCATGAACCTATTCCTCCCAAAGGGAAAGGGGCAGAAAACATCAAGGCAAGCATGAACGAGGCTTATGCGGCAGTGGAGAGTGCATTGCCGGAAAAGTATAAAGGGATGGTGAAGAACGAAGACCAGGACAGATAAAGACATAATGACAAACGGGAATGCCTGAATATCTTGATAGGATATTCAGGCATTCCCGTTTATCATTATCAACTCATTCCTGTTTATTTCTGTCCTCCTACAGAAGCATTTTGCTTCATGCGCTTCTGCTCTTCAATCAGCTGCATGTTCTCCTTCGCCTTTGTAAGGAAATCCTTCACCAAAGTATTCTCTTTAAAAGACAAGGGAGCAGTTCTCATGATGTCCTCAATCTGCGGAGTCATTGCCGGATAGGGCAGTGTGCTGCACATCATCATGAATACACTGGGGCCCAGCACATTCTCAAAGTTATCTACAATGAACTGCCGGACGTAGTCGTTCATCTCCTTCACAAGTGTTTCGCCTTCCTTTGCCAACTGCCCATGCACGTCATCCAGATTGGCACCGTCCAGCACCATACGCGCCTCTTTCCGTTCCAGCTCCTCTATCTTCACTTCCAGGGAATTGCGCTTGTCTATGAACTCGTACAGTTTGTCATTCAAAGAGGTTCCTTTGGCAATCAACTGGGTATTGGAGATGGAAACTACGATTTTGCCATCTTCCAGCACCAAAGGCATAATACCCTCTTGATCCATATAAAGAGTCACCATCATCACGGAATCGGCCCGGCCTTTCATCTTGAAATGCCCATGGATAACCTCTGCCGAGTCAACATTCACCCATTGCCCGTCCCGAAGCGTCTTGAGGAACAACATCTTTCCGTCAAGGCTGGTTACCGAGGAACTGCCCTCTATCTTATACTTGCGGTTGCAAGAAGTAAAGAGCACAAGCAGGAGCAAAAAGGGTAAAATGCGGTTCACACTCATTCTAATCATGCAAGAAACGATTTTTGAATTACACCCAGCAAAGGTATTAATATTCCTTATAAACCGAATAGAAAGAAAGGATTTTTCATTCGGTTTACGTATTTTTGCACAATTATAAATCATAAAAATAGAGAAAATATACATGTCAACCTATGCACCTTTTGCCAAACCGCTCTATGTAATGCTGAAACCGGTAGGTGCGGTATGCAATCTGGCATGCGATTATTGCTATTATCTGGAGAAATCCAAACTATATAGAGACAACCCCAAGCATGTGATGAGCGAGGAACTGCTGGAAAAGTTCATCGAGGAGTACATCAACTCGCAGACCATGCCCCAGGTTCTGTTCACCTGGCATGGCGGAGAGACGCTGATGCGTCCGCTCTCTTTCTACAAACGTGCCATGGAGCTGCAAAAGAAATATGCCAACGGACGCACCATAGACAACTGCATACAGACCAACGGCACGTTGCTGACCGATGAATGGTGCCGGTTTTTCAAAGAAAACAACTGGCTGGTGGGTGTCTCCATAGACGGGCCTCAGGAGTTCCATGACGAATACCGGAAGAACAAGCAGGGCAAGCCCTCTTTCGTCAAGGTGATGCAGGGCATCAACCTGCTGAAAAAGCACGGTGTGGAATGGAACGGAATGGCAGTGGTCAATGACTACAACGCCGACTATCCGCTGGACTTCTATAATTTCTTCAAGGAGATAGGATGCCATTACATCCAGTTTGCCCCCATCGTGGAGCGCATTGCCCCTCATGGGGACGGACGCCATCTTGCCTCCCTGGCAGACAAGGAAAAGAGCACGCAGCTGGCAGACTTTTCCGTCACGCCGGAACAATGGGGAGACTTCCTATGCGCCTTGTTCGACGAATGGGTAAAGCAGGACGTGGGTACTTACTACATACAGTTATTCGACTCTACCCTTGCCAACTGGATAGGCGAACAGCCGGGTGTATGTTCCATGGCAAAGACTTGCGGCCATGCAGGCGTCATGGAGTTCAACGGAGACGTATATGCGTGCGACCATTTTGTTTTCCCCGAATATAAACTGGGCAACATCCATCAGAATACACTGGTGGAGATGATGTACGGAGAACGGCAACAAGCCTTCGGACTGATGAAGCAACAATCTCTCCCCACCCAATGCAGGGAGTGCGAATGGCTGTTTGCCTGCAACGGCGAATGTCCAAAGAACCGTTTTGCACGTACAGCCGACGGAGAGCCGGGACTGAATTACCTTTGTGCAGGATATCATAAGTTCTTCAGTCACGCAGCCCCATACATGGACTTTATGAAGAACGAACTGATGAACCGGCGTCCGCCTGCAAACATTATGGAAGCAATAAGAAACAATGCCATAAAGCCATAAGCCCACAAGCGATGACAATGAAATTCAAAGACATTACTTAATAATTGATTATATGAAGATTACATTTAAGAAAGGTTTGCTTGCGGCCATTGCCGCACTGACAGTCTGCTCTGCGCGTGCAGACGAAGGAATGTGGTTGTTGCAACTGATGAAGCAGCAGAACTCCATCGACATGATGAAAAAGCAAGGACTGAAGCTGGAGGCTGACGACCTTTACAATCCCAACGGCGTGTCACTGAAAGATGCTGTAGGTATCTTTGGCGGTGGCTGTACCGGCGAAATCATCTCTCCGGAAGGACTGATTCTGACCAATCACCATTGCGGATACGGTGCCATACAGCAGCACAGCAGCGTGGAACACGATTATCTGACAGATGGTTTCTGGGCCATGAACCGCAGTGAAGAACTGCCCACCCCGGGATTGAAATTCCGTTTCGTGCACCGCATTGTAGACATCACCGACCTTGTCAACGCTAAAATAAAGGCAGGCGAAGTGACGGAAATCGATGCACTGACTTCCCCGTTCCTCAACAAACTGGCAAAAGAGGAACTGGAGAAGAGCGATTTGAAGGGTAAACCGGGCATTGAAGTGCGCGCACTCCCCTTCTATGCAGGAAACAAATTCTATATGTTCTATTATAAGGTATACAGCGACGTGCGTATGGTTGCCGCTCCTCCCTCCTCGGTAGGTAAGTTTGGCGGTGAGACCGACAACTGGATGTGGCCGCGCCACACGGGCGACTTCTCCATGTTCCGTATCTATGCCGATGCCAACGGAGAGCCGGCTGAATACAGTGAAAGCAATGTACCCCTGAAAACGCCGAAGTTCCTGCCCATCTCCATCAAAGGTCTGAACGAAGGTGACTACGCCATGATTATGGGCTTCCCCGGCAGCACAGAACGTTACCTCACCCAGAGCGAAGTGAAGCAACGCATGAACGCCGTGAATCAGGCAATGATTGATATGCGCGGCGTACGCCTCGAAGTGCTGCGCAAGTATATGGATGCCAGTGACAAGACCCGCATCCAGTATGCCAGCAAGTTTGCCGGAAGCAGTAACTACTGGAAGAACTCCATTGGTATGAACAAGGCAATCATCGACAATGACGTGTTGGGCGCCAAAGCCGAAATCGAGAAAAAGTATGCCGCCTTTGCCCAAGGAAAACCCGAATACGAGGGTGTGGTAGAGAAAATTGATGCCATCATCGAGAAAAGCACCCCCACGCTGCGCCAGCTCTACTATACCAACGAAGCATTGCGCGGTGCTATCGAATTCGGCAGTACCTACCTTATTATGGATAACATAAAGAAAGCGCTCGAAGAGAAGAACGACTCATTGCTGCAAGCTTCGAAGAAGCAGTTGGAAAATGCATACGATGGTATCCACAATAAAGACTACGACCACGAAGTGGACCGCGCCGTAGCCAAAGCCATCCTGCCCGCCCTTGCCAAGGCACTGAACGCCGACGAGCTGCCCTCCTTCTACCAAACCATCAACGGAGAGTTCAAGGGCGACTACAACGCATACGTAGACAACATTTACGACAACTCCATCCTCTCCAACCGCAAGAACCTGGATAAATTCCTGGCAAAGCCCACCGTGAAAGCCATCGAGAAAGACCCTGCTACGGCTTACTCGCGCTCCAAGAACGAAAAGCTGCAGGAACTCGGAAAGCAATACATGGAACTGGAAAGCGGAATGGAACTGCTCCACAAGGCCTACATCCGTGGCTTGGGTGAAATGAAACAGCCCGTCCCCTCCTATCCGGATGCCAACTTCACCATGCGTCTGACCTATGGTAATGTAAAATCATACAGCCCACGCGATGCCGTACACTACGACTACTATACCACTACCGACGGTATCCTTGAAAAAGAGAATCCCAAAGACCGTGAATTCGTGGTACCCGCCAAGCTGAAAGAACTGATTCAAAAGAAAGACTTCGGACGCTACGCCATGGCAGACGGCACCATGCCGGTTTGCTTCCTCACGACGAACGACATCACCGGCGGCAACTCGGGCAGCCCCGTCATCAATGGCGAAGGACAGCTCATCGGTACTGCTTTCGACGGCAACTGGGAATCTCTGAGCGGTGACATCAACTTCAACAATGACCTGCAGCGTTGCATTGCACTGGATATACGCTACGTGCTCTTCATCCTCGACAAACTGGGCAATTGCAGTCATCTGATAAAAGAAATGAACATTATAGAATAAATTAAAGCCTCTGAGAGATTACCTCCCATACTGAATGGCATTCACTATACGACTGAATGCCATTCAGTCGTATACTTAACCCTATTCAGTCGTATACTGAATAGCCCCCCTCTCAGATGCTCTTCTAACGCACATCACCATGAAAAGGATCCTATTATCATTATTCATTACATCTTCTGTCCTTGCCGCACACGCCGACGAAGGTATGTGGATGCTCACCGACCTGCAAAAGCAGAACGAAGTAGCCATGACGGAACTCGGACTGCTCATCCCCGCCAACCAAATCTACAATCCCGACGGCATTGCCCTAAAGGATGCCGTGGTGCATTTCGGCGGTGGCTGTACCGGCGAAGTCATCTCTGCCGAAGGCCTGGTACTGACCAACCACCACTGCGGCTATGGCGCCATACAACAACACAGCTCGGTGGAACACGACTACCTGACCGACGGTTTCTGGGCTATGTCCCGCGAAGAGGAGCTTCCCTGCAAGGGACTCACCGTCACCTACATCGACCGGATACTGGACGTGACAGACTACGTAAACGAACAACTGAAAACCGACGACGACCCGAACGGCACCAATTATCTGTCTCCCAAATACCTGAAAACAGTAGCCGACCGCTTCGCCAAGTCCGAAGGCATCGCCCTGACACCCGGCCGCAAGCTGGAACTGAAAGCCTTCTACGGTGGAAACAGATACTATCTGTTCGTAAAGACCACCTATAGCGACATCCGCATGGTAGGCGCTCCCCCCTCCTCCATCGGCAAGTTCGGCGCAGACACCGACAACTGGATGTGGCCCCGCCACACGGGAGATTTCTCCATCTTCCGCATCTATGCCGACAAAGACGGGAAACCCGCCGCTTACAGCAAAGACAACGTTCCCCTAAAAGTGAAGAAACATCTCACCATCAGCCTTGACGGCTATCGCAAGGGCGACTTTACCTTCGTCATGGGATTCCCCGGACGCAACTGGCGCTACATGATTTCCGACGAGGTGGAAGAGCGTATGCAAACCACCAACTTCATGCGCCACCACGTGCGCGATGTCCGCCAGAAAGCTCTGATGAAACAAATGTTGCAAGACGATGCCGTACGCATCCACTATGCCAGCAAGTATGCATCTTCTGCCAACTACTGGAAAAATGCCATCGGTATGAACGAAGGTCTCGTCCGTCTGAAAGTATTGGACACTAAACGTGCACAGCAAGAGGCACTCCTGGCACGCGGACGCTCGCTGAACGACAATAGCTATCAGCAAGCATTCGACCAGATACGCGCCATCGTAAAGCAACGCCGTCCAGCCCTCTACCACCAGCAAGCCATTCAGGAAGCACTGGTGACGGGACTCGATTTCATGCGTATCCCCAGCACCGCAGGACTGGTATCTGCCTTGAAGAACAAGGACAAGAAACAGATTGCAGCAGCTAAAGACAGCCTTCAGAAGGCAGCCGACCGCTACTTTGCCTCTGTCCCCTTCCCCGAAGTGGAACATATTGTTGGCAAGGAAATGCTGAAAATCTACATGAAGTATATCCCTGCCGAACAACGCATCGGTATTTTCCAAATCATAGACAAGCGTTTCAAGGGCAACAGCGACGCTTTCATCGACGCCTGCTTTGAACATTCCATCTTCGGCAACAAGGAGAACTTTGCCAAGTTCATCCGCAAGCCCAGCCTCTACAAGATTAATACAGACTGGATGGTCTTGCTGAAATATTCCATCACGGACGGCCTGCTTCAGACCTCCATTGCCATGATGGATGCCAATAAAAACTACAATGCCGCCCACAAGGTATGGGTAAAGGGCATGATGGACATGAAACTTGCCAATGGTCAGCCCATCTATCCGGATGCCAACTCCACCTTGCGCCTGACCTACGGTCAAGTGCTCCCCTACGCTCCGGCAGACGGTGTGAAATATGATTACTACACCACTCTGAAAGGAGCTATGGAGAAGGAAGATCCCGACAATTGGGAGTTTGTAGTCCCCGCCAAACTGAAACAGCTGTATCAGGCAAAGGATTTCGGACGTTATGCCATGCCGAACGGCGAAATGCCCATCTGCTTCATTGTCAACACAGACAATACCGGTGGAAACTCCGGCAGCCCAGTGTTCAATGCCAAAGGAGAACTGATAGGTACCGGCTTTGACCGCAATTACGAAGGTTTGACTGGCGACATTGCCTTCCGTCCGTCCTCCCAACGAGCAGCATGTGTAGACATCCGCTACACCTTGTTCATCATCGACAAATACGCGGGAGCTTCGCATCTCATTGAAGAGATGACGATTAAATAATGATTTAGCGAACAAATCCTCCTCCTATTTTGTTATCATTACAAATAAATAAAAACAGAAAGGAAAAAATTATGGAAAAGTTTGAAGAATTGATACAATCAGAAAAGCCCGTTTTAGTTGATTTCTTTGCAACCTGGTGTGGCCCGTGCAAGGCGATGCATCCGGTACTGGAAGAACTCAAAAACGAAATAGGAGATGCTGCCCGTATCGCCAAAATAGATGTAGACCAGCACGAAGAACTTGCTACCCGCTACCGTATACAAGCAGTACCGACATTTATCGTATTTAAGAAAGGTGAAGCCGTATGGCGCCATTCGGGTGTCATCAGCGGTAAGGATTTGAAAGCCGTTATAGAACAAAACTCTTAACAAGAAGAAATGAAGAAGATTATAGCAATGGTTGCCCTCGTGTTTTCCTGCATGCTGGCCTATGCTCAAACAAACGGAGAAGTTATCGTCATGAACAAAGCCATGTTCATCAAGGATGTGTTCGACTATGAGAAATCCCAGGACTGGAAATACAAGGGAAACAAGCCTGCCATCATAGACTTATATGCCGACTGGTGCGGACCTTGCCGCATGGTGGCTCCCATTATGAAGGAACTGGCCAAAGAGTATGCCGATAAAATCGTTGTCTACAAAGTCAATGTGGATAAGGAAAAGGAACTGGCAGCGTTGTTCAATGCAACAAGCATCCCTCTTTTTGTATTCATCCCTATGAATGGAGAGCCTCAGCTCTTCCGCGGAGCAGCCGATAAGGCTACCTACAAAAAGGCGATTGACGACTTTTTACTGAAAACAGAATAGTTCATAATAGAAAGAAAAAACTCCTGACTACCTTTACAAAAAGGCAAGTCAGGAGTTTTTGTATCCTATTCACTCAAAACACGATAGGCATCTCTTTCCATTCTCCTCCGTGTAGTTCCATCACCGATTCATATCCAGCTTTCCTCAAGGCACACAAAGCTTCGGGACGTCCGTTGCTTATCCGTTCCGGATAGTGTGAATCACTGTTTACCTGCACACGTACACCCAAATCATGCAGGTAGGAGAAATACCGCTCATTGGGGTAAAAAGTACCCAGGTCATGATAGGCTTTGGTATTGACCTCTACCTGATAGCCGCGACGGGCAATATCTGCGAAATACGCCCTAACCAGCTCATCATACCAAGGCTCGTCCAGCAATCCCGGGCGATAGCATGCTGCATTGTAGTGCATCTTATCGGCATGGCCCACAATATCAAAACCACCCAGCTCGAGCATCCTCGTCAACCTACCATAATAGAGACGGACCACATGCTCCAAGTCACCGCAGAAATGTCCGTCTACAATGGTCTTAAAGGTATCCGCAGGTACATCTACATCCACCACTTCCCCTTTGTCATTGTAGAGAAGATGTACAGAACCAATACGGTAGTCCAACGGCAACTCCCTGAAACGGGCGATGGACGGATTACTCGCTTCATTCAGATAATCAATCTCCAGACCGATATACAGTTCGATACGTCCGGCATACTTCTCCTTCAGACGATGGAATTCAGATAGATAGTCGTCCATGATATCCCACTCCATAGTCCATGCCGTAGAAAAAGGCAATGGAGCATGCGATGAAAAGCCATAAGATGTAAAACCTTCACTCAATGCAAAACGCACAAAGTCCTCCATGCCGGCACGCCCGTCACAATAAAGGCTATGGCTATGATAATTCGTCAGATTTCCCACTTTCTCAGTTCTAATTTTTAATTCTTAATTTTCAATTTCGAACTTCAGTTCGATTCTATCTCACTCAGCTCCAGCCAGCGCAATGTTTTTTCGTCAATCAAGTCCGACAATTCCGGCAAACGTTTCGACTTCTCCGTCAGTTCGTCCACAGACAAAGTACCGCTGCACAAAGCCTCTTCAATTGCATTCTTTTCGGTTTCCAGGTCAGCTATCTCCTGCTCCAATTGTTCAAACTCGCGTTTTTCCTTAAAAGACATGCGCCGCTTTTCGTTCAGACGCACCTTCGCCGTCTTGTCCTCCTGAGCCTTGGCGGCTTCTTTCTCTTTCTCCTTTTCCTGATGGACTTTCGCATCTTTCCAGTCGCGATATTGTGTATAGTTGCCGGGAAAGTCGCGGATGTCCCCTTGTCCGTTGAACACTAACAGATGGTCTACCACTTTGTCCATGAAATAACGGTCGTGGCTCACCACAATCACGCATCCTTTGAAATTCTGCAAATACTCTTCCAGCACATTCAGCGTCACAATATCGAGGTCATTGGTCGGCTCATCCAGCACCAGGAAGTTGGGATTGCGCATCAGGACCGTACACAGATAGAGGCGGCGGCGTTCTCCCCCACTCAGCTTGTAGACATAGCTGTGCTGTGTCTCGGGAGTAAACAGGAAATGTTGCAGGAATTGCGATGCCGTCAGCTTCTTGCCGTTGCCCAGTTCTATGACTTCGGCAATGTCCTGCACTACATCAATCACTTTCATCTGCTCGTCAAACTGCAAGCCGTCCTGCGAGTAGTAACCGAAGCGGACCGTCTCGCCAATGTCCAGCGTACCGCTGTCTGCCTGCTCCAACCCCATCAGTATCTTGATGAAGGTCGACTTGCCCGTACCGTTATTCCCTACGATACCCATCTTTTCGTAACGGGAGAAGATGTAGGAGAAATCATCCAGAATCTTCAAGTCACCAAAGGATTTGTACAGATGGTCTGCCTCGAATATCTTACTGCCTATATAAGAAGCCTTAACGTCCAGCTTTACATTGTCGTTGTTGAAACGCTGCTTAGCCACCTTCTCCAACTCGTAAAAGGCATCCTCCCGATAGCGTGCCTTGTGCCCGCGGGCTTGCGGCATGCGGCGCATCCATTCCAGCTCTGTGCGGTAGAGGTTATTGGCACGTTCTATCTCCACAGTCTTGGCCTCGATACGCTCTTGGCGCTTCTCCAGATAATAACTGTAATTGCCTTTATACTGATAAATCTGCCGGTTGTCTATCTCTACGATTTCGGAGCATACCCGGTCGAGGAAATAACGGTCGTGCGTCACCATCAGCAAGCTGAGGTTGTTCCGGCGGAGATATTCCTCCAGCCACTCCGTCATATCGAGGTCGAGGTGATTGGTAGGCTCGTCCAGTATCAGCAAATCGGGTTCAGTGATAAGGGTATTGGCAAGTGCCACACGCTTCAACTGCCCGCCGGACAGATGTTTTACGTGCTGACTGAAATCACGTATTTTAAGTTGAGACAGAATCTGTTTCGCCTTCTGCTCGTACTCCCAAGCTTTTTCATGGTCCATACGCACCAGAATTTCGTCCAAGCCGGGATGCCCCTCCGTTTCCATGCAACGTTCATATTCCTTGATTAACTCGACAGTACTGTTGCCATGATGGAAGCACGCTTCGAGCACGGTCAGCTCTTCGGGATATTGCGGGTCTTGTTCCAGATAACCCACACGCAAATCACGACGGAAGGAAATGGTGCCATTGTCATACCCTTCCTTGCCGGAAAGGATATTGAGCAATGTCGTCTTGCCACTGCCGTTCTTGGCTATCAACCCGACACGCTGTCCCTCGGACAAGCCCAAAGAAATATTTTCGAATAGTACCAAGTCACCGAACGACTTGGTCAAGTTTTCCACCTGAAGAATTGAATTTACTGCTGCCAATGCTTTAATAGTTGAAAAATGAAAATTGAAAGTTGAAAATCACAGTACCGAGATGACCGGACCTTAGAACAAGGAGCTGTATATCTCCGGCAGATTCACTTTACCTCCTGCCTTTACTTTGCTCCAAACCAGCTTCATGGGGTCTATCCATTCACCGGTAGACGTGTTCAGCAATATGGGCGCTTCCCGGTTTCCGTCCACCAAGGTACGCCATTCCATACCGTCCACTTCATTGGCGAAAATAACACAAAGCGCGATGCCAAAAGCCAGCCATGCATCCTTCTTCTTAGGACCGATGTTGCTTTCTTCCATCATCTGCTGCATCTTGGCAATGTCTTCCTCGGCTCCCTGGAAATCCTTCTTCAACGATTCCTTTATAGTAGTATCCACCCACTCGTATGCTTCATTAATCTGGTAGATTTCCGAAAGGCGCACCGGAATTATCTCCGCTGGATACTTCACTCCATCCTTCCGCGTTTCCAGCGAAGCGATAATCTTCTCCGCTTCTGCAACCGGCTCTCCTTTCTTCACCGTAAACGAACATTCAAAGGCAACTTCATCCGCGCCCGTTATCCATAAATGGGAAGTATAGTACGCACCTTCTTCCTCGAACATCTCCTTACTATATGCACATTCCATCCGGCCTATCCTAACCGGAATGGCAGAGGAGTTTTCCCGTAACTCTTGCTTCACGGAGTCCTTGCCATATGTAGCATTCCCTTTGAAAGCCGAAATGCGAAAATTACCGGTCCACTCATTGGGGTTATAAAAAAGGAAAGAGCCTTCCCCGTCCTCGAATTCATTCCAGTCTACCGGATAAGTCATGGAGAACCATGCCCCCGGAGAGATAAATTTCTTGCTTTGTTCCATATATAGACTAATCTTTGCAAAGACAGTTCACACCATCTCAGCTATTTCTCGCAAAGATAGTACAAACCGAATGCAAAATAAAATGAACTTGTCCATTTTTTATGCTGAGGTGCAGCCTATCTTCGGTTTTAGGGCAAAAGTAACATATTACCGCCGTTGATATGCAAACAAACGAAACAAAAAAACAGCCGATTCTCACGAACCGGCTGTTCCAATCATCATCTATGAATGAAGACCATTAGAGCCTTCAATATCTTAACTATATCTTAAAATCCACATTTTGGGCGTAAAGATAATGAATTTGTATCACAAAATAAAATGCAATGAAAAATTAGTTTTGGGCACTGTCCCACCATACGGGTAAAGTCCATACGTCCTCGGCAGCATTCCAAAGTGCAATTGAAGTATCAGCTCCCGGAACAGTGGCACCGATAGCTTGCAGATTGGCCGTATTGTAGTTGAGTTCATGACTGCATTGCTGCCAACGACGGAACTGTTTACCTTGCGGAATATTCTTTTGGGCAGTAGCATCAACGCCATAGCGTGCAGGAATACCCCAGCCTAAGAAAAGCTCCGGATTAAAATCGTAGCGACGCATATCGTTCCAAATTTCCATGGAAAAATGCAATGCCAAACGCTTTTGAGTAAGAATCTTGCCCAAAGTAATATTCTCTTCAGTGCCGATACCATTGTTCAAATAGTTGTCAATATCGGTTTGCGTCATAGGAGAGAACGAGGGGCATGCTTCCAAATTGGCATCTTCACGGCACCACACTTTCAACTTATCGTTCATACCGTCGATACTGGCTGCAATACCTTTCTTATAAGCATTAAAAGCCGCTCCTTTATTACCTTGGTTAAAGAGTACTTCAGCACGTATGAAACAAGCTTCGGCATAGGTTCCAATATAGGTGGGAGAAGACACGCGAGTATAGAAAGTTCCCGATTCGCGAGAGGCATCAGTGCCATCGCGACGATAAAGTAAATCAGGACGTCCTTGATAAGCTTTGCACTGACTGGTACACTCTACATAAATAGTGTCCCCCTTACGGGTAGAAGATTCACTGTCAATCCACCAACCTTTAGCTGCCGAGAAGTTCGAGCGCAACGGTCCGCCGGTAAGGCTGGGACTATCATTGCCAATCATGTCTACACCCATAGAACGACGCCAACCGTTTTTGAACTTCACCTCTGCGGGTGAATTACTTGATTGCTTCGAATATGCCCAAGGTAAAATCTTATCGGCACGCGGATCTTCTATTCCACTTCCGGCAAAATTTGTCAGATTATCGTAAAGCATCTTGGTAGGCATATAGCCGGCATTCATGCCACATACAGAAAAGAGCGGTGAATAATCAACCGGTTCATCCCATCCCAATACATCATGCGAATTATTGGCATCAATATGATTGAATACGGTATTGTCGGCATTGCTTTGCTGAGCCTTGTCAAGACAAGCCAAGATTTCTGCGGCATCGTATTTCCCTTCAAGATAACTGCCTTCACCCTTTTTAATAAGCTTGTTAATGTAACGTGCTTTAAGTAAGTATGCCAATTTAAGCCACTTGTCTACACTACCACCGTTCCAAATATCGCCTACAGCCAACGAAGCTGTCGCAGACCCTTGCTCTTTTTGGAACATCTCGATAGCGGTGTCAAGATCGGCCAAACAGCCCAAATAGATTGTTTTTCCGTCATTATAGGTAGGAGTAACACCGGCTTCAGCCTCACTCGACTTGTAAGGCATTTCTCCATAAAGGTCTGTCATAAGCATAAAACCATAGGCACGAATTACGCGAGCTGCACCCACATAATGCCAAGCCTCGGCTGCCGTAGCCTTGTCAATCAAAAATGGAATATTTACAGCAGCTCCACAGAACCACCATTGGTAGGGAGTGGTAACGGCACCGGTCTGAGGACTCCAATAAGACATGCTCCAATAAGTACCGCCGTCATAATAGCGTGTCCAATCGCCCATAGACATACTGGAACGCCAAGCAGCAAACTGAGTGGCACTGTTGGTATAAAATTCAATATGTGCCAATCGTGAATCATAGGTCGCATTTCCGGCTGTGGGATTTTCGGGATCGACATTTACATCGAGCCAGTCACTACACCCCGAGAACAAAGTCATAAGGGCACCCACACTACATAATATCATAGATTTGAATAATTTCATATTGCTTCTGTTTTTTAAGAGTTAGAAAGTAAGATTCAAGCCAAACGACATGGTAGAAGTGGCAGGTACACCGCAGTAGTCAAATCCTACTGATGATGAGCCACCTACACCCGCACCGGCGGCAGCCACTTCAGGATCACCGTCGTAATTGGTGATGAGCAATAGATTGGTAGCAGCTACCGATACCGAAGCACGCTTTACAAATCCAATCTTGGAAAGCCACGTTTTAGGAAACTCATAGCTCAATGAAACAGAACGCAAACGCAAAGAGTTGACATCGGTAATATAGTTGGCTGACTCCTTAGAATAATAGTTCTGATAGTAATCCTTAATGATGTTGTAACCACTCATTTGTACTCCATTAAAAGTATAGGTTTTATCGGCCTCCCAAGTATTGGTCACTGGGTCACCATTGGCATTGACACCCGTTACAGTGAGAGAACGATTGCGTACATCGGCAGAGAACTGGCTCACACCGCTGTTATCCATAGCATATTGAGTACCGTTGACCACATCGCCACCTACACGGAATTCCCATAGCATATTGAAAGTAAAATTCTTCCAAGTAAGGGTGTTGTTCAATCCACCGGTAAACGATGACTCACGATTACCTACTGCTACAAGGGTTTTGTCATAAGTAGGCATACCGTTTTTGTCGAGTATCACCTCACCGGCGTCATTACGTTTCCATTTGGTACCGGCAATACCCATAAAATCTCCACCGCTGAACGAGGCTGCCTGCATACCGGCATATTGCACATCGGTAACATACATCACGCCCATACCTTCGGGAAGCCCGTCCAAAGTACCACGATTACCTGCCATGTTCAAGCCAATGTCCCATGTCCAGTCCTTAGTCTGTATGGGAGTTCCCGAAATAGAGAGTTCCATACCTTTGTTATACACATTGCCCGCATTGATACTCCAAAAGATGTAACCGGTAGATTGCGGACCGCGAGGAGCAAGAATCTGATTATATGAATCGTTGGTATAGTAAGCATAGTCTATGTGCAGGCGGTTTTTGAAGAAACTCAATTCCACGCCTATTTCGGTAGACTTGGTCATTTCCGGTTTCAGTTTGTCATTACCGCGTGTCCAAGTATTTCCCACACCTACCGTACCGTCAAGATAGGTACCCGTAGGCCATAAGGCAGTTTCCAATTCGTACACACCGGTATCTTTACCTACCTTGGCCCACGATGCACGCAATTTACCAAAGTTGAGCACACTGTCATCCAGCCAACCGAGTCGCTGCAAGGCTTCAGTAAATACGAATGAACCGCTTACCGAAGGATAGAAGTACGAACGGTTTTCAAGAGGAAGAGTAGAAGTCCAGTCATTACGACCGCTCACAGTGAGATAGAGCATATTTTTCCATGATGCACGGAATTCTCCAAAAGCTCCTACCAAACGTTTCTTAGTAGCTGCATGTGTGAATTGCTTATTGTCTTTACTGGCATTGGCGTATGAGAAGAAATCAGGAACGGAAAAGTTCCAAGCCATCATCGAGCTACGGTCTGTCTTGGTTTCGTCCATTGTGGCACCCAACAAAAGATTCAAATCGAAATCACCGAACTTATGGCTCATGTTCGACATAAAGTCATGGCTCATATAGCGGAACTGCTGGGTGTTGTCACTCATCATACCTTTTTGCCACACTTGTTTAAGCACGCCATTGGCAGCCAAACGGTTGGAAGCAGTTTGGGTATAACGGTCAATACCTATTTTATAAGAAACAAACCACCATTTGGCAATATCGGCTTTTATACTGAGCATCCCATTGAAACGGTCGATGTCGTCATACATGTGGTTACGATTGACAATCCAATAGGGGTTGTCGCGTTCGTCCCATGGATCAAGACGATCGCCAAACAAACGATAACGGGTACCATCCTCGTTCTGATAGTGGGTCATTCGGTCGAAAGGAGACCAGTTGTACACACCATAAAGAGCACCATTACCACTCGAATTATAAAGCCCGGCACCCGTCAAAGTACGGTCCGTATGAGCATCGCTATATGCGGCACTGGCGTTAAAGGTAAAAATCCCCACCTTCTGCTCACCATTGAAACGGAAAGCATATTTCTTGTATCCGGTCTCGGGCACAACACCTACCTGATCATAGTAAGACCCTGAAAGATAGAATTTACTATTCTTGGTACCCCCGGCTACGCTGGCACTTTCATCGAAAATGTTTCCGCCTTGAAAGAAATCACCTATGTTATCATAAGTAGCTGCGTTCGACTTCTCTCCCCACGAAGTATAAGCAAAGTCATTAAACACAGTACCAGTATAGTTCTTCTTTGAATCATATTGGTCTTCCATATATCCACGGGCATATTGGCGTTGCGTTTGCGGCAGGCTCTTTACCCATGAAGCAGTAAACTTAGAATTGATATTCACTTCAACCACGCCCTCTTTACCTTTCTTGGTAGTGATAAGAATAACTCCGTTGGCTGCACGTGAACCGTATAAAGCGGCAGCTGCAGGGCCTTTGAGCACCGACATACTTTCTATATCTTCGGGATTTATATCCATCAAACGATTGGAAGTAGTAGAGGCAGAACGCATGGAACCATCGAAAGCCGAATTGCCCACCACTGATGAAGAGTTATCAAAAATAACACCATCCACCACAAAGAGCGGCTGATTGTCTTTGCCTTCAGCACCCGACGTTCCTCCACGCAATATAATCTGAGCGCCCGCACCAGCGGCACCGGATGACTGAGTAACATTCACACCGGCCACTTTCCCCGAAAGGGATGAAATAGGATTGGCAGTTTTCATCTTCATCAATTCATCCGACTTCACATCCTCCATTGAATATCCCAAAGCCTTGCGCTCTTTCTTGATACCCATTGCCGTCACAACCACTTCGTCCAGCGCTTGCGAGTCATCTTGCAAACTCACAGTATAAGTAGTGGCGTTCGTCACCTTCAATGTCACTGTTTTGTAGCCAATGAAAGATACCTCCAATGTGCTACCCACCGGCGCCTCTACAGAAAAATTTCCATCAATATCCGTCACAGCGCCGGTACCAGAACCTTTTACTAACACGCTGGCGCCGATGATGGGTTCGCCTGCCGCATCTAAAACTTTACCTGTGATTTTCTTGGCTTGCTGAGTACTTTGGGAACTTAGCACACTTTCAACAGCTGCATTAGCAGCAAAAGGTGCAGACACCCCAAACAATGCAAGCAACACTAATGATAAGCAATAATTTCTTTTCATAAGCTCTATTATTTGGATTTGTTTGCAAACATATGAATTAATTTAGAAATTCTATCATCAATCGAATTAAAAATTACTAAATAAATATTAAAACATTTGCATTTATATTTTTGCAAAGTTTTAAATATCTATTTAGTAATTATTCAAAGCATTAACTCTTAATCATATTAATGCCGTACTTGTATATAATATATCTCAATGATGCGAAAAAACGAAAAACACATCACATTTATCATTTATATATAGCAATGTTTTGAACTATTTGATTTACGCATTAAAGCATATTCATAAATCTTTTTATATAAAAAGAACTTGATTACGTGGGGATATTAGTATGGATAAGGATTCTAAAAAGCAAATTAGTTAAAATGATTCATAAGTTCATCAAAAAATAGTGTTAGACTATTAACAATAATAAATTCCACATATAATCTACATTAACATTTTATTTTTCAGCATAATACTAATATATACAAGTTTCACTTATAAAAACTGGTCTCTTTCCATGTTGTGGAATTTCCATATCAGTGGTGACATATATAATGGTACAGATTATTTCATGACAGCACGTAGCATGAGTGTGAGAAATGCAAACCGTGAAAATCCAACAATCAAAAGGGCAATTGTTAATGGAAAAGACACTGAGGGTAAAGAGACATATACACCTGCTACATATACTTTCAGCGCTGATAAATTTTATAATAGAAATCACTAGTGTTCAGTTTTAATTCATTGAAGCCTCTCAACGGTCTTCATTCATAGATGATGATTGGAACGGCCGGTTCGTGAAAATCGGCTGTTTGCATTCTACGCCTCATTTCCCTATCGGCTGTATTCTCCTTCTCACCTCTTTGGATATTTCCAGAAACATATAGTTCAGTTTGCCGGAATGAATACCTTCCTTATTCTGGGCATACTTCTTATTGGCATACTCCTTGGACTTGTCAAAGGTGATGCGCGACATCTGGTTCTGCGACTTTCCCACCATCGTCGAATCCAACTGTTCGTCCGGAAAGAAATCATCCAAATCCACATCACCAATCATGGTCGTTTCAAGGAAATTCATGTCTTTATGACTGGAATCCGTGTAGTATCCTACAAACATATGCCCCGGGGTGCGCACCAATATAGGTTCTATGTTGATGGCACGGAGCAGAGAAGCAAAAAGCACACTTCCATCCACACAGTTGATTTGCGAGGACTCCAAGGCGTCATCGAACGTGCGCACACGCTGTGAAAAGACCACATTGCTGGAAAGGCTCGTATTGGAGACCGAGCTATAACGGAACTTACGCTTCTGCAGTACATTCCACAAGGCATAAACCTGCCTGTCCACCACTTCGGCACCTCCCTGATAGCCTAAAAAACGGTTGACGATACGCGTATCCAGCGCTTCACGCAACAGCTTGTCAATCATAGGATTCTCCTCATTTACATATGCTGCAAAAAAGATGCCGGTATCATGGAATTTTGTACCATTCGTGACATACCCCAACAGACATTCATTAATGCTGCGAACGGAAAAAGTACGCACCCTCTGCCCCAAATCCTTGCCGTTCATCTCTACCATAACGGCCACACTGATGGGTTCCGCTTGGTTGTTATTCTTCAGAGCCTCGTAATTCCATATGATATCAGGATAGATAATATACTCCGTACGCGGTTTTGCCAGCACAAACTCCGACACGGAACGGGAAAAGAACGGAGTCTCTGCAACCTCTACCCGCACCCGGCTATAAGCATTCCTCGAACGGACACGGACAGCGATGCAGGACTTCGGATTACCTACATACATGGAGTCTACCGGCACTATGACCTGAGCATCGGTAGTAGCCACCGAAAGGATACTGGAAGGGAATATATTACCGCCCAGTTCATCCGTAATCTCAAATCCCGAGCGGAAAGTAGCCGTATTCAGCCAGACAGAGCCGATTATCACTAAAAGTAGAGTTCCCATAATAACCGACAAATGTCTCTTAGAGAAACTCCTGATATACATAAGTTCTTTCATACAATTCAGTATTTACGAAGCAAAGATAATATTTTAATGTGACGGGGCTTTTAGATAAACGGGAATTTAATGTAACCCAAATGTAACACTTGTTTCATCATTCCGTAACAAATTAGCCTCACTTTTGTACCCAGAAAGCAGAAATGGCCTGCATCTCGGCACAACTTTTCATGTAAACATGAAAATTCTGCATTCGGTTTGCACTATTTTTGCCGATAAAAAGAAATAAAGTTTAACTTTGTGACAAGAAAATTGTTTTATTCCTGTCATACATAAACAACAAAGCAATGAACAATTACCGGATTTTAGTAGTGGATGATGAAGAAGACTTATGTGAAATTCTGAAGTTCAACCTCGAAAACGAAGGCTACGAAGTGGACACGGCGAACTCTGCCGAAGAAGCTCTGAGAATGGACATTGGCAGCTACAACCTACTACTGCTGGACGTGATGATGGGAGAAATTTCCGGCTTCAAAATGGCAAGTATGCTGAAGAAGGACAAGAAGACGGCCCAGATACCCATCATCTTCATTACCGCCAAAGATACGGAAAATGACACCGTGACTGGCTTCAACCTGGGAGCGGACGACTATATATCCAAACCCTTCTCGCTGCGCGAAGTAGCGGCACGTGTCAAAGCCGTACTGAGACGCACCCAACAAGGAGAGACAGAGCATGCACCGGAACAGATTGTCTACAAGACACTGGTGCTGAACGTCATCAAGAAGAAAGTCTGCATTGACGGTGAAGAGGCACCGCTCACCAAAAAAGAGTTTGAAATCTTATTGCTGCTTTTGCAGAATAAAGGACGCGTATTCTCGCGCGAGGATATACTGAACCGCATCTGGAGTGATGAAGTATATGTGCTGGACCGTACCATCGACGTAAACATCACACGCCTACGCAAGAAAATCGGAGTTTATGGCAAATGCATCGTAACACGCTTGGGATATGGATATTGTTTCGAAGCCGAATAACGACAGACACTTTCTGTCCTTCAGCCGGAAGCTTTTCCTTTCGGTCATTTCACTGTTCCTCATATTCGCCGCATGCTTCATCGCCTACCAGTATCAGCGGGAAAAGGAATATAAAGTGGAGCTACTGGACACGCAGTTGCAAGACTATAATGACAGACTACACCAGGAACTTCGTTATCTCCCCGACAGCCTATGGACTTCCATGCTGGACAGCTACATCTCCAAGCATGTGAACAAGGAATTGCGCGTCACTGTGGTAGACCTTCATGGCAACGTATTGTTCGACAGCTCCCAGAACGACAGCCATGAACTGGACAACCACATCAAACGCCCCGAAGTGCAGAAAGCGCTGAAAGACGGCAAGGGCTACGACCTACGGCGCATCTCCGAAACCACCGGCAAGACCTATTTCTATTCTGCCACCGCCTACGAAGGCTGCATCATCCGCTCAGCCCTCCCCTACAACGTCAACCTGATGAACAATCTGGCTGCCGACCCACACTACATCTGGTTCACGGTCATTGTATCACTGCTGCTGATATCCGTCTTCTACAAATTCACCTCCAAACTGGGCAGCGCCATCAACCACCTGCGCGAGTTTGCCAAAAGAGCCGACAAGAACGAACCTATAGACATGGACATACAAGCCGCCTTTCCGCACAATGAGCTTGGAGAGATTTCGCAGCATATCATACAGATATACAAGCGCCTGCGCGAAACCAAAGAGGCGCTTTACATTGAGCGCGAAAAGCTTATCACCCATTTGCAAACCTCCCGCGAAGGACTGGGCGTATTCAACAGAGACAAAAAGGAGATATTGGTAAACAATCTGTTCACCCAATACGGCAATCTGATTTCAGACTCCAACCTGCAGGCTACCGAAGAGATATTCTCCATCTGCGAATTCCAGAAGATAACGGATTTCATCAACAAGGCGCAGAAGCGCCCCTCCTACAACGAAGAACGAAGGATGTCCGTACACATCAACAAGAACGGACGCACCTTCATCGTGGAGTGCATCATCTTCCAAGACCTCAGCTTTGAAATTTCCATCAACGACATCACCCAGGAAGAAGAGCAAGTACGGCTGAAACGGCAGTTGACCCAGAACATCGCCCACGAGCTGAAAACCCCCGTAAGCAGCATACAAGGTTATCTGGAAACCATCGTGAACAACGAAAACATTGCACCCGAAAAGATGCAGGTCTTCCTGGAACGCTGCTACGCGCAAAGCAACCGCCTGAGCCGCCTGCTGCGCGACATATCCGTACTGACCCGCATGGACGAAGCCGCCAACATGATTGATATGGAAAAGGTGGACATCAGCATGCTGGTTTCAAACATCGTCAACGAAGTGTCCCTGGAACTGGAACAGAAGCAAATCACCGTTGTCAATTCCCTAAAACCGAAGATACAGTTGCGGGGCAACTACTCTCTACTCTACTCCATCTTCCGCAATCTCATGGACAACGCCATCGCTTATGCCGGCACCAACATACACATCAACATCAGTTGTTTCCGCGAAGACGAGAATTACTACTATTTCAGTTTTGCCGATACCGGCATCGGCGTTTCTCCCGAACATCTGAACCGTTTGTTCGAACGCTTCTACCGTGTAGACAAAGGACGCTCGCGCAAGTTGGGCGGCACCGGCTTGGGGCTCGCCATAGTGAAGAATGCAGTCCTTATTCACGGAGGCACCATCTCTGCCAAAAACAACCAAGGCGGAGGACTGGAGTTTGTATTCACACTGGCAAAAGAGAGATAACAGCCCGTTTTACCACACCAAACAAAATGCTTTGCATACCTCCGGAGAAGGTTCTTGTGGCAAGTGTGGCTTGTATTGGTATCTTTTCACCTTACCGACATGACGGATTGCTTAAATCGCCTTAAGTCACTATCAATCAGAGAGTAATTTTGCCAACCTATTGCCATGCTTTTGGCAAACTTTTGCCATGCCTATGGCAAAGTTTTGCCAACGCGGTGACAAAGTCTTGCCAAGAGGGTGGCAAAACCTTGCCAATTTGTCGGCAAAAAGAAAGAGAGAGGGGAAGAAAATTTATCACTCATAGAATTGTTTTCTCAAAAAGAATCCGTATCTTTGTCATGCATTGGTTCGCTCCCCCTCTTCTGGGAAAGCGATTAAAAGGGAATCAGGTGTAAATCCTGGACAGTCCCGCTGCTGTAAGTTTCGTGCAACGTTGCAGACAATTACTCTATGCCACTGGAATATTCTTCCGGGAAGGCGCCTGCAACAGAAACAAGTCAGAAGACCTGCCATGCATACTTTATCATTGCTTTCGAGGAAAAAGCGTTGAGTCTAATGAGCCGGACAAACCGTCCATCATTTCATTCATCAAACCTAATTCAGAGAAAGTAAAGAAGGTAATAAACTCTGCCAAGTTTATTTGATGATGTCCGGCCGAAGTGATTTCGTCCGGACATTTACATTACAAAAAGTCATATTTAAATTGGTTATTACATAGATTTTGTCTAAATTCGGCACATTAAACCGCAATAATCGGTTTATCCGTTAACCTATTGTCAAATTATTAAAGATACAGAGTCTATGGAATTACCATTTGCCGAAGCATGGAAAATCAAAATGGTGGAACCTATCCGCAAAAGTACCCGCCAGGAACGCGAACAATGGCTGAAAGAGGCCCACTACAACGTATTCCAACTCAAATCGGAACAAGTTTATATCGACCTCATCACCGACTCGGGCACCGGAGCCATGAGCGACCGCCAATGGGCAGGCATGATGCTGGGTGACGAAAGCTATGCCGGAGCCACCTCATTCTTCAAACTGAAGGAAGTCATCACCCGCCTCACCGGATTTGAATACATTATCCCCACCCACCAGGGACGCGCTGCCGAAAATGTACTCTTCTCCTACTTGGTGCACGAGGGCGACATTGTGCCGGGAAACTCCCATTTCGACACCACCAAAGGACATATCGAGGGACGCCGGGCATTGGCTCTGGACTGCACCATAGACGAAGCCAAACAGACACAGCTGGAAATTCCCTTCAAAGGCAATGTAGACCCTAAAAAACTGGAAAAAGCATTACAGGAACATAGCGAACGGATACCGTTCGTCATCGTCACCATAACCAACAACACTGCAGGCGGCCAGCCGGTTTCCATGCAGAACCTGCGCGAAGTCCGCGCCATTGCCGACAAGTACGGCAAGCCCGTTCTCTTTGACTCGGCACGCTTTGCGGAAAATGCCTACTTCATCAAAATGAGAGAAGAAGGTTACCGCAACAAGAGCATAAAGGAAATTACCCGCGAGATGTTTGACCTTGCCGACGGTATGACGATGAGTGCCAAAAAAGACGGTATTGTCAACATGGGCGGATTCATAGCCACCCGCCGGAAAGACTGGTATGAAGGTGCCAAAGGCTTCTGCGTGCAGTTCGAAGGCTACCTTACTTACGGAGGCATGAACGGTCGTGACATGAACGCCCTTGCCATCGGCCTGGATGAAAATACTGAATTTGACAATCTGGAAACCCGCATTCACCAGGTGGGCTATCTAGCCATGAAACTGGATGAGTACGGGATACCCTACCAACGTCCCGCAGGCGGCCATGCCATATTTGTGGATGCCCCCAAAGTGCTGACACATGTGCCCAAAGAAGAATTCCCGGCACAAACACTGACCGCTGAGCTCTATCTGGAAGCAGGCATACGCGGCTGCGAAATCGGGTATCTGCTGGCAGACCGCGACCCGGTGACCCGCGAAAACCGCTTCAACGGCCTGGACTTGCTTCGGCTTGCCATCCCCCGCCGCGTGTATACCAACAACCACATGGATGTGGTGGCAGCCGCTTTGAAAAATGTATATGACAAACGGGAAAGTATTACCCGCGGAGTGCGCATCACCTGGGAAGCTCCGTTGATGAGACACTTCACGGTACAACTGGAAAGGCTGTAAGAGATTTACAGACTCAATGTCAAGACAAAATCCGGAAACAAATAATAATGAATAGTGAACCGGCGTTTCTCCACCGTACGATATTCTTCGGCGGAGAATACGCCGCTTTCATTTACAGCAAAAGGCAGAATGCGCATGTGCCCGCGAAAATCAACCTCGGAAGCATTCAGGCATTTGAACATGGTCTCCTTAGCCGACCAGTGCAGCAACAGTGACCAAGTGTCTGTTCCGCGAAACACGGATGGCTGTTCATCTTCGCGCATGAATTTATGTGCCACCTTCCTTACCCGCTCACCATACTGCTCGATGTCAACACCCACTTCCCGACCCAGCAATCCCAAGACAACAGCCACATAACCTTTCGTATGCGAAATACTGAGAGAGGCGGAGTCATCCGCCAGATAAGGTTTCCCACTGGGATGATAGGCAATCTCTTTCTCTTCTCCCGACAGAGTATAAAGCAATACGCGGACAGCCAACCACTCCAAACGGCGGTGTGCCGCGGTGAAGCGCCGCATACCTTCCCGGTATACTTCCTGATGAGGAAGCATGGCCAGCAATTCCTCCGGAGATTCCTCCGTTTTCCAAATTCCCCATCGACAGGGAAGAGCGGTATGTTGCAAGAAGAGGGGCACGGAACAATTTAAAAATTAATAATTAAAAATTAAAGGGAAGAAGAGTTGGGTTCTGCCGGGGCATTTACTGTGAACTTCACTTTCAGGATACGGCGGTTGTCCATCTCCAACACCTCAAACTCATAACGGCCGTAGGTCACCTTTTCATGGAGAGCAGGAAATTCCCCCTTCAGTTCCAGCAGAAGTCCGGCAAGCGTATCGGCATCCCCTGCCACCTCATCGAACGTTTCCTCGTCTATCTTCGTTATTTTATAGAAATCAGTCAGCTGGGTCTTGGCTTCAAATACCCAAGTGTGGTCATTCAGTACGGCATATGTACGTTCTTCATCATCGTATTCGTCATGAATTTCGCCCACAATCTCCTCAATAATGTCCTCCATGGTGACAATGCCCGACGTACCACCGAACTCATCGACCACAATGGCTATATGAATCTTGTTTGCCTGGAAATCGCGCAGCAAATCATCAATCATCTTGGTTTCGGGCACAAAATAGGCGGGCCGGATAAGCGACTGCCAACGGAAATTATCCCCTTTGTTCAGATGGGGAAGCAAATCCTTGATATAAAGCACCCCCTTGATATTGTCACGGCTATCCGCATAGATGGGAATACGGGAGTAGACATTCTCTACGATGCACTTCACCACATCTTTGAAAGGGGTACGGATATCCAGGTCCACCACATCAAGGCGAGAGGTCATGACCTCCTTGGCCGTTTCCCCGCCAAAGCGGATGATACCTTCCAGAATATTATTCTCCTCCGAAAGCTCTGCCTTGTCGGTCAGCTCCAACGCATGCGAGAGTTCATCGACCGATATGTTATGGTTCTTGCGGACCATATGCTTGTTCAAGAAAGAGGTGGAACGTACCAGCATAGATGCCATCGGATAGAATACGGAACGGCAAAACGTGATGCCGGGAGCGGCAAAACGGCAGAAAGCCAGCGTCTTCTGAGCCGAATATATCTTAGGCATGATTTCACCGAAAAGCAACAGCAAAAATGTAAGGACTACTGTCAGAATGAGGAACTCTGCAATGGGAGAATGAAATTGGAACACATTCATAAAGAAGAAGTTGCAGAGCATGATTATGGTTACATTCACGAAGTTGTTCGTAATCAGAATCGTTGCCAACAAACGTTCGCTGTTGTCCAGCAGATTACTGATTTTCTCATCCGAAGGATGCTTTCTCTCCGCTATTGCATTCAGGTCTGACGGAGAAAGAGAGAAAAAGGCTATTTCGGAAGCTGATGCAAAACCGGAAACAAGCAAAAGCAAACCTGCCAACACAATGGCTACAACGGCCGAAATAGAAGGAGTCTGTACGGATATACCGTTAAAAACATCTGCCAACTGGCATAAATAAGCGTCTGGGTCCAAAGATTTTGGTTTTAGTTAAACAATTAGAACGGCAAGTCGTCCGTCGGGTTATCTTGTGCAGGGGCAGCCTGCGGTTGTACTGGTTGTTGTGGCTGGGGGGCGGCTCCCGCCTGCGGCGCATAAGGGCCAGCACCGGGAGTTGCCGTTCTCGGAGTCAGCATCTCCATATTGTCGACAAATATCTCAGTCACATAACGCTTGATGCCTCCCTGGTCATCGTAAGAACGGGTACGTATCTTACCTTCCACGTAAAGCTTATCGCCTTTATGCACATATTTCTCAACGATTTCGCCTAAACGGCCACGGAATATCAGGTTATGCCATTCGGTACGGTCCGGAATCTGCGTACCATTCTGCAAAGTGTATCCTTTCTCCGTAGTGGCCAAAGAAAGCTGGGCAACACAGTTTCCACCTTCATAATAGGTTATTTTAGGGTCTTGTCCCACATTTCCTATCAATATCACTTTATTTACTGACATAAGCTTCTATTTTATTAATTTGCTGCCAAAATTAACGAGAATATTCACACCATGCAAGAATACAAACAACTTTTATACATATTTCTCCAAGAAAGCATGTATAAGGCGGGGCACCGCATAACGACCCAAATCTTCGACTGCAACCCGTTGGTAACTTGAGAAGGAGCTCGAATTATCGGGCAGAGTAACCTCGTAGAAGTTGGTGTAAATCACTCTGTGGGACAATACATGTTTCACCCCCCGAAGCAGTGTACGGACCATCCGCACCTCTCCCTCTGCAAACAGCGCATGAAACTGCGGACATGCCAGAAATTCCTCTTCGGATAAATCTTTTTCCGTTTCAACCAGAGGCAATTCAAAGAGATTTTTCCAGATATCGTCCTCCGTCCTCTTATGTATCAAGGTATGCGCGCCCATGCGTACATATATATAATTAAAATAGCGGTTGGTGGTCTTGGTTCTGTGCTGCTTCACGGGCAGTTGCTGCACTTTTCCTTCAGACAATGCCCGGCAGCTGCCGGACAAAGGACAAAACAGACAGTTGGGCGACTGCGGCGTACACTGCACGGCTCCGAAGTCCATAATTGCCTGGTTATAATCTGCCGGCCTGGATTTATCGAGCACCTCACCCGCCAAAGCGGTAAAAGTCTTTTTCCCTTCAGTAGAATCAATGGGAACATCAATGCCGAAATAGCGGGAAAGCACCCGATACACATTCCCGTCGACCGCCGCATAAGGCATGTCATAGGCAAAGGAGCAGATGGCCGCTGCCGTATAATCCCCCACTCCCTTCAAAGCACGTACCTCTGCATAGGTTTTCGGAAATGTCCCCTTCATGCTTTTGGCTGCGGCATGCAGGTTGCGGGCACGCGAATAGTACCCCAGGCCCTGCCAATATTTCATCACTTCGTCCTCGGACGCAGCAGCCAGCGACACCACATCCGGGAAGCGTTTTATGAAACGCAGAAAATACTCATACCCCTGCGCCACTCTTGTCTGTTGTAAGATGATTTCAGAAATCCATATCAGATAAGGGTCCGTGGTATTTCGCCACGGAAGGTCGCGTTTGTTCTCCGCATACCAGTCCAACAATGTTCCGCTAAAAATATTCATGCTGCAAAAATACTTCATTTTCAGCCTAACAAAGCTTAATGCCAAGACTTTTTTAGAAAATTGTCCGAAATATATTTTTTAGAGCCACGGAAAAGCTATATATTTGCAGTCCAAAAAATTAGGAAAACTATAGTAATAATATTTTTTTTAAAGAAAAATGACTAAAGCTGATATTGTAAACGAAATTACAAAGAACACCGGAATTGATAAGACAACCGTACTTACAACCGTTGAAGCATTCATGGACGCAGTAAAGGCATCTTTATCCAAAGATGAAAATGTTTACCTCCGCGGGTTTGGTAGTTTTGTAGTGAAGAAAAGAGCTCAGAAAACTGCTCGCAACATCTCCAAGAACACTACAATAATCATTCCGGAACATAACATTCCGGCATTTAAGCCTGCAAAAACGTTCACCCTCTCAGTGAAGAAATAATAAACAATAGTATTAACCCATAAAAATTTTGAAGCTATGCCAAGCGGAAAGAAGAAAAAAAGACATAAAATGTCTACGCACAAGCGTAAAAAAAGACTAAGAAAGAACAGACATAAAAGCAAAAAGTAATTTTTAGTCTGAAGGACAAAATAAAGAACAAACTTGTGAAGCAAAATGTCTCGCGGGTTTGTTCTTTGTTTAAGTAGTAAATTGAATCATTTAAAAGCCAATTATTGTGACAAGCGAACTCGTTGTAGACGTACAGCCCAAAGAGGTATCCATTGCACTGCTTGAAGACAAGCAGCTGGTGGAACTCCAGAGCGAAGGAAGAAACATCTCCTTTTCGGTGGGCAACATGTATTTGGGACGCGTCAAGAAATTGATGCCCGGCCTGAATGCCTGCTTCGTGGACGTGGGTTACGAGAAAGACGCTTTTCTTCATTATCTGGACCTGGGTCCTCAATTTAACTCGTTAGAGAAGTACGTAAAGCAAACTTTAAGCGACAAGAAGAAGCTGAATCCCATTACCAAAGCAACCATACTTCCCGACCTTGAAAAGGACGGAACGGTTTCCAACACACTCAAGGTGGGACAAGAAGTAGTGGTGCAAATTGTCAAGGAACCTATCTCTACCAAAGGGCCGCGACTGACTTCCGAACTTTCCTTTGCCGGAAGATACCTCGTGCTGATTCCCTTCAATGACAAGGTTTCCGTATCACAAAAAATTAAATCGAGCGAAGAGCGCGCACGCCTCAAGCAACTGTTGATGAGTATCAAGCCGAAAAACTTCGGCGTCATCGTCCGCACCGTGGCCGAAGGAAAACGTGTTGCCGAGCTCGACGGAGAGCTTAAAGTATTACTGAAACATTGGGAAGATGCCATTACAAAAGTACAGAAGGCCACCAAATTTCCGACACTGATTTACGAAGAAACCAGCCGTGCCGTAGGACTGTTGCGCGACTTGTTCAATCCTTCCTTCGAAAACATCCACGTGAACAACGAGGCTGTGTACCACGAAATCAAGGATTACGTAACCCTCATCGCCCCTGAACGGGCAGGAATTGTGAAGCTGTACAAAGGTCAACTCCCCATTTACGACAATTTTGGTATCACCAAACAAATCAAGTCGTCATTCGGCAAGACCATTTCATACAAAAGTGGTGCCTACCTGATTATTGAGCATACTGAGGCGCTTCACGTAGTAGACGTGAACAGCGGTAACCGCACCAAGAATGCCAACGGGCAGGAGGCCAACGCACTGGAAGTGAATCTGGGTGCAGCCGACGAACTGGCACGCCAGCTCAGACTAAGGGATATGGGTGGTATCATCGTGGTGGACTTCATCGACATGAATGAAGCCGAAAACCGACAGAAGCTTTACGAACGTATGTGTGCCAACATGCAGAAAGACAGAGCACGTCACAACATCCTGCCGCTCAGTAAATTCGGACTGATGCAGATTACACGCCAGCGTGTACGCCCGGCTATGGATGTAAATACGACGGAAACCTGCCCCACCTGCTTCGGTAAAGGCACCATCAAATCGTCCATCCTCTTTACGGACACCTTAGAGAGTAAGATTGACTACCTGGTCAACAAATTGAAGATAAAGAAATTCTCGTTACACATCCACCCGTACATCGCAGCCTACGTCAATCAGGGACTCGTCTCCTTGAAACGGAAGTGGCAGATGAAGTACGGATTCGGTATCAAGATTATTCCAAACCAGAAATTAGCATTCCTGGAATATGTATTCTACGACCTGCAAGGGGAAGAGATAGACATGAAGGAAGAAATCGAAATCAAATAAAAAAGACGGCGAAGGGTATTTATCTTCGCCGTCTTTTTTAGCTCTTGCTTTGGGGGAGCTCTCCCCAAACATGCCTTTCGTTATAAAGCCAAACGATAGATTTCCCTGCAATCAGTCATGGTCAGCTTCACGTAGTTGCCAAGCAGTTCGCCTTTATTGCGCCGCAGACTGACGAGCATACGGTCTATATCGGGATGCTCGATACCCAACTCCTTAAAGCTAACCGGCAAGCCCATGTAACGGAAAAAGTGTTTCAGTCGGGCAGTACCTGCCAAAGCCATCTCTTCCAAATCTTCGGACTTGGGTATATCAAAAACACGATGGGCAAACTGGGCTATCTTTGCCGGATTATGTTCTGCCATAAAAGCCATCCAGGCAGGGAAGATTACAGCCAAGCCGGCACCGTGGGCTACATTATAGATAGCACTGATTTCATGTTCCAGTGCATGGGATGCCCAGTCTTCCTCACGCCCTACCCCACAAGTTCCGTTATGCGCCACAGTGCCGCACCACATAATGTTGGCACGCGCGGCATAGTTGTCCGGTTGCTGTTTCACCCGGTAAGCTTCTTTAATGATAGCTGTCAAGGTGCCTTCACAAAGCCGGTCGCTGATTTCCACATCCGGTGTATTCGTGAAGTAACGCTCCATGATGTGGGCCATCATGTCGGCAATGCCACAAGCCGTCTGATAAGCCGGGAGGGTGTAGGTCAGTTCAGGATTCATGATGGAAAATACGGGACGCAAATGCTCGGGGGCACAGAGACCCAGTTTTTGGAGTGTCTCTGTCTTGGTAATTACCGTATTGCCCGAACCCTCGCTTCCGGCAGCCGGGATAGTCAGCACCACGGCTACTTTCAACGCTTTCTCCACCTTGGCACGACCGATAAAGAAATCCCAGAAGTCCCCATCATAGAGGGCTCCGGCAGCAATGGCCTTTGCCGTATCTATGACCGAACCACCTCCCACAGGAAGCATCATATCCACCTGCTCACGACGGCAAAGCTGAATACCTTCGTACACCTTACCGTCAATGGGATTGGGCTGGACACCTCCCATTTCGCAATAAGCCACACCGGCTTCCTGCAAGTATTGCTTCACTCTATCCAGCAGACCACTCCGTACAACAGAACCGCCTCCATATACTATCATCACTTTTTGTGCACCATACTTACGCGCCAATGCACCGACTTGCACTTCAGTATTCTTGCCAAAGACAAACTCTGTAGGACTATAAAAAACAAAATTATTCATTGTATACCTTATTTAATGTATCGACTGTATCTTTCAAAGAAGCGTCCGAACGCTCCCCACTTCATCAGTCCTTTCTCAAAAACAAAAATACCCAGCAATGCACAAGAGATGCCCAGCATCACATCAATCAGATAATGGTGTCCCGAATAGACAGCCGTCCACCAGATACCGACCATAATCACCGCAAACAACGCTATCAACCACTTTTTGCTGCGGTCCATAACCGCGTAAGCCAAAGCCACCACCATATAGGCGGCATGGAGCGAGGGCACTGCTGCAAATACATTGGCATTCCTTCCGTAAATGGAGTTGAAGATGGAACATCCCAGCAATTCGTCAAAGCGCCCTAAGCCTGCCACATTGCCCGGAGTGTCGAGTATCGGCTCGAAACCATAATTCATGGCATACCAGGGCGGAGCAGCGGGATGGATGTAATAGCCGGCAAAACCGATGAGATTAACCAGCAGGAACACCATCGCAAAACGAAGATATACCTTACGGTCACCCTTCAGATAGAGCCACAACCCGAATGCAATGGGAACCGGTACCCAACAGAGATAGAATATCCCGGCAAAGAAATCGGCAACAGGACAATGGTTCAAAGCAAAATACTCACAAGGGATAAGGACAGCACCGTCTACAGACAAGCCAAAAAGGGATTTTTCTGCCTCATAAAGTCCTTTTACATCAATGGGATTCACCTGGTAATTGGGATATACGCGCATCCAGTCATACGAAATGCCGAATATGAAAAACGGCAACAGCGCCACTGCCAACTTACGGGTTGTCTGTCCGGCAAAGAACAATACCAAAAATATACCCGCCATCAGGAAATGTTCCGGACGAAGCCCGATACAGACCGCTGTCAGAATCAGGAAAAACGCTGTGATGACAATCACCAGCACCGCCTCTCTCACAGAGGGAAACAAACTATTTTTCATTCCTTGTCTTTCAGTAGTTTATAGCAATGCGCCAAGCGGGCAAATGCCGTCAAATTCGCCAATATTGCAATCACTGCCATAGGCACAATTAGTATCAGCATCGGGTCGAATAAAGTACAATCACCAAAGATACCGCAGAACATGGCACCGAGGGCAGTCAGCACAACGCGTTCGGGGCGCTGCATGAAACCCACTTTACACTCCAGCCCCAAACCTTCGGCACGGGCACGCACGTAACTCACCATCAGCGAACCTATCAGCGCAATGAATGTAATGATGGAGCCCCACAAATAGCCTTGCAGCATCAGGTAATAGAAGATGCCGAACAATGTCACGAGCTCGCTGTAACGGTCGAGTACGGAGTCGTAGAGCGCACCGAAAGTAGAACTCATTTTACCCACGCGTGCCACACGTCCGTCCATCATGTCAAACAACCCGGCAAAGAGCACAATACCGCCTCCCCAGCCTACATAGGCCAGTTCACCACTCTTGTACACCCCGGCATACACAAACAAGGCAGCCGCCACGATATTCAGCACCAGCCCCGTAGTCGTAATAAAGTTAGGCGTAATGCCAATTCTAATCATACCATGCACCACAGGATTGATAATCTTGTATATCACCTGCTGCAACCAATCTCTATAATTCATATTCGTCTTTTTTGTTCTCTAAATAATGTTTCAGAAAGCCTTTTATATTGTGATTACGATAAACGAAAAAACGTTGCAGATGGTAGTTCCAAAAAAAAGCTACCAGCACTGCGACTATTATCTTTGACAGAATAAATACATTGTCTATATAATATCCCAACAGCCCATTGACCCATGTCATGCCCGTAAGCCACTCGGTCAGTGCAAAAGTGCCCCAGGTATTCAGTATAATGCTGCCTCCCCAGACAAAGAGATATTTCACGGCAACATGCGTTTTCTTACAGTCTTCGGCATGGAACACCCATCCGTAATTAATGGCACAGTTTACAATGCCTCCTACCACGGAACCCGTGAATGTGGCATAAAGATAAAAAACAGCAAAAGCCTTTACCAGAAGGATAGTCACCAGAAAATCGACAAAGCTTGCGAATTGCGCAGAAATCTGGGCCTTGAAGAAGATCCAGACAGAATGGCGCCACGACACACCTTTGCCATTTGATTTCAACTGATTATCCATCTTGCCACAATCAAAATTATAAATCCGTAGACTCCGGACAGAATATCGTCCATCATTACCCCGATTCCACCCGGCAGACTTTCCATACGGCGAATGCCCAAGGGCTTGAATATATCAAACAAACGGAACAAGACAAATGCTCCCAATGCATACCATACATGTCCGGCGGGCGCCGCAAGCAAGGCAATCCACACACCGACCATTTCATCGACCACCACGCGCGAAGGGTCTTCGCCCCAAGATGCCTCCAGGCGGTTAGCAGCCCAGATACCGGCAAGTGTAAATACCAAAATCAATGCTACTGTCAGCCACAAAAGGCAGGCACTTGAAACCAGATAAGACAACCCGAACCAGATAAGCGTAGCCAGCAAAGCTCCCGCAGTGCCGGGTGCAAAAGGAGAAAAGCCCGAGCCAAAGCCCGTACCGATAATGACTGGGAGGAGGGAGGGTTTCTTCATCAAAAAAGTAATGAGGTGATAAATGCGATAAAAACGGTAAAGTGATAAATGCAATAAAGTAATAAAAGTGATAAAGTGGTAAAGTGCTATCACTCTATCACCTTACCACCTTATTTTTATCACCTTATCACTGTTTTTTTAATCCAGATAACTCGGTGCTGTTTCACCCACCATGTTACGGAGAGTCTCTTTCACCATGCGCCATTGCTGGAACAAATCGTGTACCGGCTCATGCTCGAAATCGTGCATCGGGCTCTTGCAGAAGAAGGATAGCCACGTCTGGATGCCGCACATACCTGCACGCAATGCCAAATCACTGAAAATAACCAAGTCGAGCGCGATGGGAGCAGCAAGAATGGAGTCACGGCACAGGAAGTTAACCTTGATTTCCATCGGATAGCCCATCCAGCCGAAAATATCGATGTTGTCCCATGCTTCCTTGTTATCCTTACGAGGAGGATAGTAGTTAATGCGTACCTTATGATAAACATCACCGTACAAGTCAGGATATTTCTCCGGTTCGAAGATATTGTCGATAACAGACAGCTTGCTGACCTCTTTTGTCTTGAAGTTCTCCGGTTGGTCGAGTACCTCGCCGTCACGGTTACCCAGAATATTCGTAGAGAACCAGCCGCTTACACCCAACATACGGGTCTTGAACATCGGAGCAAGCACCGTCTTCATCAAAGTTTGGCCACTCTTGAAGTCCTTACCGGAAATGGGCACATTCATTTTCTTGGAGAATTCCCACATGGCTGGAGTATCCACACACAGATTAGGAGCACCCATAATAAACGGAGCGCCTTCTGCAATGGCAGCATATGCATAGCACATACTCGGAGAGATTACTTCAGTATTGTTTTCCTTCATTGCCTGTTCCAAAGCAGCGAGAGATTCGTGCTCCTTGGACAGAGGAATATATATTTCGGTACTTGCAGCCCACAGCACAGCAATACGCTCGCAGTTATTGGCTGCCTTGAAGTTACGGATATCCTCACGCAACTGCTCTGTCATTTCCCAGCGAGTAGCAGCCTTCTTAATATGCGTACCGTTCAAACGTTTTGCAAAATTGTGGTCGAATGCAGCAGGCATCGGCTTGATGGCTTGCAGTTCGTCTTTTACCAAATTCAAGTCTTTCTCTTTCAAAACCTCGGCATACATAGCAGCTTCGTAGGCGTTGTCCGGGAAAATGTCCCAACCGCCGAAAATGATATCATTCAAATCAGCCAAAGGCACTATGTCTTTGATAAGTTTCTCTTTGCCATCCTGCATGCGCATAGCAGCCATTTGTGTGATTGAGCCTATAGCTTTTGCCAAGCCCTTGCGAGCAGCTAATGTACCGGTAATCATGGTGGTTGCAACCGCACCACCTACTCCGACTACCAGCACGCCCAGGCGTCCGGTTGCCGGCTTAATGTTTTCTTTCATTGCCATTGTATTATTTAGAGTTTAAAAAATTGCTCAAATTTAGGGTATTTTACTCAATTGGGATTAGTCATTTTATCCGATTTAATGTCCTATTAGTAAGATTTAAGTTAAAATGTCATGTGTAGACTGATTCTGAGCCCGGATTTGTCGATATTTGGTAAATTTCGGTAAGTCAAACGCCATACATAATCGACACGCAATACTTTGAAAATATTTTCAACACCTACACCTGCCTCTACGTATGGCGTATGCCCCATTGTAGTGCTGCCGGCAGGAAAACGGAACAAATCCTGCTGAAAAGCCGGATTATTCTTATCACTCAAATTCCCATACAAGCCGCGACAGGAAAGCACTTCACGCCATTTCAACTTTTTCAACAAAGGAATACGGTTGAAGAGCCAGCCGTTCAAGTAATAGGTCACATCCCAGGAAGCGTATTCATCGTTCATGAATTCCATGGCATTCATCAGTGAATAGGACTCGGGCTGTATGGTATAGGACAAGTTCGCGTTGGGAATGACGAGCAAAGGGAAAGGAACCTTGTTCCATACTTTCCCGGCCTTCAGGATAACGTCCGTATAACCGAATGCCGAGAACCAGAAACGCTTTTGAAAACCCGCTTCCGTATAGTGATAGGTATAGTCTCCTCCCAGTACCCCTTTGGCAGCCATGGTATGTGTAAGCGAAAAGACCGGAGCATCCAGCGAAACGGGGAAACGGTTCCATTGGGTCTGGAAGAATTTCTCGTTGGGAGCATAGCGCAGCTTCAATTCCAGTTCACTGGTCGAAATACTTTTTACATACGTATTATGGTCGTCCTGCTTGACGAAAGGAATCAGATGGGATGATTCATCTTTACGCAGACGCGTCGTCATCTGTACGGAAAAGCCGGAATGGAACTCATTGGTATAGGTCAGTTCCGCCTTCCGCTGATAACCGATACGGTCATCCTTCTGACGTTTCAAGGCAAGAAAAACATTATCCTGACTGGTATAAAGATAGTGTTGTCCATATTGATTGACGTCTGACAAGTAACGGAGCTTCAACGAATGTATAGGAAATTCATTGGCATATTCCTTCTTCCTATGAAAAGAATATTCCAGTTCGGCGAGTCCCTTTACACGATGGTCGCGAAAACCGTATGCCATATAGCCCCTGCCGAACAAATGCGGATTGAGCCATGCCGTCGTCATACCGCCGGCACGCAAGCGCACCCCTTCCAGTGTATTTCCGCTGATAGTGGTATTCATCATACCGATATAGAACAAAGGTTCTTTTTCCTTCGGAGCGGGAATATACCCCGTGAACAGCACCTTCAACACTTTCTCCGTCCAGAAATAAACGGGATAGCTGCGCAACTGGGCCATCATCTTGTCCACCGAAGTCTCTTTCTTGCTGACTTCCACCTGGCGGTTGGCATCCCAATATGCTTCCGAATAGCCGGAAGCCGATGTCTCTTCAATCACCTTTTCCGGTTTTCGGAAAGCCTGCAGAGCCTTGTCATCCGGTTCATACTGATAGTTTCTGTAATACACATCCCGCTTGGCATAAATACCGTCACTATTGTCCACCAACTTGAATTCCGTAGTGATACTCTCATTGAGCAACTGCCTCGTACCGTCCTCCGCGCGGTCAAAATTCTGTTCAATCTTCATGTAGTCCACAAAGTTCAGATTTATTTTCTGAGGAAAGTTCATGACGGCACGCTTTACAAAATAGGTACTGTCCAGCATGACGTATAAATGTCCCGTAAAACCGAACGACTCGGAGTTGAAAGGGACAAATGTCAAGTCAACACAAGGCTTTCCGGCAACGGTAAGCGTATCCATCAGATAATATTTGTAGAAAGACGGCCCAAGGGAGGAAAGCGGACTGACAAACTTATTGGTGAACAAGGTGATGTTGTTCTCATAAAGGTCTACATCGGTCATGGTGACACTGATAGCCTGCTCCATACCCTGCTGGGAAAGCATCTCGTCCACTCCTGCCTGCCTGCGGGCGGTGACCCACTGTTTCCGGCTATGCGGAGACTTGCGGTAATAGTCTGTGGCAAGTAACTCACGGTTGGAGATGGCCAGTACCGGCCTGCCGGTAACGGCAGAGGTATCGACATAATCCGTCAGAAACTTGAACTTACGGTAAAGCCACTTCTGTTGCTTCAAGCTGTCGAAGTTATTGATGGCAAAAGTCATCTTTTCATAGCGGTCACGTTTCCAGAAGTCGCGTTCGTCGGGCGAGTAGTCATCCCGATGCTCTATCATCTTGCGTACAAACTCCACTGCGGGATTATCCTTTTTCTTATACCGTTCACGTTTCGGCTTCACCACCACCTCATCCAGTGCATAAGTGGCTGGCGAAAGGGCAATATTGAACTTAGAAGACTTTGCAGGATGAATCAGCCGGACATATTCATTATATCCCACGGCCGAAATGACCAGCGTGGCCTCCGGGCGATAGGTCTTGAAGGAAAAACGGCCGTTATTGTCCGTCATCCCTCCCTCCGTAGTTCCTTTCAGATAAACTGACGTATAAGGCAACGGCTCCTTCGTCAACGAATCGGTGACAACGCCTTGCACCATATATTGTGCTCTCAATGGAAGAGTAACCAGCTGGATAAGCAGAAATACCCTAAAAAACAACTTCATACCTTGTTTTACCTAATTTGGATGGCAAAGGTACGGAAGAAAACTTTTTCTTAAAGTTCGGTTTTACGGAATAAATGTTCTAAAAAACTCCTTTTGTACAAAACACTTCCCGTTAAAAGCCGTTGTATAGCGAAACGACGCTCCAGAAAGCATCGGAACAACCAATATATAACCTAAACAACTTGATTATGGAATGGATTTTCAACCAGCTCAGGGAACGCCCCGAACTTGCCATTTTCCTCACTATATTCCTGGGATTCTGGCTGGGGAAACTGCGTATCGGTAAGTTTACGCTGGGCACAGTGACCAGTGTACTGCTTGTAGGCGTACTGGTAGGGCAACTGAATATAGCCGTACCGGGTCCGATAAAGTCGGTATTTTTTCTGCTTTTCCTTTTTGCCGTGGGCTATAAAGTGGGTCCCCAGTTCTTCCGCGGACTGAAAAAGGACGGATTACCCCAAGTAGGCTTTGCCGTACTGATGTGTGTATCCGTACTGTTAGTGACCTGGCTGCTGGCCCTGATGATGGGCTACAATGCCGGTGAAGCTGCCGGACTGCTGGCCGGTTCGCAAACCATCTCCGCCGTCATCGGAGTGGCAGAAGACACCATGGCCAATATGGGACTGGACGAGGCCCAACGACAAAGTTACGTCAACATCATTCCCGTATCCTACGCCGTCACCTACATTTTCGGTACGGCAGGCTCGGCATGGGTCCTATCATCCATTGGTCCCAAGATGCTAGGCGGGCTGGAAAAGGTGAAAGCCGCCTGCAAGGAACTGGAGGCGAAGATGGGCAGCTCTCTGGCTGACGAACCGGGATTCATGCCGGCGGCACGCCCCGTCACTTTCCGTGCCTACCGGGTCGAAAACGAATGGTTCAAGAATGGAAAGCGGGTGATTGACCTGGAAGTCTACTTCCGGCAGCACGACAAACGTCTATTTGTGGAACGCCTCCGCAAATCCGGAGTTGTGGTGGAAGTCAGCATGAACATACAGATAGAGCCGGGAGACGAAGTAGTGCTAAGCGGACGCCGCGAATACATCATAGGCGAAGAAAGCTGGATAGGGCCGGAAGTACAAGATGCCCAGCTCCTGGATTTTCCTGCCGAAAAGTTACCGGTTACAATCACACGCAAGACGGTTGCCGGCAAGACGGTTGCAGTTATCCGAAGGGAAAAGTTCATGCACGGTGTCAGTATCCGGAGCATCAAGCGCGCCGGAATATCCATTCCCGTGCTGGCACAAACGGTAGTAGATGCCGGCGACGTCATCGAAGTGGTAGGTACCAGGCAGGAAGTGGAAGCAGCAGCCAAACGTCTGGGGTATATAGACCGCCCTACCAACCAGACGGACATGATATTCGTAGGCCTGGGTATCCTTGTCGGAGGTTTGTTCGGAGCACTTTCCGTCCATATCGGCGGCATCCCCATCAGCTTGAGCACAAGCGGCGGCGCATTGATTGCCGGCTTGTTCTTCGGCTGGCTCCGCAGTAAGCACCCCACCTTCGGGCGCATTCCCGAACCTTCGCAATGGGTGTTGAACAATGTCGGTCTGAACATGTTCATCGCGGTAGTGGGCATTTCGGCAGGTCCCAGTTTCGTGCAGGGCTTCCACGACGTAGGTATCAGCCTGTTCCTGGTGGGAGCAGCCGCCACCACCCTGCCGCTGATTATCGGCTTGCTGCTGGCAAGGTATGTTTTCAAGTTCCATCCGGCACTGGCTTTGGGCGTCTGCGCGGGGGCACGTACCACTACGGCCGCTTTAGGCGCGGTGCAGGATGCCGTTGAGAGTGAGACACCTGCTCTGGGATACACCGTGACCTATGCCGTGGGCAATACCTTATTAATAATATGGGGTGTAGTCATCGTTTTGCTAATATAAGACGATTCTGTACCAATGCTTACTAATCCGGAGCATTCAAAGAATTATTGCCGGAAATGCAAGCGACTATATACCCATTCACTAATAGCTATTCGTCCGACAGCTGTCGGACGATAATTCAACAGTTGTCGGACGATGATTCAACAACTGTCGGACGAAAAGGAAACATATATCGGACGATTAATTTCAAGCAAGGAAAGAAATAGTATACCGCATGAACAGAGATTATTCGCCGAATGACTGAAAACAATAAATAACGAACCTAAACTTGAGCTTATGGATACAAAACTTTTAGAAAAGAAAATGGAATCTATCAGTCCTTTCGAACTGAAGAACCGCCTGATAGACATGGCAGACGAGAGTCTGAAGAAAACCGCCCGTACCATGCTGAACGCAGGGCGCGGCAACCCCAACTGGATTGCAACCGCTCCACGCGAAGCCTTCTTCCTGTTGGGAAGCTTCGGCCTGGAAGAGTGCCGCCGCATCATGGATTTGCCCGAGGGCATTGCAGGCATCCCCGAAAAAAAAGGCATTGCCTCCCGCTTCGAAGCCTTCCTGAAAAAGAACAATAACGTACCGGGCGCCAAATTGCTGGAACAAACCTACAACTACCTGCTGATGCAGCATGCCGCCGACCCCGACAGCCTTGTACACGAATGGGCCGAAAGCATTGTAGGCGACCAGTATCCCGTGCCCGACCGCATCCTTCATTTTACGGAAATCCTTGTGCAAGATTACCTTTCGCAAGAGATGTGCGACAACCGTCCTCCCCGGGGTGCCTATGACCTGTTTGCCACCGAAGGTGGAACAGCCGCCATGTGCTACATCTTCGACTCCCTGCAGGAAAACTTCCTGCTGAACAAAGGGGACGGCATCGTCCTCATGGTTCCTGCCTTTACCCCCTATATTGAAATCCCACAACTCAGCCGCTACCAGTTTCGAGTGACCAAAATACATGCCAACCGCATGAATAACGAAGGGATGCACCTCTGGCAGTACAGCGACGAAGACATAGACCGCTTGAAAAGCCCTAAAATCAAGGCCCTCTTTGTCACCAATCCCAGTAATCCGCCCAGCTACACACTCAGTCCGGATACAATGGCGCGCATCGTGAGCATCGTCAGGAATGACAACCCTAATCTGATGATTATTACAGACGACGTATACGGTACATTCAGTCCACATTTCCGTTCGTTCATGGCAGAAATTCCCTACAATACGCTTTGCGTCTATTCATTCTCCAAATACTTCGGTGCCACCGGATGGCGCAATGCGGTCATTACCCTGCACGAATTCAACCTGTTCGACAAGCTGATAGCCAAACTGCCGAAAGAGAAACGGGAGATTCTGCACCACCGCTACTCCACCCTCACTCTGGAACCTGAAAAACTGAAGTTTATCGACCGTATGGTTGCCGACAGCCGTCAGGTGGCACTGAACCATACCGCCGGACTGTCATTGCCACAACAGATGCAGATGGGCCTTTTCGCCGCCTTTGCCCTGCTGGACAAGGAAAACAAATACAAGCAAAAGATGCAGGAGATTATCCGCCGCCGATTGCATGCCCTTTGGGAGAATACCGGTTTCACGCTGACGGAAGACCCGTTGCGCGTAGGTTATTATACAGAAATCGACATGCTGGTTTGGGCAAAGAAGTTCTATGGGGACGACTTTGTAGAATATCTGAAACGCACCTACAGCCCGCTGAACGTAGTCTTCCGCCTTGCCAAAGAAACCTCTCTGGTGCTGCTGAACGGCGGTGGTTTTGACGGCCCCGAATGGAGCGTGCGCGCCTCACTCGCCAATCTGGACGAGAAAGACTATGCAACCATCGGCCAAGGCATCAAAAAGATACTGGAGGAGTATGCAAAAGAATTCTTTAAAAATGGAAAGGCGAAAGATAAAAATTGAAAATTGAAAGGTGAAAGGTAAAACTTTCAAATTTCAATTAAATAGTATACGGAAGCGGGTCAATCCATCGTTGTAGGTACGTAGGGAGAACGTGCAACCATGACGGCTCAAAACTTCCCGGATAAACACCAGGCCAATTCCCTGCCCGTTCGGCTTGGTGGAAAAGAAGGGGCTGAAGAGTTTAGCTTCGGTCTCTTTACTTATCCCCGGACCATTGTCAACGACTTCGACAGAAGCGGGGGCAGTGGTCCTTACTATTATCTCACCTTGCTGTCCGTTTTCTCCGGCGTCCCCCTCTATACTTTCGGCGGCATTCTTGATGATATTCACAAGCACCTGCTCAAAAAGAGAAGCATCCATACGCACCATTCCCACCTCCGGGTCGCATTCCAGACGTAGCTCTATATTGCGGTCATTGCACATTCCTTCCATGAAACGCTTGCACATGGACACCAACTCATTCAGCTGGACGGGTGCCAGGGTAGGTTCGGGTATCTTTACCACATCTGCAAAACGGGTAATGAAACGGCTCATCGAGAAACAACGCTCCGTACAAACGCGCATCACGTCGCAGATGTCCTCCATATCATCTTCTGTAGAAAGTGCCTGCTCCACTGTATCGAGTGTGGAAGTGATGCCCGCAGTGGTATTGTTCACTTCATGAGCTATCATGCGGATTACCTTTTCATAGGCACGTTTCTCGGCACGCATCACTTCTTCCGTCATACGCTCTATCAAGAAAAAAGGATGTTTGAACCCTCTGTCAATAAAAGAAGAATGGGTGCATTTATAAATATTCGCGTCATTGAGACGGACCACTGCCGTCTCGTCTTTGGGAATGGACGAAAGTTCGGCAGCCAACGGGGAGTCCATCTGGTCCAGCCGCTTTGCCATCGCCTCCTCCATACGGACACCGAGCATCTTTACCGCCATCGGATTCAGTTGCGACACTTCATCGTCCATTGTCAGGATAATAACCCCCATTGGAGATGCCTGAATCAGCAAATCCAAGAAGTGATTCTGCTCGCGCATGCGCAACCGTTCATTCTTGAGCTGCTCCATCATTCGGTTAAAGATATTCACAATGCGGTCTGCTTCGTACTGCCCTACCCGGCTGAGACGACTACTGAAATCCTGCTCGCGCAGCAACTCCATACCGCTGCCTATGGTGTTCATCGGCTTCACTATCTTATTATAGAATACTATCAGATAGATAAGGATAAACCCGATGAGCCCCTCCAACACGTACAGATACAAAGAAGGCTTTCCACTCAGCAGATATACCAGCATTCCACCCAGACCGAGCAGAAAAAGGACAAGTATGAAGAAAAAGAATTTTATGCGCACGGGACTTGAATATTATATTTTTCCAAACGTCTGTAAAGCGCAGCGCGGCTGATGCCTAATGACACTGCCACCTGACTGAGATTCCCTTTATGCTGTTCCAACGCCTGCAAGATAGTCTGCCGCTCTATTTCATCCAAGGTCATACCTGCAAAAGAAGTACCTTCGGCAGCTTTGGCCGGTTCGTCGTGACGCAGATATTGGGCATCGAAATCCGCGGCATCCAGCACCGGCTTGCCGCTGACCAGAATGGTACGCTCCACCAGATTCTTCAACTCACGAATGTTGCCCAGATAAGGCAGGCGGGAAAGGAAATTCAGAGCGTCGGCCGAGAAATCCGTACGCGGCAAGCCGTTCACCTCTGCCTGACGGTCGGCAAAGTGACGTGCCAGCAAAGGAATATCTTCACGGCGCTCCCGCAAGGAGGGCAGTTTTACGGTAATCAGGTTGATACGGTAAAAAAGGTCTTCACGGAAAGTACGTTCGGACACCATCTTGCGGAGGTCCGCATTAGTGGCGGACACAACGCGCACATCGACTTTGCGGGGACGGCTATCGCCCAGCACTTCGAATGTCTGGTCTTGAAGCACGCGCAGCAGTTTCACCTGGCAGGAAGGGTCGAGGTCACCAATCTCGTCGAGGAAGATAGTACCTTTATTTGCCATTTCAAAACGCCCTATACGGTCGGCGCTGGCATCGGTAAACGCCCCTTTCTTATGGCCGAACATCTCGCTCTCGAACAAGCTCTGCGAGATGCCGCCGAGATTCACCTTGACAAAAGGCTGCTTCACACGTTGGCTGTTGATATGGATGGCTTCGGCAATCAGCTCCTTGCCCGTTCCGCTTTCGCCCGTAATCAGCACCGAAGCATTGGTACGGGCTATGCGAGCCACTGTGTTCAGCACTTCCATCAGCCCTTTGGACTTACCTATAATATGGCTGCGATTCAATGCGGTAGTCTGCTCTTCCGGCACCTCTTTCGGGGCGGCCGTAAGCTCAAGGGCCGTCTCGATGCGCTGCAAAAGAGCAGCATTGTTCCAAGGCTTGGTTATGAAATCGAATGCGCCGGCCTGCATACCCTGCACGGCAAGCTGGATACTTCCCCATGCCGTCATCAAAATAACGGGCACATCGGGACGGAACACCTTTACCTGCTTCAATAAGGTAAGTCCCTCTTCTCCGGTAGTGGAAAGAGTGAAGTTCATATCCATCAAAATCAAGGCGGGAGCTTCGGCCCTAACTATGTCCATAGCTTCGCGAGGACTTGGAGCCGTTTTCACCTCATATCCGGCACGCTTCAGCATAAAGCTGAGGGAAGAGCGCACAGCACTATCGTCGTCTATTATCAGTATCATAAAAATTGTAGTTTGTTTCCCGCAAAAATAAGTAAAAAAGCAGAGTTATGAATGATAAGTTATAAGTTATTCACCTATAATATCGCATATACGGTACTTTTACCGGCAAATAATTCATAACTTATCACTTGCAACCCGTCGACTTATCCTCTTACCACCTCTTCAAAATCAGCTTCCAATTCCGTATCGCGTTCAAAATCCCAAAGGGTCAAGCTGCGGAGCTGATAGAAGTAATACCAATAGTAGTACAGCTCTGAAATATGCTTTTGACGGGCTTCGTCTTTAGAGTTCTGTGCATCGTTCAGGTCCAGGGTGCTGATTTTACCTATCATAAAGGTCTCTACACTGGTCTTGTAACGCTTCTCAGCAATGACATCCGCCTCTTCGGCTATGTCCAGCTGTTGCGCCTGGTTGTTGAAGTTAGCCACCAGCAAAAAGATGTCCTGGTTAAAGTCCATCTGTTCCTGACGGATTCTGGACAAGACCACTTCACGGTTGCTCTTTGCCACCCTTACCTTGCCGCGGCGCTTGCCCCAGTCAAGGATAGGAATCTTGACGCCTACCTGCACAATCTGATTATCAAGCAAGTCCCGGTAGGCTGAAGAGAATTCATGGTTCTGCCCCGTATAGCCCACACTGGCAAAGAGGTCGATGCTGCGCAAGTTTCCGCGTGCCGTTGCCACTTCATAATCAGCTTCGAGCTGGCGGCGGCGAATGTTCTGTGCAAAGGAGTTGCGTTCCAGTGCCTTGTTCAGCACACGGTCATACTCCATCTTTATATCGGGAACAGTGGCGGGCAACACCGGATTCAGGCTTTCCTGCTCGGACACCCCGAGGAAAGAACGGAGCTGGAACATTTTTGCATTCAGGTTGCTCTCTGCCTCAGTCACGTCGGCCTTGCCCTGCAATGAATTCAGTTTAAGCTGCAACAAATCATTCTCGGATATCTGTCCCATTTTACGTTTGGCTATGGCCACTTCATAAAGGCGGTCGGCATTCGTCTTGTTCTGCATGGCGGTAGCGAGCGATTCTTTGGCCAGCAGCAACTCAAAGAAATAAGTGATGGTTTTCATCGTCACCTCTTCCGTAGCTGAAATGAACTCGGCCTTTGCCTCGGCATAGCGTACGGGCTCTATACGGCGGTTCCACTTCAAGGTATTCACTCCGAAGACCGGTTGCGTCAACTCCAGACTCACGGGGACTGACATGAACTGCTTCGCTCCTCCGGAACCCAGTTGTTTGAGATAATCCAGCGAAGAAGTCAGTGACAGCTTACCCCCCGTAAACCAAATGTTCTGGTCTACCGAAAGCTGTCCGGACAGCCCCAGTGTATTGTTGCGAACAAAGCTATAGGAGCCGTCGGAATTCTGGTAGGTACTGTAGGACTTGTTATAGTTGGGTAGTGTACCGGTGAAATTCACTTCCGGCAACAAGTCCGCACGGAATGTACGGTATTCCCAATACGCGGTTTTCAATTCATTCAATGCCACAGCAGCATCCACAGACTGCGTACGGGCCAGTACAATGGCCTCCGACAGCGTAATATTGCGTTCATGTCCCAAAGTATCATTCTGCGCCATGGTTGCCAACGGCATCAAAAAACAAACTGCAAGTAAAATATTCTTTTTCATGTTCAATCTTTAAAATTGTCGCAAACAGAAAAGCAAAGAGTGTGCCAAGTGGCCGGAAAGGTTTCATAGAGGGGTAAGTGTTCATTTTCGGACAGTGGGGATGTCCGTTAGCGGACGATATCAAGAAAACAACCGGTCTCTATCTAAAGTCTGAAAAAATCCTTCTAAAGTTCAATTAACCATTAATTAATTGATGAAAAATTTCTTTATTAAGGAAGAATTCTCTTTCTTTGTGCTGCTTTATACCTTTATTAAAAAGGATACAATACTAACATTAATTTATATAGTTATGAAGATTTCACACATTGAGCATCTGGGCATTGCCGTTAAGAGCATTGAAGAAGCCCTTCCGTACTACGAAAACGTTTTAGGTTTGAAATGCTACAACATCGAAACCGTGGAAGATCAGAAAGTTAGAACCGCTTTCCTGAAAGTGGGCGATGTAAAGATCGAATTGTTGGAACCTACTTCTCCCGAAAGCACAATTGCCAAGTTCATCGAAAAGAACAACGGTAACGGTGGCATGCATCATCTGGCATTTGCCGTTGAAGACGGAGTGGCCGGTGCGCTTGCCGAAGTCGAAGAAAAAGGTATCCGCCTTATAGACAAAGCTCCCCGCAAAGGTGCAGAAGGTCTGAACATTGCATTCCTGCATCCGAAGTCAACTCTCGGTGTCCTGACCGAGCTTTGCGAGAAACCGGAATAAGCAAGACTGTAAAATCATCAAATCATAAATTGTATAAACACTTAAAGAATATAAATTCATGAGTAATCAACTTGAAAAGATTAAAGAGCTTATAGACCGCCGCGCTGCAGCACGTCTCGGTGGTGGTGAAAAAGCGATTGCAAAGCAACACGAGAAGGGTAAATATACAGCTCGCGAGCGCATAGCCATGCTTCTCGACGAAGGCAGTTTCGAAGAAATGGACATGTTCGTAGAACATAGATGCACCAACTTCGGCATGGAAAAGAAACACTACCCCGGTGACGGTGTAGTAACCGGTTGCGGTACAATCGAAGGCCGTCTGGTTTATATCTTCGCACAGGACTTCACAGTTTCTGCCGGTTCACTGTCCGAAACCATGTCTCTGAAAATCTGTAAGATTATGGACCAAGCCATGAAAATGGGTGCTCCGTGTATCGGTATCAACGACTCGGGCGGTGCACGTATTCAGGAAGGTATTAATGCCTTGGCTGGCTACGCTGAAATCTTCCAACGTAACATACTTGCTTCGGGTGTCATTCCGCAGATTTCCGGTATTTTCGGTCCTTGTGCCGGTGGCGCCGTTTACTCTCCTGCCTTGACAGACTTTACTTTGATGATGGAAGGTACATCCTACATGTTCCTTACCGGTCCGAAGGTAGTAAAGACTGTAACCGGAGAAGACGTAAGCCAGGAAAACCTGGGTGGCGCGAGCGTTCACTCCACCAAATCTGGTGTTACTCATTTTACTGCACAGACAGAAGAAGAAGGTTTGGCTCTTATCCGCAAACTGTTGAGCTACATTCCCCAGAACAACCTGGAAGAAGCTCCCTATGTAGACTGTACAGACCCTATCGACCGTCTGGAAGATTCCCTGAACGACATCATTCCTGATAACCCGAACAAGCCGTACGATATGTACGAGGTAATTGGTGCTATCATAGATAATGGTGAGTTCCTCGAAATCCAAAAAGATTATTCAAAGAATATCATTATTGGTTTCGCACGTTTCAACGGACAGTCCGTAGGTATTGTTGCCAACCAGCCGAAGTATCTGGCAGGTGTGCTCGACAGCAACGCATCCCGCAAGGGCGCACGCTTCGTCCGTTTCTGCGACGCCTTCAATATTCCTATCGTATCATTGGTAGACGTACCGGGATTCCTTCCGGGAACCGGCCAGGAGTACAACGGCGTCATCCTGCACGGTGCCAAACTGCTGTATGCATACGGTGAAGCTACTGTACCCAAGGTTACCATCACACTGCGTAAATCCTACGGTGGTTCGCACATCGTGATGAGCTGTAAGCAGCTGCGTGGCGACATGAATTATGCTTGGCCTACTGCTGAAATCGCTGTAATGGGTGGTGCAGGTGCTGTAGAAGTATTATATGCCCGCGAAGCCAAAGAGCAGGAAAATCCGGCTCAATTCCTGGCTGAAAAAGAGGCTGAATACACCAAGTTGTTTGCCAATCCTTATAATGCAGCTAAATATGGCTACATTGATGATGTTATCGAACCGCGTAACACACGTTTCCGCATCATTCGTGCCCTGCAACAGTTGCAAACCAAGAAATTGACTAACCCGGCTAAGAAGCATGGTAATATTCCCTTGTAATCAAGCTTTTCACACTAAAACAAGAACGATTATGAATAAAACAAAAATCGGAATATTCCTTTCATTGATGCTGGTGTTAGGCTTTTGCTCTTCTTGCAAAGAACAGAAATCGAACAACAAACTGCTGCTGAATGAAGTGCTGGTCAACAACGAAAGCAACTATCAGGATGACTACGGTGTGCACAGCGCATGGATTGAAATATTCAACAGATCATACGGCAGCGCCGACCTTGCAGGTTGCTATCTGAAATTCAGCAGCCAGCCGGGTGATACTGCCAGTTATTTCATTCCCAAAGGTGACGTTCTGACACTCATAAAACCACGTCAGCATGCACTTTTCTGGGCTGATGGAGAACCAAGACGCGGTACATTTCATACGAACTTCAAACTGGATGCCACAAATGCCAACTGGATTGGGTTGTATGATTCCGGCAAGAAATTGCTTGATCAAGTCATAGTGCCTGCCGGTACTTTAAAAGCCAACCAATCCTATGCCCGTGTCAGTGATGCAGCCGACCAATGGGAAGTAAAGGGTGGAAGCGAAGATAAATATGTCACTCCGAGTACCAACAACAAGACTATCGACAGCAATGCCAAAATGGAAAAATTCGAAGAGCATGACAGCGTAGGTATCGGTATGGCTATTTCTGCCATGAGCGTTGTATTCTGCGGGCTGATATTACTCTACATCTCCTTCAAGATTATAGGTAAAATATCAGTTAACCTCAGCAAACGCAATGCCATGAAAGCTAAAGGTATTACTGATAAACAAGAAGCAAAAGAGAAACAACTGGGGCAGGCTCCGGGAGAAGTTTTTGCTGCCATTTCAATGGCCATGCACGAATTCCAAAGCGATGTACACGATGTGGAAGACACGATACTTACCATTACCCGTGTAAAACGCAGTTACTCACCGTGGAGTTCAAAGATTTATACGTTGCGTGAGACTCCTCACAAAAAGTAAGTCACCCATAATAAAATAAAACGATGAAAGAATATAAATATAAAATTAACGGTAACGTATATAAAGTTGCCATTGGAGATATTGAAGACAACATCGCTCATGTAGAAGTGAACGGTACTCCCTACAAAGTTGAAATGGAAAAAGCACCGAAGGTAGTTGTTAAACCGGTAGCACGTCCGGCAGCCACATCCGCTCCTGCTGCTCCTGCTACTCCGGTAGTAAAACCGGCCGCTGCTTCTACCGGCAAGTCAGGTGTAAAATCTCCGCTTCCCGGTGTAATCCTCGATATCAAAGTAAATGTCGGCGATACAGTAAAGAAGGGACAAGTTATCATCATTTTGGAAGCCATGAAGATGGAAAACAATATCAATGCTGATAAAGACGGTAAGATTACAGCCATCAATGTAAACAAAGGGGACTCTGTTCTCGAAGGTACTGACCTCGTAATTATTGAATAATATGGGAGAATTTATCACATTTTTAGGAAACAACCTTGCCGACTTCTGGACTTATACAGGTTTTGCCAATGCAACGGTAGGACATGTGGTAATGCTTCTGGTAGGTTTGTTTTTCATATACTTGGCTGTAGCCAAGGAATTTGAGCCGATGCTATTAATTCCTATCGGTTTCGGTATGCTGATTGGTAATATACCTTTCAATATGGAAGCCGGATTAAAAGTCGGTATCTATGAAGAAGGTTCCGTACTTAATATTCTGTACCAGGGAGTAACCTCCGGTTGGTACCCGCCACTCATATTCCTGGGTATCGGTGCCATGACGGATTTCTCTGCTTTGATATCGAACCCCCAATTAATGTTGGTTGGTGCAGCAGCCCAATTCGGTATATTCGGTGCTTATATGATTGCCCTTGCCATAGGATTTGACCCGATGCAGGCTGGTGCAATCGGTATCATTGGTGGTGCCGATGGTCCGACTGCCATCTTCCTCTCTTCCAAACTGGCTCCTAACTTAATGGGTGCCATTGCGGTATCAGCCTATTCATATATGGCATTAGTACCGGTGATACAGCCGCCTATTATGCGTTGGCTGACCAGTAAAAATGAACGTCTTATCCGTATGAAACCTCCCCGTGTGGTTTCACATACGGAAAAAGTAATGTTCCCGATTATCGGTTTGTTACTAACCACATTCCTTGTACCATCCGGTCTGCCTTTGCTGGGTATGCTGTTCTTCGGTAATTTACTGAAAGAAAGTGGAGTTACACGTCGTCTGGCAAACACAGCCAGTGGTCCGCTGATTGATACCATTACTATTCTGCTTGGTTTGACAGTAGGTGCTTCTACGCAAGCATCCGAGTTCTTAACCCTTGATTCAATCAAGATATTCGGTCTGGGCGCCTTATCATTTGTCATTGCCACAGCATCCGGTGTCATCTTCGTGAAGATTTTCAACCTCTTCCTGAAGAAAGGCAACAAGATTAATCCGTTGATCGGTAATGCCGGTGTATCTGCCGTACCCGACTCTGCACGTATCTCCCAAGTAGTAGGTCTGGAATACGATCCTACCAACTATCTGCTGATGCATGCCATGGGCCCGAACGTTGCCGGTGTAATCGGTTCCGCTGTAGCAGCAGGTATCCTGCTGGGATTCTTAATGTAATACATTTATTCATTCCGTTATCCGGCTTGAATTCTGAACTATTTTAGAGCCCCTTCATTTTTGGAGGGGCTTTTTCGTTAATCTATCTAAAACAGATTACGATTATTTCGTAAATACATTCTTTTTAGTAACTTGCAGTCAGTTTAACCTCATATAAATGATATACTGTATGCGAAAGCTTTTTATCTCCTTATGTTTCAGTGCATGCTGTTCGCTTCTGGCGGCACAGACCACAAATCCCATTCAAGAGGCGATGGCCAACTACGATTATGAAACAGCCTTGATGCTGATCGATCAAGAAACCCCGACCGTCCCCCTACTCTACCAAAAAGGGAAAGCGCTGAAAGGGCTGGGCAATAACCTTGAAGCTCTGAGCGTATTTCAGGAAGTCGTAGCTCAGGATTCTCTCAATCCCCGGGCATACATTGAAGCTGCCGAATGCTGCAAATCACTTGCCAAATATAGCGAGGCACTGGATTACTACCAAAATGCGCTCCACATAAATCCGGACAATAAATACGCACGCATCCAGTATATCAGTCTGCTGATGAACATGAAGAGATACCGTGAGTCTCTAAAGGAAAGCAACCTGCTGGCAGAAAGGGACAGTTCCGCCTATGTACTACACCTTAGAGCCGAAAGTATGGGGCAAGTCTATGACAACACAGAAATCATGCATGTGATAGATGCCTACCTGGACATACAGAAAAGATATCCCAATGATTACCTGTCTGCTGCCAAACTCGGCAACATCTATGTAGCAGGCCACCAGTATGAAGACGCCATAAACATAACGGAGAAATACCGTTCCATAGACTCCACCAACGTCCTTGTGAACCGCATCAATGCCCAAGCCTATTGCCTGAACAAAGATTACCCCAAAGCAATAGAAAGATATGAACAACTGTTACAGGAAAAAGACAGTTCTTTCCAAACCTGCTTCTACGCCGGAATCAGCTATTATGCCCTCGAAGACTTCTACCCAGCACACGACCTGCTGGAAAGGGCTCTTAAAGATGACAATACCAACATCAACGTTCTCTATTATCTGGGACGCGCCTGCTCCAAGACATCATGGAAAGAGGATGGAGTGACTTATCTGGAAACTGCCGTAAGCCTCGCCATGCCCAGCGACAGTGTCATGTCCCGCCTATATGTGGGGCTTGCGGACTGCTACAAGATGGCATTTCAATACACCGACCAGGCGAATACCCTTCTGACGCAATACGAAAAATACGACCGGCAGAAACACAAACTGCTCTACGACGCAGCCTTTATCTATTATTACTATCTGAAAGATGCGTCCAAAGCAGAGAGATACCTAACGGCCTACCTGAAAACCCGTCCGAAAAACAGCAAGGACAAAGTGCAGGAAGTAGATGCGGACGGAGTTCCCATCATCGGAGAAGACAACCGATACAATGCCGCCGAAAACTGGCTGAAGGACATCAGAGAAAAGCGCAAGAAAGAGGACTTCTTCAAGGGAAAGGTCGATACCGCCAGCGTAACCCCCATCAAATAGCCCCAATGAAAACGTTTGCATAATATAATAAGGTACAGTAACGGAGAAAGATTAACTTTCTCCGTTATTTGTTTTAAATTAGCGCAAAAATTAACCGTAAAGTTACTATCATGAAAAAAGTATTCTTAATCTTGGGAACACTCTTACTCTCCCTCAGTACGTATGCAGCTATGAATGTGAACAAAATCGACCCTCCGTTTTGGTACACCGGCATGCAGAACCCGGAACTCCAGCTGATGGTCTATGGCGAAGGCATCGGCAACGCGGCAGTATCCGTCAATTATCCCGGCGTCTCATTGAGCAGCACCGTCAAGCTGGAAAGCAACAACTACCTCCTGGTCTATCTGAAACTGGACAAGGATGTAAAACCCGGCAAATTCAACCTCACCTTCACTGAAGGAAAAAAGAAACTCGTAAAGGAATATGAACTGAAGGCACGCAACAAGAAAGGTTGCGAACATAAAGGTTTCGACGCCTCCGACGCACTGTACCTGCTGATGCCCGACCGCTTTGCCAATGGCAACCCGGACAATGACCAGATTGCGGGCATGGCCGAGTACAAGATAGACCGCAATGACCCCAATGCACGCCACGGCGGTGACCTTGCCGGCATCGAACAACACCTGGACTACTTCTCCAACCTCGGCGTCACAGCCCTCTGGTTTACTCCGGTACTGGAAAACAACATGACCGGCGGTTCCTATCACGGCTATGCCACCACAGACTACTACAAGGTAGACCCGCGCTTCGGTACCAACGAAGAATACAAGCAACTGATTGAAAAAGCCCATGCACGCGGCATCAAAATCGTAATGGACATGATTTTCAACCACTGCGGCGTAGAGCATGTATGGATTAAGGACATGCCCTCCAAAGATTGGTTCAACAACCCCGACCACGAAAACAACTTCGTGCAGACCTCCTTCAAACTGACCCCGCACGTAGACCCTTATACTTCCCAGTACGATGCCGACCAGATGAACGACGGCTGGTTTGTACCTTCCATGCCCGACCTCAACCAGAAGAATCCTCACGTTTACCGCTACCTGGTACAGAACAGTTTCTGGTGGATTGAATTCGCCAACATCGACGGCATCCGCATGGACACTTACCCGTATGCCGACTATGATGCCATGAGCAACTGGATGAAAGAGCTCAACGAAGAATATCCCAACTACAACACCGTGGGCGAGACCTGGGTTACCGAACCCGCCTACACCGCCTGGTGGCAGAAGGATTCCAAGCTATCAGCCCCCAAGAACAGTAACCTCAAGACCGTTATGGACTTCAGCTTCTTCGACAAGATAAACACCGCCAAGAATGAACAGACCGAAACTTGGTTCAAGGGACTGGACCGCATATACAATAACTTCGTATACGACTTCCTCTACCCCAACCCCGCTTCCGTACTGGCATTCATCGAAAACCACGACACCGACCGCTTCCTGGGCGAAGGCAACAACCTTCCGATGCTGAAGCAAGCCTCTACCCTGCTGCTTACCACCCGCCGCATTCCGCAACTCTACTACGGAACGGAAGTCATGATGAATGGCGTGAAGAGCAAGAGCGACGGCTATGTCCGCAAGGACTTCCCCGGCGGATGGACCGGTGACGCAACAAACGCACTGACCCCAGCCGGACGTACCAAAATACAGAACGAGTGCTACGACTTCTACAAGACCATCCTAAACTGGCGCAAAGGAAACGATGTGATTGCCAAAGGCAGCATGGTGCAGTTCATGGTACAGAATGGTGTTTATGCCTACGCACGCCAGTACGAAGGCAAGACGATATTCGTGATGCTGAACGGTACAGATGCAGAGACCACCGTTCCTTTGAAATTCTACAAGGAAATCCTAAAAGACAGCAAGCAGGGAAAAGATATTCTTAGCGGCAAGGCCATCACCTTCGGTGAAGAGCTGAAGATGGGCCCCAGAGAATCATTAGTGATAGAATTATAACGCGCACTCCACACAGAGAGCTCATTCTTGCAAATCTCCCTTGCAGATAGCTTGCAGACACCTCGCCTGCCAGCCATCTGCAAGGGATTTTTAGTATGGAATAGGTGTCACGGGGATATGCTTTTCACCGGTCTCAAATATAGCTAATCTGTTAGTTCATAACGGTGAACACTTTGTTCCAGTATAGAGAAACAAAGTGTTCGGATATGTAGAAACAAAGTGTTCTTACGTATTGGAACGAAGTGTTTTTGCATATTGGAACGAAGTGTTCTCTTTATTGAAACAAACTGTTCAGTTAAGGGAAACAGACTGTTTTGTTAAAGGAAACAGACTGTTGTACACGTTGAAACATCCGCTTCTGAAATAACCGGCGAACTTAACCATCCCACAACACCGGCCTATATATAACAAGTCAGCCCTTGCAACATCAATATTGCAAGGGCTGACGCTATATTCGGATTATCTTTCGATTAGTCCAGTTGAGCCAATTTGTTCTCTGAACCAAGCACGTTGATGATTTTATGCTTGTACAGTTTTTCCATATTGTCACGAGCCGGACCCAGATACTTACGCGGGTCGAATTCTGCCGGTTTTTCAGCAAATGTCTTGCGGATAGCAGCTGTCATAGCCAGACGTGAGTCAGAGTCGATGTTGATTTTGCAAACAGCAGACTTGGCAGCCTTACGCAACTGCTCTTCGGGGATACCGATAGCAGCTTCCAGCTTACCACCATACTTGTTGATAGTATCAACTTCTTCCTGAGGAACTGAAGAAGAACCGTGAAGAACGATGGGGAATCCCGGAAGTTTCTCCATTACAGCATCCAGAACGGCAAATTCCAAAGGAGGAGGAACCAGACGACCGGTAGCAGGGTCAACGTGGCATTGTTCGGGTTTGAACTTGTATGCACCATGAGAAGTACCGATTGAGATAGCCAGTGAATCGCAACCTGTACGGGTAGCGAAGTCAATAACTTCTTCAGGATTAGTATATGTATGGTGTTCTGCAGAAACTTCATCTTCTACACCGGCCAATACACCGAGTTCGCCTTCTACAGTTACGTCGAACTGATGGGCATAGTCAACTACCTTCTTAGTCAGTGCAACGTTTTCTTCGTACGGAAGGTGTGAACCGTCAATCATTACTGAAGAGAAACCGGAGTCGATACAGCTCTTGCAAGTTTCGAATGTATCTCCGTGGTCAAGGTGAAGAACAATTTCAGGATGTTTGCAACCCAATTCCTTAGCGTACTCAACAGCACCCTGAGCCATGTAACGCAACAGCGTAGCGTTGGCATACTGACGGGCACCCTTAGATACCTGAAGAATAACCGGAGACTTTGTTTCAACTGCAGCCTTGATGATAGCCTGCATCTGTTCCATATTGTTGAAGTTGAATGCCGGAATAGCATATCCACCTTTGATAGCCTTAGCAAACATCTCTCTTGTGTTTACCAGTCCTAAATCTTTGTAATTAACCATTTTGTTTAAATTTTATTGTTAGTGAATTAAAATTCTACGCAAAAGTAATCATTATCCTTTAAAGTAAAGAACTTGACGGGAATAAAATATCCGGCTCATCCTACCAAATCCATTCTATTTTAAAGCTATTGGCTTCATTTAACAGATTATTGTAATCTCTATATTACAAACTCTTTGCATTTATCTCTGCCAGCCATACTTTTGCCATCTATACTTCTATCAACAAAAAAGCCGGAGAACATGTTTGCTCTCCGGCATCTGTTTACACATTATTATGTAATACTAATTTTTCAGATAGATGATGGTCGGCAAATGGTCACTGTAACCGTTCAGCCAAGTCCTGCCCCCATGCGTACGCAAGGGGGAACCTTTGTATTTGCCATCCTGCTGAATCAGATAATCGCGGATGAAAACTTCATTGTGATCATAGCGCAACCCTTTCTTAGCCTTCAGCAACGGTTTCGAAATGACAATCTGGTCAAACAAGTTCCACTTGCCCCGATAGAGCAATGTCCCCACTCCCTTGTCTTCCAGCGTCACCCACCAGGGATTGTAGAATTCGCCTTTCTTCACCTGCTTCGGATATTTGCGCGCTCCCAGCACCTCCATGCTTTCGTCCATCGGGTCGTCATTCATATCCCCCATCACGATGAGCTTCAGCTTCTTGTCGCTACGCATCAGAGAGTCCTTCAAGGCCTTTACCTGCCTGGCTGCATGCACACGCACCGGCGACTTTGCCCCACGGGAGGGCCAGTGGTTCACTATCACGCAGACACGCTCTCCCGCCAGTTGTCCGTCCACAATCAAGAAGCCACGCGTCAAGTGCACCGTATCCCCCTCAAAAGGAGTGGAAAGCACCAACTTTGAGTGGGTAACGCTGAATTGCTTCGGGTCGTACAGCAAGGCACAGTCGATGCCCCGTCTGTCCGGTCCTTCATAATGCACGAACTCATAATTGGAAATGGCCGGCTGCTTCACGAGGTCTTCCAGCACCCGGCTGTTCTCTGCCTCTGCCACACCGATGAATGCCGGACCTTCCGGCACTAAATCACGCGAAAGGGACCCCAACACTTTGGAAAGGTTCTGCAGCTTGGACTCATACTTCTTTGCCGTCCACTGGTAACTGCCGTTAGGCAGGAACTCATAGTCATTCTTACCTGCATCATGAATCGTATCAAATAAGTTCTCAAGATTGTAGAACGCAACACTATACAGTTTCCGTTCCGCATTTTGTGCCCCCAGCGTTGCCACGCACAGCCAGAAAGAGCATAAGACAAGTAGTTTCCTCATAAATTCACAAGATTAAGTCCTGCAAAAATCAGAAATAAAATGCGATAAACCTACTAAATAAAAATAAATCTGAATTTATTTTGTAGAGTCTCCAACTTGCACTATCTTTGCGCTCTGAAAAGAAGACCATTACACTATTTATTACCAAAATAGTAACAGAATATAAATTTTTAAAAGAAAATATCAAAATGAAAAAAGGTATTCATCCTGAAAATTACCGTCCGGTAGTATTTAAAGATATGTCAAATGGTGATGTATTCTTGTCTCGTTCCACTTGCAACACGAAAGAGACTATCGAATTCGAAGGTGAAACTTATCCGCTGGTAAAGCTGGAAATCTCCAGCACTTCTCACCCGTTCTACACTGGTAAGTCCAAGCTGGTTGACACCGCCGGTCGTGTTGATAAGTTCATGAGCCGTTACGGTAACCGTAAGAAATAATCAGTTTCAAGCAAACTGAAAAAAGGGAGTCTTTCACTGAAAGGTTCCCTTTTTTGTTTCCGCCTCCCGCTGAGCGATAAATAGGGAATCTCCTATCACAGAATAGGGGAAAAAACAAGAAAGGGGAAAAACACTTTCCTATTTTTGTATCATCGAAACCGAAAACATACCATAATCATGAAACGACTCGCCACCCTATTCATCCTAACAATCCTTGTCACAACGGCAGGGTTTGCCAAACCCAAGCACAAGGACTTAAGCGGAAACATCGCCATCAAAGGAGAATTGACAAAAGAGTACCAGCAATCTCCCGCCGGTACCCCGGTCATTATCCGCCGGGTTGTCAAAATGAACAATCCCGGTGAAAACAGCGATAACATTTACTATGCCGTCGAAGTGAATGGCATACAAGAAACCATTCCTTCGGATGAGATGGGTATCATTGCCATATCCGCTCCGGAAACGGACCGGGAATTCTGGCAGCAAATATACCTGAAGAATCATCTTTACGAATATTTCAACGACCGCGGTTACAAGCACAAACTGCGCCAGGAAATCGACGAAGAATGCCTGGACTATCTCGATAAACTGAACGAGATAGCCTATCAGGACGACTACATAACCTCGTACGTACAAGGAATATTCTCCAAACTGAATGCCACCACCATTGACAGCAATCGTGGAGAAAGCCTGAACATACGTATCATCCAGTCGTCCGAACCAGATGCCTTCATGCTTCCCAACGGCTCCATGGTTATCAGTACAGGCCTCCTCTGCACTCTTGATTCCGAAGACGAACTGGCCGCCGTCATCGCATGTGAGCTGGGACATTTCGTCCTCGACCATCAGGTAAACAACATTTATCGTGCCGAGCGGCGTGCCAAGCGTGCAGCTTTTTGGGCAGATGTCTTTGCCACTACCGCCAGCGCAGCCCTCGATGTGGCCTACTGGGACGATAATGAAGATGCTTATGCCGTCAGTCTGGTGGCAGATATCGGAGCCATCGCTTCCCTTTTGAGCATTCCGGCAACGGACCGGTTGGGGATGAAATACAAAACTTCCCAGGAAATCTCTTCAGACCGCCTTGCGCGCCAACTTCTGGCATTCAAGGGCTATAATCCCGACGGAATCGCATCGGCCCTCGGTAAAATTATAGGGTATTACAACCTGCACCAACGCAACAAGGACATTCCTCGCTACGGCAGCATCGGCAACCTGCAAAAGCGTATAGAAAAGGCCGGTGAATCCCATAGCCTGAGTGCCCGCCCCTACCTACGGACCACCAGCGATGTCGTTTCTTTCAACGCAAGTATGAACTACGCCAACAAGCGCTATAAGGAAACTGCCCGGCTGATACGCAAGAACATTGACAACAGACTAGCCACGGACAATGACTACATCATCCTGGTAAAAGCGGAAATGGCACTGTCTAATACGGAAGAAGTGAACAACCGCTGCCTCGCCATGCTTGATAAAGCCCAGGAGATGGCAGGAACAAGCCCCAATCTGGACATATATAAACAAAAAATACTATTATTGATGCGCATGAACAAACAAGCCCAAGCCGCTGATATACTGAAAGAATATATCACCTTGCTTTCGGCCTACGAAGGCCAGGGCATAGAAGGAACCGAAAAGGAATGGACCAATAAAGAGATAGGTTGGGCAAACCAAATGCTGGACAGGATAAGCAGAATATAGAGAAAGGAATAACTAAGAATGAAGAATGAAGAATTTGTCATGCGGCATCATTGCGCAGCCAAATTCTTCATTCTCAGTCATTTATTCAAACTACTGTTTGCGGAACGGCGGCTTCACAACCACAGCTTTCAGCTTACGTCCCCGCATGTCAATGCAGATTTCCGTACCGACCTTGCTGTATTCGGGTCTGATATACCCCATTCCGATACCAATCTTACGGGTAGGCGACATAGTTCCGGAGGTAACCACACCGATGGCAATACCGTCTGTACTATACAGCTCGTAACCATGACGGGGGATACCGCGGTCTATCATCTCAAATCCCACCAACTTACGGGTAGTGCCTTCCGCTTTCTGTTTTTCCAGCATCGGGCGATTGGTGAAGTTCTTTCCCTCCACAAACTTGGTAATCCATCCTAAACCCGCTTCAATGGGCGAAGTGGTGTCATCCAAATCATTGCCATACAAACAGAATCCCATTTCCAGACGAAGCGTATCGCGCGCACCCAGACCAACTGGCTTAATGCCGAACTCCGCGCCTGCCTCGAACACGGCATCCCAAATCTTCATGGCAGCCTCCGGATAGAAGTAAAGTTCAAAACCACCCGCGCCGGTATATCCGGTATTGGAGATAATGACATCCTTTTCTCCGGCAAACTCACCGTGGGTAAAAGTATAGTAAGGAAGGTCGGAAAGATTAATGGAAGTCAGCTTCTGCAAAGCCTGAATAGCCTTCGGTCCTTGCACAGCAAGCTGTGCCATGTGCTCGGAAGCATTTTCCAATTCAGCGCCTTCCGTGTTATGAGACACACACCAGTTCCAGTCTTTCTCAATGTTCGACGCATTCACGACAAGCAGGTATTTCTCCGGCTCATAATGATAGACCAGAAGGTCGTCCACAATGCCTCCATTTTCATTTGGGAAGCAGGTATACTGTACTTTCCCCGGTGTGAGGGCAGCTATGTTATTGGAAGTCACTTTCTGCAGAAAGTCCAAAGCATGGGGACCTTTCACCCAAAATTCTCCCATGTGTGAGACGTCGAATACACCGACACCCTGACATACTGTAAGATGCTCGTCAATGATGCCGGAATACTCGATAGGCATATTATATCCCGCAAACTCGTGCATCTTGGCACCCAGCGAGATGTGTTTTTCGGTAAACGGAGTGGTTTTCATGGAACTATTAGAGTTATGAGTTATGAATTATCTATTTGCTTGCTACGAGCTCGGCAATCTTGACGATGACGTTCATGGCTTTCTCCATGTTCTGGATAGGCACGAACTCATAGCGGCCGTGGAAGTTCAAGCCACCGGCAAAGATATTGGGACAAGGCAGGCCCTTGAAAGAGAGCTGGGCGCCGTCCGTACCTCCGCGAATGGCTTTTACACGAGGCTCTACACCTACCGCCTTCATGGCGGCAAAAGCGGTGTCGATGATATGCATCACCGGTTCAATCTGCTCGCGCATATTATAGTATTGGTCGCGAAGTTCCAGAGTAGCGGTACCCGGACCGTATTCTTCATTGATTTTTGCCACAAGACGTTCCATCTCCTTCTTGCGCTCTTCGAAGCGGGTGCGGTCGTGGTCACGGATAATGTAAGAGACTGTTGTCTGCTCCACCTCGCCGGTAATACCTATCAGATGATAGAAACCTTCGTAACCTTCGGTATGCTCCGGAGCCTCGTCAGCCGGAAGCATGGACATGAAACGGTTGGCAACGCGGATAGAGTTAATCATCTTATTCTTGGCATAGCCCGGATGCACATTCCGTCCCTTGAAGCTTATCTTGGCAGAGGCCGCATTGAAGTTCTCGAATTCAAGTTCACCCACTTCTCCGCCATCCATGGTATAGGCCCATTCGCAACCGAACTGCGCTACATTGAACTTATGGGCGCCCAGACCGATTTCCTCATCCGGATTAAAGCCGATACGGATTTTACCGTGCTTGATTTCGGGGTGCTCCTTCAGATATACCACCGCCGATACAATTTCGGCAATACCGGCTTTATCATCGGCACCAAGCAAGGTCTTGCCGTCGGTCACAATCAAATCTTCCCCTTGATGGTCGAGCAGTTCGGGGAACTGGGCAGGAGAAAGAACCACATTCTCTTCGGCGCAAAGAACAATGTCCTTACCGTCATAATTCTGCACGATACGCGGAGAAACATTCTTGCCACTCATATCGGGGCTTGTATCCATGTGGGCAATAAAGCCGATGACGGGCAACGGCTTGTCTGTATTGGCAGGAAGAGTGGCGAACAGATAACCATTTTCGTCCAACGTGATTTCTTCCAGACCCAAAGTTTCCAATTCTTCTTTCAGATACCGGGCAAACACCATTTGCCCCGGAGTACTCGGAGTAATCTCAGTCTCTTCACTGGACTGAGTATCGAAGCTTACGTACTTTAAAAAACGTTCTACTAAAGTCATGATGAATAATGATTAGTGATTAATGGTTAGTGATTAATGGTCAGTGATTAGTAATTGGCGAAAAGCATTATCCGAATGGCATTAATCATTAATCACTAATCATTAACCACTATTTTGTGCTGTAAAGATAAAAAAAGGGGCGTGAACTGCCAAGCAATTCACGCCTCTTTTTTATTTCTTAAGGACAAAATGTCAATCAAAAATGGCTGCTACCATCAAAACAATGCGTACATATCTTACACTTAGGCAATCCGATAGCCTCAACCAGAGTTTCCAACGTATTGAACTTCAAGGATGAAAGTCCGAAACGCTCGCGGATAACGTCCACCATCTTTTCGTATTCGGGTGAGCCGGTAGTGGCATACTTATCGAGATTCTTATTCTCGTCACCCTCCAGTTCCTTGATGACACGACGGGTAATCAGTTCCATGTCGCTTTTGGAAGCCGTGAATCCTACAAACGGGCAGCTATATATCAATGGAGGACAAGCAATCCGGATATGCACCTCCTTGGCACCATACTCATACAGCACCTTCACATTGTCGTGCAACTGGGTCCCCCGGACAATAGAGTCATCACAGAACAGCAGACGCTTACCCTCGAGCATGGCACGATTGGGAATCAGCTTCATCTTTGCCACCAGCGAACGCAATTCCTGCTTGCTGGGAGTAAAACTACGAGGCCAAGTCGGAGTATATTTGGAAATGGCACGATGATAAGGAACTCCTTTACCTTCGGCATACCCAAGCGCCATACCTACACCCGAATCAGGAATACCGCAGGCACAATCCACCTCTGACTTATCTGTCTGTGCCATCTTGAAACCGGAGGCAAAACGCACTTCCTCCACATTCTTACCTTCGTAGCAGGAAGTGGGGAAACCGTAATATACCCATAGGAAGGAACAAATCTGCATTCCCTCATCAGGCTTGCGCATCTGTTCCACACCATCGGCACGCAGGCGAACAATCTCTCCGGGTCCCAAATAACGGTCTATCTCATAACCAAGATTCGGAAAGCTGCTCGACTCACTTGTGGCGGCATACGCTCCGTCTTTCTTGCCAATCACAATCGGAGTACGTCCCCAGCGGTCGCGAGCGGCAATGATGCCGTCTTCCGTCAATAACAGCATGGAGCAGGAACCTTTGATATGCTTATACACATTTTCAATTCCTTCGACAAATGTCTTTCCTTGTATAATAAGGAGGGCGATAAGTTCCGTCTGATTGGTTTTGCCCGAACTGAGTTCGGCGAAGTGCATGTTTTGGGCCAACAGTTTTGTTTCCAGTTCTTGCAGATTTACTATTTTGGCTACCGTTACAATGGCAAAGCGACCGAGGTGGGAGTTAAGGATAAGGGGTTGAGGGTCTGTGTCACTGATGATTCCTATTCCGGAATTTCCTTTGAACTTATCCAGTTCATCCTCAAACTTCGTGCGGAAATAAGTGCTTTCCAGATTGTGAATGGAACGGGTAAACTGCTCCGTTTCTGCATCGTATGTAGCCAACCCACCACGTTTTGTCCCTAAATGTGAATTATAATCTGTGCCGTAAAACAAATCTGCCACACAGCTTGTTGCCTTGGCGACTGTTCCGAAAAAACCTCCCATAAGTTCTGTTTTGTTATTGGTTTCTAAAATTAACGGATGCAAAGGTATGAAGAATTTGCGAAATTCGGGCAGATTTGAAATGAATAAAAAAGGCAATATATTTCTTGCCCACAATAGAAGTTATATTATTGGAAACATATACTTTTGTGATCGAAACCAAACAACTGTATAATGGGAGAAACCGCAAATATTATAATAGCCGATACTCTTCAAGGTCTGGGGACGGACGCATACAGTGGCTATCTTGCACACGCCCTCTGTCTGTCAGGAATCTGCCGATTGAAGTACAATGGAGAGGAGCGCGAGCTACGTGCCGGCGACCTGATGATTGTCCGCAAAGGAAAACTGGTAGAGAAAATTCAACCTTCAGAAGATTTTCGCGTAAAGGTCATCTATATCGCATCGGGCTTTGTGGTGCTGAGTACACCACAGAACAACTACGGCATGAAAGGGCAACTTTCCCTATTTCTCAATCCTATCATGTCCCTGACTACCGAACAGCAAGAGCTATGTCTCCGGGATTTTGAACAAGTGGAATACAGACTCCGGAATACAGACCATCATTTCCATCGCGATATGCTTATCGCCTCCACACAGATGTTGATACTCGACTTCTTCGATTTCCACTCCCATCTATATGGCGAGGACAATATCTCTGTACAAAATGCTTCCATCATGAGCCGTTTCCTCAACATGCTGGAGAACGGAACTTTCCGCGAGCATCGTGAAGTGACCTATTATGCCGACTGCCTATGTGTCACCTCCAAATATCTTTCGGAAGTTTCCAAGAAAGTAAGCGGTTATACAGCAAACTACTGGATAAACCGTTATACCACACTCGACATCTCGCGTTTGCTGCGCGACAAATCACTAACGTTCGTCCGTATTTCCGATATGTTCGGTTTTTCCTCTCCTGCTTATTTTAGCCGTTACGTACAACAACATCTGGGTGTAAATCCGACAAAATACAGAGGTTAATGATTATAGTTTTTGATTGTTTGCCCGTTTCAGATCTATTAGCGAAATATGCTCATTACGATAGCGGGCATTGGGGTTCTTCTCCGTTCCGTCAGGAAAAGAGCCATCTTCCTGCTTTATGAACTGAATAGCCTTCTGCGGACAATTCTGTATGCAGGCAAAACAGAACTCGCAGTCACCGGACGTCTTCACTCCTCTCGACGTCAGCTCATAGTTGCCGCGCGGACAAACGTAGGTACAAATGCCACAGTCAATACAAACATCGGTCACGGTAAAGAACTTCTCGCTTTTCATCAGGAAGCCCACCTCGGGGTCGAGTCCACTCCGCTGCATAAAACCTTGGTGCTGTTGCCGTTCCTCCTCCGTCACCGGTTCGTGCCAATGCTGCCGACTGTTGATATCTGCCGTTATCTTCTGCAAGTTCTCGGGGATGTGCTTGTCTATCTTGAGTTGCTCGTTCATGTCGAAGTTGGGTAGCCAGTTATCCACCATGATGATAGTGTTGATATAGTCAAACGCATTGTCGGCTTTACGGGATATACGGTCCCAAATCTCTACCGCATCGCACTTCCTTGCACCATAGGTGAGGACAGCAAACTTGTATTCTGCCTTCAGTTTTGCTTTCCGAATGAACTGCCGTACCATATAGGGAGGCATATGACCGTAGATGGGATAAACGATGCCGATTTCATCTGCCTCAAATTCATACTTCCCCCGTTTCACCATCTGAGGGATACTCAACAATTCTGCGTTCTCTCCAGCCAACTGACGGGCGATGTAAAGACTGTTACCCGTTCCGGTAAAATAAAAGATGATACGCTTACTCCTTTTTGTTTCGCAGGATGCCAACGAGAGTAGGCCGGAAGATGCGATAGCACTGCTCATCACGGCAAATCCCATACGCTTTAAAGCCTCCCGACGACTGATTTTCTTATCCGTATTCATATCTCTGATTTTTAATGATTATGCAATCTGTTATCTGAGTGCAAAAATAAAGGTTTCCCCAAAGAACGGACTTACCAAAAACTCGGGTCTTGATGCTATTTTTACGGTATAAGAATGAGCTTACCCTAACACAAAAAAAAGCCCCGCAAAGATTGGACTTCTGCGGGGCCTCACTAATGCCTAATAAAAACTCTTTCTACCCTAAATTATCTCCACTTCTTCACAGCTTTCTTGTCAGCCGGAGTTGCTTCAATCAAGCTCAATGCAAAACCACCGCTACGCGCTTCCTTCACGGACATTTTGGTCTTGCTGGTTACGATACCCTTCTTTATCTGATAAGAAGTAGGATTCTCCTTGTAATCAGCATCTTTACCGTCGGCATAGAGAGTGGCTACGTATTGCTTGCCCGGTTCAAGGAAGTCGAGCGTAAAGTTGGCTGTACGTGCATTCTCGTCTGTAATACCTCCAACAAACCAGTTGCCGGTTCCTTTTGCCTTACGGGCCACGGTAATGTAATCACCCGGTTCTGCTTCAATGTACTTGCTGTCGTCCCAGTCTACTGCCACATCCTTGATGAATTGGAAAGCATCCATGTGCTTTTCGTAGTTCTCAACCAAGTCGGCAGCCATCTGCAACGGGCTGTATAAAGTTACATACAGAGCGAGTTGCTTAGCAAGTGTAGTCTGCACTTGTCCGTGGGGCAAATCGCCCATAAAGTCAAGTTTGGTATCGAAGATACCCGGTGTATAATCCATCGGACCGCCAATCAAGCGGTTGAATGGAAGCAATGTGGTATGGAACGGTTTGCTACCGCCGAATGCCTCATATTCAGTTCCTCGTGCAGATTCGTTGCCAATCAAGTTAGGATAAGTACGGCACAAACCGGTAGGGCGTACAGCTTCGTGCGCATTCACGCAAATTTTGTAGTCGGCTGCCTTCTTCACGGCATAGAGGTAGTGGTTGTTCAGCCATTGCCCATAATGATGTTCACCACGGGGAATCATATTACCTACATATCCGCTCTTCACGGCATTGTAGCCATTATCCACCATAAACTGATAGGCCTTGTCCATGTGACGTTCGTAGTTGCGCACCGAACCGGATGTCTCATGATGCATCATCAGCTTCACGCCTTTGCTCTTGGCATATTCATTCAGCATCTTCACGTCGAAATCGGGATAAGGGGTCACAAAATCGAATACATAATCCTTGGATTTGCCAAACCAGTCTTCCCAGCCTTCATTCCAGCCTTCCACCAATACTTGGTCCAGACCGTGCTCGGCTGCGAAGTCGATGTACTTTTTTACATTTTCGTTAGTGGCACCGTGACGGCCGTTGGGCTTCATTTTGGAGTAGTCCACTTCACCCAGTTTGATGGAGGGAAGGTCGTCTGTATATGCCCAGGTGCTCTTACCTGCAATCATTTCCCACCATACACCTACGTATTTCACGGGCTTAATCCAGGAAACGTCCTCGTAAGCACAAGGTTCGTTCAAGTTCAGCGTGATTTTAGAGGCAAGGATGTCACGAGCATCGTCGCTTACGATAACCGTACGCCACGGTGACGTGCAGGGAGCTTGCAGATAACCTTTATCGCCTACTGCATCGGGAGTAAGCCAAGATTCAAAAACAAAATTCTTATCATCCAGATTCAAGTGCATGCAAGAGTAATCCACCAAAGCAGCTTCGTGCAAGTTGATGTACAAACCATCAGCAGTCTTCATCTGCAAAGAAGTCTGAACACCGGTGGGCGAAAACGGGGTTTGCGAAGAGTTAGGCGTAATGGCCCCTTTCATCAGCCCGCGGATTTCAGAAAGTTTGGATTCTGTATAGTCATATTCCTGCGTATCGTAGTCGCCCGGAATCCAGAAGGCAGTGTGGTCGCCAGTCATGGCAAACTGAGTACGCTCCTCTTTAATCACGAAATAGTTCAGGTTCTTCTGCAAAGGGAATTCATAGCGGAAGCCCATACCATCGTCGAACAAACGGAAGCGGATAATGATGTTCCTATCCTGCGCTTTTTGGTTGAGCGTCACAGCCAGCTCATTGTAGTGGTTACGGATTTGCTTTACTTCACCCCATACCGGTTCCCAAGTCTCGTCGAAAGTGGAAGTCTTTGCATCCGCCATCGTGAAGCCATTCATCAGACCGGGGTCGTTCTTCAGTTCGAGTCCTAATTTGGAAGGGTTAATCACCGGCTTTCCTTTGTAAGAAAGTTCGTAAACGGGTTCGCCTTGCGCATTTACCGAAAAATTCAATTGAAGTTGTCCGTTGGGAGAGGTAATACTCTCTGCCATTGCTACGCCGCTCACCAACAAAACGAGCAGGAAGCAGGCTAATTTTGTACAGATTGCTTTCATGTTTCTCATGCTATATTTATAAAATTATGTTCCAGATGCAAATATAGGCAGGAAAGAAATACACTCTGACGCAATTAAACTAAAATGATAGATGATTTGTCGGCAAACGTTTGCATGAAAACCAACTTCCCTTGAACAATATCCTGCCTACAAACAAAATAGAAGGAGAAGTATCGCTACGAAAACTTCGCCCTCCATATTTTTACAACTTTAATCGTGCACTGGAATTATCCCAAAGGATTTTCACCTTGGTCCCCGTCATTGCCTCCCGAAGGATTGGAGTTATCCCCTCCACCATTGCTACTTCCATCCGTATAGTCCGTATCGGGAACCACCATCTTGGTGACGCTCATATTGCCCAACATTTGACTAAAAGCTTTCCCCCGGAAAAAACAGAATACGTTTACGGACAATGTTACTGGCCGAAACGCCAGCCTCCGTATCAGCACTCTTCCCTACAAAAGAAGGGCGGAACAATCCGAAATCACCTAAACGAACAGTCTTTCCATCGTCTATTTCTTCCGACATGATGTCCACCAGTCCTGCAGCCACTAAGTCCACCGTCTTTCTGTGAATACCAAGAATACGGCTCACTTTGGCACATAACTTATCAAAATCCAATTCACCCGCTCCTACGGATTTAGCTACATACTTTACATTTTTGTCCTTGTCAAAACCAAAGATTCTCTTTGCCACTACATACTGAAGTCCCATAATTTTTAATGTTTTAGAAAGTTAATATAATAATGTAATAAATAGGCCGAAGCCTTTTCCTCTCTTTCAAGAAGTGGAGATCCATCGTGAGGCCTCAACGATAAACTTTCATTCTCTTGAATTCGATGTTGCAAAGTTAGGGTGTGAATGACGGGAATACAAGGAAATGACATCTACAACCAATTTCGTTAAAACTCTAAAAAACAACAAATTAAAAACAACCCTTCTCTACAAGTGAAGAAAGAAAAGCAGGAAGAGAATGAGAAGGAATGGGTACAATCTCTACAGCCAATGAAAATAAATCGCTGATTATCAAGACAAGGTTCTAGAGAGGTCTCTACAATATGGCATTTGAACGGTTAAGACCTCAATTTCAAGAGTGGCTCAAGTTTCACAAGTTATTACCGTATCCAAAAATACAGACAAACCAGTCATCCTTCCAAAGCCCCTTCTACTCGTTTACTAAAATCTCCCGGACATTTTACTAAATCTCCGGCAACGATTTACTAAATCTTGGAGGAAGATTTAGTAAATCGCTTCTGCCCCATCACGAACTATCCGGAACCAAGATTGGCAATCACTCATATCAAATATCAAAATTATATACATCCCACCAATAACTACTTCCCCCAGTACAGAATCGCTTTATGAAATTTCGGGCTATGATTTACTGAAATTCCTTTGTCTTCACTACCTTTGCAGCCAAAACCAACCCCAGAAAACCTATGACTAGATTACTGATAGCTATATTCCTTGGCGGCGGTACCGGCAGCGTACTGCGCTACTGCGTGCAGATGATGCTCCACGAGCGCATAGTCCCCTACTCTTTCCCATGGACTACATTCACAGTCAATATCCTCGGAAGTTTCCTCATCGGGCTATTCTATACCTTATCCGCCCGTTTCAACCTTTCTACTGAGGTACGGCTGTTGCTGACTACCGGTCTGTGCGGAGGATTCACCACCTTCTCCACTTTCAGCAATGACGGACTGATTCTGATAAAGCAAGAATTCTACGGAATGTTTGCCTTATATACCTTATTAAGTATCACATTAGGAGTCCTGGCAGCCTTCGCCGGCGGCGCCTTCGGACGCTGTATATAACCCACCCCCCCTATGAAACCCAGCAAGCCTTTTGTCATGCCTCCCGTACGCATCATCCCTCCTACCTTAGAGGGACAAAGTGAAAGTTCCAAATCATTGGAAGAATGGCTGAATACGGAAGAAACTGTCAGAGACCTTCACTTCGGTAAACGGACAGAGGAACACATGGAGTATTCCTACAAAAGCATCACCAACTGTACTTTCAGTCATATCCAATTCAGCGCCTGCAAACTGAAATCCTGCCATTTCACTGATGTACGTTTTGAACATTGCGACCTTTCCAACATCTCATTTGCCGAAAGTTCTCTGTTCAGAGTGGAATTCATATCCTGCAAACTGGTGGGAACCAATCTGCCGGAAACAATATTGAACCATCTGACAATGAAGGACTGCAATGCCAGATACCTCAATCTTTCCATGAGTAAAATCAATCAAGCCCGCTTCACCTCTTATGACTTGCGCAACAGCGACGTCAACGACTGCAAACTTGCCTCCATCGCCTTTGAAAACTGTGAGCTGGTAGAATCCGAGTTTTCACACACCCCTCTAAGAGGAATCGACTTGAGCGACTCGCACATAGGAGGTATACGCCTCAACCTGCCCGACATACGGGGAGCCATCGTCAATACTTCCCAAGCCATGGAGTTGACTGCTCTTTTAGGCATTACAATAAAGGATTAAAAACGAAAAACAATTCCTTGTTTTCATTTGTTAGTAAGATAGTTTATAATTAAAATTGACTGAATATGAAAATAGAGAAGATTATCGGACGTGAAATCCTCGATTCAAGAGGTAACCCAACTGTAGAAGTAGACGTAACCTTGGAATCCGGCTTCATAGGCCGTGCATCTGTCCCGTCAGGAGCATCCACGGGAGAACACGAAGCATTGGAACTGCGTGACGGTGACAAAAAACGTTACGGAGGCAAAGGTGTCCTGAAAGCCGTGGACAATATCAATAATATCATTGCTCCCAAGCTCATCGGTATGTCCGCCCTCGACCAGATGGGTATCGACCATGCCATGCTTGCACTGGACGGAACCAAAACGAAAGCCAATCTGGGTGCCAATGCCATCCTCGGCGTATCTCTTGCTGTAGCCAAGGCTGCCGCCGCTTACCTTGACATCCCACTCTACCGCTATATCGGCGGAACAAACACATACGTGATGCCTGTACCGATGATGAACATCATCAACGGCGGTTCGCACAGTGACGCTCCCATTGCGTTCCAGGAATTCATGATACGCCCCGTAGGTGCCACGTCTTTCCATGAAGGTCTGCGTATGGGTGCCGAAGTGTTCCACGCACTGAAGAAAGTGCTGAAAGACCGCGGCCTCAGCACAGCAGTAGGTGATGAAGGAGGCTTTGCTCCTAATCTGGAGGGTACAGAAGATGCCTTGAACTCCATCATTGCCGCTATCAAGGCTGCCGGATACGAACCGGGCAAAGATGTAATGATTGCCATGGACTGCGCTTCTTCCGAGTTCTACCATGATGGCATCTACGATTACACCAAATTCGAAGGCGAAAAAGGCAAGAAACGTACTGCCGACGAACAGATTGACTATCTGGAAGAGTTAATCAACAAGTATCCCATCGACTCCATTGAAGACGGCATGAGCGAGAACGACTGGGACGGCTGGAAGAAACTGACCGACCGTATCGGCAACCGCTGCCAGTTGGTAGGCGACGACTTGTTCGTCACCAATGTGGACTTCCTCGCAATGGGTATCGAAAAAGGCTGTGCCAACTCCATACTGATTAAAGTAAACCAGATAGGTTCGCTGACCGAGACACTGAACGCCATCGAAATGGCACACCGCCACGGATATACCACCGTGACTTCCCACCGTTCCGGCGAAACCGAAGATGCAACCATTGCGGACATAGCCGTAGCTACCAACAGCGGACAAATCAAGACCGGTTCGCTGAGCCGCTCGGACCGTATGGCAAAGTACAACCAACTGCTTCGCATCGAAGAAGAGTTGGGAAACAATGCGGTGTATGGATATAAGAAAGTTATAAGTGATAAGCGATGAGTTATTTGCCGGAAGGCGGGGCTTATAAAGAAGAAAGCAGAAGGGGCGAACCGTCACGGTCCGCCCCTTCTCTTTTTAACCTTAAATCAACAATCAATCTACTACCTTAAAGAAAACTTCTTCTCCACTTTGGCTATCCGGTGCCACCCAAAGAGCAAAGTCTCCGGCTTCCACCGTCTTCACCATATCTATATTCCAGAAAGCAAGTTCACTTATCGGAAGTTCAAACGATACATTTTTCTTCTCACCCGGCTTCAATGTGACGCGAGCAAAGCGTTTCAGCTCTTTCACCGGACGGGTCACCGAAGCAAACTTGTCCTGCACGTAAAGCTGGGCTACCTCGGTACCTTCATACTTTCCGGTATTCTCAAGGTCGAAAGTCACAGTCAGCACATCTTCCTTCTTCAGATTGGCAGACGAGAGTTTCACATTATCATATTTGAACGTCGTATACGACAGACCGTAGCCAAACGGATACAGCGGATCGAAACCTGCATCCATATAGAAAGAAGTACATCCCAACGAAGTCTGCCCCGCTTCTAACGGAATGTCATTCAGCAAAACCTCATTCCGCGTAGCCGGACGTCCGGAACTGTTATGAGCATAATAAACCGGTATCTGTCCTACCATCTTCGGGAAAGTCACCGGAGTCTTGCCACTTGGCACAGCCTTACCCCACAGCAAGTCGGCCAATGCCGGTCCTCCCATGGTTCCGGGATGGAACGAATAAAGTACAGCTGACGAGAGTTCGACTTCCTTTCCTATGGTCAACGGACGCCCTGCCATTACGACAGTAACCACCGGTTTTCCTGTTTTCGCCAAAGCGGCAATCAGTTCGCTTTGCGCACCTTGCAGGTTCAGGTCGGCCAGGCAATGCGCCTCTCCTGAAAGAATAGCCTCTTCGCCTACAAACGCCAAAATAACATCAGCACGTGCAGCGGCAGCAGCGGCTTTGGCAACACCTGCCATATTCTTGTCACGGCTATAAGTCAGACCCGGCTCGTATATCACCTGCACTTTGTCCCCCACCAGTTCCTTGATAGCCTTCAACGGTGTCACGGTTTTTGTCTTGTCACCATCAAATATCCAGGTACCCAATTGGTCATAAGGTGCATTTGCCATCGGACCTACCACAGCAACCGTCTTTACCGAAGATTGCAAAGGCAATGTCTCCTTTTCGTTCTTCAACAAGATGGCCGATTCCACAGCAGCTTGCTTGGCAGCCTCCAGATGAGAAGGAGCATAAAGTTCCTCTATCCGTTTCTCATCCACATAAGGATTATCAAACAGTCCCAACCGGAATTTGATACGCAGAATATTCCGCACGGCATCGTCTATAGCAGACTTCTTGACCTTACCTTCTTTTATCAATTCCGGCAATTCCTTGACAAACGTATAGCTGACCATCTCCATATCCACACCAGCATTCACCGCCTTCATTGCTGCCTCTTTAGAATCGGCAGCAAAGCCATGTGCCATCATTTCGGCTACCGAAGCCCAGTCTGACACTACTATTCCATCAAATCCCCATTCACCACGAAGCACATCTTTCAAAATAAAAGTGTTTCCGGTAGACGGTGCTCCGTCATTGTCATTAAACGAAGTCATGAAAGTGGCTGCCCCTGCCTTGGCCACAGCTTCAAAAGGAGGAAGGTATACATCCCTCAAACGACGCTCCGGAATGAAAGTGGAATTATAATCACGCCCGCCCTCGGCAGCACCATAACCTACAAAATGTTTAGGACATGCGGCTATGGAAGTCGGACTGTTCAGCGAATCTCCCTGGAAACCTTCAACCATAGCAACACCCATCACTGAAGTCAAATAAGTATCTTCGCCACATCCTTCGGCCATACGCCCCCAACGGGGATCGCGAGCCACATCTATCATCGGCGCAAATGTCCAGCGGATACCCACGGCAGAAGCCTCCACAGCCGCTACCCGTGCACCATCCTTAGCCACCTGCGGGTTGAAAGATGCCGCTTGTCCCAAGGGAATAGGGAATATGGTCTTGAAACCATGGATTACATCACGCGCCATCAGCAAGGGGATGCCCAAGCGGGACTCCTCCATTGCCACACGCTGCAAGGCATTGACACGCACCGGATCTACTTCATTCAGGATAGACCCGACTTCACCTTTCTTTATCAATCCGCTCATATCCTCTATGTTGCCATAAGAAGAAATCTGGTTCATCTGCCCTATCTTTTCCTCCAATGTCATACTGGACAACAGCGTTTCTATTTTCTGCTCGATGACTGCGTCATTTTTTGTATCCTGCACTTGAGTACAAGATATAAAAGGAAGCAGCAATAAACAAGCAGAGAGCATTTTCATTGTTTTCATCTTTAATCTATTACTTGAAATGGAATATTTGCTGTTGAGACAAAGCCCGTATTATCAAGTACATATACGTACAAACGATATTCCCCGGGAACTTTAATCATAGTCTCATACACATTCTTGTCTGACACGGCCACGTCACCCATTCTTTCCGGACGTGGCTCATAAGAACCTCCAAAACCCAAGACTGTAGCCTCTTTCAGTACTTCCCACACATAAGCCAAAGAATCGTTCTCCTTATCTGTGACGGAAACCTCCGCCTTAAATAAAGTACCTGCTTTGATACGGACATTATCAATGGCACTTTTACCATCGATAGTCATGCCCCGAACTATCGGAGCCGTTTCATCCAATTCCTTGCCGGTCCACACTCTTTGCATGGCCTCCACCATAGGAGTCTTTTCTCCTTTCAGAGGCAGCATATCCACCGTGTCTTCTACAAACATACTGAACCAGGTAGGCGTACGTTCTTCTTTTTGTCCCCACAAGAATACAAAAGAGCCCAAGCAACGGGGATTGGCAGAAATATATTGCGTATAACGCTCTTCGTATACCTGCCGTTTTTCTTCACTGGTCTGCTCTATGGGTGCCTTCCACTCGGTTGACGCTGTTTCCCACCAACCGGTCGGTCCCCACTCGGTAATCATAAATGCACCCTTGTAGTCCGACCGGTCAACAACAGCCTGCACCTCTCCCATCGGACCATATACATTGATGCCCACATAATCGAGAGACGGAGCATACTTTGCCACAGAGTCCAATGCCGACGGATTGTAGGAAATCACTGTCGAAACCAGATGACGCTTGTCTATCGACTTAATCAGCTGTGCCAGTTCTTCCACAAAATTCCATGCGGCAGCTATATTAGCATTTCCCAACTCAATTTCATTGCCAATACCCCAAGCCAGCAAACTCGTATCATTCTTGAACGTTTCTGCCAACAAGCGGACTTCTTCGCGCATCTTGTTCTTATATTCATCATCGTAATAGCGTATAGAGTCTTTGGTCATGCCTATTCCCTGCATTACGTACATGTTGTGCTCCGAAGCCAATGCCAGGTTTTTCTTTATCTCCTCCACATTACCTCCCCAGGTTCTGAAGGCATTGGCACCACTCTGGGCGGCAATGTCCAACCGATATGTGCCGCCTACGCCTTTAATATAGGTTTCTCTTCCGTCAATGGAAAGTTTATAACCGTCTGCCGCTTTCTCTATTACAATACCGTCTAGAGAAGAAGGAGAACAGGCAGACAACAAAACTAAACAGATAAAAATAAATATTTTTTCTTTTTTCATTATCAATTGTCCTAAAGCATAAGGTATTTATGTTATAAATAAAAAACATTCAGCCTTCATATTTAAATTTTATTTAAATATGAAGGCTCTATTTTTTCTGAAACACGCGTACATAGTCCACCTTCATCGTTACAGGAAGAGCAGACTCATCCACACCGTTCATTCCACCCCAATCACCGCCCCAAGCCAGATTCAGAATGGGATAGAAAGCATAATGGAAAGGCCATTGATTATGACCAGCTCCCAATTGTTGCTTGGTAACAGCCAACTGTACCTTGCCATCCACGTATGTAGTGATGGCATCTTCTGTCCACTCTAAAGCATAGAGATGAAATTCTCCTTCTGCCTGTTCTATAGTCATGGCATGTGTTTTCTGCGTACCTATAGTATGATTATAATCTTGCGTATGGATAGACGAAGAGACTTCGTTGGGTACGACTCCCACTTCCTCCATAATGTCTATTTCACCACACATGGGCCATGGGTTAGTATTCCAGTCATTACCAACTGGCATCATCCAAAAAGCCGGCCACGTCCCCTTGCCTTCAGGCAACATGATACGTGCTTCAAAATAGCCATATTCCCAACCAGTATTCACTTTAGCATACACACGACCAGAGTAAATTTTACCATCGGAGCCTTTGAAACAATTAATATTCAACTTACCGTCCACAAGTTCTGTCACACGCTTTCCGTCAGCAGAACCATTGACGTAATTTTGAAGTTCATTATTTACCCACCCTGCTCCTTGAACCTCGTGTGTCCAATCATTGCCAAGAGATGTACCCTCATTAAATTCATCATGCCAAACCAACCGATACCCCTCAGGAGTATTGATATCCAGATCTTCAGCCGATTCTTGAATAACTGTTACCGTTACTTTCTCTGCACCAGCCACAACCTCAACTGTACCCGTACGGGAAATCTTTGCATCATTAGCTAAAGTGGTCACAACAATTTCCCCACTATTTTTTTCTGCGCTAATCCAACTATCATTGGATTTCACATTCCATTCGCCAGAAGCAATAACAGATAAGATAAAAGATTCTCCTATAGAATTAGAATACAACTCAGTCTGTGACACTGATAAAGGAGCCGCTTGCGTAAGAAGAATAGATACACGAGTAGCACCAGATTTAACCACCACCGTACCAGTACGAGAAGTAGTACCCGTATGAGCACTGACTATAACTGTCGCTGTGCCTTGGCTAGAAGAAGAACCCATTACATTTACTTTGACCCATGAACTGCAATCATCAGAGACAAAAGCTGTCCACTCTTTACCAGAACAAACCACATTCACCACATATTGGCTAGCTTGTGCAACAGCCTCTATCTTTTCAGGAGAACATTTAATGGTAACATCCTCGGATTGCGGTTCCTTGTCATCGCTACTGCCACAAGCAATCAACGAAAACAAAAGAATAGATAATAGACAATAGTATTTCATATATATATATATTTTACAACATAAGTAGAGAAAAAGGGAAAGGATGAAACTCCAGCAATTGCCAAGATAACACACATCCTTCCCCCTTTTTATTATTCACTGCTTTTAGCAGACCAATATTCTATCTAATACTAGTCATCAATCTCTATGAGTCTGGAAAATAATATCTTTAATAGTCACTTTTGTGTCAGCAGGATTTCCACCAAAATCCAAGACTAAAGATATAGCATGCATATCTTTAGGCGCCTTTTTATTTGCAACCCAAAATTTATTATCTTCATTACCCAACAAATCCGTCTGTTCTGCAAAGAAGAAGTTATCATCATGTTTGACATCAGGTTCATCAGTCTGAACCAGTTTTACTGTTACCCCCTTCAAATCAGTACTAGGATTTAGAGTGACACAGAAATCATAGGCAGTTTCTGTATCGGCTGACAAATCTGTAACAAACGAGAACTGGTTCTGCCATTGTGCTTCAGTAGCATCAGGGAAAGTGAGTGTATAAGCATTTCCATCCACCACTAAATCTGGATTAGGTCTAGCACTCCAATCCGGGTTTGCATAGAAGAAAGTATTGGTAAAGGTTGCCCCGTTCCAAAGATTGTCTTCACTATCCACCTTCACCCAAGAAGGTTCAGGCTCTTGTACTTCAGGAATTTCCGTACCGTCATCATTAGCATGGTCTTTCAAGACAAAGCTTTCCAAAGTAATATCCGTATTAGCTTCATTACCACCAAAATCAAGTGCAAACTTCAAATCGGTAATATTCACACCGGGTACGTTACTGAACCATATACACTTAGGCTCATTAGCATCTAAAGCCACACGCTGCATATTGATAAACGTATTGTCATCACCTTTCTGCTGTACTTTAACCGTCACGCCCGGATGTTTGGTAGTAGAAGTGATTATCACCGAAAAATCATAGGTTTTATCCACTGACAAAGCAATTACCTTATCCAATTCCACATGCATCTGAGTTTGCCACTGATCGGTAGTAGCTTCCGGTAAGGAAACAACAAATGCACCATTCTGATAAGTATATTTTGGATCTGCAATCTGCCCCCATCCTGGAGCATAGTAGAAAGATGCCACATTGAAAGTTACTCCCTTAAACATGTTAAATTCACTATCTTCCACAAAACCACCAAAACCGTTCATAATAGTCTTCTCTATTTCAAAGGTTTTGGTTATCGAACCATCACTAATGCCATTTGCGTTCTTTACTTTACATTCTACTGTATATGAACCTTTTTTACGATAATATTTGGAAAAACCATATGAGGCTTGATAAGCGCCGTCAATTATCCAAATTGGAGACACTCCAGGAGCAGAAGTAAATTCAAAGTTTGCATAATTGGTTGTCTGATCTACAGTAACTTTAAAGTTATCAGTATAATCCGATGCTTGTGGGATATTGCCATTGGCTCCCGTAAAATCTTCAGGCGAACATGAAGTCATTGCAAAACCAGCAACCAACACGCCTGCCATATATTTAAATATATTTTTCATATCAATTATTTATTAATGGAGTTATGGTAAACTATTTATAAGCATTCTGAACCAAAGCCGGATCGGAATCCAACTCTCCTTGTGCAATAGGAATGTATTTCTTCTTGGCAGTCCAAGAATTAGTACGGTAACCATATTCATCGGGGACCAGTGCAGTAGTAGCCTTATTGCTGGCTGATGCTCCACTGATTCCTTCAGCACGTACCAAATCAAAATAACGCTTGCCTTCACCTACAAATTCCAAACGACGTTCTGTAAGTACATCGTCAACCGTAACGTTTGCAAGTCCAGCCAAACCGGCACGGGTGCGAACTTCGTTCAACCATGTCTTAGCCTCACCTGTACCACTTCCACCTGTACGAAGAGAAAGTTCTGCAGCATTTAGTAATGTCTCAGCATAACGATAATAACGATAATTGTTATTATAGTTCAAATTCTGGTCACCGGAAGACTGCTTGAAGTTCTTATCATACGGACGATATTTTTGTAACCAAATATGAGTATCTTGATAACGTTTCGTATATTCTACATCTTCGGCAATCACCCAGCAAGTTGCATCACGACGTTTGTCTTGTTCACTAAACATTTGATAAGTTTCAAGACGCATGGGCATAAATCCCCAGCCATCATTACCCTTTGACCAACCATCATCACCTGGGAAAGAGTTAGGAGAAATCAGAGTAGGAAGCACTGTACCACCAACAGCTAACGGACTTCCCCAGCCACGTTCGTTATTAGTTTGCTCATAATTAATTTCCCAGATAGATTCGTCACACCATTCACCTTCCGTTTCCCAGATGTTGGCAAAACTAGGATTCAATCTAAAGCTAGGACTATCAATAAGCTCCTTCATATAACCTAAAGCTTTTGAGAAACGACTTTCATCATTCTGATACATTACCATTTCAGCATATACCATATAAGCCATAGCTTGAGTGACACGTCCCAACTGACCTTCGTCGTCAACTTCTTTACCTTCTTTGATTGTTTTATAATATTTCAAAGGTAACACCTTAGAGTCAATTACAGCTTCAAGTTCTGCGATCAACTCAGCATAAACCTGATCGGCAGTATATTGCGGAGCCGTATAAGGAGGTTCGGAAAGATTCTCCAAATAGAAAGGTACATTACCAAAATAATGCCACAACATATTATAATAGAAAACACGTAGTAAACGGGCTTGCATCTCATAGAGTTTACGATTGGCCTCAGTAACATCAGTACCCCAATCAAGATATTTCAGTAAGTCATTACAACGTTTGATACCAGAATAGTCCACTGTCCAAAGAGAGCCAAGTGTATTATTTTCATTAGCCTCATAATTAAACAACATATGCCAATTCTGCATATCGGTCTTGGTTGCACCACCTACCCAAAAATTATCGCCCATAATTTCACCGTCAATATTCAAGGCATTGTACTGTCCCAATCCCCAATCTGGCCAATGGAGAGGGTCATAGGCGGCAATCAGAGCTTCCTGAATATGCTCATCCGTAGTATAATAATCTTCCAATGGTTCACCTGTCGGATTTTCCACCTCAAGAAAACTGTCACTGCAACCGGTAGTCAACACTGTAGCGGCAGCAAGTAAGCCTATTGCTAATATTTTATTTGTTTTCATATAGTTCTTATTTTTAGATTAGAAAGAAACATTTACACCTACTGTATATGTGCGAGCCTGCGGATAAATACCACGGTCAACACCAAGAGAAGTTGCACCTGAAGAAATTTCAGGATCAAATCCCCAATATTTGGTCCAAGTCACAAGATTTTCAGCTTGCACATACACACGCAGACGTTCAATAGTAAGTTTGCGAGTAAGAGTCTTAGGCAATGTATATCCCAAAGTAATATTCTTAAGACGAAGATATGAACCATCACAAACATAAAGATCAGATACCATCCAGTTCGTTGCATTACCGACAGCCAGACGAGGATACTTATTAGAAGTACCTTCACCAGTCCAACGTCCCAACATCCAAGAAGGATAGTTACCAGAAGCAACATCTGTACGATAAGTGCCATCAAACACATCAGCACCAGCTACACCTTGGAAGAAAATATTAAAATCAAAGCCTTTCCAATCAGCATTAAGATTCAAACCATAAGTCCAATCCGGAGTACCATTACCAATGTTAGTACGGTCATCTGCCGAGATGCTACCATCACCATTTACATCCACAAAACGTGTATCACCAGGAACCGCATCCGGCATAATCATTTTACCATCTTTATTGACATAAGCACGAACTTCATCCATATTCTGGAAAACACCGTCAGTCTTGTAACCATAGAAATAGGGGAAAGGTTGTCCGTTAGAACCGCGTGTACCACCACCAGAGAATCCTTGAATACCATCTAAATCCATATAGCCAGTATCATTTCCCAAATTCTTCAATTCATTTTTAAGATAAGTAGCATTTCCCTTTACTGCAAATTTAGCATCAGCAATATTCCATTTATAGCCAAGTTCAAACTCAAAACCACTATTTTCCATATCACCTACGTTACCAAGAGGTTTAGTTTCACCTACATAACTCGGGATAGGCATCGTAATAATCATGCCATTGGTTTTCTTTATGTAATAGTCAGCACTGAATGTTAAAGCATTATTAAAGAATCCCAAATCAATACCTAAGTCAGTTTGCTCACTCTCTTCCCATTTCAAATCAGGATTTGCCAAACGTTGTGCTTTAGAACCGTTCCATTTGATGGCATCTTTACCCAAAAGGACATTGTTACCCATGGCCGTCAATGAAGTATAACCAAATTCGGCTATGTTATCATTACCATTCTTACCCCAACTGGCACGAACCTTTAAGTTAGACAACCATTCTCGCGTATCAGCCATAAACTCTTCATTTGTCACATTCCATCCCACAGATACTGAAGGGAACGTACCATATTTATTATTAATACCAAAACGACTTGAACCATCACGACGGATTGTAGCCTGAATCATATAGCGTTCATTATAGTTATAACTCAAACGAGCAAACATAGACGACATTCTATGTTCTGTATAAGGACCTCCATAAACGCCATACTGAACTGTAGCACCAGTAATATTACCATCTGCATCCTTTGTATATTCAACATTCCCTGTAGCATAATCAATAGAAGGTTTATTAGGATTCACCAGATTCCAACGGTTACCACCAAGTTGATCTCCCTTATATTTAAGAGCAGACTGTCCTAATACAACACCAAATGTATGTTTGCCGATAGTTTTGTCATAAGTTAATGTGTTTTCAATCTGCCATGTCACATTCTGTGCCTTGAATGAAGATGCATTAGTATGTGTTGCCTTATTATTAGCTGAGAGATAATACTTGCTCTTAGTAGCCCCTTCATTACCCCAAAATCCCATATCAGCACTATAATTGAAGTGATACTTCAAATTATCCCACAATTGAAGATCAATAGAAAACTTTGGAACAAACTTATGCGACCAATTCTTTGTAGGAGTCAATGTCATCATAGCCAGCGGATTATTCATTTCCTGATAAGCTCCTCCATAGCCAGGTACTGTATAAGGATCACCATTTGCATCACGAGGCAAATCAAAATCTTTATAAGTTTCAATCATCTTTTCAGCTGCATCACCAGTCAATGTAGGGGTCAAAATAGGAGACAGATAAAGAGCCGATCCCAAAATTGAACCGAATTCAGAGTTAGTACCAACACCTGTTGAATGCGTACGCATATAAGCCAAATTTACACCTAAATCCAATTTATTAAGGAAACCGCGTTCTTTAGATGCATCAATTAGATTATATTGAGTATTGGAACGAATAGTCAAACGGTCATAATTAGAATGTCCGTGATTACCACCAACAATACCATCTTGTGAATAATACCCCAAAGACAAATAATAATTTACTTTTTCCGATGCACCACTAACTGTCACATCATGATTCACTACCGGAGCATTGTCATAGAAAACAAGATCTTGCCAATCAGTGCCAAATCCTTTGATAGAATTTCCATTAGCATCAATCAAATTATAAGGATCTGCATAAATTGGAGCCTGACCACCATTCACATTGGCTTCATTCTGAAGGATAGCATAGTCTGTCGCACTAGTCACATCACGTCTCTTCCATGCACTCTGCCAGCCATAAGAAAAATTGTAATTAATTTGTGCCTTACCCATCTTACCTTTTTTGGTAGTTACTAGAATAACGCCATTAGCAGCACGCGCACCATAGATAGCACCAGAAGCAGCATCTTTCAACACTTCGATAGACTCGATATCATTAGGATTTACAAAATCAAGACCACCCCCAATAGGCATACCGTCTACAATGTAGAGCGGATCACTATTGTTGATAGTACCAATACCACGTACACGTACACGAGGAGAATCACCCGGCTGACCAGAAGCTGAAGTTACATCCACACCTGCAGCCAAACCTTTCAATGCATTATCCATACGCACCGGAGATTTGTTTTCCAAATCCTCACTACTAACTTTGGCAATAGATGCTGTTACCACACTTTTTTTCTGAACACCATACCCCACCACTACTACTTCGTCCAGCGTTTCTGAATCTTCCTGAAGAACTATTTTCAAGGAATTTTTTCCATTTACCGCTACTTCTTGCGACTTAAAACCAATATAGGTAATAGAAAGTGTTGCGTCGGCAGGAACCGACAATGTAAAATTACCGTCCAAATCAGTAATTCCACCATTGGTAGTTCCTTTAACTACCACATTTACTCCAGGCAACGGTTCATTATCCGAACCGCTTACCACTGTACCTTTTACCTGTATATTTTGGGCATATACAGAAGCCAAGGTAAAGCTTAACAGAAATAAAACTGATAATAACTTTTTCATAAGTTTTACTAAATTAAGATTAACGTTTCTCGGTTTTGTTCTCAATCGAACAGTGCAAACATAGAGTAAAATGCAATAAAACAAATAAAAAACAATCATTCTTAAATACGTCAAATCTGAAATTCAAATACGTTATCAATACGTCATCAGCAAATAACTTACTAATAATCAATAATTAATATATACTTTTAAGTATTACGTCACAACATGTTATATAACACAAAAGGGAGAAATTTAACATTCCTCCCTTTCATACTCTTCCTTCTTTTAAAGGAAGTTAATATCTAAAGGCTACAGTTTATTGCTTAAATAATCCGTCAAACTATCCTCTCTCTCTAAAGCGAACTTCTTACGAAGACGATAACGGATTGTTTCAACTCCACGAACCGAAATGTTCAGCAGAGGTGCTATTTCTTTCGTGGAAAGATTCATCTTTAGATAAGCGCACATCATGCGTTCGTTGTGGGAAAGTTCAGGATGCTTGGCATGAAGACGTTTCATAAAATTGTTATGTATCAAATCGAACTGGTCTTCAATACGCTTCAAAACCTCATCACTCTGTATATTACCGTCTATTTTATTATTAATAAGTATGAGTTGCTGTTTTCCTTCCCGAGCCCCCTCACCCTTCAGCAAGGCGGATACTTTAAGTATCTCTGACTTGATTTCAGTCAGCATTTCATTCTTACGGACAAAGTTTATCATCAGATTGGCCATTTCCTGACTCTTATGTTGCAAATCGTATTCCAATTTTTCTTTCTCCAGCTGCATAATCTGCTTTTCCTGACGGGCTTTCTCCTCTTCGTACTCCCTTTCCATATCGTGCAACTCTTTATCTTTCTCGATTACCGCCTGCTGTTTCTTCCGTTTCACACGGACATCATCCCAACGATAGACATACCATAAGGCAAGCAAAGCCAAGATGATATAACAAACGTATGCAGCAGCACTACGATACCACGGCGGAAGTATACGGAAAGCAATTGTATCCGATGATGTCGTACCGTCAGGAAAGACCGCCTTAACTTCAAACGTATATTCACCTTCCGACAGATTACTATACTCCTTGGTGCGTACCGTTGTAAAATCGGACCAGCTCCCCTTATTCAGACGATATTGAAAACGGACATCATCTCCTACCGCAAAGAGAGAAAGGGCATAGTCAAAACGAACGGAATTCATGGAATAAGCTATCACCGGAACCGGCTTCTCTCCTAAAAAGTTTGCGGTATATACCAATGAATCCTTGGGATAGGACAGATACATGTTCCTTATATATAAGGAATGGCTACGATCCTGACGCTCCCTTACGGCCGGGATACTGAACAAAGCGAAACCTCCTTCATTAGGAACCACCATCAGCGAATCTGAAAGAGGAATAATCGTTTCAAAACCGGGTACCAGTTCAATCAGCGATTGCTGGATGGGATTAATGCTTGTATTCGCCCCCCGCTTATAGGTACCCAGATTGGCAATACAGATTTCGTGAGGGCTCAAACTTATCAACTTATCGTGATACTCCAAAATATGCGAATAGGCCGTGGTGCCATTCAAAAGGTTGTTCATATCCGGACAAGGCTCCATGACATCTTTATGAGGATTATGCTTATAGATTCCCCGGGGAGTGGCAAAATACACCCGGTCTTCTATCTTCGCTATATACATATCACGTCCTACCGGGAAACCATCCTTCGCGCTATATTCCTTTATACGGACAGCTTTTGTCAAATCATTATCCAAATCCACACGGGTAACGTGGTCTGTATTATACACCCAAATCACCTTATCACTTTCCTGCTCAAAAAGACGGCAAGAATCGTTCACACCCTCAATCTTGCCAACCACCTGCCATTCTCCATTCTTTTTCCCAACCAAATAAATACCGTTATATACCCCGACATACATAAGGTCCGTACGTCCTGCCACAAGTTGGCAACACCAGGCGCCGGCAATATCCGTCACACGTTTTACGGAAGTACCATTGATAAGGAAAATACCACGGTCGTGCAGACAGAAGAGTTCATCACCTATACGGCAAAGGTTCCAGACCTGTCCGCTGGATTGGGGCATCGGACGGATATCCGGCAAATCGCCGTTCATCTGTACCGGATACGAGGTGTAATACAAACCCCGATTGGTACCTAAATAAAGATAACCGCCTTCTACCGCCGCCGTATATCCCGTGCCGTAGGAATAAGGATAGGAATAGAGATTCGTAAAAGGAGAACTCAGACAGACGTAGTCAATGCCGCTATCCAGACCGGCCCAGAGGTTTCCGGTCGTATCGAAGGAGACAGAAAGCACCGTATTGTTACGCAAGCCGTTGTTCTCATTGAAATATTTCAGTTGCATGGTGCTGCAATCCACCAGTACCAATCCTTTATGAATGGTTCCCAAGGCAATCTTATCATCCTTTTTGGCTACGCAAAAGACTTCATTCTCACGCATAAACTCTTCGGCACCGGTGACAAACGGTTCCATCGTACGCCCGTCACAATAGTAAAGTCCGTTGTATGCAGTCACCACCAGAACACCTTTCTTATAAGGTATAATGCCACGAATACGCTTGGAAGCCAACGCATCGGCACCCTGAAGAGGGAAAAAAGTGTTTCCAACCAAAAGCCATACGCCTCTGTCCGTACCGATGTAAAGAATACCATTGACCATATTGGAACAGTCTATCTTGGCATTCATTTCAATGGCGGTATATTTGCCGTTCAGGTACTTCACCACGCACCCGTCCCCTTGGAAATACAAGAGATTGTCTGTCTCATGGATGCCCCACACATTTCCAAGAAAACGAACGGAACTCTCCAAAGTATCGGACATGCAATGATAGGCCAAAGAACCGTCCGTATCCGGTTCATAATAGCCGAATTCATTGATGCCCCCCACATAAATTCTTTTTTGGGTGGCAGAAGCCAGAACGGAACGCACATCGGAAGCATTGTTCAATGGAAACACATTCCAGACATTGCCATCAAATTGCACCATACCGTTCTTGTTGGCGAAATATACCCACTTGTCATCATAGGGTGCTATCTGCCAAGTCTGGGTCCCCTTACCATAAACACTTTTATCAAAATTGACGATAAAGCTATTCCAGCCGGCAATTGCTTCGACCAAAGGGGGAAAAAGAAAAAGGCAGAAAAAAAGGTAGAATGACAATATGTGTTTGTTCATGCGTATAATGACTATATAGTTAGTTGCACAAAAATAATGCTTATTTTCAAGGTAGCACACAATAGCCTATCTGTTTTTTTGTCCCCGATTATTATTTTCTTCTCAAATGGCAATCTTTTGCATAACTATACTTTAGATTCCGGTATACTAAGAAGTATTCGTCCGACGGCTGTTGAATTATCGTCCGACAGCTGTCGGACGATAATTCAACAGCCGTCGGACGATAAGGTTACATATGTCGGACGAATACTTTCTAGTAAAAGGAATATTTGTCCATCGTAATGCCGGAAAGAATCCGTACCTCCCCTCCAAAGTGTCTATATAAGAAGGCCATGAAGAGGAATAGAACAGAGAATCTAAAAAAACAAATAAAAAAATCGCCACAAGCTATTGCAGATTTCAAAATAATGTCTACCTTTGCAACCGCAAAACAAAAACGGGTAAGTCCTATACGGCCAGCTCCCTTCGAATCCTCCAGGGCTTGATCGCAGCAAAGGTAGTTGGTTGTAGCGGCGCGATATAGTAAGCTTACCCACCCGCCTCTTTAGCTCAGTTGGCCAGAGCACGTGATTTGTAATCTCGGGGTCGTTGGTTCGAATCCGACAAGAGGCTCGAAAGAAAAGCAGATGATACGAAAGTGTTACCTGCTTTTTTCTTTTTGCCCCGCAAAGAATCCTCTAATTTATTTAAAATCTACACATCGGCTTGCCCTTGAATCCAACTATATTTGTACCTTTGCATATTATTTCTAAGAAAGATGGCAGAAAATAGAGGTTACATGCAACGATACGCAATGCTGTTCGGTACCTATATGGGAGGTTTCTGGATATTGAAGTTCATACTCTTTCCTGTGGGGCTGTCGGTTCCTTTTTTACTTTTCCTTTTCATGGGACTCACGCTATGCGTACCTTTTATGGGATATTATTATGCACGGATGTATCGTAATCAGGTATGCGGAGGCGGCATCAGCTTCCTGCATGCATGGGTATTCACCGTTTTCATGTATATGTTTGCCGCGCTGCTTGCCGCCGTGGCACACTACATCTACTTCAGGTTCATAGACCACGGATATGTGATAAACACGTGCGAAACGATGGTAGACACGCTTGCCCAAAGCAACATGCCGGGAATGGATTCGTACATCGCCACCTATCAGGAAGCTCTGGAGACAGCCCGACTACTCAGCCCTATCGACATTACGCTACAGATGATATCGTCCAATGTATTTTGGGGTTCGATACTGGCTTTCCCCACCGCCTTGTTCGTGATGAGACGCAAGAAAGACGACGCTCCGGCAGAGTGACGGAACAGCAAAAAGAAATGTTATTTCAATTGTAAAATAGAAAAATCATACATCAATGGATATTTCAGTTGTCGTACCACTATATAATGAAGAAGAATCACTCCCCGAACTGTTCGCATGGATTGAGCGGGTGATGAATGCCAACGGTTTTTCATACGAAGTGATTTTCGTGAACGACGGAAGTACCGACCGTTCCTGGCAGGTAATCGAACAATTGCAGGCACAAGCTCCGGACAAGGTACGGGGCATTAAGTTCCGCCGCAACTACGGGAAGTCGCCGGCATTGTTCTGTGGTTTCGAACAAGCACAAGGCGACGTCGTGATAACCATGGACGCCGACCTGCAGGACAGCCCCGACGAAATACCCGAACTCTACCGCATGATTACCCAAGACGGCTATGACCTCGTATCGGGCTGGAAGCAGAAACGTTACGACCCGTTGTCGAAGACCCTCCCCACCAAATTGTTCAATGCCACCGCCCGCAAAGTATCGGGCATCAAAAACCTGCACGACTTTAATTGCGGACTGAAGGCGTATCGCAAAGAGGTGGTCAAGAATATAGAAGTATACGGCGAAATGCACCGCTACATCCCTTACCTGGCCAAGAACGCCGGCTTCAAGAAAATCGGCGAGAAAGTGGTGCACCATCAGGCACGCAAATACGGAAAGACCAAGTTCGGGCTGAACCGTTTTGTAAACGGGTATCTGGACTTGCTTTCCCTTTGGTTCCTTTCCCGGTTCGGCATCAAGCCCATGCACTTTTTCGGATTGCTGGGTTCGCTGATGTTCATCTTCGGCTTCATAGCCGTGGTCATAGTGGGTGTCAGCAAGTTGTACTACATGCACCATGGCATGCCCTACCGCCTTGTGACGGACTCTCCCTACTTCTACCTCTCGTTGACCTCCATGATTATCGGCACACAACTGTTCGTGGCAGGATTCCTCGGAGAGCTGATTTCACGTAATGCCCCGGAACGAAACAAATATCAAATAGAGAAAACCATTTAACGATGAAAAAATTAGTCAGACTTGTCATACTCGGAGCTATCCTTTGCCCGATAATAAGCATAGCTATCTCCTGCTCGGAGGAGGCAGATTGCTCCATGACGGCACGCCCCATGGTGAATTGCATTCTTTATAGAGTAGACCCCGAAACCCAATACGTGGAGAACGACACGCTCGACTCGCTCACCGTCACAGCATACGGCACCGACTCCATCATCATCAACAACCAGAAGAAGGTACACGACATCTCCCTGCCACTGCGCTATACGGAGGATTCCACCAAGCTGATATTCAAGTATAGCCGGACCAAGAGTGACACGATGGTGATACGCCACACCAACACCCCCTATTTCCTATCGATGGATTGCGGCTATCAGATGAAGCAGGCCATCACAAGCGTAACGTGCACCCGCATCTCTCTGGACTCGATATACATCAAAGACAATGAAGCAGGCATCTATGGAAAGGAAAATCTTAAGTTATTCTATTAGTCTGGCACTCTGCCTGCTGATGTTCCTCCCCCTACGGGCGCAGAACGGGAATCCTACCGTCCCCCCCCAGGGAGCACCTCCCAAGAAGGAGAAGAAGGACGCGAAAGAAGAAGTGCACTATCCGTTATACAACGGCATGTCCGTCGGCTTGGACTTGTGGGGAATCGGAAGTTCCGTATTTGGAGGAGATTTCCTGAGTTCCGAAGTGGCCGTGGATGTAAACCTCAAGAACCGCTTCTTCCCTATTGCCGAACTGGGATATGGCTCCACGGACACCTGGAGTGACAAAGGCATACACTACAAAAGCAACGCCCCCTACTTCCGCATAGGAATGGACTATAACACGCTATACAAGAAGCAGCACGGACACATGCTACTCGTAGGCTTGCGTTACGGTGTAAGCAGCTTCAAGTACGATGTAGACGCCTTGGGACTGGACGACCCGATATACGGTGGCATCGTAGGCAATCCGAATCTGGACGACGAGATATGGGGAGGCAGCCTGCCCTATAACCATAAAGGAATGAAAGGCTCCATGCAATGGGCGGAATTTTGTGTCGGTATCCGGGCGCACGTCTGGAAGGCATTGTACATGGGCTGGTCACTACGCTTCAAGTTCAAATTGTCTGCCTCGGCCGATGAATACGGTGACCCGTGGTATGTGCCCGGTTTCGGGAAATATGGCTCCAACACGATGGGAGTAACCTATACGATAACTTATAAACTACCTCTTTAAGCGACTTATGACAGGGTTAGAGATTTGGCTACTGGCCGTAGGACTTGCGATGGATTGTTTCGCCGTTTCTATAGCCAGCGGAATTATATTGAAACGCGCCCGGCTGCGCCCTATGCTGGTGATGGCCATCAGCTTCGGCTTTTTCCAGGCTTTGATGCCTCTGCTGGGATGGATAGGCGCCAGTTTTTTCAGCCACCTGATAGAAAGTATTGACCATTGGATTGCATTCGGTATCCTTGCCTTCCTGGGCGGACGCATGATAATGGAATCCTTCAAGGACGAAGATTGCAAGCACGAGTATGACCCTACCAGCCTGAAGGTGGTGCTCGCTCTGGCCGTGGCAACCAGCATCGATGCATTGGCGGTAGGTGTTTCGTTTGCATTCCTCGGTATCAAGCAATTCTCGGCTATTCTTTCCCCCATCGGCATTATCGGTTTTGTATCATTCGCCTTGTCGATGGTCGGCCTGATGTTCGGCATCCGTTTCGGATGTGGCATAGCCCGCAGACTGCGCGCCGAACTTTGGGGAGGGATTATCCTCGTCATCATCGGTACCAAGATATTGGTAGAGCATCTCTTCTTTTAATTAAAAAGTAAAAACTCAGATAGGATATGGAAAAGAAAGTACAACGGAATTTTTTATGGATTGCCCTACTGGTACTGGGAACCATCTGGATACTTGCCCGCCACAACCAAGTCACTCCTTATCAGACGGATAACGGACTGATATTCGGTACGGTATATAAAGTGACTTATCAATGTGACCAAAATCTGAAGGCGGAGATAGAAGCGGAACTCAAACGTTTCGACGGTTCCTTGTCCCCTTTCAATGACACGGCGACCATTACGCGCATCAACCGCAACGAGGACATTGTGCCCGACACATTCTTTACCAACGTCTTCCGACGTAGCATGGAAATCTCCCGGGAGACCGATGGTGCCTTCGATATCACCGTTGCCCCTCTTGCCAATGCCTGGGGATTTGGGTTCAAGAAGGGTAACTTCCCCGACTCTGCCATGATAGACAGCCTGCTGGAGATGACAGGATACGAAAAAGTAAAATTGTCCGATGAAGGGAAAGTGGTGAAAACAGACTCGCGTATAATGCTCTCGTGCAGCGCTGTGGCAAAAGGATATGCAGTAGATGTCATAGCCCAACTTCTGAAGAAGAAGGGTATCCGCAACTTTATGGTCGATATAGGCGGAGAAGTGGTTGTTCACGGGCAAAACCCTCAAAATGGACCTTGGCGCATCGGTTTGAACAAGCCGATAGACGACTCACTGGCAGTGAACCAGGAACTGCAAGCAGTGCTGCTAGTCACGGATTTAGGCATGGCTACATCGGGCAATTATCGCAACTACTACTATAAAGACGGAAAGAAATATGCGCATACCATCGACCCGCGTACCGGCTATCCGGTACAGCACAGCATCTTGTCAGCCACCGTCATTGCCAAAGATTGCATGAGTGCAGACGCCTATGCCACGGCATTCATGGTGATGGGGCTGGAAGAAGCAGAACGCGTGGCGGATGCACATCCGGATATCGACGCCTGTTTCATTTATACGGATGAAGAAGGAAAGCTTCAAACGTTCTTAACAAAAGGAATGGAGAAGTATATGAAATAATGTGCAAATGCGATTAACCCATCATTTATAAAATACAAAATATACCGCCAGTACCAGACATACAAAAGCGGCAAAATGATTCCAATGCAGCGTTTCCCCCTTGAAAAGAACCGTTGTGAACACCGTAAAGATAATCAAAGTGATTACTTCCTGAATCACTTTGAGTTGCATCAATGAGAACGGGCCTCCATTGCCTAAAAAGCCTATCCGATTGGCCGGAACCTGGCAAGAATACTCTGCCAAAGCTATTACCCAGGAAAACAGCACCACGGCATACAACGGCCAGTTGGAGATGACTTTTGTCTCTTGTAGCTTCAGATGCCCATACCAGGCAAACGTCATGAAAATATTAGATACAATCAATAGCAAAATGGTATAAAATGCTTTCATATAGTGATTAATGATTAGTGATTAATGATTAATGATTGCAGGCAGCAATTCCTCTTGCACATTCGTCATACTCCCCCATAGACTATAGCGTGCCTCAGGATTCATTTCCTCCAATTGTTTCAGAATGCCTTTCATTGCACTACGGCTGGATTGTGACTCATACGGACAATTCTTCACCTGCTTACGATACCCCCTCACTTGCGCCAACTCCATCAAATCCGCCTCATGTACCAGACACATCGGACGGATAATCGTCATATCAAACTTCTTCATTACCAGCCGGGGGGGCATAGAGCTGAACGCTCCCTGATAGGTGATATTCATCAGCAAGGTCTCCAGAATATCATCCATGTGATGGCCTAACGCGATTTTATTGCATCCCTGCTCCTTGGCTACGGTAAATAATGCCTTCCGCCTATTCCAAGAGCAAAGAAAACAAGGAGACTTGCGGGTATCTGTCGTGGCATCAAACTCCGTTTCAAAGAGAACAAAAGGCACTCCCCACGACTCTACGTACTCCCTCAGATAGTCCACATCGCTTTGATAAGGTATATTCTTCATCACTACATGTACGGCGACAACGGAAAAACGGGGTTTATAGACACGGGCACGCCGTGCCAACAATTCCACCAGCGCCAAAGAGTCCTTGCCTCCCGAAAGCCCGATAAGAATCTTATCGCCGTCCTCTATCAGCCCATATTCCACCACACCTTTGCTAAACCGCTTGTCTATGCGGCGCAACATCTTTTCTTCTTCAGTAAATCGTGCCATTGATACGAGTTATGAGTTATAAGTTATGAATTATAGCTCTTCCGGTTGCAAAAGTAAGGCAAAAGAACGATTTAAAGAAGAATTAACAAAATAGAATTACGGAAACCAGCTTTATTCACGATAAATTTGTATTTTTGACCTTCTGAACAATCAGCATGTATCAATATGAATAAAAAATATATCCTTTTCTTTCTATTCGGCCTTTTGAGCATAACAATTTCCGCACAAAGCCTGGCAGAAGCCAAAGCCTTGTACGAGAAGGGAGAATACGAAGAAGCCAAGCCCACTTTCAAGAAACTCGTCAAGACACAACCTGGCAATGGAAATTACAACCTATGGTACGGTGTATGTTGCCTGGAAACCGGCGAACCCGCAGAAGCCTTGAAACACCTGGAAAGCGCCGTCAAGAGACGCGTCCCCAGCGGGCAACTCTATTTGGCCCGGGCATACAATGATTTATATCGGTTCGAAGAAGCCATCGAGACTTATGAGACCTACATTTCCGACCTGAGAAAGAGAAAACGCTCCACCGAAGAGGCCGAACAATTATTGGAAAAAAGCAAATCCAACTTGCGCATGCTGAAAGGCGTGGAAGAGGTCTGCTTCATCGACAGCTTTGTGGTAGACAAGGAAAAATTCCTGGATGCATACAAAATCAGCCCCGAATCGGGCAAGCTGTTCATGTACGACACCTACTTCAATGATTCCGGTAAGGAAGGCGGAACGGTATACGAAACGGAGCTGGGCAATAAGCTATATTATAGCGAAATGCAACCGGACAGCACCCTCAGTATCCTTTCGCGCAACAAGTTGCTGGACAAATGGAGTGATGGCAGCTTGTTGCCCGGAAGCATCAACGAGGCCATGAATGCAGACTATCCCTATGTACTTACGGACGGTATCACTATCTACTATGCTTCGGATGGCCCTGGCTCGATGGGAGGATATGATATTTTCGTCACCCGTTACAATACGAATACCGACTCCTATCTGATGCCGGAAAATGTGGGCATGCCGTTCAATTCGCCCTACAACGACTATATGTACGTCATCGACGAATTCAACGACTTGGGATGGTTTGCCTCCGACCGCTACCAGCCGGAAGGCAAAGTGTGCATCTATGTATTCATTCCCAACTCATCCAAGCAAGTGTACAACTACGAAGGGATGGACCCGGACAAGATGATATCATTGGCGCAACTTCACTCTATCAAGGACACATGGACGGACACCGATGCGGTAGAGGCCGCCCAAGAAAGACTTCGGACTGCTGCCAACGCAAAGCCGCAGACCACCAAGAAGCATGATTTCCAATTCATCATTGACGACCACTCCACCTACTACCAGCTGGACGATTTCCGCTCCCCGCAGGCCAAAGCCTCGTATGGCAAATACAATCAGCTGGAGCAGAGCTACAAACAACTGCAGGAGAAACTGGAAGATATGCGTTCGGAATACTCCCGAGCCAACAAGCAGGAAAAGGACAAGATGTCCGCCGCCATCCTCGACCTGGAGCAACGTGTACGGCAATTGTCCACTGAGATGGAGCAAACTGCCATTCAAGTGCGCAACCTGGAAAAACAAGCCACCAAATAAAGACAACTATGGATATACTCATTATCGCCTCATTGATTATAGGAGCAGTAATCTTGTTCTTAGTGGAATTATTCGTAATTCCGGGCATCAGCGTTGCCGGTTTTCTGGCAGGAGGTTGCATCATCTTTGCCAACTACTATGCCTTTGCCTATATGGGCACCACGGCAGGTGTCATTACGCTTATCATATCTGCCCTGGCTTGTATCGGCTCGTTGGTATGGTTCATGCGCTCCAAGACACTCGACAAAATTGCATTGAAAAAAAACATCACCTCCAAAGTAGACCGTAGTGCCGAGGAAAAAGTCAAGGTAGGCGATATAGGCGTAACCACTACCCGCCTGGCTCTTATCGGCTATGCCGAAATCAACGGAGACATCGTGGAAGTAAAGTCATCAGACGGCTTCCTGAACGAAAAGACTCCGATTATCGTAGACCGTATTGCCGACGGAGTCCTCTTAGTGGAACGGCTCAAGCAGTGAAATTTCTGAAATCAACCTATTATTTATAACTAACAATTAATATTTAATCTCATGGATCCAAGCACAATGTATTTAACCGCCTTCCTCATTATAGGAGGCATTATTTTCCTGGTACTTTTCTTCCATTATGTACCGTTCTTCTTGTGGCTGTCTGCCAAAGTATCGGGAGTAAACATCTCGCTGGTACAACTTTTCCTGATGCGCATCCGTAATGTCCCTCCTTATATCATTGTGCCCGGCATGATTGAAGCTCATAAAGCAGGATTGCAAAACATCACGCGCGACGAACTGGAAGCGCACTACCTTGCCGGAGGTCACGTAGAGCGGGTGGTACACGCACTGGTATCCGCCTCTAAAGCCAATATCGAGCTGCCGTTCCAGATGGCAACCGCCATCGACCTTGCCGGCCGTGACGTATTCGAAGCCGTACAGATGTCCGTTAACCCCAAAGTAATTGACACCCCTCCCGTGACAGCTGTTGCCAAAGACGGTATCCAGCTGATTGCCAAGGCCCGTGTAACGGTGCGCGCCAATATCCGCCAATTGGTGGGCGGTGCCGGAGAAGACACGATTCTGGCCCGTGTAGGCGAGGGTATTGTGTCTTCCATCGGTTCGTCAGAGAATCATAAGTCTGTATTGGAGAATCCGGATTCTATCTCCAAACTGGTATTGCGCAAGGGGTTGGATGCCGGAACAGCATTCGAAATTCTGTCCATTGACATTGCTGATATTGACATAGGTAAGAATATCGGTGCCGCCCTGCAGATAGACCAAGCCAATGCCGACAAGAACATTGCTCAAGCCAAGGCAGAGGAACGCCGCGCCATGGCCGTAGCCACAGAGCAGGAAATGAAGGCAAAGGCCCAGGAAGCCCGTGCCAAAGTTATCGAGGCAGAAGCGGAAGTACCCAAGGCCATGGCCGAAGCATTCCGCAACGGCAATCTGGGTATCATGGACTATTACCGGATGAAGAATATAGAAGCCGACACTTCCATGCGCGAAAACATTGCCAAACCGACGACGGGCAATACCAGCCAGCCGTTGAGTAAATAACCCGGAAAGTAACTGACGAAACGCCGGAACCGGTGAACAAGAATCGGTTCCCGGCGTTTCTATTTATAAACAAAAGATTAAAGCCTCAAGCATATGAAGAAATATTTCGCCTCTTCCGAACTGATCATCAATGAAGACGGTTCTGTATTTCATCTTCACGTAAAGCCCGAATGGCTGGCAGACAAAGTCATCTTGGTAGGCGACCCCGGACGGGTGGCACTGGTTGCCTCCCATTTCGAGAACAAGGAATGTGAAGTGGAAAGCCGCGAGTTCAAGACTATCACCGGTACTTACCAGGGGAAACGTATTACGGTGGTTTCCACCGGTATCGGATGTGACAACATCGATATCGTGATGAACGAACTGGATGCCCTGGCAAACATCGATTTCGAGACGCGCGAAGAAAAGCCCCATCTGCGTAGCCTTGAGCTGGTACGTATCGGCACCTGCGGCGGCTTGCAACCCTACACTCCGGTAGGCACATTCGTATGTTCTGAAAAGTCCATTGGTTTCGATGGGCTGCTCAACTTCTATGCCGGACGCAACTCCGTGTGCGACCTGCCCATGGAGCGTGCCTTCCTCAACCATATGGGATGGTCCGGCAACATGTGTGCCCCTGCCCTCTACGTCATTGATGCAAGCACTGAACTGATAGACCGCATCGCACAAAACGACATGGTACGTGGCGTAACGATTGCCGCCGGGGGCTTCTTCGGACCTCAAGGACGCGAGTTACGCGTGCCGCTTGCCGACCCACATCAGAATGAGAAGATTGAAAAATTTGAATACAACGGCTACCGTATTACCAACTTCGAGATGGAAAGTTCTGCCCTGGCAGGCTTGAGCCGTCTGATGGGGCACAAGGCCATGACGGTATGCATGGTCATTGCCAACCGCCTGATAAAAGAAGCTAACACGGGATACAAGAATACGATAGATACTCTTATCAAAACAGTACTCGACCGTATCTAAGTATCCTTCAAGAAATGCTCCTCCCTTTCCTTCAGCCAATCCTAGGAGTAGGGTTTAGTAATGACTTCATCACATCCTGCCTGACGTGCCCGTTGCTGGTCTGTATAGTGTAGCAATGTCCTGCTATACCCACAATGGGCACAGAGGCGGATTAGGCTTTATAAGCATCTATCCATTATCGATTTGCACAAAGTTACGATAAAAGCCCATAAGTTGAATCACCATCTCTCTTTTTTGTAAAGAAACCATTATCTTTGCTGAATAAAAATAAGCCGGATAAAATGAACCAAGATACCATTTGTGCCATAGCCACCGCCCAAGGGGGAGCCATAGGATGCATCCGTGTCTCCGGACCGGATGCCATAGAGATAACATCCCGCATATTTACCCCTGCCCGGAAGGGGAAGAAGCTGAAGGATGCCAAGCCATACACACTTACCTTCGGTCATATCCATGAAGAAGAAAACATCATAGACGAAGTACTTGTAAGCTTATTCCGTGCCCCCCACTCGTACACGGGCGAGGATAGCACGGAAATCATGTGCCACGGTTCGAGCTATATTCTTCAGAAGGTGTTGCAATTGCTCATCGGCAATGGTTGCCGCCTGGCCGCTCCCGGTGAGTACACGCAACGGGCCTTCTTGGGCGGCAAAATGGACCTAAGCCAGGCCGAAGCCGTGGCCGACCTCATCGCCTCCACCTCTGCCGCCACTCACCGCCTCGCCATGAGCCAAATGCGCGGTGGGTTCAGTAAAGAGCTGGCCTCACTACGCGACCAATTGCTGCACTTCACATCACTCATAGAACTGGAGCTGGACTTCAGCGACCACGAAGAACTGGAATTTGCCGACCGCTCCGAGCTATGTCTCCTAGCAGACGGCATAGAGCAGGTAATTTCCCGTTTAGTACAATCCTTCAGTGTAGGCAATGCCATCAAGAACGGCGTGCCCGTAGCCATCATCGGCGAAACGAACGCTGGTAAATCCACCCTGTTGAATGCACTACTAAACGAGGAACGAGCCATTGTAAGCGACATACACGGGACAACCCGCGATGTGATAGAAGACACAGTCAATCTTGGTGGGATAACTTTCCGATTTATTGATACGGCAGGCATACGCGAAACGAACGACACCATCGAGAACCTAGGAATTGAGCGAACCTTCCAGAAATTGGAGCAGGCGGAAATCGTGCTCTGGATAGTTGATGCCACGAATGCCGTCTCACGGATACCACAACTAACTACCCAGATACTTCCCCGTTGCGAAGGGAAACGGCTCATTCTCGTATTCAACAAGACCGATTTGGTGCAAGATGCCTCAACCATCCCCAACTCCAGTTTCACCGTGGCCGCTACTAATGTGCAATGCATCTCCATCTCTGCCAAAGGACGTACCAACCTCGACAAGCTTCAGCAAATGCTAATCTCTGCCGCTAACCTGCCCACGGTTACCCAAAACGATGTCATTGTCACGAATATACGCCACTACGAGGCTTTGACCCATGCCTTGGAAGCCATCCACCGGGTCCAACAAGGATTAGCAGAAAATCTATCCGGAGATTTTGTTTCACAAGATATCCGCGAATGCATTTTCCATCTAAGCGATATTGCAGGGGAAGTTACGAACGATATGGTACTTGGGAATATTTTCGAACATTTTTGCATCGGCAAGTAAATACTTGGTTATCAAATGGTTAAATTGATTATAATCGATTAATATGGCGCTCTTTACGGGCGCCTTTTTTGTTGCTCAAGTATCGTTGATAATCGTTGCTAAGCCTTTTTACGCCATTTTTTGTACCTCCTGTGTACCTCACCACGAAAATCTAAGGATTATCGTTGGCAAGGTCGTGGAGAACTTTTACGCCATTTTACGGGATTTTACGGAGTTATACAAAAATATTGGAGAAATAAGGAGAAATAACATGAGTAGCAACATTGAAATCAGACGAATCTGTGCGTGGTGCAAGCAAGAATTCATTGCGCATAAAACGACTACAACCTGTTGTTCGCACAGATGTGCAAACCTTCTGTATAAACAGAAGAAACGTGAAGCTTCCATTAGAGCTAACAACCAGGTTGTCGAAAAAGTCATCAAGGAAAAGCCGATTGAGAAGATCAGAGACAAGCCTATTCTTACGATCACAGAAGCTGCCACATACATAGGCGTAACCCGACCTACTCTTTATGGCTATCTGAAAAGAGGTGAATTAAAAGCCTCCCGACTTGGATATAAATTTCTATTGAAAAAGGAAGATATTGATAACTTATTCAATAAGCCTATAGAATTTAAGATTCCGATCAGAGACAAACCTTCCATTAATGATTTCTACACCACCGCTGAAGTAAAGGAAAAGTATGGAGTAAAGGATTCCTGGATATTTCACATCGCTAAGGAACATAATATTCCACGAACCTTTCACCGTGGGAAAACCTATTGGAGCAAAAAGCATATTGATGACTACTTTGCAAAGAAGGCTCCCGATCCTGAAATCAAGGAATGGTACAGCACGCAAGACATGCAGGAGAAGTTCGGTATGACGCTGACGGCCATCTATTCTTTTGTATCAAAGAATGCCATTCCCAAGAAGAAGGTCGGCATCATGGTGTACTACTCCAAGAAGCATGTGGACATTGCCAAAGGTCTCATAGCTCCCGAAGAGCCCAAATACTACACCATTGCCGAAGCGATGGAGCGATTCAATTTGACGCGGGATCAACTCTACCATTATGTGAAATACCATAATATTCCCCGTATCAAGGTCGGTAAATATACCAAGATCCTGCGGGCAGAGCTGGACAAGTTCTTTGAGCCTCCAAAAATAGAATGAGCCGAAAGTTATTTTCCGGTGATAAATACCACCATCATAACACCTTTTTAATTTGCAACAAAAACAAGTATTAATCAAAAAACAATATAGCTATGACACTTACATGCACCAACGTAACTTTGAGACAAAAGCCATTGCGTAACGACCGCATATCTCTTTATCTGGATTATTACCCGGCCATACGCAATCCTTATACGATGAAGATGAGTCGCCGGGAATTCCTCGGCATCTATATCTATGCCAAGCCAAAGAATGAGCAGCAAAGAATGTTCAATCAGGATATGCTGAACAAGGCAGAGGCAATCCGCTGTATCCGTGTCCAGTCGCTTATCAATGAAGAATTCGGGTTCCTGGACAAGAACAAGCAAAAGGTAGATTTCCTCGCCTACTTCCGAACGAAGGCACGGGAAAAGTATGAGAAATGGGATTGTGTTTATAATCACTTTGAAAAATTTGTCGGCGGCAAATGCACCTTTGGCGATGTCACCGTGGAACTGTGCGAGAAGTTCAGGGATTACTTGCTCAAATGCAAACAGATCAATCATCCCAATGCTTATATCTCACGAAATTCGGCGGCCGGCTATTATTCTACCTTCCGTGCCCTGTTAAAAATAGCCTATAAAGAAAAGATGTTGCGTGAGAACTTGAACGACTTTCTGGAAAAGATAGAATGGAAAGAGGTTAAGAAAGAGTATCTGACACTTGATGAAGTCAAGGAACTGGCAGCTACGCCCTGCAAGATTCCAGTCTTGAAACAGGCATCCCTATTCGCTTGCATGACCGGTCTCCGTATCAGTGATATCCTGAAGCTGGACTGGCGTGATTTTGAAGTCGGTCCGGATCAAGGCTATTACATCCGTATCTGCACCGAAAAGACAGAAACCGAGGCCACCCTCCCCATCAGTCAGGAAGCACTGGAGTTGTGTGGCGAATGGGGCACCGGAAAAGTCTTCAAAGGCTTAACCCGATCCATGACTCATCATCCCCTGAAACAATGGATTGCCGAAGCCGGAATCAGAAAGCACATAACCTTCCACTGCTTTAGGCACTCGTATGCGGTCATCCAAATCTCTTTAGGCACAGACATTTACACAGTATCGAAGATGCTGACGCATAAGAATGTCACCACGACACAAATTTATGCCGATTTGGTTAACTCCAAGAAGCGAGAGACGGCGAATAAGATTTCATTGAAGTAAAGAATTTATAGAACGAACTATCTGCACACCAATACCTCAATAATGCAGATAGTTTGTTCTTATTAATTATGCATCAAGTGTAAGAGTTATTTCTCCATCTGTTGACTCCTTTTGAAGAGTTTGTATATATCTTAACCATGCATCATAATGAGATTTGTCTATCGCAGATAATTGCGTATCAGCCATATCAGCCTCATTCATAAATGTTTTATAAACTACATACATCGCTTGTGGCTTATCTTTTTCACAATCTCCATCTTTACTTTGCATAACTTCTAAGTCTAGCAATGCAAAACAGAAGCCATCTCTAACTCGAAAACCATATTTTGCACCAGCTCCGTATTGATCTAAATGTCTATTAATCTCATTATTCATTTCAATAGGCATTACCTCTTTGTTTCTTGACAAATATCTACAAACAACATCGTTCGCATTAAGTGATAAATCTTTTAAACATCGTTCTTTATATCTATCAAAAAAATGACTTGTATATACTTGAATCTGCCTAAGAAGCATTAATGGTCCATCTTTTGTGTGATTATATCCACAAGCCCCCCATTTAATTACAAACCTATTATTCTTGTTGTCAAAAACTACACAATAATTGCCAATTTCCGGTTTATCAATGAAAGCACGACTTTCAACATAAAAAAATATAATATACTTGTTTTGTGATGCAGGTACAGTGTATTCATACCACCTCCAAGCTGGGAATCTTCTTTCCTTTTTGAATTCTTTTATTGCTTTTGGAAGAAAATAATCTTCTCGAATCTTTACTTTTTTAAGATCTTTACTAAGATTATCATACATTTCTTTGTATGTCATTGTTGGAAGTAACATAGTCTTTTCTTTAGATTTATACAAATGTATAAAATTTCATTCAGCCATTTAGAGAGAAAGTAAAATAATCTCCCCAATATGAAATTACATATATTTTCCTTTGAGTTTTTGTCAAACAATGACACCTTGACAAGGAAAAAAACTACATATAGAGGACAAATGCTGCCACATTCTTGGATTTATAACATGATATCTATGAAATGACATATATTTGCGCACAAACGATTAGCAAATATCACTATGAATCAGAAAAGTATAGAACATATAGCACTCTATTCCCTTGTATTGGTAGGTACTCTTGTTGTTGGCGTTTTAGCTCGTCAGTTTGTTTTATCCAAAGGTGTTGACGATTTCAGTAGTAATGTTGCATTTTTTGCAACAGTAATTGTTTTGATGGCGATCTATGCCAGTTTACAGACAACTTTCAATCAGTTTCTGTTGCCACGCATAGAAGCCTTTCTTTTGCGTTTCTCTGCTTTTCAAACGATGGAAAATCACAATGATACCGTTTCTGAACCGGAAGCCCTTACAATTGAAGATTCAAATCAGGCTATTCCCAATATCATAGACCCTGCTCCTGCCGCTGAAGAAACAATCTCCGAACCTTCAGAATATGAAGTTATGCGAACCAATGCTATCGCAGAAAATAATCGTGTTATTCAAACCAAATTAGAGAAGGTGCTCAATTATACTAAGCAAACAATGGTTGCCTATATGAGTGAAGAAGACCTCAACCGTCTATGCACATACGTTGCAGAATATAGCTCAGGCGATACCTTACAAAAGATATCGCCCGTAAAGGTTGACTCACAGCTTAAAAGCATTGATATTATGCACTTTGGTTGGAATATTGGTAAGACTTTTGGTATAAAGCGCATTCATACAGCCACATTTATCAAAAATGTCTTTGCCCACACTCTCCGCGATTTGGAGATTGCAACTATTGAACGTAAGATGTCACATACGGAATCAGAATGCAAGATTAAGTTAAACGACAATATAGTAGTAACATTACTATAAATACCTAAATTTTCCCCTTAGCTTAATGGGATTACTGCCAACTGCAACATCAAATGTTAATGTAAGATATCGGTAAGGAACAGCATATATTTCACATATTTTATTTTTTAGTTCATCTTCAGAATCATATGTTTTGGGAATATGATATTCTACGCAATCTTCTCCATCATTAACTAACAGATCTACATTGTTATATTTTATGGCTTCTATGTAACAAACATCTGTTTCTACGTCTTCCCATATTTCTTTTTCTTTTATAATTTGTGTTAATATATTTAACGACACAGATAAAGGTGTTTCTGAAGGATAAAATAGTAACCTATTTGAAAAAGGAAGGAGTATTTTATTTATAAAGGCAAAAGAACCCTTAAGATTATCGCAATTATGATATTCAACAATACTATCAATTAAATCATATCCCTTTTTGTTTCTGTATCTAAAATGTCCTTCAGAATCAAAATACATTTCAAATAGTATCCCATTCAAAAGATGATTACTATTGTTTTTCGTATATCTTTCTAATGCATTTCTGTTTCTTATAAAACTTTGGCATTGCCAACAACCTCCGACTGCAGCCTGAAGTATATTCCTCCCTATTATAAACATCTGGTTATCTGATAATTGATTAACATGCAATCTTTCAAAATCATCTAAAGCTGAATTCTGCGTATAATAATTATATGACTTAAACTTTTTTACAATCTCTCCTATTAAGGGATCAGAATAGTCAAAGTCCTTGTCTTTTATAGCATTTGGAGCATAAGGTAGTCCTAATGAATGTATTAATTGCCCTGAATTAAAACTAAAATTACCTATTAATGAGGTATGTTCCCAACTTGTCTGCTGCTGTTTTGATAAGGTATATACTGAAGATCTTACTCTTTTAAAGAATTCTTCAATAGGTAGTCCTGGTTCATTGATGTGTTTTAACAATGCTCCTGTATAAACACTATTATTTCCCAAACCTCCATCTTTTGCTCGCTCTCCTGGTGATGTTGAATAAGCAATGATAGTACCTTTAGGGGCAAACATTGGAGCTAAATTAGTAGTACCAAAAGCTCTCGTATCTGGATAAGGATTATCTCTGCACGCATCTATGATAAAAATATTTATATTACATCTGCTTTCATGAAATTTTGTAACAATTTCTTGTAGGTTTATAGAATAACGAATTACACCAGCTTTGTTTTCTATTGGCGTGTTTTTAGCTAATAAATAGTTTTTTCCATCAATCTCTACTCCGTGTCCTGCAAAATAAAAAATTCCAACATCATATTTATCAAGTTCTGAAATAAACTTTTCAATTGTAGCGTCACATGTATCAATATCTGAATCTATTAATAAATTAAAACTAAAATTTAATTTTTGAAGAGCATCAGCTATAGATTTAGCATCATTAACTGCTTTTGTCAATTTAACAGCATTATCATATTCATTAATTCCTATGATTAATGCTGCTCCTTTAGAATATATTACATCTTCCATTGTTTGATTCATTATTATCCGATTTATACAAAAATAGCGAAACAAATCAAATATCACATTTGATTCTTGGTATTTTATTATTGACCATTCCTTTTCTTTAAGAAAGCAAAACTTTTCTCTCGCCAATAAACTACCTATAACTATCATTTGTAATATTATCGAAACATACACTTTAATAATTAATAATCAACCAATAATCACCACCAAAGGTTATCTCACAGTTATATTACGGTGATGTTTTCCACCATCAAAACACCAATTTCCTTTGCCAGCGAACAATTAAAAACGAGTACGTATGGCAAACGAACAAATCACTTTTGATAAGCTGCCGCAGGCGGTGGGTTATCTCACAGAACAGATGGAACAAATCCGGCAAATGGTAGCGGCACTGCAACCGCAGACTTCTTCCGACAAGCATCGTCTTGTTGAAATTGACGAAGCCTGTAAAATCACACGAAAGGCAAAGCCTACCATTTACACGCTTGCGCGTAAAGGATTGATTCCGGCTTACAAGCGAGGGAAAAAACTCTACTTCTATGAAGATGAGTTGCTGCAATGGATTGAGTCCGGGCGCAAGCAAATGCGGGCCATGTCACTTCAGGAACAGGCTGCGGAGATAGTTCATGGAGCTAAGCGCAAACCAAAGGGAGGCTATAACTTTTGATCTGCACGGCTATGGAAACTTCCAAATTAACAGCAGAAGGTATTATCGGCGAGGCTGTGCGTATTGGAGCCAAGATGTCCGGCGGTGAGTTTCCGATAGAGGCCTTTCCTATCAGGATTCAGCGTATCATCAGCAGTTTGCACGATTGTCAGGGCTATCCCGTGGATTATGTTGCTGCGGCTATCCTTGCGGCCATTGCTGTGGGGATTGGCAACTCCCATCTGGTGCAGGTGAAGCGCAGCTGGCTGGAAAGTCCCATCCTGTACATGGCACTGATTGGACGCCCCGGAGCCAATAAGAGTCATCCGCTGAGCTTCGCTTTCCAGCCGTTTATTGAGCACGACTATTGTCAGAATCAGGAGTATCAGAAGCTGTATGCCGAGTATGAGCGCACTATGTCCATGAGCAAAAAGGAACGCATGGAAGCCGGTTTGGATGAGTTTCCGCAAGCTCCCGTGCGCAGACGCTTTCTTGTTTCGGATATTACTCCCGAAGGATTGAGCCTGATACATGCCCAGAATCCCAGAGGACTCTGCCTTTGGTCGGACGAGCTGTCGGCTTGGTTCAAGAATTTCAACCGTTACAACAACGGTTCGGAAGAACAATTCTGGCTTTCGGTGTTCAATGCCAAGCCTACGATTTCCGATCGCAAGAGTACGCAAAGTTCCATTTTTATCAGACGTCCCTATATCTCCGTTATCGGTACCATCCAAAAGAAGATTCTGGGCGAACTGGTCAAGGGCGAGCGTTCGAGTAACGGATTCATCGACCGTATTCTTTTCGTGATGCCTGAATCTGTCTTGAAAAGCAGATGGAACGACCGGGAAACTCCTGAAGAACTGGAAATCCAGTGGCAACAGATTATCGACAAGCTGATTGCACAGGATTGTCCGCATGATGAGAATAATGAATTGCAGCCTCAATGCCTGCCATTCGATGAAGACGCCAAGCAGCGGCTTTACGGTTGGCAGCATGAAAATGCCCGCCAATGTGATATGGAAACCAATGATGCTTTGGTCGGTATTTACTGCAAACTGGAAATCTACATTATCCGGTTTTGTCTGATTATCCAGCTTGCCCGATGGACCTGCGGAGAGTGCGATAAGACTACGATTGACCTTGAAAGCGTGAATCGTGCCATCCTGCTGGCAGAGTATTTTCGGACAACAGCCGTAAAAGTGCAGACTGCCGTCAGTCAGGAACAGTTGAGCGAATTGCACCGCAACATATACCTGAATCTGCCTCACAGATTTACAACGGCAGAAGGTATCGGCATTGCTGAAAGTTACGGGATGAAGGAACATGCTTTCAAGATGTTTCTAAAACGACACATCGGAACATTATTCAGAAAAGAGAATCATGGAGAATACAGTAAATAAACCTGTTACTATGCACATTTTCGCAACCGAGGGGTTTGTGAAGTTGCGAAAATGTGCATAGTAACATCCAAACAGAAAGAAAAATGAACTACAGATTTACATTAGAACCATACAAAGGTGTCAGCACCCGGCATACATGCCCGAACTGCCACCGCAAAAGTTGTTTCGCCAAATACATTGATACGGAAAAGCAAATCAGTTTTCCCAATTATGTAGGGCGATGCAACCATGAACAAAAGTGCGGCTATAACTATACGCCCAAAATGTATTTTGACGAGAATCCGATTGCCAAAGAGCGATTGAACGAAGAGTTTGTGCCGATGTCAAAGCCACGCATCAGTCTGCCTCCTGCACCATCCTTCATTGAGCCGGAAATCATGAGGCAGTCCTTGAAGCTGTATCACACGAACAAGCTGTTTCAGTTCCTGAGCTTTCATTTCGGACAGGAGGCTACCGAAGAGCTGATGTTGCGCTACCATGTGGGAACCTCGAAACATTGGCCGGGAGCAACAGTCTTCTGGCAGGTAGATATTTCCGGACGGGTACGAACCGGAAAAGTGATGCTCTACAATCCCGAAAACGGGAGACGGATTAAAGAGCCGCACAACTACATTACGTGGGTACATTCCCTTCTGAAGAAAGAGAATTTTCACCTTCGGCAATGTTTGTTTGGTGAACATCTTTTGGCCTCCGACCAGCAGCGTCCGGTTGCCCTTGTGGAGAGTGAGAAAAGCGCTTTGATATCCAGCTTCTATCTGCCGCAATACCTCTGGATTGCTTCGGGCGGAAAGAACGGGGCATTCAATCGGGATGCCATGAGCGTATTGAGAAACCGACGTGTCCTGCTCTTCCCCGACCTGGGTGCAACCGACTATTGGAATAGTAAAATGGAGATGATCCGAAGCCTAGGAATAGAAGTTTACCTCTTCGATTTTATGGAAAGAAACGCAACAAAAGAAGAACGTGATGCGGGTTATGACATTGCAGATTTTCTGCTGAGAGAAGAGACAAAAGAGGCTATTTTCAATCGTCTTATTGCATTAAATCCGACCTTGAAAACGCTGGTCGATACTTTCGATTTACAGCTTGTCAATGTGGAGAAAGCACCGCTTTCAGCAACGGTTCAACGTACCCGGAAAGGACTTTTCAAACGATGACTGTCAGATGTCTGATTCACTTCTTTTTCACTGGAGCAAGTTTATGCCGGTGTATTACATTTCCCGGCCACTTGCTCACCTCAAAAGACGGTGAGACGGCTCCCGATGGTCACAATTATTAATCTCAAGAGCAAATATTATGGACAAGAAAAATACAGTTACAATCCGTCTTACAGACGAACAGTTCGGCTGGCTCAGAGCACTCAGCCGACGCAGTAAACGCAGTCAAAGCGAAGTAGTGCGTTCACTCATCGAACACGGTACGGTGCGTGAACGAATTACAAGAGAAAATCTTGACATCATACGAAAACTGATTGGCGAAAGCACGAATCTGAACCAACTTGCCAGACGAGCCAATGCTTACGGTTTTTATCGTGTGGCCGATGAGTGTAGTACCGCCGTTCAACAGATTTCACAACTCATAAAACAGCTCAAGGATGATAGGTAAAATTGTCAAGGGCACATCGTTTTCCGGGTGCGTAAACTATGTGCTGAAAGAAGATAAGTCACGCCTGCTGAAAGCGGTTGGTGTCTATGGTTCACCCGAAGAAATAGCGGAGCAATTCGAGTTGCAGACTTTACTGAATGACAAGGTCAAGAACACAGTCGGTCATATATCATTAAGCTTTTCCGCAGAGGACGGAGACCGCATCCGGGACGATGATGGGCTGATGCTGAAAATTGCCCACGACTATATGAAACTGATGGGAATCGAGAACACGCAGTTCATCATCGCCCGGCATACCGACCGTGACCATCCGCATTGTCACATCGTTTACAACCGGGTGGATAATGACGGCCACACCATCAGTGACAAGAACGACCGCTACCGGAATGAAAAAGTTTGTAAGATGCTGACGGCTCGTTACCGCTTGCATTTTGCAGAAGGAAAAGAGCATGTCAATTTCATGCGGTTGCGCCATCACGACAGGGTTAAGTATTTTATCTATCATGCCTTGAAACGAGAAGTTCCTAATGCCCGAAGTTGGAGTGAGCTGCGACTGGCTTTACGGAGATATGGAATTGATACGCAATGGAAGCTAAGTCGCACGACCGGAGAGATGCAAGGTGTCAAGTTCACATGTGACCAACTGACCTTTAGCGGTTCCAAGATTGACCGCCAGTTCAGTTTCCTGAACATCGACCAGGAATTGAGATATAACGCTCTTTCTGCTACCGTGAGCCAGCGTCAGGTACAGGCAGAAACCATACGCGAGGAACCTCGGCATGAATATCAGCAGGAGAATCATTCCGGCATCAGTATGGGACTGTTCACTCCCTCTCCTACGGATTATGATACAGAGGAAGCGATACAGGCCAACCGGCTTAAAAAGAAGAAAAAGAAACCGAAACGCAAGCGAGGTTTCAGTCTATAATCAATTTTTTATTAACCATCAAAATTCAAATTATTATGAACTATTCCGATTTTATTTACGATTTCAATCTCTATTTATGTGAGAGGTTCGGTTACAGAAACTGCTGTTCCGTCATGCACAACGCCAATGGCATTTGTGTTTCCGTCCATGTTGGCGAAATGGATTTATACATCCGTTTCTGGGAATATAGTTGTGGCGTAGGTCACTACCCCGACTGGAGCATAATCATTGTACGCAGCAACTTCAAACGAAACCAGCAGGAAAACCTGAAAGACCTTGCCCGTTTCTTCAAGGAGTACGCCCCGCGCTATGGTTACAAATACCTCTGCACCGAGGATGATGACTACAAGTATTATCAGACCCTTAGCCTGAAACTTATCCACAGAGGATTTTTCAGACAATATAATTATGGGTTGCCGTTGAAGGAATTAGAGGTGTAACGTAGATTTCTTTATGAAGGAGAGGATTTTCCTCTCCTTTTTATCTTTTTATAGCATTATGTTTTATATCTTTGTAAAATAATAAATGATTAAACAATGGATAGACCCATGAATCGAATAAAAGAGGTGCTTGAAGAAAAAGGCATCAAGCAGACATGGCTTGCAGAAAAACTTGGCAAAAGCTTCTGTATTGTTAATTCCTATGTCTGTAACCGTAGACAACCTAGTTTAGAGGTCTTGTTTGAAATTGCCCACATTCTTCAAGTAGATCCAAAAGATTTAATAGATAGTAAAAATTAATACATTTCAATATATGGCTAAGACACAAGACGAAATAAACGAATTATTGGCTTCGGATCTTTTTCAAAAAGGTATCCAAGACAAACATATCATTATCAATGAGAGAAATTCAATAATTCGTTACAACTGTAAAAATCAAACAAAACGCCGGCTACAGAATCCAGAAGAATTTGTTCAGGCTGAAACATACTTGAAATTGATCTATGAGTATAATTATCCTGCTACAAACATATCAGTTAATGAATCTGTGCAAATAGGTTCAGAAACTCGAGAGGCAGATATTCTTGTGTACAATGATTCTCACAATAAAATTCTAATAGTTGTTGAGTGTAAAGAAGAAAATATTAACGAACGCCAATTTCAAATTGCCGTTGATCAGGCATATAGTTATGCTCATGCATCAGCCGCCCGATATGTTTGGGTTACATCTGGAATTAAAGATGAGTATTTTGAAATAACTAATATTTCTCCTGTTGCTCGTATCAGTATCAGTGATATTCCAAAAAGAGATGGTGAAGTTAAACGATTCAAATATATCAAAGGAGTAAACGAACCTCCTAAAGGAACGCAGAGTGAATTAATTCAGAAATTTAAATCAGCTCATGATGCTTTGTGGGGAGGTGGCGCTTTAGCTCCAACTACAGCATTCGATGAATTGGATAAACTCATATTCTGTAAAATATGGGATGAACGCTGGCGTGATAACGATCCAAAAAGCAAAGGGCAACCTTTCAATTTTCAAATAATACATTATCCTGAAGATCAACAAAACAATAAGGCTAAAGTCGAGCTTGAAAAACGTATACGAGACCTTTATGAGCATGGGAGAAAAAAAGATCCTGAAGTGTTCAAGGATGATATAAAACTGGACAAGCACAAAATTTATACGGTTGTTCAATATCTTCAGGATATAAATCTCTCCAAAACGGATTTAGATGCTAAGGGTTTGGCTTTTCAAAGCTTTATGGGAGAGTTTTTCCGTGGTGATTTTGGACAATTCTTTACACCGAAACCTATTGTCGAGTTTATTGTAACAGCTATTGGTGTTAATAAAGATTGGAAAATACTCGATACATCTTGTGGAAGTGGAGGATTTTTATTACATGCGTTAAAAGCAGTGCGAGACGACGCGAATGAAATTTTTAGTGATGAAATTGGTAGCGCCTCCTGGCGGGACTATTGGCATGTATTTGCCGAGAAGCATTTGTTCGGTATTGAAATCAATGAGCAAATTTCTCGTGTGGCAAAAATGAATATGATTATTCATGACGATGGTCATACCAACATCATCACCAATGACGGATTAAAAAACAACCGTACTTTGGAAATTGAGAATCGCAATCTCAATTTCCAGGATGGAACCTTCGATCTGATAATGACTAATCCCCCCTTCGGTTCGACGATAAAAGCGGATGAGGTCGGATATTACAAAGAGTATGAACTGTTCGAGAAAAATCTTGGGTTTACGGAGATTAAGGATCGAATCGCTGATGATAATAACAAAAACAAGTGGCGGGCCTCGCAAAGTACCGAAGTGCTGTTTTTGGAACGATGCTATAAATATTTGAACGAGGAGAACGGCTATCTTGCGATTGTTGTTCCAGATGGAATCTTGACCAATTCGTCGAGCCAATACGTGCGAGACTGGTTGATTGAAAAGTTCCGAATCTTGTCAGTCGTATCATTGCCACAACACACCTTTGCCCATGTCAAAGCCGGAGTTAAATCGTCCATTCTGTTCTTGAAAAAACATCCCAAAAAACTGACTCAAAAATTCGAGCAGACATTAAGTGATGTTAAGGCTCTTGTCCGCGAAGAGAAAAAGCTGGATAAGGAGCAACGGGCAGAACGGATGCTTGAATTATATAAAGAATGCATCTTTAAGTATTCCGACAACTATGAGGTATTAATGGTAGAAGTCGAGAATATAGGTTATGATCCGACAGGGACTCCAATAGCAGGGAATGAATTACCTGAAATTGCGAAGAAGATACAGTCATTTATACTAAATGAAAATGAAGATTAATAGAGTACATATTTCAGACATAATAGATGCACGAAGAATGGATCCGATCTTTTTTAGATATGGGACCATGCAATTTGGGCGAAATTTTAGATTGGAAGCTATTAGTACTTGTATTGTCGATATACAATCAGGTGTTGGGGCCGGGAAGAAGGATCAAGCAGACAAAAACAATGGCATCATCCAGGTTCGGCCTACAAATATTGACAGGAATGGAATGTTGATATTCGACAAGAATATATACGTTCCTTTCGATGCGATTATGCCATCTCTACAAAAAGATGATGTTTTATTTAATAATACTAATAGCCAGGAATTAGTTGGTAAAACAGCCATATATAAAGGAGATATTCCTTATAAATTTTCCAATCATATAACAAGAATAAGAGTCAATAAAGAAAAAATAATCCCTGAATTCTTATGGTTAATTCTAAACATATACCAACAAAGAGAGATCTTTTATGCAATATGTACTAATTGGAATAATCAATCTGGAGTCGGAACTGAACTTTTAAAATCAATAAAAATTCCTCTCCCAGAAATGGATATCCAACAAAAAATAGTTGATATCTATACTGCAGCTCAAAATGCAAAATTACAAAAGGATAAAGAGGCAAAAGATTTATTAGAAAGTATTGACGACTATTTGTTGGAGGTTCTATCTATTAATCCATCACAAGAGGTTTCATCGGAAGCTGTATTTACAAAAAGAATATCAGAAATGATTGGAAATAGATTGGATGTATCCTTCTACAAGGATCGTTTTGAAATGGTTTCGGGGATATATCCCAATAAGCGACTATCCTCTATCGTCAATATTGACCCAACGATTCGCTTTACAGGAGTGGCAGACGATACTCCAATCTCATTCATCCCGATGGAATGTATTGATGACACATTTGGTGAGGTGAAGGAACAGCGTGAAACTACGATTGCACAAACTAAGGGATATACAAAGTTTGAAGAAAATGATTTACTATGGGCCAAGATTACTCCTTGCATGCAGAATGGGAAATCGACCATAGCAAGGGGGTTAATTAATGGCATTGGATGTGGTTCCACAGAGTATTATGTGATTCGGCCCAAAAACGCCGATTTAATAATTGACTATGTCTATCTCGTATTAAGGCATCATGCAGTCTTAAAAGCTGCTCAAAATTCTTTTGGAGGATCTGCAGGACAACAACGTGTATCTAATCAATTCATGAAATCCATTGTCATTCCTCATCCTCCAATGGATGTTCAAAAATCTATTATAGAGGTTGTAACAAACAAGAAAGAACGAGCCAAAAAACTTCTAAAAGAGGGTTATGAGATTTTAGAAAAAGCAAAAGAGGAAATAGAAAAAATGATATTAGGATAATATGAATGAGCTAAGAAAAAATATAAAAAGTTGCACCAATTTACTGCAGAGTTTTCAGATCAACTACAATTCCAAGGTTGGTCCTAAAACTAATGCATTGATAAGTCAAATTAATACTTTATTACCTTATGTTCGCCTAAAATACCCACGAATAGCAGATATATTAAATTATGCAAATAATACAATCAATAATAAAGGATTCATTAATGCCTATTCTTTTGGAGATATCAGAACCTCTATAAAGATATTAGAATCACTAGAATTTCTTGAAGGCAAAAAAATTTTTATAAGCCACTCTTCAAAAGATAATGCTATTGTAACTCAATTCGTTGATCATATTATACAACTTGGTGTTGGACTACAAGCAAAAGATATTTTCTGTACATCCATTGAAGAGATGGGAATCAAGAATGGGGAAGATATTCGACGGCATATTCATGCAAATATTAAGAATGCTGATTTCTCATTCTTATTGATATCCAAAAGTTATAAAAAGAGTGAAATATGCATCAATGAAATGGGAGCTATATGGGCTTATGATGCAAATGTTCGATTTTATTTGCTTCCTGATGTTACCTTTAAAAATATTGGGTGGTTATGTGATGTTCAACAAGCAGAGTTTATTAATAATCGTGTTGCTTTAGATGTCTTACATAAAGAACTTCTTGAATATTATTCTTTACAAAATGATGTTGCAACATGGAGTAGACAACGAGAAACATTTATTAATTATATGAATAATTTATAATATTACTATGGCTAGATTAGAAGGTATTATATACAGTGCATTCGGAAATTATATTGTATTGCGAGGATTTGCTCCTATTATGAGCCTTGCAAGGATATCAAAGAAACCTGCCTCATATCAAAGAGATGCTAACAACCAGCATAAGATTGATATAGTAAATTATTTAGCTGATTTGAAGTCTTATTTTCCTGAAATAACCTTAGCTTGTCGTGTTAACGATTATGATGGATTGCTAAGAAGCATTGGTGATAATAAAGATGTCGGCAAGAGTAGTAATGAATTTGTTAAAGGACTTCGTATTCTAAGTGAAAGACTACCTATAGGCCGAGATAGAGCAAGACATGCGTATATAGAGATAATAAATCCTACAGATGAGGATAAACTTTTGAGAGTTGATGGTAATCATAGATTAGAACCTTTTGACAAAGCAGTTACAGATATTTCTTGGTGGCATCAATTTGTCACAAATCGAGAAGCGATAAAAGACGAAACAGACCCTGAAAGAAGAAAAGGTTGGTTGGATTATCAAGCCGAATTATTCAAAAAGAAAATATCAAGTAAAATTGTACCTTTCACAATTATACTATCTGATGCAACAGATGCTGACAATTTTGAAGCTAAGATTTTTCATGATATAAATTTTAAAGCTTTACCATTACGAGAAGAGGCTAGTCTAAAAATAATATCAGAATTGAATGCATTTGATAGAGAGAAGTTAGGGCCAGAATATCCATTGGCTCTAGATCTTATTAAAATTATTAAAACAGGACAGTTTAATATGATTCCTTGGTTGAATAGTGGTAATGAAGATTCAAGATCTTATTATAGAACAGCATGTTTATCTATTGTGAGATTACTCATTTCTCGAAAAGAAATTCTTTATTCACAAAGTAGAGAATGTGATCTTGAGTTGGAGAAAACAAAAAGGAAAATTATACAACTAGAAGCTGAAATAAATGCTTTAGAAGAAAAAGCCCAAATAACGTTAGGTGAAATTCAAAGAGTTGAATTAGATCAGGGGGACTTTGAGAAAAAAGTAACATACAAAGAGCTTAAATCTGATTTATCCAAAATTGAAGGTGAATTAAAAATCAAGGTGAATGATCAGAAAGATCTGGAATACAAACAGAAACATTTAAATTATAAAGTTGATAATCTTAGTTATTATGTACAGAACTGCGAGAACGAAGCAGCTATTATAGAGGCTCTTACGTCTTTAATAAGTGTATATAAATCCTTTAATCAAAAAGCTTTTGGAAACATTGCATTTTTATGTGCTCTTGTGTATTATGCGATTTTAGATAAGATGCAAATGCAATCATTTATTGATTGGGCAGAACGCAATGGCATAAATAAAATAACTGAGCCTGATGATTTGTCAAAAGACTCTGCGACTAATCTCATTAACATGTTTGAACAAATATATCAGGCAAAGAAAAATCAGATATTCATATCCATGCAATTTGGAGATTCTCAAAGCGAATTAATCTATGAAAAAATTACACGAGCTATAGAAAAGTTCAATGAGAAGCATAAGAGTATTCATTTAAATGCAACTCCAATTCGTGTTGATAGGACAGTTGAGTCAAGTACTTTCTCAATACAAGATCGAATATTGGAGGCTATCAAGTCTTGTAGCCTGATTATTGCCGATTTAAGTAGCTCAAATATAAATGTATATCATGAAATTGGTTATGCAATGGGCGTTGCAGAATCTCATAATATGATACCCAATATGATATTGTTGTACAAAGAAGATACTGATCACAATAAGGAGAAGAAAGATGTTGATAAATTTATAGGGTTCAATTTGAGAAATCTATCTCAGTTGCGGTTTAAGGATTATAAACAACTGGTGGATGGATTAGTTGACCGATTAGAAAAGCATTATGGTGTATAATTATGGGCAAGACAGTTACCACCTATTTGATTGACGGCGATCCAAAAGGAACGCAATATTCATTCATCAGCAACAAGATTTGCCAGATGTTTGTGATTCCTCGTTCGAATCTGGCCTATCTGAATGAACAAGAAAAACTGCACAAGCCAGCGTTCTATATCCTGATCGGAGAAGATGAAGCGACGAAGCCGCAAGCCTATATCGGGGAGACTGAAAATTTTAAGGAACGAGTGAAAGACCACGATAGCAAAAAGGCGTTTTGGCAAAAAGCATTGGTCTTTGTTTCGAAAGACGAAGATATGACCAAAGCGGATGTGCAATATCTGGAATATCGTGCAATTGCTGAAGCCAAGCAGTCGAACTCGTTTGTATTGAACGAAAACAAACAGATTCCAAAAGCTCCCAACCTCCCCGAACATCAGCGGGACGCGATGGAGGAATTTTTTGAGGATATCAAGTTCTTGTCCTCTTTTATTGGGTGCAATATTTTCGATATAGCACGACCAAAAGAAGAGCATTTGTTCTATACGAAAGGACGTGGGTGCGATGCAAAAGGATACTACAACTCGGCAGGATTCACTGTATTAAAGGGCAGTATTGTTGCCAGTGATAGCGTACCTTCTTTCCGTTGGACAGAGAAGAGGAACAAGATGATGAAAGAATATGGGGAATTGAACAATGCCCATTATGTTTTAACATCTGATTTAACTTTTTCCAGTCCTAGTACTGCTGCAATGTATTGTCTTGGAAGACCTACAAATGGTTGGAATGAATGGAAAGATAAAGAGGGTAACACATTGGATTCTGTTTATAGAAAACAATTAGAGTAATATTTATTGTTCCCATGAGTAATATTCTATATAAATATCTTGATATCAATGGCGCAAAGTGTATGATTGGAAACCAAAATCTCCAATTCACTAATGCCTCTCAGCTAAACGACCCTTTCGATTGTCATCCTAAATTAATTGACTACTCAAATGTTCCGGAGAGTAAACTTCAAGGATGGATACCTAAAGAATGGTGGATGGAGAAAGAGGAAAATGATGCTCTTAATTTGCGCAATGAAACATGGCTTTGCAGTCTGTCGAAGGTTTATGATTCATTGCTTATGTGGAGCCATTACTGTTATAATCACAAAGGTGTTTGCATAGGACTTGATATAGATAAAGTGATGCAATCCGTACCTCCAATGTTTGGTACAATATATCTTAAACCGTTTGTTATTGAAGTCCAATACCGAAATATAATAGAGCGCCCTGATGCTCACCAAAGTGCTGAAAATATCTTTCTATATCAATGGAAAACAAAAGCGAAAGAGTGGCAATATGAGCAGGAGATCAGATTGGTAATGCAGAATCCAAGTGCTATGTATGCTGCTTTTACACCTGAACAAGCCAAGCAGAATAAAGAGATATGGGATTGGAAAGAGATACGCCATTACATGCCACTGAAAGCTGAGTGTTTTGAGTCCATCTATTGGGGTGTAAATATTGAACAAACCGAAAAAGAGAAAATAACTCAACTAGCAAAAACATTAAACCCTGATATAAAAATTTATCAGATGGAAATAGATCCTGTAGCATTTAAATTAATAGAGAAACAAGAATAGCTACAATGTGAATCTCTAGTTATTAAGAAAATAGGATGATTTTCAGATAATTATAAGGTAGTAATGTAATGAATTTAGATATTTTAGAAAAGAAAATGCCAGAGGCAATTAAATATGCCTCAAACATAATTACAGAGACTCCAAATTTTATAGAATTTGCGATAGCTCTTACAGACTATATGGGAAAAGACTTTATTCCATATTGTAAATCCGTATATATGATGTTGGTAAACTTATCAGAATTTTCTCATATCGCGTTTAATTATGAAGACTTTAAGCACATTACTCCTTCAATAATAGAAACTGAATATAATGCTTTCATCTCTAAGCAACAAGAAAAACAAAGGGAGCTAGAATTTAAAGAAAACATTGACGAATTACAATTCTTAGTTAGAAGTTATCGTAATACTCAGGAGTTTAAGAAACTTCTTGACTTTGTGGGGCACTTCAGTTATCTTGCTCCCTATAACGCCATGCTTGTACAAATGCAGAAACCTGGTGCTACATTTGTATTTAATGGCAAGAAATGGAAGGAATATGGACGACGACCCAAAGTTAATGCACAGAAATTAATTATATTAAAACCATTTGGTCCCATACAATGTGTCTTTGATTATGGTGATACAGAAGAAATTCCTGGTGCATTAGATGTATTAGATGAAACTGATCTAATGAAGTTGTGGGATGGAAGTCTTAAGCGAACTAAGGGCGAAATCGAAAAGGAAACTTGGGATATATTAATAAAAAATCTTCCTGTTTATGGTATATACTTGGATGATAAATTTCAAGCAGCAAACACTTATGGAGGATACATTATGCCATATGAAGAAAAACAACTTTCAATTATGGTGAATAAAGAATCGGCTAAAATAAACTCGCGCTTTATAATAAGTATCAATAAAAATCTGTCAAGGATTGTGCAATTTCATACTATCTGTCATGAATTAGGACATTTATTTTGTTATCATCAATTTTATACTGAATCTAAGAGACGGAAATTAACCATAAAAGAACGAGAATTTGAAGCAGAGACTGTTGCATGGCTTATATGTAAACGACATGGAATATATAATCCTTCTGAAGAATACCTTGCTTCGTATGCCCCTCAGGGAGAAATACCAATATGTAGTACAGATCTAATCATGAAGGCTGTAGCTGAGATAGAAAGAATGATGGAGTCTCCTATTAAGATTAAAGAATCTTTGTGGTATAAAGAAGATAAAGGACTTAAAGAAAAAATTAGGGTTATAGAGCGACGGCAAAAAGGGGCTGATTTATTCGCATAGGCAGGCAAGACTTCTGCTATGATTTCTCCGCCGCAGCCTCAAAATTTGATTATTAGTATCTCATTCGAAATAATATGGACGCAAAACTGTATATGATTATAGATTTAGAGAAACGGGGCGACAAGCAAATGTTTGTCACCGAACGTGTTTCTTCTATTTACCAAAATAAGAATGGACTTTGGACTGTTCGGTTTTCGTCATCACCACATGTATTCAATTACAATCCATCACGTTTACTTTATCTCACACACCCTGATACAATTAATCTCGGAGAAAAAGGACTATACATCAATAATAAACATATTAACGATGTAGCAGAATTACTACGTTTTACAGATGGTCGTTACATTTTTTATCGAGTAACCTATGACAATGGTTATTATGAGAATCTGGAAGGAAACGAGGTCTATATTACCCGTACCCCAATTGACAAAAATGGAGGTTCTATTTGGGATTATCTTCGTAAACTGGCTGCTGAAACAGGACTGATTGCGGAAGAAGATGATGAAAGTATTCTATCCAAACAATATGAATTGGTAGATGTGAAGCGTGACAATGTTCCCTTGGCTCAATACCTAGGTGACAAAACAAAATTGGCAACTTACTCCATACCCAAACAAGTCTATTATCCGTTTGGATGCAATACCAGCCAAAAAGCGGCCGTAGAAGCAGCATTGACACATCAGGTAAGCATTATTCAGGGACCTCCGGGAACCGGTAAAACACAGACAATACTGAATATCATTGCCAATCTGCTGATGAAAGGTAAAACGGTATTGGTTGTTTCAAACAATAACTCGGCTGTAGAGAATGTAGCTGAGAAACTAAACGGAGAAGGACTAGGCTTCCTTGTGGCCCAACTGGGTAGTGTACAAAACAAAGAAACATTCATCGCCAACCAGCCAGAGTATCCTGCTATGACAGATTGGAAGATTGAGGAACAAACAACTACAAAAAATCTGGTGAAAGACTCACTTCAAGCCGTTTCACAAGGATTTGATGGTCAACTCCGGCAGGCCAAACTAAAGGCAGAATACGATGCCCTATTAAAAGAATCGAAATACAACGAAATGCGGGAAGACAACCATACAGAAGATGAATGGTTGAATGGCAAACCATCGGCTAAACTTATGAAATTACTCAACCGCTATCAGATGATGGTTGAGAACGGACATAAGCCAGGTTTATGGTTCAGATTGCAATGGGCTTTCTCATTAGGAACTAAAATATTGACATTCTTAAATAGAAAAGCGTCAGATGTCATAAACAGTTTGGAGTCGGCCTATTACTTTTCTCGAAAAACAGAATTAGAACAAGAGCTGAAATCAATTGCTTCGGCACTCCAAAGCATAGATATCCAGAAGAGTATGAAAGAACTTCGCTCCTCTTCTCTGCAACTATTGAAGGACAAGATAACTAAACGGTATAATACCGGACAAAGGAAAAAATTTACAATCAAGGATATTAAGCCCAAAACAGAAGAGTTCCTGAAAGAATATCCGGTTGTGCTCAGTACCACTTATTCGGCCAAAAGCTGTATCAGTAAAGACATGGTTTTTGACTATGTGATTATGGACGAAGCTTCACAAGTGGATATTAAGACGGGGGCTTTGGCTCTATCATGTGCCATGAACGCCGTGATTGTGGGTGACGACAAACAGTTACCCAATGTGGTAAGCCGAGAAGAAGAATTGGCGTTAAAGGCTATTCAGACCACATACCAAGTGGACGACCGATACAATGCTGTCACGCACAGTTTCCTACAATCGTGCGTAGAAATATTTCGGGATGCGCCAGTAACACTGCTTAGAGAACATTATCGTTGCCATCCGAAAATCATAGAGTTCTGTAATCAACGCTTTTACAATGGAGAACTGATTGCCATGACTACAGACGAAGGAGAAAAAGATGTATTGCAAGTGATTCGAACTGTACCCGGCAACCATGCCAGAGGACATTTCAACCAACGTGAAATAGATGTCATTACGCAAGAGGTATTACCGGAATGTACAGAGTCGGGAAGTATAGGTATTATTACTCCGTATCGGGCACAAGCTGAAGCAATCAACAAAACCGTTGGGAAAGACATAGCCAGTACGGTACATAAGTACCAAGGGCGGGAATGTGACACCATCATTATGAGTATGGTAGACAACTCTCCTACTGAATTTTCGGATGACGCCAATTTGCTTAATGTGGCCATTTCACGTGCTAAGACCAAATTATGTCTGGTTACAAACGGAAATGAAATGCCAGAGGATTCCAATCTCAGCCAGCTAATCAGTTATATTCAGTACAACAATTTTGAGGTGAAATCCAGTAAGTTGCATTCTGTTTTTGATTTGCTCTATCAGCAATATACGGCAGAAAGATTGGCTTACGAAGCTGCTCATCCTGCCATCTCCGAACATTTATCAGAGAATTTAATATACGATATCCTGTTAAAGGCCATTACTGAATTAGGTTTGCCCCATACGGGAATACTCTGTCATTATCCACTGTCCAGACTTATTGCCGACTGGAATCAACTGGAAGATAAAGAAAAAGCGTTTGCCGAAAGTCCCTTCTCACATGTGGATTTCCTGCTCTATAACTCCCTGACCAAACGGCCGATCTGTGCCATAGAAGTGGACGGATGGCATTTCCATAAAGAGAATGACGTCCAACAATCACGTGATGCGTTGAAAAATCAGATATTCACAAAGTTAGGACTTCACTTGCTTCGCATTTCCACGACAGATACAGTGAATCAGGAAACGATAAAAAAATTATTATTAGCAATTTTATGAAATTAGGATATATACAAAGAAACAAAAATAATGTTTCAAAAAGTGTATCTGATAGACAGTAAAAAAGAGCTGACACTTGCGCGTCGGTCCGAAAGTTTGTAATTTAGGAGTGATCAAACTACTAAATAAACAAATGATGCACTTCACAAGTATAAATTTCAGAGTCCATGCGCAAGCATACCCAAAAAAGAGAAGGTCTATACATCTTATTGAAACTCTATCCAATTTATTCTTACTTGTTTCTTAATATTTCTGTTTGCTTGGAATTACTCCCCGTACGCCACCTTTTGGATTCTCTACGTCCCCCTTATAACGAGGGATCAGATGCATATGAACATGGAATACCGACTGGCCGGCAGCTTCATTGACGTTGATTCCGATATTATATCCGTCGGGGTGATAACGCTCGTCCACCTTTTGCTTCACGTACTGGAGCATCACATTCATCGCTTCACGCTCATGATTGGTCAAATCGAAATAGGAGGCGACATGACGCTTGGGAATTATCAGAGCATGGCCGGGTGAAACGGGGTAACCGTCATAGAAAGCCACGCACGTGGCCGTCTCGCAAATCACCTCCACCCTGCGCGACAAACGGCAGAAGGGACACTTTTCTCCTTCTTGCCGTGGAAGTTTATTGAAATGATTGTATTGGTAAAGCTCATAACTCGAATTGCGATCCAAACTCAAAAAAGGTAAACGGACATTACATTGGTAGGTATATTCCCGATAAATGGCATGAAGCCTGAAACCTTCTTCTTTCAAATCACGCCGAACGGCAAAATAGGCAGTTCCATTTGGCGAAAGAAGATTGGAAACATTCATCATCACCTCGGCTTGGGCATACGGCTCCAGCACATTCAGCACATAGACACAAAATATGGTATCAAATTTGCCCTCAGGGTATTCCGTGCGGTAATAATAATCATACCCGGTAATGTCATATCCACGCCGTTTCAACTCATCCGTATCATATCCGAAACCACAACCGAAATCAAGGATACGCCCCTTCAACAAATCGTGCCTCAGAAGATAACGAACTGGAACAGACAATTCCGTGCGTCTAATAGCCGTCAGGTAAGGATGGTTGATTTTCTCTAGTGCCATAATCGTTTAGTATTTCCAAGTTTCAAATCCCATATTCAAGGCTATCTGATGCATCGGCGTAAATGTCTGGAAAAAACAGTCAAATAGATGTTCTTTATCCATCGAAACTATTTCCTGCGGCGTATGCCCCAAGGAAAGATAATCTTCCAACAACTTTTCTTGCTTTCCCGCATTCAGATTGATACGCAAAGCAGCCTGATGGGCTATCGCCAGCTTCGGGAGATACAGATCCAGGTCGGGCAGCTTGTTGCTCTTGGAACTATTGATACTCGGATCGGCTGGCATCAGGTTCCAAAGCAGGTCATGGGAGACGAAACTCCACGGAATAAAATGATCCAAATCATACATACGTTCCTCCAACAGGTTTCCGGTATACGGACATCTGACCTTCATACCACGTTTTATGGCCGTATTCCAAAATTTATGTTGCGCGGATAAAGAGTTCCGTTCCTCACGTTTCACTAACTTAGTGGGTATAGCTGGCACGTTGGGATTTCTCGTCTGCAAGAAGCCAGACAATCCCCAATAGGCAAAAGCACTCAAAATATCATAATTCTCTCTCAAATAATCTAGCCATGCATGGTTAATATCAATCCATAACGTTCCCTCATGTTTCTCCAATTTATAAAGGCAACCGTTCTCGAACGACTGGGAGCGGACGACCGTCTGACGATCATCGGATGTATCAATCCAAGGACGCAAGAAGCGGAAAGGGACGTTCATTTGCAGGAAATTCAACCGTTTCCGGACATCCGCCTTTTGGACAAGCTCATGCAACAAATCCGTCAAATCTCGGATACTGATATTGATGGGAATGTTATACTCTTTTTGCAGAGCCCATATCGCCTCATAAAGGGATTCCGACTTTCCAAAAGAAAGACGAAAATAGATTACCGGATACCAAGCATTTGCCACCATCGTAATCATAATATCCCATACATTCATCCTCGTTTTCCCATGCTTTACGCACAAGTCAAGGATACCGAGAAACCAATAATATTTATAGGTCGCCACAGTCTTGTCAAACACTCGGTTTAGGTATTTGGTCGTCAATATGTAGGATTGAGGTATTTGCATATCAAAAGTTTTAATTGTCTTGCTTTACAAGTCTCTTTATAACTTACTATTTTTGGGATGCTCTTTCTCGTTTCTTAAGGTTCAAATCCTGCAATGCTTTTCCTATTACATCTTCTTTTGCAAGCAGAAGAATATCATCATCCAGCTGAAGTGCATAAAGCACCCTAAGATAAATACCAATTGCCACTGTCGGTACACCTTTCTCTATGCGTGAAACAGTAAGAGGTGAACAAGTGGCCCGTTCGGCAATCTGAGCAATACTGAGATTTCTGCGCAATCTAGCCAGCCTGATCTGTTCTCCTACTATCTGCATCTTCTGCTCCAGTTTTCTTGGCAACTTGGTACCCATTGTACTTTTTGTCATAATTCAACATATCATATAATATACAAATATAGCTGTTTTACTTTATTTTATGATAGGTTACAGTATTAAATTGAATTTAAAAGTATTTTTGGATAAAAATATCTATATTTGAATAATCTTACTAAACACCATACTTAAAGTGCTTCATATTTTAAGCGTACAAATATTCCTTATGTTTTTGTCGATTTTCCAGATTCCTATATTAAAATCGACTAATTCAAAACATATAGTTTATTTTTATGACATTAAATTACAACTGATTATTTTTTTTATAATTTTGTAATTACACAAAAAGAATGAAAGCTGAAGCTATTACTAGCTAATTAAAAACAATCTCATTATCAAGTTAGATATGGACATTTTTTTAAACTTCTTTCAATTACCTTTATTAGTCAATAAATCACATAAAATACCTATTTCTCTATGTACAAGACAAAACTAGAATATAATTCTTTAGACCTAATCCCAGTGGGAATGCTTCTGCATCAAGAACAATCGGAGTGGTTGAGGTTTTATGTTCCTGCATATCAGCGTGGATACAGATGGAGCGCAGAACAAGTAGAACAATTAATTGATGACCTTATAGAGTTTAAAACTCGCAAAGAAAATAACAGCCAAGCCTTTTACTGCCTTCAACCCCTTGTAGTAAAGCCTGTTAATCAAGACGGCATAGAGAGTCTTGAAGTAATTGATGGCCAACAACGGCTCACGACTATTCTAATTATTCTCCAAGTTTTGCGTCAATTGCAATATGAGGAAGAAAGAGATGAGGATACCCAACCATACTTCTCACGTTTATTAAAAGATGCCTACGACATTAAATATGAAACACGAAGCAATAGTTCTGAGTGGCTACCCAAACTTAGTGAGACCCTCTTTTCTGATGAGGCATTTAAGAAGTTTGATAATCAGAATTGTGATTATAGTCATTTTGCAGAAGTTTTCAAGGCTGCATATAATAGGCTTAAGGGGGTTGACAGATCTGAATTTAAGACCATTCTTACAAATCACACTTATTTCATATGGTATTTACCTTCCGAGGGGGATGACAATAATGTTGAGATCTTCGATAGACTTAATGCCGGTAAAATAGGCCTGAACAATGCTGAACTTGTGAAAGCACTATTGCTTCAAAGTAGCAACATTCCAACATTAGAGAATTACGCAAGCCAGATAAACATGTCTGATAGAGATGTCATCCAAAAGATTGCACTTGAATGGGACAATATTGAACGTAAGCTTCATGATGATTCGTTGTGGGGATTCATATATAGCGAAGCAAATCAAGGCCTTGAATACGAAAGTAGAATTGAATATCTTCTAGATTTACAACAAGGCAAAACTATAAAGGATAAGGAACGTTATTTTTACACTTTTAACGCTTATCTTCATTCTTATCGCCAAATGATGAAAAACGGAGGATTTAAAAATTCATCAAAGCGACTTGAATGGGTAAAAGTAGAATGGGATAATATTAAAATTCTATTTGACCTTATCATGGAATGGTATGAAAATCGACATCTATACCATAGAATAGGCTTTATCCTTGAATACAATCCAGACTATAATCTAAAAAGACTGGAATCTATTCTGCCCCCCCTTAGTCAAAGCAAGCGCATAAAAACTCTTGATGGTATAATTATCGATATAGTAAAGAATATCTCATCAAAAAAATTGTTTTATGGTAATAAGGAATTGTCAGAAATTCTTTTCTTATATAATATATTGCTTGAAGATCGTCGTTACAACGACTCTGCCAGGTTTTCTTTTGCAGATTACAAGCAAGTACGAAAAAATACAGGCTGGGATCAGGAACATGTGGCTTCCAGCCAAGATCATGAGCCAAGTGAGAGTGAACAAAAAGAACTGGCAATTGACTTGATAGAACTCATTACTGGTAACAAGCCCAAGCTTATAGATATCAATAATAAGAAGAGTTCAGATACACAAATCAAAGATACAAAACAACAGATGATATACGAGCTTGTAGTTGCTCCGGATTCATTGGATGCTAATGAGACAGAACTCTGCGGAAATTTACTTTCTATATTGAATCAAAATGATAATAGCAGATTGGAAAAATCAGAGTTGGATAAAATCTATGAGGCTATTTTCAAACACTTCAATGGTCATAAGGACCCATTGAAAGACTATTTCACTTCTGTACAAAAGAGAGAGAAAGATTTTATTTGGAACTTCGTTCTGCTTAATGCAAAAACAAACCGTAGTTACGGCAATCACATTTTCCCTGTGAAAAGACGAAGAATCCTCGCCGATGAATTTAAGGTCTATACTCCTGTAGGAACTCGAAATGTATTTGAAAAAGCCTACTCCCGTAAGATAGAGCATTTTCTCGCGTGGACTCGAACCGATGCAAAGGCTTATTGGGAAGACATTAAGCGGGTATTAACTCCTTACGTTCAACTAACAGATATTGAATAATATGACAGTAGATATAAAAAAAACAGATGCTGAGGAATTGTCCTTTCTGGATATAGTTCGAAGGGATGGAAATATCAAAATACCACTTATTCAGAGAGATTATGCACAAGGACGACCTAGCAAGAAGATAACAAGCATTCGAGAGAAATTTATCAAGGATATTTACAACTGTATAATAAATAAAACGAGACTTAATCTTGACTTTGTATATGGTGCTACAAATGGCAAAAGATTTATACCTCTTGATGGCCAACAGCGTCTCACGACTCTATTTCTCTTACACCTTTATCTTGATGGGCTGAGAGGAGAACAGAATGAGAAGCTCAACTTTTTTTTCACATATGAAACTCGCGACAGTTCACGGCTGTTTTGCGAAAAGATTATTGCTAATCGTTATGAGTTGTTTAGTGTAGAGTCTTTAAGCAGCAAAAAGGATTCCGGAACCGATGAAGTTAAGCCAATGCCTTCATCTATCATTCGGGATCAATCATGGTGGCTGAATAAATGGAACGCAGACCCAACAATAGATGGCATGCTCCGCATGTTGGATACTATTGATTCTATCTTTTTCAAAAGTTGGGAAGAAGCTGCGAATAATTTGTTCTCGGCTGATCATAATACCATTTTGTTTCAATTTCTTAAGTTAGAAAACTTCTATGACCCTGACGATCTGTTTATTAAAATGAATGCTCGTGGCCTACCATTAACTGAATTTGAAATATTCAAGGGAAAATGGATGGAACAAATAGAGACTCTATATGAACCTGCTGAAATTAAAGCCTTGAAGTCGTTAATTGATGTTAGTTGGACTGATTTTCTTTGGCCTTTACGTACACAGAGAAAAGGGTTGAAAAATATTGATCTTTTTTTTCAAAATCTTCTTAAATTGATTATAGGTAATTCTACAGCAAGTTTGTTGAGTAATAGAGTAGATTTTGATATCCTTTTTGAGGCCAATAAAAAAGAACTCTCATTCTCTTACGGAAAGTACATAGAAGAATATAATGTCGTTTTCGATAGAGTTATGCTTGATCGAATTAAGGAAGAACTGGAAGCCATGTGTAGCCCCAACTCTGTTTTCACCAAATTTAGAACATGTGAAACTAAACATGAGAAGTGGATAGATTTGGAAAAAGAATGGCAATTTTTCGTTATACAGGACAGAGACAATAATAACCCCAATTACAAGGGAAGAGTAACTCTTTATGCCTTATCTCGCTTTTCTAATCTTATGCCAAATACCAATGATCATGAGGTTAACCAATGGAGCCGACTTATAAGAAACCTAATTGAAAATACACGTTTTGACTCATCAAACGATGCAGTAAGAGTAATTAAAGATATTGATACAATGCTCATAGAGTTGAGTGCTTATTATAGAAATAACAATGGTTTATCCTGTGTTAATGACTGGGTAGCACAAAATACGACCTTTACCCCTAAAGGTTTCACAAACTCTCAATGGGAAGAAGAAAAGATAAAAGCCGAGCTGAGGAAAGATAGATCTTGGAATGACGAAATAACAAATGCTGAAAAACATCAATACCTTAATGGCAAAATTGGCCTTATACTCTGGTGTTCCGGAGAAATTTCAGGACATATTCCTTTAAATAGAAATACACTAAAAAGAGACTTAAACAAATTCAAATCATACAGCGAGAAATGTCTTAAACTATTTGATGAAGCCGGACAAAAAGATTCAGAGGTAACATCTAAATTCCTTTTAGTCAGAGCCATGCTAAGCAAAGGAGACTATATGCCTAATTTGTCGGCTGATAGAAAAAATTTCTATAACGATCCGGGCCATCGTGATTATTCATGGAAAGCTCTTTTCAGGATTAACGACTCCACTCATATTGATGCATTGAATATCTTAAAACAGATTTTAGATGATGATAACTTTAATGCTGCTAATGTTTCTGAATCGCTGAAAGTTATTATCAATAAACGAAAAAGGAAGGATATACCTCTTTGGAGAAGACTTTTAACCTCTGATTATGGAGTTCAGATTCTCTCTCACTCTCGTCAAGGTTTTATCGCTTTTGCAGATGGTAAAATTCAAAACGCCCTCATTTATGGTTCATCAAAACGAAGTGGGTATCATTCAGAACTAAATATCCTCTATATTGAAAACCTGCTTAAAAAATTCAAGCCTAAAGCATCGGTATCTGTTACTTGGAATATGGGAACTGAGGCTGACTATAGTATAATTATAAATGGTCATACTATCTCTTACTGGGATGGTACATGGTATAATGACAACACAACTTTTACCTCACTGAATGAATTAGTGGAATTTATTAGAAATGCAATTGATAATCCTATTTGAAATATCTCAAACAAATAATCACTAGGAGCAAATTAGACTATAAACTTAAGTGTGTCAAGTAAAGAAATTATTAACTTTACAGACACACTTATTTAATTTGATATGATTTACTTTGAATAGGAAATTTAAGTTCATTTCCTTTATCAAACTTATAATGGACGTTTATTTCCCTTTTATTATCTATAACTTATTGGCCAATACATAACTATCTCATTATTTTTAGTTTTTCTTCACTCCGTCAGAGATAAGCAATTGATCAATATCCATTGTAATAGTAGAGTAAATATCTTTTGTATTCGTATTGGTTTTCATATTATTTAGAATATCTTGAGACATTTCCTTGCAATGAGCCATTATACCAAAGTAAAAATCTTTGTTGGCAACAATAATCTTTGCACATTCTACGTCATTAACAACAGGCTTAATAAAATTCGATATAAGCCCTCTCGCTGTATGATCATCCATACTATTCCCTAGATTTGGCAATAATTTACCAAAGACCTTAAATACATTAATTTGGCACTGGTTCTTTGCAAAGTAATCCAACTTATTATTAAAATATTCAAGCAACTCAGATCTTTTACTTACGAGTAATAAATTATTCAATAAGTCTGGATATTCAACCCTACTTACAGTTATAACACGCTCTAAAAGGCTTTTCAGTTCTTCATATAAATTATTCGTTAATTCTGGCAAAAACTTGGTTCTTAAAAACGATTGAACAAACTGGCTCCAATAAGTATTAGGACTGTTATTGGGACTATATAAAAAGCCTTTGGGTTGCTTCTTTAATACCCTTATCCCTAAATTTATTATAGCATTTGCAAATAGCCCAGGATATTCTTTATAAGTATCGAACAAATCTTGCAAACAATATGAAGTATATGTTATTTCGTCAGAATCACTCCATTCTGGTGCCCACCTGTTAAATTGTGAAAATATTTCGGAATAATCTAAAGCAAGATTCTGCTTAATTGTCTTGATATTTTTTGCTGCATATTTAACATCCAGTGTTTGTCCCAATTTATTTTTTATAATGTAAACATTAAGTAATCTATATGCAGAATGCTGGTTACCAGCCTGTTTGAGCAGATAGTCATAATCCATATATTTCTCAAAACAATTAGCTATTCGAGGTATTATTGTTTCACTTATATTGGCAATATCATGACCATCAGCCAAAGACATGGCTAATAAGTCCTCAACACCTCGTTTTTCTGTACCTGCGGCAGATGTCGCATCTATTTTCTGAATAGTCTGAGAGATAAAACTACTTGTAAAGCGGGTTGTAATTCTACCATCACCTTTATCAAGCAGTCTGTTTACATAAGATACAATTCTAGGCTCCTTAATATTAGGCTCAGCCTTTATATAGTTAGAGACTTTAGTTCTTAACTTTGATAAGTTGTATGTTGCATCTTGATATACCAGTTCGACAAACTCATCTATCCTTTCTGCTCCTTTCTCTATTTCTGAGAATACATACTCGTTGAGACTCGCATTATCAGCGCTGACTTGATAAATATTATACTCCTTTCCTGCTGCAACCACAAATTCAACAAAATGTTTAGATTCAAGCTCAATAGACTGTATAACATCCTCAAACTTAACATCCTTGCCTGAATCATCCAAACATGTCTTCAGCTTGTTTAAGACAATAAAGTAAGCAGAGCCAGTTTCAATCTCACACTCTTGAATAGTTTTAATATATGATTCACACATATTTCTCACACGCAAGCTAGTCGCATGATATATGATTGTTCCAAGAGCATCATCGAATCGCATACTATCACATGAGGCTTCAGATCTCAGATTTGCCAACATGTCCCATTTCTTCTGAACTTTCTCTTTGTCTTCTTTCGACAAACTACTCATATCCAATGTGGACAAACTTTTTACCGCTTTATCAAGTGACTCCGTTGTCACTTCTTTTGCAAGAATATCTATCAAGACGGATATAAAATGAGGCTTCTCAACAAAGCGAGCCAAAGAATCACCTGATTTGATAGCAGTAGATAGTAATCTTCTTAAAGGTAATTCTCCAGCCAATGATTTATCATGCAACCCATAGGCAAACTGACATAGTTGAGTTCTAACAGACTCTTTGTCTGGATAGAAGGAAGATATATCTTTAAACAATGCATCACTGAGCAAATTCTCTTCTAAAGAATTGTTTCCATATAGGAGTCCATCTTTTTTAAGGACAAATAGAGCTATATTTTGTAATCTGCATTCCGTAGCAGGCCACTGCAAGCGCATGGCAACAAGTTCGTTGACAAACGATATTACAGTGCGAGGATTGGGATTAACATGAAACAACATAAATACCTGACATATGTGCTTTTGGTCATGTTCTTCTGTACCAAAGGCATCCTCAAAGTATTTGTTGAATAACTTATTGTAGTCAGTTATTACTGGTTGAGGAACAGTATATACGACCGGGAATGTCTTATTGATAAAACGTTTGAATTTATCTTTGAATTCGTTCTTGTTGCTTTCATAAATTGCTTCGCACAAGTGTTTATGATCATATGGAATAATAGTCCATATATTTTCAAAATCACTACCAGCAAAAAATGTATATATAACTGACCAAAGCTGCATCACCTTTTCAGATGGCAATCTGTCCATATTATCAAATACAATTATAACTTTCTTTTTCTCCTTTGCTTTACCAAGATGAGACGAAATGGCATGCATCCAATTCTTAAACTCCATTACAGAGGGTTCTTCACTGGATATAAATTGCTCAGTAATTGTATCATCACTCTTTTGTGTTAATAATGTAAAAACATTTTTCCAATTTTTATCTTTATATATATAATAGCCTGCCACTATAAGCCCCACAATAATGGGAGAGTATTCTAGTAGTATCCATTTCCAAGATAACGAGATACATTCATTATCAAGCAATTGATTGATAATTATATTCAGTATAGTAAATAAGCCTATTAGAACAATTCCCCAAATAGCCGAACCTGTAAGCCTCGTTTGAGGTTTGGTTATTGTGGTCGTTTTATTTGATAGTAATAATGATAATTGGTCCTTCCATTCTGCCTTATTAGATTCCCCATTTCTCATTTTTATTTCAACTCTTCCTCCCAAAACCTTATTTTCTATAAGGTCATTAGTGAGCGTTTCCAGAATAGATCGGCGCTGTAGATCTTCTTGATGCCCCCAGGCATCATATGTAAAAGTATGATATCCTTCTCCATCAAGGTGCTTCTTTATATTCTCTACCACATTAGATTTTCCAGAACCCCATTTCCCTTCCAGTCCAATTATCCTAGGCATCTGCCACTTTTCAGAAGATGCATTAGAATCATTTGAAAGAATGTACTTACATATACTATTTGCAAGATGACTCTGAGATTTTCCTTCAAAAACGTCATCTCCAGTTGGTTTATCAAGAATAAACCGAGGAAACTGTTCATTATTTTCCATTATATTTTTATTTTTAATTTTTCCAAACAATGCAACTATAAGTTTATGAATTATATTAAACATATAAAAAACTATCTCATACAATTTGCAACAACATCTTCTTTTTGCCTGACAATTGTGTCTATTCTACTAAACACCACATCCGCCTCTTGCTCATTCAACCCGGCCTTTATTGCTACAGCAAACAGATCTTCTTTTGTTGGCTCGATTTTATCATTGATTGAAGTAGTGCGAAAGCCATTGATGCCATCACTTGGCAATAAGTCATAAGCTGGAGCAAAATGCCAATCCCCATCACGATAAATGAAGGCAAAGTTCTTGGCATGGTCATCTTTATTGCCTATCAGATAGTTGAATACCATCAGTCGATAGACTTTCCACAGCTCGGCTACACTATGTGTCAGCATGGCACAAACTTGAAATATATGTATATAATCAATACTAGGTAAACGATAATCGGCACCAATAAGGCCAGCCATGCTTACTACATGCAACTTGCCATTTGGAGTCCGGTCAAATCGTTCCACACCAAAATATTTATCTTCAAAGAGGCGTGTTTCCGGCATTTCAATTCCGCATTGCTTGGCAAGAAGCGAATAACGGTATTCATCTATACCAATACTCTGCGGATCTCGTTTGGCACGGAATTTTACCAACCACTCCTTGTTATCATAGCGAACGAAGATTTTAGGTCGTGCACCTCCAGGCGAACCACCGCGATCTTGAAACTCCTCAATACCTTTGCCCGTATAATCGTCACTATCCAATATTTGCTCTGCTTCCAATGCCAACTTCTCGAAATCGACATAATCCTGCCTTGTCACCACACTATGGTCCGGACGGAATTCTAATGCTCCACGTCCTGTGGAACCTACCAATGCAAGGCGATCCAATAAAGTTAAAGTCCGTGGATTGATATTTTTTTGTTGCAAGTACCTGTCTAAAATAAGCAATCCCCATCCGTCAGGTAAACAATCATCAAAAACGCCAAATCCTCCTTCAAACGGACGAGGTTTAGCTATAAAGACACCGCTTTTCAAGGGCAATTCGAATGGTGATATGGAAAAACCGGAGCCAAGCCATTCTGCCAAATATTCGAATGCACATAACCCCTCTTTAGTCAATGCCAAGCGTCCGACTAGCCGATTATCATATATCACTTCAATTTGCTTGATATTATTCATTTTTCTTTCCTCGTTTACGGATAACATTTTGTTCGTTTAATACATCGTCTAGGGATTGATATTGCTTTTGTACAAAAAGAGCGTCAAATTCGGATAACGCATTTAAAGCAAATCCTATTTGAAGCAAACCCTTTAAAGATATTTCCCCAGTCTGTTCAAACCTACGGTAAGTAGCAAACTTAAGGCCGGCTCTTGCAGCTATGCCTTCTTGAGTTAGATTTAACTCCAATCTCCGTGCTTTTACTCTGGTGGCAATTTGCTTCGCTACATCATCCGGAGTTAATATATTAAACGATATTATATTATTCATAAGGCAACTATTACATATATAACAAACAAAATATTGTTTATACAAAGATAAGGATAATGTTTCAAGATCAAGCATTTTGAAAGCTCTTTTTTTAGCTTATACGAATAATATCTCTATTAACTTGAATCTGCCGTGTTTTTGTACCTTTTCTCATCAAAAAACGCCATTTTTCACAAGTTTTTGTACCGCACATTTTGATATTCAAGAAATTACACTTACTTTTACTTTCCAAAATGGAGGTACATGCCGAGAATGGTGCTAAAAATCACTAACTTACACATTCTCAGATACTTGCCAACCTGCTGGTTGTTCCTTTTAGAGCGCTATACTATTGATAATCAACGATGTACACATACTGCATCGGCAAGTAAAGCTAATCATATATACCCAGTTATCCCCAAAACGAAAACGATGAGAGATTTTCCTTTATAGATAGCTTAGGATGTTCAGTTCTCCTATCTCCCATTTCAAAACAAAGGCTGTCCATTATCTAATATGTGACAGCCTTTCTATGAAAGTTTTCTTCAGATAAATATCATACTTTTTTCATAAACTCCTTCGGTGTTTTTCCAAAATACTCCTTATACCTGCCTCTGAAGTTTTTCAGATTTCGCATACCCACCATTTCAGCAACCATAGTCACAGAAAATTTTCCGCTTTCCAAAAGTTCCCGTGCCTTCTCCATCCTGATTCTCGAAATCAAATATTTGGGTGCTTCTCCCGTCAACAACTTCCACTTATTATAAAAGGTTGTCCGGCTCATGCACATCCTGGAGGCAATATCATCTACTGTCAAATCCTCTTTATCCATATTCTCCATAATGTAAAGCTTCACTTCATTCAAAAATGCCAGATTGGCATCCTGCTGAGCCCGCTCCATAGGTTTCGTTAAAAAATCTTCTCCAAAAACTTTCTGAAGAAATGTCTTCCGAAGAAAACGGCTATTATTTATCAATATGGATATTTCCACTTTAAGGTCCTCCAGATTAAAGGGCTTACATACAAAGAGATCAGCCTGAGAAGAACAACGCTTTTCCCGCCGTTTCACATCAATGTGCGCCCCCATCAATATCACCGGAATAAAGGAGGTGTCCCTCGACGTCTTCAGTTTAGAAGAAAGTTCCTCACCGCTCATACCTTTCAACATGATATCACAAATCACCAAATCCGGATACTCTTCACATATTACCTCCAATGCTTCCTGACCGTCATCAAAGCTCCTCACTACAAAACATTCCGATAAACGTTTCTCAAGATAATCCTTGAATCCCTTGTCATTATCCGCAAGTATCACTAAAGGTCTATCCATATTTTTTTTCTTCGAGAAACCATGGAAAGCTATTTCCGACTCATTCACCTGAAAAGTGTCCGGAATATTTAAGGATGTATCCCCCCCCGAAACCGCACACGAACATCTTATGGGAAATCGAAGCAGAGCCTCCTTTTCCAAAGTCAGTATTTTCCCGTCACATATATTCATCAACTTGTCAAAAAACACACCGCCCATGCCATACTGCTTGCCATGCAGAGGTCGCAGAATAGGAAGCCGCGACGAGTACCATCTGCAACATTTCAGAAATCGCTTGTTGCCTGTATCCTTAATCCTGATTGCCCAGTAATCTCCCTTCAACGAAACCTGCATCGAGAGATGCGTTTCCGGCAGAGAACACTCGATGGCACTCAATACAAACCGGTCGATAACCGGAGATATCTTTCCCGGATCAAACCAAGCGCTTGCATAGTCAAAATCCGGAACCAAATCCAGCTTCATCTGTAACCCGGCCACATGAGACTGTAAAAAAGACACTTTCTTCCTCATAAATGCGCCGATTTCATGTTCTGCAACTACCAGGCTACCAGAATTGCCAAATAGTCGTTTCAACTCCATCAACGCTATCAAGTGCTGCTCCAGCCCGCCTATATGATGAAGTGCAACAGCCAGTTCCTTCTTTATGTCTTCCGGACAGTCTCCTTCGTAAACTGCCCCTAACGGTGTCTTAATCAAAGAAATGGGATTACGTATGTTTTGAAAGGTATCAATGAAATACTGATTTCCCTCTTTCAGTAAATCTCTTTCTTCACTGATACAGAGTAAATGGAACAAAAGCCAACATAATATACAGATTCCACTAGCCACTATTGGCAGAACAGACCAGGGAACCTTATGATATACGCCGATGGATAGCAGGAAAACGCATAATGACACTACTATTATTATTATCGATAAATGTTTCATACTATTATAAGTTTAAGTAATAATGATTCATACTAATATATACCCGAGTTTTCAGTCAATAGCAGGATAATCCCAAGTATGTCATCAGGAGGCGGTCTAATGGGGGAACGGTAGGTTCCTTGAGTCATCGAATTCACCTTACCAACCCTCGTTTGCTAGAAGAGCCTGCATTTCGTCCACCTGTATTTCATACCCAGCAACTCTCTAAACCATTCATTTCCCATGCCCAACGTATCTTTAAATATCAATACAACATTCCGCTTATCCAAGATAGCTCCAATCAATTATTCTCAAACAAAATAATAGTATAACAAACGGAAAGGCTAAAAAGATGATACCACTTCACACATATTCTTATCATACTCACATATCTTGCGCATGAAACAGAAAGACATTATCTTTGCAGCATGAAACAAGAACTGAAAGAAAACGGAGGATTACCGGCACATATACTCTGGACACTTGCTATCGTAGCTGGCGTGTCCGTAGCCAACTTGTATTACAATCAACCCCTGCTTAATATCATGCGGCATGAATTGGAAGTTTCTGAATTCAAAACGAACCTCATTGCCATGATTACACAAATCGGATATGCGCTGGGATTATTGTTCATCGTCCCATTAGGAGACCTCTATCGACGCAAGAATATCATCCTAACGAATTTCTTCCTACTCATATTTTCCCTTCTAGCCATTGCCATGGCACCGAACATCTACATCATCTGGGCAGCATCACTCATTACCGGCATCTGCTCCATGATACCCCAAATATTTGTACCGATTGCCTCGCAATTCTCACGCCCCGAAAACAAGGGACGGAATGTAGGTGTCGTCATCTCAGGATTACTGACTGGAATACTTGCATCACGTGTTGTCAGCGGATTTGTGGGTGAAGTGCTTGGCTGGCGTGAAATGTACTTCATCGCCGCTGGAATGATGTTACTATGCGCTATCGTTGTATTAAAGGTACTACCGGACATACAACCGACTTTCCAAGGCAAATATTCCGGGCTGATGAAGTCTCTTTTCTCATTAGTAAGAGAATACCCCTCTCTACGAATCTACTCGATACGTGCAGGACTGGCCTTTGGCTCATTCCTTGCCATGTGGTCCTGCCTTGCATTCAAAATGGGAGAAGCCCCGTTCCATGCATCCAGCGATGTCATCGGCATACTAGGGCTCTGCGGCATTGCCGGAGCCTTAACCGCATCTTTTGTAGGAAAATATGTAAAAAAGGTAGGCATACGCAATTTCAACTTTATCGGTTGCGGAATGATTCTGCTTGCATGGGCCTCGCTCTTTTTCTGCGGAAACAACTATGCAGGTATCATTACCGGTGTCATTCTTATAGACATAGGCATGCAATGTATCCAACTCAGCAACCAGACCAGTATTTTCGACATCTACCCGTCTGCCTCCAATCGGGTAAATACGATTTTCATGACCACTTACTTCATCGGCGGCTCTTTGGGTACCTTCCTTGCAGGAAGCAGTTGGCAGACTTGGGGATGGAGTGGCGTGGTCGGCACCGGCGTTATTTTAACAATAATATCGTTGTCCATCACCCTTTACAGCAAGAAATAACAAGGATACTATCATTTTTCCAAGCAAACGCAAAGATTTGATAATTTTTATTTGTCATGCAAAGGATAAGGAAGATATTGAACAGAATTGTTATACCTTTGTCGCATCAAACTATAAACGACAGATTGATAATAGATTCGTCAACCAAGCATAGTCAAAAACAACCCTATGAATTCAGCAAAGAAAATACCCTCTCCACTCGTTTCTCTATTTCCCATCGCTTTTCTCGTAGGAATGCTGTTCGCCACCATCCATACTTTCGGAAGTGACGCCTTGAGTGGAGGAAGCCAGATTTCCCTGCTTGCCACCACTGGTATGTGTGTCTTTATCGGCATGACTTTCTACCGCATCCCTTGGAAAGATTATGAACTTGCCATCACCAACAACATTTCAGGTGTTGCCACAGCTATCATTATTCTATTGATTATCGGTGCTTTGAGCGGCACATGGATGATAAGTGGGGTGGTACCTACCCTTATATATTATGGTATGCAGATTATCCATCCGAATTTTTTCCTTGCTTCTACCTGCATTATTTGTGCATTGGTATCAGTAATGACGGGAAGTTCATGGACCACTATCGCCACCATCGGTATCGCCCTTTTGGGCATAGGTAAGGCACAAGGTTTTGAAGAGGGATGGATAGCCGGTGCCATCATTTCGGGAGCCTATTTCGGAGACAAAATTTCACCGTTATCGGATACCACGGTCCTTGCCTCATCCGTAACGGAAACACCGTTATTCAGCCATATCCGCTATATGATGATCACCACCGTCCCCTCTCTCCTCATCACCCTTGTCATCTTTACAGTAATGGGACTCACACACGAAACGAACAATACACAACAGATCGCGGAATTTACGGCAGCATTGGACGCCAAATTCAACATTACTCCCTGGTTACTGGCTGTTCCCGTGATTACGGGAATACTGATTGCCCGGAGAGTGCCTTCCGTCATCACACTCTTTCTCTCCACTCTGCTGGCAGGGATATTCGCCTTCATCTTCCAACCGGGACTACTGAATGAGATAGCGGAAGGTGGGAATATGTTCAAAGGGATAATGATGACATTCTATGGCAGTACCAGTCTACAAACTGACAGTGACATGTTGACAGAACTGATTGCCACACGAGGTATGGCAGGAATGATGAATACCATCTGGCTCATCATCTGCGCCATGTGTTTCGGTGGAGCCATGACGGCAAGCGGCATGCTAGGAAGCATCACTTCCCTATTCGTCCGCTTCATGAAGAATACAGCCAGCATGGTAGCATCCACCGTATGTTCCGGATTGTTCCTGAACCTTGCCACGGCAGACCAGTACATCAGCATTATCCTCACCGGAAACATGTTCAGCAACGTTTACGCAAAGAAAGGCTACGAAAGCCGGCTACTTAGCCGTACCACGGAGGATGCCGTTACCGTCACCTCCCCGCTTATCCCATGGAACACCTGCGGCATGACGCAAGCCACCATTTTGAGTGTACCCACACTGACCTACCTTCCCTATTGCTTCTTCAACCTTATCAGTCCGGTAATGAGTATCTTTATTGCTGCTATCGGATATAAAATAATTAAAAAACCGGTGAACAATCCTGGATAGGCATTGTTCTTGCAATAAACTTATAACGAACAATTTATTTAAACCTAAACAAAAAAAGATTCGATTATGAAAAAGTTTATTGCATTAGCAGCAGTAGTATTGGTAAGCATGGCAACAACGACCATGTATGCACAAGAGAGTAGAGCTGAAAAGCGCGCAGACCGTAAAGCCCAAAGAGACGCAGAACGTGCACGCCTGAAAGCTGAAGAACAAGCACAGGATGCCATTTCGTACGATGACGCAATGGCGGCCTTGAAAGCTCACCAGTTCGTAATGGAGGCAGACCAAGTGATGTTCCGCAACGGACAGACCGCATTTGTAAACTCCAACACCAACTTCGTATTGGTCAACCAAGGACGTGGCACCGTGCAGGTAGCCTTCAACACCGTATACCCAGGTCCTAACGGCATTGGCGGTGTAACAGTAGACGGAACCGTATCGGACATCCAAATGACTACCGACAAACGGGGCAACGTGAATTGTAACTTCAGCATCCAGGGTATCGGCATTTCCGCCCAGATATTCCTTACGCTGACCGATGGCGGGAACAACGCAACCGTAACCATCAGCCCGAACTTCAACTCCAACACCATGACTTTGAGCGGGAACCTGGTTCCGCTGGAACAATCCAACATATTCAAGGGACGTTCCTGGTAAAACCCTTATATAAATATATATATTCCCACTCCGCCACAAATCACACTAAAAAGTGTACATTTGTAGCGGAGTTTTTTATATACCAATGTCATGAGAGAATTTATCATTGCAGACAATCAAGATATCACCAAAGCAGGCATGATGTTCCTATTGGGCAGACAGAAAGACACCTCCCTGCTGCTGGAAGCCGACAACAAGGCAGAACTGATACAGCAACTACGCCTGCATCCCACCGCCGTTGTCATTCTGGACTATACCCTTTTTGATTTTTCGGGAGCCGAAGAGCTAATGGTACTTCACGAACGCTTCAAGGAAGCCGATTGGCTACTCTTTTCCGACGAATTGAGCCTACCGTTCCTGCGCCAGGTATTGTTCAGCAGCATGGCATTCGGCGTAGCGCTGAAGGATAATTCCAAAGAAGAGATACTGACCGCACTACAATGCGCCTCACGCAAGGAGCGATTCATCTGTAATCACGTCAGTAACCTGCTGCTCGCAGGCAACGGTTCCTCCTCCCCCACTCATCCTACCATCAAAGATGATTTACTGACTACTGCCGAACGGAGCATCCTAAAAGAGATAGCCCTGGGGAAAACAACCAAAGAAATAGCTGCCGAACGAAACCTCAGCTTCCATACGGTAAACAGCCACCGGAAGAATATCTTCCGGAAACTGGGTGTAAACAATGCGCACGAAGCCACCAAATATGCCATGAAGGCAGGCATCGTAGACTTGGTGGAATATTATATATAAATCTCCCCGCTCCCGACACACAGCCGGGCATCAGCATCATACACCACTCCGAACTGGCCCGGAGCAATGCCTTGCAGCTTTTCTTCCGAAACAATGCGGTAACCCTCCGCCTCCTTTTGCAACCTGCCTTTGACAAACTCCGGCGTATGGCGTATCTTGAAAGTCACCTCCACCTCTTCCTGCGCTCCCTTCCAGGGATTATCCGTAATGAAATGAAAATCGTACATACGGAATTCATAGCCGTATTGCAATGCCGTATCACATCCGCGGGACACGTAAATCACATTCTCCTCCACATCCTTGCGGACAACAAACCACGGTCCTCCACCCAACCCCAATCCTTTACGCTGGCCGATGGTATGAAACCAATAGCCCCGATGCTTGCCCAACTTTCTACCCGTTTCCAACTCCACAATATCCCCTTCCCTTTCGCCAAGGAAACGGCGCACAAAATCATTATAATCAATCTTTCCCAGAAAGCAGATGCCCTGACTGTCACGACGTCTGGCGCTGGGCAATCCGGCACGCAGGGCTATGTCACGAACCTCATTCTTCATCAGTCTGCCCAATGGAAACATCAGTTTGGAAACTTGCAGATAATCTATCTGTGCCAGAAAGTCGGTCTGGTCTTTCACGGAATCGGCAGCGGTACCGAGCCATGTCTTTCCATCCCTCAACACCGTAGTGGCGTAGTGCCCGGTTGCCGTGATATCGAAATCCTTCCCCACACGTTGCTCAAAGCACCCGAACTTTATCAGCTTGTTGCACATCACATCCGGATTGGGAGTCAAGCCACGTCTTATTTTATCAATGGCATAAGCCGCCACCTGGTCCCAATACTCCCGGTGCAGGTCCACTACTTCCAACGATAATCCATAACGCCGGGCAATGGCAGAAGCCATCTCCATATCCTCTTCCGCAGAGCAGTCCATATAATCGGCATCGTCCCTCCCTATTTTGATATAAAATAGAGAAGGACGGTAACCTTGTTCGCAAAGGAGATGTACCACCACGGAGCTGTCTACACCTCCCGACAATAATACAGCAATATTCATTCTATCGTATACTGTTATTCTTTTAAATTCTGTCAAATGCCTGGGACAAGTCGTCCAGCAAATCATCGATATGTTCTGTCCCGATGGAGAGGCGGACCGTGCCCGGTTTGATGCCTTGTTCTTCCAATTCCCGTGCACTCAATTGGGAATGGGTAGTGGTGGCAGGATGGATAACCAGGGATTTCACATCAGCCACATTGGCAAGCAACGAGAATATCTGTAAACTGTCAATAAACGCCTGCGCTTCCTTCACACCGCCCCGCACCTCAAACGTAAAGATAGAACCGCCTCCATTCGGAAAGTATTTCCCGTAAAGCGCGTGGTCAGGATACTCGGGCAGGGACGGGTGGTTCACGGCAACCACTTTGGGATGCTTCTTCAAGAATTCAACCACTTTCAAGGCATTCTCCACATGACGTTCCACGCGAAGCGACAACGTCTCCAATCCTTGCAACAGAATGAAAGCATTGAAAGGACTGATTGTGGCACCGGTATCACGCAACAATACGGCACGGATACGGATGGCATAGGCAGCAGGACCGGCAGCGTCGACGAAACGTACTCCATGATAACTCGGGTCCGGTTCCGTCAGTTGGGGAAACTTCCCCGAGGCCACCCAGTCGAACTTGCCGCTATCTACAATAACACCACCCAAGGACGTACCATGCCCTCCGATGAACTTCGTTGCCGAATGGACTACAATATCTGCCCCATGCTCTATGGGACGAATCAGGTAAGGAGTACCGAAGGTGTTATCTATAATCAGAGGAATCCGGTGACGGTGTGCTATTTCAGCAACGGCATCAATGTCAATGATGTTGCAATTCGGATTTCCCAGCGTTTCAATGAATACTGCCTTGGTATTCTCCTGAATCGCTTTCTCGAAATTGTCCAGATTGCCCGGGTCCACAAAAGTAGTGGTAACCCCGTAGGCAGGCAATGTGTGGGCCAGCAGATTATACGTTCCGCCGTAGATGGTCTTAGCTGCCACGATATGGTCGCCTGCACGGGTGATATTCTCAAAGGCATAAGTGATGGCTGCCGCACCCGAGGCTACGGCCAATCCGGCAACACCGCCTTCCAGAGCCGCCACACGTTTCTCGAACACATCCTGGGTGGAATTCGTCAACCGCCCGTAAATATTCCCCGGGTCCTGCAAGCCAAAGCGGGCTGCCGCATGGGCCGAATTACGGAATACATACGAAGTTGTCTGATAGATAGGTACGGCGCGGGCATCAGTTGCCGGGTCGGGTTGTTCTTGTCCAACGTGAAGTTGTAGAGTCTCAAAGTGCAATTTCTTTGTTTCCATTGTCGTTTGTATTTTAGGTGAATAAACCGTTTCTCATTCGGATGTTGCAAAGATAGAGCGATAAGCCGGGGCAGACAATGACACAGATTAGGGAATTTTATACCACAATTGTGGTAGATAAGCAAGCTATTTTCTATCTTTAGATAAGATAGACTGCATTTCGGCAAAACTTTTTCATGCAAGCATGAAAGTTCTGCACTCAATTTGCACTATCTTTGCCCCCATGAAAGCAAGAAATATACTGATACTCATATTGGGAACCCTGATTCTTCCCATTTATCTGACTTCCTGCGGGGTGGACCGCTGGAAAGAGTATGCCGGACAGACCCAGACAGACCGCTGGATTGACGATACCATGCGTGTGTGGTACTATTGGGTAGACGCTATCCCCCATACCAACGACCTGAACTATTTTCAAGCCCCTTTCACTTTCTTTGCCTCGCTCAAATCCGAAGAAGACAAATTCTCCACCATCGACAGTCTGGTCAGCGTCACCACTACCCGCAGCATCCCCTATACGGATTACAGCTACGGATTCCAGTTCACTACCAACCAGATAGAAGTAGAAGGAGAAGAGAATGCCATTGTTGCACAGATTCTTTACGTTGCCGACGGAAGCCCGGCCTCGGAAATCGGGCTGAAACGGGGTGACTGGATTATGAAGATGGACGGGAACTTTATTACTGAACAGAATTATAAGAAACTGTATGGAAGTAGTGCCATGGAACTTACAGTAGGTTATTACGACGTGGAGAAAAATGCCATCGTTGCTTACGACAAACCCAGACAGATAGCATCGGCGCGTCCCGTCAACGACAACCCGGTGCACTATAAGAATGTATATACATCAGGCAGCAAGAAAATAGGTTATCTGGTCTACAACCACTTCAGTTCCGGCCCCACGGACAACAGTAATGAATATGACAACGACCTGCGCAGCGCATTCCAATATTTCGCATCACAGCAAGTCAACGAATTCATCCTTGACTTGCGCTACAACAACGGTGGATTACTGAGTTGCGCAGAATTGCTGTGTACCATGCTTGCACCTTCCTCCGCCTTGGGACAAGAGTTGGGGTACCTGGAATTCAACAACCACTTCAATCCGCAGATAGTACCGTTCACCCTGAACTCCGGACTCATCGGAAACGGAGCAAACCTAAACCTGAATACTCTCTACGTACTTACCAGCAGCCAGACTGCCTCCGCCTCCGAAATGGTGATTAACTGCCTCGACCCGTATATGGATGTTGTCATCATCGGCGGTACTACTGTAGGCAAGAATGTAGGTTCCAGGAATTTCTCCAGCCCCGAACTGATGATAACGATGAATCCCATCGTCTGCAAGATATACAATTCGGAAGGGAAATCTGATTATGAATCCGGATTCCAACCGGCCTACTCGGGATATGTAGTGAATGAGATGAGCGACATGTCACGTTTCCTGCCCTTTGGAGATACCAACGAAGCCTTATTGAGCACTGCACTCGGCGCCATCGACGGAAGCATACAACCGCCCGCACAAGAAGATACCCGTTCTTTAAGAGTGACCACTCTCGCAAACTCCATTGAACGTCGGGCAAGCCATGCCGTACGCATCAAATAAAAAGACAAATAGGATGAAACTAAACAGAAGAGTTACAATCATCACCCGATTTTCGGGAATCATGTTCAGCCTGCTGTTGCTCGGCGGACTGGCAGCTTGCAGCGATGATAACAATGGCAGTGATACGCCAGAACCGGAGCCGTCAACCTACCCCACCACTCCTTTCTCCAAAATCGAACTCAAAGAAGTGATAGAGAGCGATGCGCAACCGGTTACTGCCACCCACACCTACCTTTACAACAGTGCAGGCAGGCTGACCGGCTACACCGGCAAACAGAGCTTTACAGCAGGAGACGAACTCTTCGAGATAGAGAATACCACTACTGTCGAATACAAGGACCATCAAGCCGTGATAACCGACGAAGCAGGTACAGTATCAACCTACACGCTGAATGACAAAGGTTATGCCACCACTTGTACCAGTCAGGATATGGCAGGAAATACCCGTACTTACACCTTCTCCTACCTCATCAACACCGAAGACAAATACTATCTGGAAAACATCACAGAAAAGCTGGACGACGGAAAAGAATACTCATTCATTACAATAGACTACAGCAACTTCCGGGCATTGCGCATACAGCAAAAGGTTGACACTTTTGAGCACAACAGTACGGCTACCACACCATCAGGCAATGAAATTGCAAATATCTCCGAAATACCAAGCCTATTCATTACGGACATGTATCCGCTTTCCATGCATGCGGTTGCCATATACGGGAAGATATTGGGAGAACCTGCAAACTATCTGATTACCCAACTCATCCCGGACAGCAACGGAGAAAGTGAAGAGACCACCACCTATACTTATACGTTAGATAACCGGGGTATCGTCACTTCCTGCCATGCAGTCGTCAGGCATATAAGGAACGGCTACGAGCAGGACTACACACGCACCGTGAACTATACCATCGAATAATAAGTTACTTACTTCTTAAAGAACTTGTCGAAGAAAAGGACGTGATAGTCTATGGAGTTGTTCCAATACGTTCCGGTATGTCCACCGGGACGAGTGATGAAGTCATGGTCTATCTTCCTTGCCAGCAGCCGGTTGTGCAAGTCCTTGTTCACTTCAAGAAAGAAATCGGCCTCACCGCAGTCGATGATTAGCGCCAAGTCGCCATTTACAATCTTATCCAGCTGGTTGATCACCGTATGCGCATCCCAAGATGCCTTGTTGGCAGCAAACTCTCCCAACTGCTTGTTCATTTCCCAATTCTGGGGGAACGGCCGTATATCCACTCCTCCACTCATACTGCCCGCCGCACCGAACACATCCTTATGACGGATAGCACTCCACAAAGCACCGTGGCCGCCCATACTCAATCCACTGATGGCACGCGCCTTTCTATCGGGAATGGTAGCATAGTTCCCGTCTGTATACTTCACCAATTCCGAGGTGACAAAAGTCTCATAACGGTAGGCAGGATTCTCCGGACTGTCCCAATACCAACTGTTCTTGCCGTCCGGACATACAAATATGATTCCTTTCTCATCCGCCATCTGCGGCAATTCCGGCTTCAGCTGCACCCAGCTCCGCGCATTGCCGCCATAACCGTGCAACAGATAAACCACCGGACAAGCCTGCTTGCCGATAGCCTTATCAGGCAATACATACACAACTTTTACATCCTTATTCATGGCTGCACTTCTCACCAACACCGTGTCTACACGTGCCGCCTGCAACATTACGGCAGACAGACACCACAAAAGCCCCAAGGCAATAATTCTTTTTTTCATCTATTTATTGTTTATTTTTTCTAACGGATGGCAATATTAACAATAAATACTGAAAAATCATTATCTTTGCCTCACAAACTATTCAAAATCCACTATGGAGTTTATTATCATTCTACTTTTACTTATTCTGAACGGCATTTTTGCCATGTATGAAATCGCTTTAGTCTCCTCAAGTAAAGCACGCCTTGAAACTCTTGTCGGAAAAGGGAACAAAAGAGCCAAAGGAGTATTGAAACAACTGGAAGAACCCGAAAAATTCCTCTCCACCATCCAAATCGGTATTACTCTTATCGGTATCGTATCCGGTGCCTATGGTGGTGCCACCATCGCTGATGACGTAGAACCGCTGTTCGCCCTCATTCCGGGAGTAGCCGCCTATGCCAAGACTCTCGCCATGATTACCGTAGTAGCCATCATCACCTATCTGTCGCTCATCATAGGCGAACTGGTGCCCAAGTCCATCGCCTTGAACAACCCGGAACGATGGGCCACCATGCTCAGCCCCTTCATGATTGTGCTGACCAAGATTTCCTATCCGTTTGTATGCCTGCTGAGCGCTTCCACCAAACTGATGAACAAACTCATCGGACTGAACAGCGGCGAAGAACGCCAAATGACACAAGACGAACTGAAGATGATTCTGCACCAAAGCTCGGAACAAGGCGTCATCGACAAAGACGAAACGGAAATGTTGCGTGACGTGTTCCGCTTCTCGGACAAAAGAGCGAATGACCTGATGACCTATCGCCGCGACATCGTCGTGCTCCATCCCACAGACACACCGGAAGAGGTGCTGCGTATCATCCACGAAGAACACTTCAGCAAATATCTCCTGGTGGAGCGGGGAAAGGACGAGATTATCGGTGTGGTTTCCGTAAAGGACATCATCTTGATGATGGGCGGCGAACAACCCTTCAACTTACGTAGTATTGCACGCCCTGCTTTGTTTATTCCGGAAAGTTTGTATGCAAAGAAAGTTTTAGAGCTGTTTAAGAAGAACAAAAACAAGTTCGGAGTTGTTGTAGACGAGTATGGAAATACAGAAGGTATCATCACCCTGCACGATTTGACGGAAAGTATCTTCGGAGACATCCTCGAAGAGAATGAAACGGAAGAAGAGGAAATCGTTGTTCGTCAAGACGGTTCCATGCTGGTGGAAGCTTCCATGAATCTGGATGACTTTATGGAGGCGATGGGCATTATGAACTATGATGACCTGAAAGAAGAAGACTTCACCACCTTGAGCGGTCTTGCCATGTTCTTGATAGGACGGGTGCCGAAAGCCGGAGACTTGTTCAGCTACAAAAACCTGGACTTCGAAGTGGTGGATATGGACCGCGGACGGGTGGACAAGCTGCTCGTCATCAAGAAAGAAGAAGATGAATAACAAACGCTATTGCGTCTTTATAATTAACTTAAACCATTAAAGCAATGAAAAAAGTAATGATGATTGCAGCCCTTGCCGCTGCATTGGTATCCTGCCAATCAAAAGGAACTCAGAACAATGACGCCGTCGCCATGGACGAAAGTGTAATGGCTGTTACCGGCAATGACTCGTCTGCCGTAGCCGTATACGAAGGAATCCTTCCCGCCGCCGACGGTCCGGGCATCCAGTATGTATTGAGCGTAGACAGTGTAGGTCCCGACGGAGAAAGCGGCTACACGCTGGTAACAACTTATCTGGATGCCGAAGGCCCCGGAAAGAACAAGAGCTTTACTTCCAAAGGAAAGAAAGAAGTTATCCAGAAAGACGTCGACAACAAGAAGAAAACAGCCATCAAGCTGACCCCGAACGACGGGGACACTCCGGTGTACTTCGTAGTAGTGAACGACACAACCCTGCGCCTTGTCAACGACAGCCTGCAGGAAGCAGTGAGTGACTTGAATTATGACATCATCCAGGTGAAATAGTCCATCCATACTTATAAGAAAGAACGGTACAGCCGGAATTACTGAATTCAGTGGTTCCGGCTGCTGTTTTTTCAATGAGGGGGCATTTCAAACAAGAGAACAGAAGGCTATATCAAAAAGTTAGTGCTATCTTTGTCGCTTCATCAAAGTATATATAAACATGAAACATTCTTCCGAGAAACCTTTAGCACCTGCCAACTACTCACGCTGTTTCAACAACCAATGCCCGAAAGCCGACAACTGCCTGCATCGCTTAGCCGCCCTTCGCGATACCCCCGAGTACCCGTCCATCCGCATCATCAATCCACTGTGTATTCCAGAGGATAGCAGCCAATGCGCCTATTTCCAATCGACACAAAAGATACATGTCGCATGGGGAATCAGCCACTTGCTCGATGAAGTTCCCTACAAGAATCTCCAACCTCTGAAAAGCCAGTTGATAGCCCATTTCGGCCGCGGAAAATACTACCGCTTCTACCGGGAAGAATCTTACCTTTCCCCCGAAGACCAGAACTATATCCGCAGAACTTTCCACCAATACAACATTCCGGGAGAACCGGCTTTCGACTCTTACAGCGAGGAATACAAATGGTAGAAAGGTAATCTTCAGCCCCCTTTTCATGTCATTTTATCACTGAAAATATAGATAACACTTTAGTTCACAACGGTGAACACTTTGTTACAACAGTAAGAAACAAAGTGTTCACATACTATGAAACAAACTGTTCGCACTCAATAAAACAAACTGTTTTCTTTAACGGAACAAACTGTTTCCTACTAATGAAACAAACTGTTCTCCATATTGAAACAAACCGTTCTCCTTAGGGAAACAGACGGATTCCCTTTTGAAGCCCTACAAGGGGAATAATTATCGCCTGCGAAAATATAGGAGGAAATACAGCGACATAGTGCGATACCTATTCTCTGCAAAACGGGTGAACGTGTTCGGAAGGATATTGCAGCAACACGGGATGAGGTAAAGGAAAGAGAGGGGGAGATGGTATATTGTGTGGTAAAAGTGGAGAGGTAGAAAAGACGGAAAGGATTACAGTTGAAATAAATTCTTTTTCTTAACTTTGTGAAATAGAAACATCGAATATGACGATGAAGAAAATAAAAATATGAAAACAGCACTATCTATAAATCAACCGTTCAAGGATTGGGTAAACCACCTAAAACAAGACATTCGTAGTGCACAGATTAAAGCGGCTGTACGCGTGAACAGCGAACTGCTTCACCTTTACTGGCAACTGGGGGCAGAAATTATAGAACGGCAGAAAGAAATGACTTGGGGAAGCGGATTTCTCGAAGAGTTGAGTCGTGAGCTGATGGCAGAATTTCCTGATATGAAAGGGTTCTCATATAGAAACATACGCAGTATAAAGCAGTGGTATCTATTTTATAATGAGCCATATACAATTTGGCAACAAGTTGTTTCCAAATTAGGTGAAGAGAAATTTTTCTCCATCCCTTGGGGGCATCATCTCTATATCATCTCCCAATGCAAGGAAGTGGATAAGGCTCTATTCTATCTGAATGAAACTGTAGAAAACGGCTGGAGTCGTGCCGTTTTGCTCAACTTTCTTGATACCAATCTCTATGAGCGGCAAGGCAAAGCGGTAAACAATTTCAGTCGTCTGCTACCAAAACCGCAAAGTGACCTAGCTCTACAGACACTCAAAGACCCCTATAACTTCGATTTCCTGACCATTACCAAAGATTTTCAAGAATTAGAGTTAGAAAAGGTTTTGACACAGAATATCACTCGTTTTCTGCTTGAATTGGGTAAAGGATTTGCATTCGTAGGACGTCAAATGCCTTTGGAAGTAGGCGATGAAACAATCTATCCCGACTTGCTTTTTTACCACTTGGAACTGCGTTGTTATTGCGTAATCGAGCTAAAAGTGCAGAAGTTCAAACCTGAATTTATAGGTCAACTCGGTACTTATATCAGTGCCGTAAACCATCTAAAATGTAAACCTGGCGATACCCCCACCATCGGCTTGCTTATCTGCAAGACAAAAAACCAAGTAATGGCGCAATATGCACTGGAATCAACAAATCAGCCTATCGGCATATCAGAGTATGAGCTGTCTAAGCTGATTCCCGAAGATATTAAAAGTCAACTGCCTTCGATTGAGGAAATAGAGGAACAAGTAAAGAGAATTCAAGGAAAAAAGAAGGAAGAGAGATGAAGGTTATCTTGTATCAATATAGTGAACTTATTCGGAGAAAAGATAAGTCTATTGGTGAAGCATGTGAATATACCACATGACTCAATAGAGTAAAAAAAAAATCAAAAACAACTGAATATGTTAGACAACAATAAAATACAGTACATTGGAAAGATTGAGAACTCTAATAATGTAGTTATTATCAATGGAAATCTAACAATTGATGGGCAAATCTCTAAAGACCTCCAGACCTCTTGCCTCGAAATCCTACGGACAGACTTTGATAAATACACTACCACAGCCATAGAACAAGCTAAACAAGAAATTGAAGAGTGTATAAAAAGTATTCTTGAAAAGCTAGCAAAAGAACAACAAAAACACCTGACTGAAAGGTTCCAGTCTTTATCTATGCAAGCCTTTTTACATGATACCCTAATTGAATATATTTCCACAGAAGATAAAAGAGCAAAAGAGTTTATTATAGACGTTTTAATTGACAGACTAAATTTTCAAAACATATCAACAGAAAAAGCCATATTAAACGAAGCGATAAAACTTATACCTAACCTAAATGCATCAACATCTGCTTTGATTACCTTCATGATGCTTAGACAGCAGATGGTCAATCCTTCTATTTCATTTATGCTGGAACTGTTTTTCAAACAACTCTCCCCCATTGTTGACATAGCTTACAATATTAAGACCATTGATATCGAGTATATAATTCAAAGAAATGCTACCATGAATATTTCTGGTTTTTATCCGATAGATACTTTTGAGAATCATTTACTGAAACAATATGATTTATTCTTCAGGCAAAAAATAGACAGACGTTTTTTAGAGGACTTCAAATCAATTCATCCCGAAATTATGAATGCAGTAAACGATATGGGAAGTTGTATGTTTTGTACGTCTCACGAAGAAGACACACTTTCTTTTACAGAGGTAAACAGTGATCTTTTGCGTAAAAAATCGGCATAAGGCGCAAAGAAAAGCAAAGTTCTACATAAATAAATGCAGGTCAGCATCTTGTATGCAGGGCGGGTTGAAGCAGGCTTCGGCATAAAAAGCCTGAAAACACCCCTTTCGGACAAAGTTCGGCTACTAAACAGCTACCGGTTCCGAAACGGGGTATATGCGGCATAACGAGTTCTGTTTCATCGCTTTGCCTTGTTTTGCATAGCTCTTGGTAAGAAATAAGTAACTACCTTTAGAAACGAAAATTTTAGAGTTATGGAAACAAAGAGAAGTACGTTTGCGACCTCGTTCTACATCAAGAGATCCGCAGTGAGAAACCGGGACGGGAAAGCCCCCATCATGGTGAAAATCTCCGTTGACGGGGATGACAAGGCGGTGGGAACCAAGCTGTTTGTCACTCCCGACCTCTGGGAGAACGGCAAGGCGAAAGGCAAGTCCGCCGAGGCAAACGAGATAAACGGGCAACTGAAGGAGGTCTCCGCCCGGCTCACCAACCACTACCACCGCATCCTCCGGGAAGAGGATTTCGTCACCGCCGAGAAATTGCGCAACGCCTTCCTCGGTGTCGGCGTGATGGAGAACTGCATCCTCAAAGACTTCGGGAACATGAACCGGGAGTTTGAGGCGATGGTCGAGAAAGGGCAGCGAGCCAAGTCCACCTACAACAAGTATCTGGCTGTTTACAACCATTTCAAGACCTTCCTTTGGGAGAAGAAGAAGCGCACCGACATGGCTTACAAGGAGCTGACCAAGGAGATCATCACCGATTTCGACAAGTACCTGCGGGTGGAGAAGGGATTGAGCGCCAACACCCTCTGGATATACACCATGCCCCTGCTCAGCCTGACCGACAAGGCGTGGCGGCGTGGAATCGTCCGCACCGACCCCTTCGGCGAGTACAGCCTTGAGATGCAGGAGACCGACCGGGGCTATCTCACGGAAGAGGAGCTGCGCACCTTGGCTAACGCCGTGTTCGTCAAGAAACAGACCAGCCTCGTGCGGGACATGTTCCTCTTCGGGTGTTTCACCGGGCTTAGCTACATTGACATAAAGACGCTCACCCATGACAAGATACAGCGCATGGACTTCGACGGCGAGGAATGGATCATCACCCGGCGCACCAAGACCCGTGTGTCGAGCAACGTCCCCCTTATGGAGATTGCCAAGGAGCTGATAGAACGTTACAAAGGGCTTGCCGGAGGCGACCTCGTGTTTCCCATGCCCAGCAACAGCGTGTGCAACAGGCACCTCAAACAGATAGCCAAAGCCTGCGGCATCCACAAGGAGATCGGCTTCCACCTAAGCCGCCACACCTTCGCCACGACCATCTATCTCTGCAACGGCGGCACCATCGAGGCGCTCTCCAAGATACTCGGGCACAAGCACATTTCCACGACCCAGATCTACGCCGAGGTGACCAACAGGATGGTAAGCTCCGATTTCCGGGCGATCTCCGGCAACCTCGCCGCCATGCAGCGGAGCGTGCTGGAGAAGAAGGACAGGAAACAGGACGGGAAGCGGGTGCGCCGCTCCCTCCGGGAAACGGCTTGACGCCTTCCCCCGGTGCAGAATGCGGCAAAGGCAGGAACTTCCGATGCGGTGTCCCTGCCTTTGCTGCATTTCCCGATGCACACCCCCGTGCGTTTATGTTGGACTTTTCCCCCGTTTGCGCTTTGGGCGCATGTCCACGTAGTTCTCCTCCAGCATACGCAGCAGATCCGACTGGCGGTAGAGCGTCTTGCCCGGCAGCGATATGTACGGGATCAGCCGTTGCGTGCGGTAATCCTGCAACGTTCTCGGCGTGATGTGCAGCAGCCTGCACACGTCCTCGCCCGTGAGATAGACCTCGCCGTTCATCGCCGGGCGGAAGTGCGCCGTCACCGTGTCGATGTACCTCATTCCCTCTTCCAACGCCTCGAAGTACGCCCGTACCTCTTCCGTGTCCCTTGTGATCACTTCCATCTCACTCGTCCTCCGTCATTTCCCGGCTCATGGCTTCCACGAACGCCTCCACGTCCTCCGTCCGGTAGTAAATCTTGTGGTTGATCTGGCTGTACGGCAGCAGCCCCCGGTCACGGTAGGTCTGCAACGTCCGCTTGCTGATGCCCAGTTTCTCACACACGTCCGCCCCGTCCATCCAGTTCATCTTTTCGGGCGGGCGGTAGCGGGCGCAAAGCTCCCTCACGTGCTGCGAGAAGCTGCCGAACCGTTCCTTCATCTCCTCGAAGGTCTTTCTCTCGATGCTTACTATTTCCATTGTCCCAATACGTTTTTATTGTTATACTTCCCTGCAAATATACCGGTCTGTATATGTCCGTGTATCAAAACCGTATCGCTTGTCCTCGTTTTGCTTCACGCTTGTAGCCTTGTCACGTTCCGGGCGGTGAAAAGCAGGGAGAAGCTCTACATATCCGCACGCCCTCCCGCATATTTCCCGCCCTTTCCGCTTGCCGTGTGCCGGACATTTCGCATATTTGTAACCGACCAAACATCATCACTATGGAAGAGGCTGTCTTTATCGCTCAATACACCTTCCTTGCCACTCCTGCGGTCATCGAGGAGGAGAGCCGCATCTTGGGCAAGATCGCACGCCGCCTGCGCTGCGAGTACGTCATCCGTTTCGAGGACGACGGCAAGTTCTATTTCCTGCTGGAGACCCGTTCCGGCTACGAGGAGCATTTCGCCCGGTGCGGCTGGTACGTCGTCAGCCAGACCGACTTCAACAGCCGCCTGACCATCGGCATGGGCTTGTACGAGAGCGGGAACTTGGCGGGCTTCATGTACAGGCTCGATTCCGGCAGCGAGGACGAGGCACGTTTCTGGAACAACATCCTTGTATTCACTTTCTTCAACGGTTTCCGCAAGGCGTTCCTTCCGCTCGACAACCGCTTTCAGGGTTTCTTCCGCTTGGACGGCAGCTTGTGTCTATACCTTTATGACTATTGCCCCGTCCGGCGGAACGACAAGATCACTTTCGAGGGGAAGAAGGTATCGAACGCTGTCTGGCGTTTCAAGAGCGGCGAGCAGACCGACCTTTTCGTCAAGCTCTTCTCCATCGCCGCCAGCCGCATTCGGGCGATTCAGGAGAACAGGCACCGTGCCGTGCTGGTTCCCGTCCCGGCATCCACACGGGAGAAGCACCGCACCCGGTACGAGGCGTTCTGCCGCAAGCTCTCGGCGGAAATGGGGGTTGCCGACGGGTACGGGGCGATAACCGTCGCTTATGACCGGGCGCAATACAAGGGCACGCACGGGAACGGAGACCGCACCGCCAATCTGGAGTTCCACCCCGAACGGTTCAGGGGGAAGTGCGTCTTGCTCGTGGACGACGTGCTTACTACCGGGGCTACTTTCATAGCGCTGCGGCGCAAGCTGATAGCGCATGGGGCAAAGTTCGTCATCGGCATGTTCCTTGCCAAGACCATCGCTTTCGAGGACGAGCGGAAGGCAGAGGAAGGAGGATAGAAACGGATGCGGATAATCCGGAGAAGCGGCGTACATGTTGGTATATCCACATGCGTCCCTCTTTTCAGGTTATCGTGAATGGTCTAACTCGATGTACCAGCCTTCCTTGACGGGCTTGTACAACGTGGTGTCGTTGTACGTCCTGCGGTAGATCTCGTTCAGGTCGCCGTGTTCGGTGATACGGATATTCCGGCGGCTTTCCAATCCGGGATCGTAAACGAAACTCTTGGATGTTCCCGCATCCACGATGCCGTGGGAATAGTACGGCATAACGAGGCTCACATATACCGAATCCGCCGTTTCCCATTCCCTGCGGTCAACAAGGACAAGACCGCATCCAATCTCTGACAACAAGGAGTCGAGTAGGATTCGCTCCGGCTTCAGCAGCCCATATACCGGGAGGTCTTGTTCGTCATTTGATTCATGGAATGTATCGCTTTGCTCTGTTGAATCAAGTATAATGACCTCTTCCGGAGAAAGCGGCGGGTAGTGGAAACTGCCTTCTGAACTCTCTGACATGATTTCGTACACCTTGCGGAACGCCGCCTCGTGCGTGGTAAAGTGGCGTATCATTGCCTCGTCGCTCGGTGGCATGGGCGGCTCTCCGCAGCTTGCGGCAAACAGGCTTGCTAAAAGCAGGATTATGGCGAATGTTCTCATATTTTTATGTAGATGATGCTTGGCAGCGTTTCGCTTTAAGCGGCAGTGCTGTTTGTTATCTAAATCTTAATGTATTTATTGGCAAAATCAAGGCACTATTTCGTAAACGGTTCGCTCATTGTTCCTGAAAATGGTCTGCTCAATCTGGCTTCCGACCTTTACGATACTGTCTATGTCAGCATGGACTTTCAGGCTAAGGACGGGAGCGTATTTCAGATGCTCGTAATCGACCGGAGTATTGTTATAGGTTGTTTCGACAATAGGATAATTATGTTCCTTTGCGAACTGTTTCAAGGTATCTATGTAGGGAAGCTGCTCTTTACCCATAGCTTCAAAATCTATGTAAAACTTTCCGTTCTCCAGCACAAAGTAGATGCAGTCCACACCATTGGAACAAATACCTATAAAATCATAATCAGTATTTCCTGCCTGCACGTTTCTCAATACATCCGGCAGTTTGTCTATCGTAATCCGGACAGCAACCGGGATATTGGAGTTTATACCGTCGTTTTGCGTCACTCGTTTATTCCCATGCCCGCAACTCAATAAACTTAAGATAGAAGTAAATATTCCCATAATTTTTAAGAATCTCATAGTTTTATGCTTATTATTAAATAGATAACATGTAATTATATACGTTTTCCGCTGTATATCTTCGCTCAATTACAAATATATATATAAGGGCGAAACTTCGGAGCGTTCGGTCTTCCTTTTTTTCTATGGTATGCTTAAAAGCAGTTTTTGCGGGCGGTTGTTTGGGCGTTCCCCTTCGGGTCGGGCTTTTGTAGGTCTTAAAATTCCATATTCTCCTTTTTATAATTTTTATAGCGAATGTTTAGAACACCTTTCCATTCTTGACTTGGACAGGCGTTTATTAACTGGATATATTTGTCGCCATCATCAATACGTATGACAGATTCCACCAGTTTTAATAAGTCCCACTGCAAATCATAAAAAGAACTCTCGGGAAAAATTTGTACCAATACTTCAGCTTCATCAAATGATATGGGGAGTTGTATTCGCTCTAATAATTCATCATAAGAACGTATAACTTCAACAATGCTATCTGGGTCATTGATGCTTTCATTAGGCATACGACCTAAATCTTTCAACTGTAAAATTTCAGTTCTCATATTATTGTTTTTTTAGAGTTCATGATGTCTGGCAGCTAATCGACCTTTCAAGGGAGGTTAAGCCACTTATTAGTTGCCCAATTTATTTATCTACCCATACCTTTATTTCATTATGGAAATGTTTATGAAACATTTTTATCCACAACTCATCGTTACACTTGTCGGGAATGCAAGCGTGGATACACTCAAACCATTGACTCCACATCCAGTCAAAAACTTCTTCTGTCTCCATCATCCAAAGGAGAAAATCTTTCGGTTCCCAGTCAGAAGACTTCATAATGTCCTTTTGAACAATCTTGCGCATGAACAGAAGCCGTTCTCTGGCTTCTTGAGTAGTTATTTTTCCATCCCAAAAATCGGCTGCCGATTGTGCAAAGTCATCTATCTGTTGCCTTGTTGCCGGAGCAAAATACTTCAGATCAAGCTCTTTAACCATGTCTTGCATGAAACGTATCCGGTGTTTGTGCCATTGGTGGTCTTTGTCATCCTCGATATAATCCAAAATAGATTCTGCTATCACTTTTATCGCTCCAAGTCCATTCGAGTTTTCTTTTATCCAATCTTTTGTCAAAGATAAATCACATTCTAATCCATCACGCCGCTTTATTATTTGATTTAAACATTCCTCAGATTCTACAAAAGTGTTTTTTGCCTTTTCATAGCAAACAGCGCATACCTCATGGGGCAGACAAATAGGATGTTGTTCGCAAACAGGACAAATTTTGTTTTTATTTTCCATATTCGTTTAATAGCAACTAATGGGTTGCAGCTAATTACCGTTTAGGCAATTAAGCTATATGTTACTAACATTCTATTCAATCTTTAGAATTAATAGGTTGGAGATGTCATTAGCACCACCTCTACCTGCATCTACATCCACAAAGACATTTCCACATTTACAAGTAGAATATGTTTCAGGATATGATTGTATGATAGACCTACAATTTGAACATAGATAAAATATATCGTTGCCAGCAGGAATACCATCGTACTGGTCAAGATTTACAATTACTATATTTTTCTTTTTCTTCATTTTTCTTATCTGTTGTAATGTCTGGTAGCGTTCCGCTTATTCAGTCGGTTTGCTGTTTGTTGGCTACTTTACCAATTGAGCAAAGGCAACATTTCTTTAAGTTTTTCTTCATTCCCTTTTTTCAGAAACCTTGGTAAGATAGATAAATGCTTGAGTCTCTTAAGGTGTAATAGGGACGAAATATCATAATTCCGATTCTCGACTGTTACTCCAAAATGCAAATATTCAAGTTCAAGTAAACGAGAAAGCGGCTCCATGCTTTTAACGGGCTTGGAAACCGATTGCCCGAACGGGACGGTTTATTAAAATCAAAAAGAACAACTATAAACAATCAACTTAAAAATAACAGATTATGAAGACAAAAGCAAATCAATCAGCAGCAGAGAAAAACATCACGATGGTAGCATTGGCAGACATTCAGCCGAGCGGCTTCAACCCACGCAAACGTTTCGATGAAGCAGCCCTTTACGAACTTGCCGAGAGCATCAAACGGCAGGGCGTGTTGCAGCCCATCACCGTGCGCCCCGTTGACGGGACAGACCGTTACGGGATTGTTTTCGGGGAACGTCGTTACCGTGCGTCCGTCATTGCGGGCAGGGACGAAATTCCCGCAATCGTAACCGAGTTGTCGGACGAGGAAGCCGAGGAAATGGCGATTACCGAGAACTTGCAGCGCAAGGACGTGACACCTGTGGAGGAAGCCGCAGCCTATCAGCGGCTTATCGAGAGCGGACGCCACACCGTGCAGACCTTGGCGCAACTCTTCGGAAAGAACGAGAACTATATCCGCACACGGCTGAAATTCACCGCCCTTATCCCCGAAATCGCCGCCCTCTTGGATGCGGATGAAATCACCATCAGCGTGGCGGCTGAAATCTGCCGATACGGGGAGGACATTCAGCGTGAGGTGTACGAGAAACATTTGCAGGAAGAGGGAACGTACAACAGTTGGCGGGGACTGAAAGCCGCCGATGTCGCAAGGCGCATCGAACAGAACTTCACCACCGACCTGCAATACTACCGCTTCGACAAGACCGAGTGCGCCACGTGCGCACACAACACCAATAACTTGCTGTTGTTCCGTGATGGCGGGTGCGGGCATTGCGCCAACCGCACGTGCCTTGCCGAGATGAACGCATCCTACCTCATGGAGCGAGCCGTGCAAATCATGCGGAACCAGCCGGAGGTGTCGCTCTGCCGTGACCGCTACACTACCAACGAGACGGTGGTAGAACGGCTAACCGCTTCGGGCTACGAGGTGGAGACCCTTGACAGGTACACCGCCTTTCCAAACTGCCCCAAAGAACCCAAAGCCGAAAATTTCAACGACCCCGAACGCTACGGGGAAGCCCGCACCCGCTACGAGCAGCAATGGGCGGACTACATGGAGCAGGAAGAGGAAATCACCCGCAGGAGCGGAGCGGGGGAAATCACCGTCTATGCCAAAATCGGGCAGAAGGAGATTACATTCTGTTACGTGGAGAACGTGACAGAGACCGGGACAGCGGACGGAACGCCCGCACCCGCACCGCTCTCACCCGTGGAGAAGTTGGAGAAGCAGGACGAGCGCAACAAGGAAATCGCACTCGAACGCACGGTGGAGGACACCAAGAAACAGATTCTCGAAGCCGACATCACGGGCGGTAAGTTCAGTGCCGATGAAGATACCATGTTGTACTTCTTCCTTCTGTCCTCGCTCCGAAAGGAACACTTCGCAGCCGTGGGGATTGCGGAAGACAAGCCGTATATCACGGACGAGGACAAGATGGGGATTATCGGCAACCTCACCGTGAGGATGAAGACCATCATCCGCAGGGACTTCCTTGTAGCCAATTTCAAGGGAGCATACGGCAACAACACCGTGGCGACCCTCTTGCTTGACTTCGCACGCAGGCACATGCCGGAGGAACTCGCCAACATCGAAAGGGAGTACAACGGGGTGTACGAGAAGCGTCACCAGCGCATCGAGGAAAAGAAAGCCGTCCTCTTGGTGCAGGAACGGGCAAGGGAGCGCAAGGTAACGCAACCCGAGGAACAACCGCAACCCGAAGAGATTGCAGCCTAAAGACAAAGGGCAGGGCGGAGAAATCCGCCCGGCTGTTGACCGCCCCGCGGAA